>Ga0192240_10043_pt1 | contig 69576 bp, 53 predicted proteins | sample Koala_Koa27_H3_FD_131237 | JGI IMG/M metagenome (GOLD analysis project Ga0192240, IMG submission 131237) | Enriched cells from koala feces incubated with labeled cellulose particles, San Francisco Zoo, California, United States - Koala_Koa2-7_H3 ...
CCGTGTGTCTCTACAGTGTATCAGAGTTCTATATATAGAATGAATGAGGAACATCGACTTATAAAAAGAGGTAATTTCAATCGTAAATTGTAAATCGTCAAATCGTAACTATCTAAACTTTTCCTGTTATTTTTTGTTTAAAGGATACGTTGTCCGGAATCCCCCTCTTGCTATGCAACATACATGTTTTATGTACCATACATAACGGACTCCCCTCACGCAAAGAGAAACCCAAAAAGATATGTGGGAAAAAAATGTTCAGATCTATAACCGGGAATTGAGCTGGCTGGCTTTTAACGACAGGGTCTTGCAAGAGGCGCAGGACATCACTGTGCCCCTGATCCAACGCCTGCGTTTTCTGGGTATTTTCTCCAACAATCAGGATGAATTTATCAAAGTGAGAGTGGCCAATCTCATGCGCCTGTCCCGCATCAGAGGAGACAAGGTACAAAAGACCATGGAGGGTTTTCCGGTAATAGATATCCTGAAACAGGTGAATAGCCACATGGCATCCAGTCAGACGATATTTTCCCAGGTATATGAAGATATACTGGAAGAGATGGAAGATCACCACATCTATATCCTGAACGAGCAGCAGATCAACAACAAACAACGGGATTTCTGCCGGGAGTATTTTACCCGGGAAGTCAGTCCGTGGTTGGTGCCTCTGATGGTACGTAAGTCTACCCAATTGCCTTTCCTGAGCGACAATGGTCTCTATCTGGCGGTCCGTATGTCCCTTTTGACGCGTAACAGCCACAGGTATGCTCTCATACGCATACCTGTATCACGTGCTATCCCCCGTTTTGTGGAACTTCCTTCGGCTGCCGGACGCAAAGAACTGATCTTCTTAGATGATGTGATCCGGCTTTGCCTGAATGAGATCTTCTTTATGTTCAACTACGATGAGATCACTGCCCATACTTTCCAGATCATCCGGGACGCGCAGTTGACTGTGGATGATGATATTTCCAAAAGCATCCTTGAAAAGGTAGAACAAGGATTGGAAGAGCGGCTGCACGGTGATCCTGTCAGACTGATCTATGACAGTCAGATGCCGGCAGACCTGTTGGAACTGATCATGAGTAAACTACGGCTCTGCAAATACGATACAATGGGTGGAGGGCGCTACCACATGATGAAACACCTGATGAAGTTTCCCGTCGTGGATCGGAAACTCGAATACGAACAATATGCTCCTTTGCCTCACCCGGAGCTGGACCGGTTGTCGAGTATCCTGCGGGTGATCCGTGAGAAAGATATTTTTCTCAACTATCCCTATCATACGTTCGACCGTCTGATCGATTTTCTGCGCGAGGCGGCTATAGACCCCAAGGTGACGACTATTTGCATTACCCTGTACCGTACGGCCGAACGTTCCCGGGTGATCAATGCCCTGATCAATGCCGCGGAGAATGGGAAACAGGTGATCGTGTTGGAAGAACTGATGGCGCGCTTTGATGAAGAGCAGAATGTAGAGAACTCCGATCTGTTACAGAAAGTAGGGATACGGGTCATTCACGGTTTCAAGGCACTGAAAGTACACTGTAAACTGATCTATGTGGAACGTCGGGAAAAAGGACAATCCCGCGGATATGCCTACATCGGTACCGGGAATTTCAACGAGACCACCGCCCGGATCTATGGAGATTTTGGCCTGTTTACCACACACGAGCAGATCGTACACGATGTGCGGGGGGTATTTGATTTTTTACAGAATACCCACAAGCATTTGTTGTACAGGCACCTGCTGGTATCTCCCTATTACATGCGCAGCCGGATCGAAAAAATGATAGAGCGGGAGATCAAGAATAGCCGGAAAGGGAAAAAGGCATCTATCTGTGCCAAATTCAACGGTCTCACCGATGTACGGATGATACGGCTCCTCTATAAAGCCAGTCGGGCAGGAGTAGAAATAAGACTGATTATCCGGGGAGCCTGTTGCCTGCATCCTCAGATAGAAGGGCTGAGTGAACATATACGTGCCATCAGCATTGTGGATCGCTATCTGGAGCATCCCCGGCTGATGATCTTCCACAACGACGGAGAAGAGCAGACCTATATAACCAGTGGAGACTGGATGACACGCAACCTCGACAACCGGATCGAAGTAGCCGTGCCGGTCTGTGATCCGCAGATCAAACGCACCATCCGGGATATTTTTGAAATACAGTGGGCCGACAATGTAAAAGCGCGCGACCTTACTTTGTTGGGTAGCAATGCCTATGTCCAACCGGCAGGAGAACCGCTTTGCCATTCCCAGATCGAATTGTATGAATATTACAAACAAAATATAGAAGTTATCTATGCGGACTGATACCCTGGCAGCAATTGACATCGGAAGCAACGCCATCTGTATGATGATACAGAATATAGACAACCGGGATGGCCTGGAAGAATTTAAAAAAGTGGCTTTCCTGCGGGTCCCTGTCCGGCTGGGAGAAGATGTTTTCTCCAAAGGAAAGATCGGCAAACGCAAAGGCAGTCGCCTGTCCGATGCTCTCATGGGATTCGCTTACCTGATGAAAGCCTATCAGGTAGAGTCTTTTCTGGCGTATGCGACCAGTGCCATGCGTGACGCGCAGAATGGCAGGGAACTAATCCAGGCCATTCATGACTCTTGCGGCATACATATACAGATCATTTCGGGTATGAAAGAGGCAGAGATCATTCTGGAGGCGGGCGGTCTCTGTGCGGTAGATGATCCTTCGGCCAACTATCTGTTTATGGATGTGGGCGGGGGAAGTACGGAAGTTATCATACACAGCAGACACACCAATGTAGAAGCTCACTCTTTCCAGATCGGTACAGTACGTATGCTGTCCGGAGCAGTTAATCCGGCAGAGCAGATACATTTTACCCAATGGCTGGAAGAGGCCTGCCGCACATATGCTCCTCTGAGCATTATCGGTTCCGGCGGCAATATCAACAAAGCCTATAAACTGGTGGGTAAACAGGGGCGCGAGCCGGTCAATTACATTGAACTGCGCATGTTGCACGAAACCCTCAGAAGTATGTCGTACGAAGAACGTATGCTCAACTACCGGCTCAATGCCTATCGGGCAGATGTCATTGTACCGGCTCTGGAATTGTATGTGACCGCGGCCCGGATCCTGAAAGCGGAAAATATCTTTGTACCTAAGGTGGGATTGGTAGACGGAATGATCCATCATCTCTACACCACCCGGTACGAAAACCGGGGAAAACACCCGTAAACTTTTTTCTTCCCCATGGTGTTTTTTTCCGGAGACCGTCACTTCCTGAGATACACCTAATGTAAATAGAAATAAATATGGAAAAAAACTGATCCAAAGTCTGATCGCTACTCCCGGTGCGAAGCACAAAGTAGCCTCTTTCGATCCGGCCTATACAGGTAAGATCACCCAGGCTGAGAGTGAGAAATTGTTGAAAGCGAATGTAAAGAAACTCCGTAAGCTGCAAAGCAAGCTATATGCCGAAGACCGGTATGCCGTCCTGCTCATTTTCCAGGCTATGGATGGCGCGGGCAAAGACGGTACCATCAAGCATGTGATGTCGGGAGTCAATCCGCAGGGGTGTCAGGTCTATTCGTTCAAACAACCTTCCGCGGAAGAGCTGGACCATGATTTCCTGTGGCGCATCCACAAAGCGGTGCCCGAACGCGGCCGGATCGGTATATTTAACCGCTCTCAGTATGAAGATGTACTTATCAGCCGGGTACATCCTGAGATCCTGCTGGGTACCAAGCTTCCGCTGATACGTACAGTGAAGGACATCACGCCTAAGTTCTGGCGCAACCGTTATCAACAGATCAATGACTTCGAACGGTATCTGACAGACAATGGGATCGTGGTTCTGAAATTTTTCCTCAACGTCTCTAACGAAGAACAGAAACTACGCTTTCTGGCCCGTATCGAAGACGAGACCAAGAACTGGAAATTCTCTGTATCCGATATCAAAGAGCGCGGATATTGGGACGCGTATATGAAAGCCTATTCGGATATGCTTACCCATACCTCTACCCAGATAGCACCCTGGTATGTGATCCCGGCGGATAACAAATGGTTTATGCGCTATGCCGTAGGAGAAATTATTGTTTCTAAGATGGAGGCACTCAACCTGCGCTATCCGCGTGTAGAGAAAGAGGTGAAAGAAGAGATTTCCCGGTACCGGGATCTGCTCACGGGCGATAACACCCTTCTGCCAGCGGGTGATAGCGAAGAGAAAGAAGAAGCCTGATCCTAAAATTGCATCCGGAATGAAGGATATTTTCTTCCTAATCGTGATGCGTCCAGATCAGCTCGTCGACAGGAAATCCCAGTTGCTCTGCTTTATCCAGGTACTGTTGCCGGATAGGCTGGGGGATCGTCTTCTCGCGTGACAAGATCCACAAATAGTCCCGGTTCTTTCCTGCTACTAACGCGTAGGTATAGTCCTTGTCAATGGCAATGACATTGTATCCGGAATAGAAAGGTCCGAAGAAACTGACCTCCAGCATACCTTCGTCGGGATCCTCGGCAAACTTTGCTTTTCCCTCCGACTCTTTCCACTCCTGGGTCTTGTAGTTGTAGCCACGGTTCACCACTTTGATGGAACTATCCGGGTTCAGTGTATATTCTGCCGTTACATTGTTGAGGTCTTTCTCGAACGAGAAATCCAGTCGTGCTATTTCATACCATTTGCCTAAGTATCTTTCTACATAAAAGGGTTCTACCGCTGTTACCCCTTTAGGAATGGTACGGCAACTGTTTAGTAACACCACAAGTCCGAACAGCAGCGAACAAGTGATAAGGGAGTACTTCTTTTTTTCATGGGTCAATCTGTCTATATAGCCTATAACAACAGAATATCCTGGCAGTTGCGGCAAAAGGATTAAGGAAATGCAATATTCGGTAAGGAGCGTAAAAAGAGTTATATTACCTATAAGAAGCTTCTTGCCGATACCTCTTAACAAGCGTAAAACAGGGAACAAAACAACATACAGGTTGTTATCCTTCCATACAGCAGGCGCATAGGCAGGCTATCCGTCAAGATTGTTGATGTAAATTAAATAAATATACATATATATGGAAATAAATAACAGAGATCATGTGATCGGTTCTCCTAATTCTACTATCGTCTTGGTAGAATACGGAGATTATCAATGTCCTTTTTGCAGAAAGGCATACCAGATGGTGAAAGAATTGCAAAAAGAGTTGGGCAACAATCTGAAATTCGTATTCCGCAACTTCCCGCTGACGGAGTTGCACGCGCATGCCTATCATGCCGCGTTGGCTGCTGAAGCTGCGTCGGAGCAGGACAAATTCTGGGAAATGCACGATATGCTTTTTGAAAATCAGGATGCGCTGGACGATGCCTACCTGCTCCGCTATGCCGAAGATCTGGAATTGGATGTGCCGCGTTTTGAGAAAGACTTCGGAAGTGAGAAATGCCGTACCAAAGTAGAGCAGGACTATGAGTCGGGAATTCATTATCAGGTAGAAGGTACTCCTACTTTTTTGTCAACGGCCAGCTGTATGAAGGAAACTTTATGTCTCCCGATTTCGCAGATTACCTGCGGGGGTTCATGACGGAAGATGAAGGTTGATCCGGTGTACGTAAATAGCCTATAAACGACCCTCGGATAGGAAATGCCCTCTGATCCGTACCTGTTTGTAGGGCGGGTCAGAGGGCAATGACCTGTAGATCAAAGGTTAGAAGGTGGTGTTCCGGATACAACGGACAGAAAGTCCTTTTTCAAACCTGTTGATCCCTTCCTGCACATTTCTCTCACTGTGCATCAGAAAGTAAGAATATTCGGGGATCTCTGTCTCAGATTCTCCGGTATACCAGTAGACTGCTACCTGATTCAGGTATTGATAGGTTCTTAAAAACATACCGACAGGGATCCCATTGAATCCGGTCAGGTTAGTGGCCGGATAAAGTTCTTCTTCCCAGCTTCCGTTCTTCAGCCAGGAAGCGTCCCAATCCAAATAGTCTAATAACTCTTCCCACTGGCTGGTAGCAGGGATCCTCCATCCGGCCGGACATAACTTGCCGGTCTTGACCGCGTCTTCACTGTAAAAGTAGTTATCTCCCGGGCCGACCCCGTATCCTGCCGATGCTGTAGTAAAGTCTGTCTTTTTCGGTATCTGAGTACCTTCGTTGTATCGGGTCGCTTTCAGGTTTTCCCGCATCCAGTAGCGGGTACCAATTTTGGTCAGGGGATATTGCGTACTTTCGTTGGGGCGATCGTCTGCCAGCAGCAAAGGTTCGATCACTACCGGTTGCGCGTTTTTGGGTGAAGAAAACAATATACTGCCATCATAGTCAATAAAGAAATAAGGAACAGGTAAACATTGTCCCGGAACATACGTACACTGACCGGTAGAGAGGTCCCAGGAAAGGGTTCCTCCATGTACAGGTTGTGACACATCCAGCAGATGCAATACTATTCCCTGGGTCAGGTCGCTTTTCCCATCCGTTACAGGGTACACCACAATACCCTGGGCCTCTGTCTGACCGCACCGGATAAACTCTTTACATACTTCGGCTACCTGTCTTCCCTGATACAGGATCTGACAGACTCCGGATTTGTCGAAAGGCAGGTCGCTCAGGTAGATCGGGTGAGTCAGTTCCTGCGTTTCACTTTCTCCGTTTGTACCTTCGGTCCAGTCTTCTGTTTCGCACGTTACATCTCCGATTTCTCTCTCTTCCGGTTTGTAACGGATCGTGAGTTCACAGATCTTGCCACTTTCCAGCTTCAGACTTTCCGGAAAAGGATAGATATGTACTTTCCCGTCTATAGAAAGAGTCAGGTACTGGTCATCCTTCCGGAAAACCTGCGGGATCAGGATCGCCTGCTTCCCGGTGAGTTGATCCTCTTTCTGTATCCACTCTCCGAAAGGAGAGATCACTTCCGGTAATTCCCAGTCGGAAAACTCTTTTTCATCCAGGTCATACAACGCTTGTCTGTAAAAGCCATACAGGTGAGTCTCGATGTCGTTTTCAGGGATCAGTGCGTTAGCATTCTCTGAAGCGTTGACAATCTTGATCTTCAGCAGGCATCCTATATGCCGGAAAGTTAGTTTTACCTGGGAATTGCTGAACGTCTGATAGTCTGTACGCGCTATCCGGAAATCAGAGAGAACAAAGTTGTCTCCGGTATCCTGATCGGAGCGGACAGAGACTTCAAGCTGGCTCTTGCCTGCTTCCAGGCCCTCTTTCTGATAGGGAAAGTATGCTACCAGTTCACACTTATCCTCTCCTTTGGGAAAGAAGATCTCTTTCTCCGGGATGAAATTCAGGGAAGCGTCGCAGGTCAGTCCGACATTATCCAGATAGCGGGCATCAGACAGGGTATTCGGATAGATCAATCCGTAGAGGCCAATCACATCATTCTCTCTGAATCCTTGCTGAGGCAGTTCGGTAGTGCCGGAAGCATGCGTAGATAACTGGATAGGGACTTCGGCATCCGACAACGGGTCTTCGTCGGAGATGTGATTTACACAAGAATAGAAAATCAGTGCACATAGCACCATACTACCTGATAGGTAGGTTAACAATGTGTTTTTCATTGTGTTGAACTTTATGAGTTAAACACATTGTACAGATTTAGGGTTAAATAGATGGCCAAAATTAAATAAATAAATTCATAGATCAAAGAGCACTTGCACCTTTTTTAAGTAATAATTTAAATTTATTTTTTAATGTATGTTTCCATTTTACTCATTTCTTTATGTAGCCCTGTTTGCGGATGGTCTTTTTGAAAGGATAAAGAGAGGGACGATGTACTGAGCCAGTAGTCGATGAAGTCAACCAACGGTCAGCAAAGCCAGTTACGATGTAGGATTGACCATACAGAGATGTAGGATTGACCATACAGATAGGTGTATCTTGTTATCCACTTGCCGAGACATGAAGAGATTTCCGGTGAGACGATTGAAGATGTATGATTTATTCCTCTGTCATGACCCTTATTAGATGAATCACTCTAAGGAACGTTAGAAAGACAGTCGTCGTCCACTTGCAGAGGCGCATCCATTTACGTCTTCCTATTTACATCTCTCTATATGTGTCTTCCTGTTTGCGTCTGAAAAGGGGAAAAACAAATAAGCATAGGAGGATCAAATGAGAAATAGGTTGAATATCCGGGATCAACCGGGGTCCTATCCTGTCGGGAAGAACCAGGCAACGGTTCCTGTTTGGTACCAGTGATCCGGTCACTGGCAGCAAACAGCGTCGTCTCCGGTCAATGTATATCCGTATATGCCTCTATGGTCTGGCAAAAGAAGAAAATGCCCATACCTATCAGAAGCAGGCCCAGTACTCCGTAGAAGAGCCGGGCTCTGTTTCTTCCGACATTCCCGACAACAAACTGCGTATTACGGGCCGTGAAAAACCAGTCTGCGTTCCATAGAGCGGCCAGCAGGGAGATCAGACCCAGCAAGACAAATAAACCCTGTATGATGTAGTGAAATCCCATACGTTCTGTGTATAAAAAGTGATCCTTTGAGGTGTATTTACAGAGAACCGGTCGTGATGACCCGGCTGCCATCTTCTTTTTCCTCCATCGTTACCTTTACCGTATGGCCGGGCAACAACTCCTCTACCCGTTCAGGCCATTCTATGAAACAGAGCGCGCCGCTGTAGAAGTAATCTTCATAGCCCATGTCGTATACCTCTTCCAGTTTTTTGATCCGGTAAAAATCAAAATGGTAGATCAGTTCGCCTGTCACGTCCGAACGGTATTCATTGACAATCGCGAACGTAGGAGAAGTCATGGGGTCACTTACGCCCAGTTCTTCGCATATCGCTTTGATGAAAGTGGTTTTTCCCACTCCCATTTTTCCATAAAAAGCGAATACCGTATTCTCCTGCATGGAGTTTATAAATGTTTTCGCGGCTTCCCGTACTTGTTCCGGTGATTGTATTTCCGTATACATATTTCTGATAAATGATCGTTGTAAAATTTATATATTTAGTTCCTTCTTTTCCGGTACCGGCCGGAAGCAGGGGAGAACGCTCCCTTACCGGTTCACCGTTCCGTCCGGGAAAGAGAGTGGTTTCTTCCTTTTGGAAACGTAAAGATAATACATACTCTTTCCCATCTTGCACACGGCATAGATTAAAATAGAAAAGAATATGATAGAAGCTCCGGAAGGGATCTTCTGCTGGTAAGAGATCCAGAGCCCTCCCATACAGCTCAGGTATCCGATCCCTATGGAGATAAAAATAATGTTCCTGAAAGAATGCGTAAACAGATTGGCTGTCATCTGTGGCAGGGTGAGCAGGGAGATCACCAGTACAATGCCCACAATGCGCAGGCAGGCAACGATGGTCAGCGCGATGAACATGATCAGCAGGTATTCGAACCAGATGACAGGTATGCCCTGTGAACGGGCATATTCCCGGTCGAAAGCAATGTAGAGGATCGGATGTATATACAAACTGAAAAAGAGGATCAGCAGGACCGACAGACCTCCCAGCAGATAGAGATCCGCGGGAGAAATGGTGAGGATGTTACCGAACAGGTATGCAGACAGATCCGGGGCGAAACCGGGTGCCAGGAAACTGAAGATGATGCCCACTGCCATACCAAAGGTCCAGAAGACGGCAATGGCAGAGTCTTCCCGCATATCGGTCCGCTTACTGAGCCACTCTACTCCGAAGGCCGACAGCACGGAGAAGATCGCGGCCGCCAGAATGGGAGAGATGCCTGTGTAAAGACCTATGCCGATGCCTCCGAAAGAGGCATGGGTGATGCCGCCGCTGATAAATACCAGCCGGCGTGTGACGATGTAGGTGCCGATGATGCCGCAGGCGATACTGGCCAGCAGGCTACCGATCAGTGCGTGTTGAAAAAAAGAATAATATAATATGTCCATTCCGGAACTGATTATAGAGGTTACTGAAAACATAACGCTCTGTAAAGAGCGGAGTTGCGCAGATGGAGTCGGGTATTACTGCGCGCGTTTCTCTCCGACGATCAGGATCACTTCGTCTTTCAGTGCATCGGGCAGAGCGATCCCGCGCAATTGCAGGCTGCGTATCCACCCCGGGACATCCTCTTCCCGCATGGTATAGAATACTTCCCGGAAGATCCCGGTCTCTTCTTCCGTATACTCGTCGGCCCCGCGTCCGATAAAGTGGTCCAGTTCTTCATCGTCGTAATACTCTGTTTTCTGGCTGAGAGCTGCCAGCAGGCTGTCTTTCTCACAGGTGGCATGCTGACCGCAACATTCGCTGTCTGACCGTTGTACTCCGGAAACTTCTGTTTCCTCTCCCCGTTCTCTTTTGCGTTGCAGGTCCCGGTTATGGATATATCCGGCTCCCAGAGCCACCAAAGCGATGAAGATCAGACAAATCAGGAGTACCCACATAATTAATTATGAAATTTCGACAAAGTTACTCATTAAATTGTATTTTTGTACGGTTGTAAAACAAAAACCATGAATAAAAACAAGTACGACACCTATAAATTCGGTCTGGTGACCGCTTCTGCCTTTGTTATCGCCAACATGATCGGCACCGGGGTATTTACTTCTTTAGGATTCCAGCTTCTTGCAACCACCAATTTTGTCTCCATTCTTCTGCTCTGGCTCTTCGGTGGAGTGATCGCGCTTTGCGGCGCGCTGGTATATGGGGAATTGGGAGCCGCCATGCCCCGTTCCGGAGGTGAATACCACTATCTGCGGGAAATTTATCATCCGATCCTGGGATTTATGGCCGGATGGGCCTCTCTGATCGTTGGCTTTGCCGCTCCGGTAGCACTGGCTTCGATGGCACTCAGCAATTACCTGGCAGGGGTATTCCCGGTATTGGATCCGATGTGGGTAGCTATTGTCGTACTGGCATTGGTGACACTGGTGCATGCCTACGATGTGAAAATGGGCGGAGCCGTACAACGCTATTTTACCTTCTTCAAAATACTGGTGATCCTCGGGTTTATCATCTGTGGATTTGTACTCCCTACATACAAACAAGACCTTTCCGCTTCTTTTTCAACGTTCTCTCCGGATGATATTTTTTCTACCGGATTTGCCGTCTCCTTAGTCTGGGTATATTATGCCTATTCGGGATGGAACGCTTCTGCCTACATGGCCAATGAGATACGTGATCCGCAACGCACCATCCCCCGTTCGCTGTTCCTGAGTACACTGATCGTCACCGTACTCTATATCCTGCTCAATACCGTGTTTATGCTATCCACTCCGGTAGATGCCATGACCGGGCAGGTAGAGGTCGGACTGATCGCCGCGCAACATATTTTCGGAACCACCCTGGGCAATTTCATAGGTATGCTGGTGGCTCTCCTGCTTGTATCCAGTATCAGCTCCATGGTGTTCCTGGGACCCCGCGTGTCTCAGGTAATGGGCGAAGATACCTACATCCTGCGGGCTCTTTCGCGGAAAAACTCCAAAGGAATACCTACTGTAGCCATCTGGGTGCAGTTTTTCATCAGTCTGTTGCTTATCATTACCAATTCGTTTGAGATGGTTACCAAATATACCGGGATTACGCTCTCCTTCTTCGCTATGCTGACGGTGGCCGGGGTGTTTGTACACCGCAAGCGATTCCCGGATGCTCCCCGGCCTTATAAGACCTGGGGCTATCCTGTAGTTCCTTGTATTTTTATAATTTTAATTCTTTGGTCGATCGTATATTTGGTTCGTGAAGATTATGTGAGTACCTTTGTTCGGAAAACACAACCGGTCATGTGGATGAGCCTCATGAGCCTGCTCACTCTCCTGACCGGAGCTGTTCTTTACATCTGGAATCAGAAAATAGTAAATCGTAGAAAAAACAGTATGATAACTAAAAAACTCTATGTAGCATGGGCCACATTCCTGTGTGTCGGAATGACAGCCTGTAGCCAGAAAAGTACCACGGAAAGTCCCGATGTGGACGCACTGATCGCTTCGGCAGATTCGATAGCGGAAGAGACGGTTCCGGTAGTTGCACAGAACCGTCCGGTAGCTAATACCGAACTGACAGACGCGGCCCGTTTCGTGGCCGGAATACCCGTAAAAGACGAAAGCAGCAAATTGTATGAGACCACTCAGAAGACAGATTGGCAGAACCATTCCAGAAAGATGGATCAGATCTGGAATACCTACCAGCAGATAGCTCCGGAGGTGGCTGCTTTTTCTGGAAATGAGTTGTCCGATATAAATAAGAGATGTACTACACTTTTCTATCCTTTCGGAGGACCCGATTTCCTTTTCTCCAATACGTTCTTTCCTGAGATGGATACGTATTTCCTGATCGGTCTGGAACCGGCAGGTACGCCCATACGGGTGAAAGATCCTTCGCACGGTACTTACAAACTCTATCAGGATGCCGTTTCCAGTATTCTGAACTGGAGTTTCTTCCGTACGAAAGACATGCGTGTGGAACTTACCAATGACACCATTGATGGTACATTACCTATCATTTCTCTGTTGCTGGTACGTTCCGGCAGAGAGATCGTGGATGCCCGCAATTGCCGGTTGACCACGGAAGGGGAGATCGTGTATGAAAATGAAGACGGCACACCCATCAACCGTCGTACACACATGGCAGAGGTCAAATACTTCCAACCCGGAACAGATCGTTTGCAGACCCTGTACTACCTGTCTACCGATCTCAGTAACGCAGGCTTTCCCACAAACGAAGGTCTGAAAGCCTACCTCAATAAGCTGGATCCTACCCAGACAGCGACTTTTATAAAATCTGCTTCTTACCTGATGCACCACAATCACTTCTCAGGAATAAGGGACGCGATCCACGCCCATTCTTCGGCAGTGATGCAGGACGATTCAGGTATACCTTTGCCTAAGTATGATCCGGACCTGTGGAATATCAGTCTGTACGGAGCTTTCACCAAGCCGATCCCCTTGTTCTATGAGCACGCGCAACCGGAGTTGCGTGAGGCATATGAGAATGGCAATCCGAAACCTTTGAATTTCCGCATCGGCTATTCGCGCGAATCCAACTTATTGGTTGCCCGTAAGAAATAAACAGGATCTTATAAGCCTTTTATATAAAGAAGCCTCGCTGCAACTTCGGTTGAGTGAGGCTTTTGTGTATCTGTAATCAGGCTATATTCCCTTCGGGGAACAGAAGGGCATAGGTTATGAGGCCAGGCTGGGGTATATCCTCCTTATAAAAAGGAAATAAACTCTTAGCCTTACGGCTATGCCCGAAGTAGGTTGAATTATTTGATCAGGCATAAGCCACATGAATAGAGTGTAAGCTTTGGATGTGTTGGACGTATACCGCGGAGACGCACGCCGTGCGTCTCTACATGAGGCGGATATCTTTGTAAATAATAGAAGGAGTTATAGGGTATCGATCCGGACACCGGCCTTTTTCAGGTCTGCCCAATAGCCCGGATAAGACTTCGTTACTACCTGAGGATCTGCGATACTCATCCGCGGAAACTTCAGGGCTGCCGGAGCAAAGGCCATGGCCATGCGATGGTCTTCATAGGTACTTATGAGCGGGTCTGCTTCCGGTTCACAACGCTCGCCGTCCCACATAAGCACAGAATCGTTCTCATCTTTGAGTACATATCCCAGCTTACGCATCTCTGTTACCAGGGCATGGATGCGATCGGTCTCTTTGATCCGGAGTGTCTGAAGGCCTGTGAAGCGGAAATGCACTCCCAACAACGCGCAGGTCACTACAAAGGTTTGTGCCAGATCGGGTATGTCCATGAAGTCTTCTTCCAGACAGGTAACAGGGGTTCCCTTTTTGTGGATGGAAACTCCTTTTTCAGTGAATACGGTTTCTATTCCTAATTTGGAGAATACCTCCGTGCCCCGGCTGTCTCCCTGATAACTGTTGGTAAACAGTCCGTTCAGATCAAAGGTGGCCTTTTCCGCAAGGGCAGCCAGTTGATACCAGTAAGACGCGGCACTCCAATCGCTTTCTACCCGAAAAGCACGGCCCCGGTAGGGTTGAGCCCATACACGGATCTCCTGGCCGGAGATCCATTCGGCCCGGGCACCAAAGTCACGCATCAATTGCAGGGTAAGTTCAATATAAGGGCGGGATATAATGTCTCCGGTCAGTTGCAGCGACAACCCTTCGGGGAGTACCGGACCTATCATCAACAGAGCGGAGATATATTGTGAACTGACATTGCCCCGCAGCGATACGTTACCACCTTTGAGAGAGGATCCCCGGATCAGCAAGGGCGGATAACCTTCTTTCTTTTTATAAGAGATGTCTGCTCCCAGTACACGCAGCGCGTCTACCAGTACCTGGATGGGACGTTGCTGCATACGTTCGCTGCCTGTGATCGTGTGGGTGCCTTGGGTTACACTCAGATAAGCCGTAAGGAATCGCATGGATGTCCCTGCCGCGCCAATGTCTATGACATCTCCCAGGTGCTCCAACGCGTATACCATCACCCGGGTATCGTCGCAATCGGACAGATGGGACGGTGCCTGCGCGGAACGAGCCAGCGCGTTGATGATCAAGGCCCGGTTGCTGATGCTTTTGGAAGCCGGAAGCTGGATCGCAGCCTGCATATGGGTAGGTATGGAAAGTGTGTAGCGTACCATCTTGAACAGGTATTTCATGTGAGTATATGAAAAAGGGACTGTCCTGAAGGACACCCCCTTTTTCTTTCTGTCGGGATGACAGGATTTGAACCTGCGACCACTCGCCCCCCAGACGAGCACTCTACCGGGCTGAGCTACATCCCGAATTGCGGCTGCAAAAATACGTTTTTATTTTGGATTTCCAAAGAAAAGCAGTCTTTTCTTATAAAGAACTTATCCACATCACATTCCCATACATTCGCGATAGAAGTCCAGTGTCTCAAAGATCAGCTCTTTATCTGCTGTCTGGTTGATCGCGATCTCTCCTATGTCATTTAATAAGGTGAAGTTGATGATACCCGCGGTATTTTTTTTATCATGCAGCATGAGTTCGTACAAACGGTCGTACTGTTTGCAGTCAAAAAGGAAACTGTCGTAATTTTCCCGGATAAACTGATTGGTACGGCGCATTTTCTCCTGTGGGAAACCCGCCTTCACTACAGAGAGATAGAGTTCGCAGATCATTCCCCAGGCCACCGCGTAGCCGTGCAATACCGGACGGCTCTCTTCCAATGCCAGACTTTCGAAAGCATGCCCGATGGTATGTCCCAGGTTCAGTGCTTTACGTATGCCGCGTTCGTATGGATCTTGTCGCACTATATCTTCTTTGATCATGACCGATTTTCCGACCAGTGTTTTCAGTCTTTCGTAATCTACCTGTTCCAGATCGAAAGCGAGGAGTTCTTCCCAATGTGCGGGTTCACTGATGAGTCCGTGTTTCAGCATTTCCACATATCCCGAAACAAAGTTCTCCCGATCCAGGGTACGCAGGAAGTTGGTATCTATCAGTACGCTGGAGGCAGGGCAGAAGACACCTACCTCATTCTTGAGTCCGTTGAAATTGATTCCGGTCTTGCCTCCCATGGAAGCATCTACCATGGCCAGCAGGGTGGTGGGTATATTGATGTAAGGGATACCCCGTTTGAAGGTAGCAGCGGCAAAACCTCCCAGATCGGTGATCATCCCACCTCCCAGATTTATCAACAGGGAGTGCCGGGTAGCTCCTTTTTCACTCAGTATCTGCCACACGGATGCCAGCGTATCTAATTCTTTGTGTACATCTCCCGCTCCGATGGTGATCTCTGTAGCTTCCGGAAGAGAAGATAGCTGAGACAGCACAGGCATACACAGTTGTTGGGTATGCGTATCGGTAAGTAGGAACAGTTTGTCATACGGACAGCCAGCTATGACTTTTTGCAGACTTTCCCGGAGATCGGAAGAGAGTATAATTTCTTGTTTATTCATATCAAAGGCGGGATCATATTGTGGTGCAAAGATAGAGGTTCGGTGTGTAAATTGAAAGCCAGGAGCTTAAAAAGTGCTGCCTCAGGGCAGGCTTTTGATCTGAAAAAGTTAACTTTGTCCGATAAAAACCTGATTGGATATGAAAGCTTTATTACCCCCCCTCAGCCGGATCATCGGATATGCCGTGATGGCCTTCGCTCTGTTCGTTCCGTTTGTGGCAGCTCTTCTGGGCAAAGTGACCGACTCTAATTTGTTGTTTGTCAAAGAGTGTACCAAACTACTGATGATCACCGGGGCATTGATGATCCTGTTCGCGCTCAGCAAGGAGGAATCTGCGGAGACCGAACGCATCCGTTCCAACGCCACACGTAATGCCATGTTCCTCACCTTTTTTTATATTTTTGGTGGCATGATCTATCGGGTGGGCATTGGGGACCTGCAATCTGTAGATTCTTCTTCGTTCCTGATTTTTCTGGTTATCAATATAATATGTTTGGAATATGGGTTGAAAAAAGCATCCGTTGATAAATTTTTTAAAAGATAAGCTACTTTTCATTAAACCTTTTGGTTCGGAACACGTCAAAAAGTCAACTGTTTACCAAACCACAGATAAATGAAGAAAATGATTACCGGAGTAGTGCTTTTACTCAGTACTACTGTCTGTACTTTTGCACAAAATAAAAATATTACTGTAAGCGGTGTTGTCATAGAAGCAGACACCAGAGAGCCTGTCGAACAGGCTACTGTGCAATTACTCTCCCTGCCTGACACCACCTTCGTGGTCGGGATCGCCACACTGAGAAATGGTAGTTTCAGTCTTCCTAAAGTTGCCGCGGGCAAATATGTGATGCGGGTCTCCTATATGGGCTTTCGCAACAAAGAGATACCTGTGCAACTTTCTTCCGGTCGTACCTCTTTGAATGTGGGAACTGTGGCATTGGAAACAGACGCGATCATGCTGCAGGAAGCTGTGGTGGTAGCGGAGGCTCCTCCGGTAGTGATGAAAGCAGATACTACCGAATATTCCGCTTCGGCCTATCGGGTGGCGGAAGGAGCCATGCTGGAAGATCTGGTGAAGAAATTGCCCGGTATTGAAGTATCCAGTGAGGGGAAGATCACTCACAACGGAAAAGAGATCACCAAGATCATGGTAGACGGGAAAGAGTTTTTCTCGGATGATCCCAATGTTTCCATGAAGAATCTGCCTGTAAGTATGGTGGAAAAGGTGAAAGCATACGACAAAAAGAGCGATATGGCCCGTATTACAGGGATCGATGACGGAGAAGAAGAAACGGTATTAGACCTTACGGTCAAGAAAGGGATGAAGCAGGGATGGATCGGCAACCTGATAGGTGGGTACGGAACAGACGATCGCTATGAGGCCGGAGTAATGGTCAGTCGCTTCAAAGACGATGCCAGTTTCTCTGTGATCGGCTCTTCCAACAACACCAACAACAAAGGGTTCTCCGAATTCGGAGACGCGGGTCAGGGAATGAGCAGTGGAGGTTCAGGTTCCGGAATTACGACTACACATTCTCTGGGAGTCAATTTTGCCAAAAATACCGATAAGCTGCAATACGGAGGAAATATCCAGTATGGTTATTCCGACAATGATGCCCGTATGGAAAGTTCCACGGAGACGTTCCTGGGAGAAGAATCCTCCTATGGCAACAGCAACAGCATCTCCCAGCGCAGACGGCACGATATGCGTTTTGACCTGCGTTTTGAATGGCGACCGGATACAATGACTACCATCATCTTCCGTCCGGGGGGAAGCTACTCGCATACGAATTCCCGGAATGAATCCTGGTCGGAAACACTCAACAATACGTATGATCTGGTCAATAAGAAGAATTCGTACTCAGGAAGTAAGAGTGATAATTTCTCCTTCAACGGTCGTCTCCAGGTATTCCGCAAGCTCAACAGCAAAGGCCGTAATCTGCATCTGGGAGGAAATTTCGGGTACAGTGATACAGATACGGAGAGCGATAGTTATTCCCATACCGAGTTTTTCGAGGAAGATAGTTTATTGATCCTCGACCGGCATACCAGCCGCAACAACGACAGCCGTAACTGGAGTGTTTCCGCCTCTTATACGGAACCTGTGTTTAAAAATCATTTTCTTCAGCTGCGTTATGAATTCGCACACCGCAAACAATTGGCGCAGTCTCTTGTATACGATAATCTATCCGTAGATTACCTGTTATATCCGGAGTTATACGTAGATTCGTTGAGTTCCCGCGTAGAGAATTTCTATGATACCCATACGGCAGAGGTCTCCATCAGAGGCATACATCCGAAGCTGATGTATAATGCCGGTTTGGGCCTCACCCCGCAATCCTCGTTGAGCAAAACCACCATCGGTCCCAATACAGACGGGCATCTGCCTCGTCAGAATGTATTGAACTTTGCTCCGCAGCTGATGATGCGTTTCATGTTTGACAAGCAACATACGTTGATGTTGCGTTATCGCGGACGTAGCAGCGCACCCAATATCGAAGATCTGCAGGAGGTAATAGATCAGACCGACCCACTGAATATCCGGTACGGTAATCCGAATCTGAAACCCTCTTTCAATAACAACCTGATGTTGTTCTACAATAAGTTTGTTCCGAATTCGATGCGTAGTTATGCGGTAAATCTTTTCTATACCAATACACTCAACTCCGTAGCAAATCAGATGACCTATGATCCGCTGACCGGAGGGCGTATCTATCGGAAAGTGAATGTGAATGGCAACTGGAACATGAGAGGGTTCTTTTCCTTTAACACGCCTTTTAAGAACAAGAAATACACCCTCTCTTCCAACCTCAACGCGAATTTCAGCGATGCGGTCAGCTATACCAGTGTGAACCAGGGCGAAGAACAGCAACTGAGTACCACACACAGCCTGCGACTGGGCGAAAAACTCACAGGAAATTACCGTACGGATGCCTTTGATGTTTCATTGAATGGTTCGGTCAATTACAGTCTGACACGTAACAGTAAGCAATCCAACAGCAACCGTGAGACATTTGATTATTATTTCGGAGCCAGCACCAACGTCAATCTTCCCTGGCAGCTTTATTTATCTACAGATGTCAATTATCACCTGATGCAGGGATACAGCGGAGATTATAAAAAGCATGAGGTGATTTGGAACGCGCAACTTTCCAGGAACTTCCTGAAGAATAAACGCGGAACCCTCCGCTTTAAGATATATGATATCCTGCATCACCAGACCAATCTGAGCCGTACCATTACGGAGACCATGATGAGTGATACCCGTTACAACACACTGGGCAGCTACTGTATGGTGCACTTTGTCTATCGTTTCAATACATTGGGCGGGCGTGCCCCGCAAGGTGCAGGTATGGGGCCCCGACGGGGCCCGGGTGGACCCGGAATGTCCGGAGGCCCCGGTCCGCGTAGCTTTTGATACAAGCCTGTCCGGAAGATATGTGTCAGGTTAATAGTGAATAACGAACAGTTCATCTTTTATCCGGATGGGTTTTCAGCCCATTAGCGTATTCAGTCCAAAGGTAATGAAGAGAGCTGATCTGAATTTTAGCCAGAGGGCTATGTTATTTATTCTCTATCTGTATAAATAATAAGCACAGAACAGATCCGGGGCAATCAAATGCCCCGGATTTTTTGTTTACTATAAGATTTTGTTTACATTTGTTTTTCACTGTAACCTGCTGGAACGTATGTTGGATTGGACCTCTATCATTGATACAATAGCCTCCTGGGCACTGGACATTGTCTATTTTGTCCTGGTCATAGGCACGATCGTTGTGGTCATTCTCGACAATCGGAATCCTGTCAAAACCATGGCATGGGTACTTGTTCTGGTGTTCCTGCCCATTGTCGGCCTTGTTTTTTATTTTTTCTTCGGCAGAAGCCAGCGCAGGGTACGCCTGATCGAGAAAAAGAGTTATGGCAGTTTGTTGAAGAAGCCCCTGGCAGAGTATATGTCGCAGGATGTATGTACATTGCCCGGAGATTACGACCGGCTGATCCGTTTCTTCCGGCAGACCAATCAGGCATTTCCTTTTGAGGGGAACAGGATAGAGATATATACCAACGGATACACCAAACTTCAGTCTTTGTTGCGCGAACTCCGGAAGGCCCGTACACATATTCATTTGCAATATTATATCTTTGAGGACGATGCGGTGGGCAGGATCGTGAAAGATGCCTTGCTCGAAAAAGCCCGTGAAGGTGTAGAGATCAGGGTGTTGTATGATGATGTGGGGAGCTGGAAAGTCCCCAATCATTTCTACGAAGAGATGAGGGAAGCCGGTATCGAGGTCAGGAGTTTTCTGAAAGTGCGTTTTCCGCTGTTCACCAGTCGTGTAAACTATCGGAATCATCGGAAAATAGTAGTAATTGACGGACGTATCGGATTTGTCGGCGGAATGAACCTGGCGGAGAGATACGTGAAGGGTATGTCCTGGGGAATCTGGCGGGATACCCATTTGTTGATAGAGGGAAAAGCCGTACATGGGCTTCAGACCTCTTTTCTGATGGACTGGTATTTCGTAGACCGCACACTGATCACCTCTTCCTGTTATTTTCCCCGGATCGGGCCTGTGGGTTCTTCCCTGATCCAGATCGTGACTTCACAGCCCATCGGACCCTGGAAAGAGATTATGCAGGGACTGGAAATGGCTCTCTTGTCGGCCAAGAAATACTTTTTCATGCAGACCCCTTATTTCTTGCCTACCGAGACGCTCCTGACAGCGATGCAGAACGCGGCATTATCTGGTGTGGATATAAGGCTGATGCTTCCCGAACGGGCAGATTCTACCATTACGCATTGGGCTTCCTTTTCCTATTTGTCGGATGTGTTGCGGGCCGGAGTAAAAGTCTACCTGTACAGGAAAGGATTCCTGCATTCAAAGTTGATGGTGTCGGATGATATGCTTTCTACGGTAGGTTCCACCAATCTGGATTTCCGTAGTTTCGAACATAATTTTGAAGTGAATGCTTTTATATATGATATGGAAATTGCTCTGCAAATGAAGGAGATTTTCCTGGAAGATCAGAGAGCGTGCGCACAGATTTATTTGAAATCCTGGAAGAAACGGCCCTTCCGGGAAAAAGTCATAGAATCTGTCATGCGTGTGTTCTCTCCACTTTTGTAGAGAAGCATGACTGTGTCCTGACATTTTGCTACATCTGACATTTTGTTTTTCTGAGGCTCTGTAAATGGCTTATTCCGACTTGGATCAGAGATTGATTTTTCACAAAGGATTTTTTCGGGCTTTCCGTTCGGTTAAATGACAGGTATCTGGTTGTTTTAATGACTGGATGTTTGTAAGGGTATGGATGCGAGTGCCGAATGTTTTTAAACATCGCTTTCTTGTGTTATTTTGTCGTTCTTGCCTGCTGCCTGGTAATGGCGCTGAAAAACGGAATATTTTATTTTTTTCCTCGTTCTCTGTTTTTTATCACGGATCTTACTTAGTGTTGCTGGGATTTGGACCGTGCAAACCATCCGTTTGCACGGTCCAAACAGATGTTTTGCACGGTTCAAACCCATCCAAATGAGCGTGCAAACGGATGAAAAGAACCGTGCAAACACAAGAAACCTTGTGCGCGGATAGAAATGTAGCGCTGGAAGGCCGGTTTTTGAAAATACGTGAGTTACTGAAATGAAGATAATCCGAACAAATTGTCGTTTTTGATTCCTTTTGTCTGACACAATGAAAATGTGTGCCTTTGCTGAACGAACGGGTGAGGATTTCTATTTTTCCGGTAGCTGAAAGAAGGAGAAATGGACACTTCCGTATGCTCTTTTCTCCACAAAGGCCGGATGTGTATCAAACCCATGATCTTTGCCATGTTCCAGCACCAATAGCCCTCCTGGCTTCACCATACCCTTTCCCAGGATCAGGTCCGGTAGCCGGGCCAGCCTATCCAACTGGTAAGGAGGGTCGGCAAATACGAGATTGAAGCTTTCCGCGCATTGCTGAATGTATCTGAATACATCCCTGCGTATGGGATAACATCTGTCTGTACCCACCTCTTTCATGATCTTACAGATAAAGGCATGGTGCGCTCTGTCTGCTTCTACGGCTACTACCCGGGTACATCCTCGTGACACCAGTTCGATACTGATACTTCCCGTACCTGCAAAGAGGTCTGCTGCTGTGATCTCATCCTCAAAATCAATGTATTTCATCAGGACATTGAACAGGTTTTCCTTGGCAAAATCTGTAGTCGGTCTTGCCTTAAAACTTTTGGGAATATCGAATCTTCTTCTTTTATATATACCACTGATCACTCGCATAATGCTGTTCTTAGAGTTTGAGGATACAAATATAGAGATAATTCCGGGCTATTCCCGGATACAGGGCGAACAAAGAAACTACCTTATAGAGAGGTACCGTATGTAATCAGGTGTAAAGGCAAGTGGATAGTTTGCCGGATGAAGCACATCTGGTCAGTCCGTATCTAAGGTAAGGAGGGCTTCCATGTCTATGTATTCGGAGGGATTGACAATAAATACCTCTCCGATGAAGCGGCGCAGTCCGGTAAGTAGTTTTTCTTTTTCTGTCAATGTACCCGCCAGATGAAGTTCGTCACGCTGCTGGTCAAATCTTACTTGTTTCCATACGTACAACAGGTAATATATGCGGTCTTCCGTATGCTGGCAGGTGAATGAATTGGCTAATAGCAGGCGGCCCCGTTCGTAACACAATATATCCACGCTGTCGTTTCTGATAAAGGCCAGCATTTTTCTGCTGTTCCCCAGTTTACTTTTTACGGCGAACCATCCGGTAAGCGGAAAGACCGGATGGTAGAAGCGGGCGTGAGGATACTGCTGTAGCAACAGATAATAGGCACTTTTTTCCATACCGAACAGGAAGACGATCTGCTCTCTTTTCAAGACATTGCCGAGTACGATTTCATTGTCCCGGTGTGGATGATTGTGGTAGAAAATGATCTCTTTCTCTTCCGGATCGTAGCATTCGGCAGGTAGAGAAGTGTATCTGTTGCCAGCCGACAGAACCAGTACCCGTTTGTAGGAGCAGGACAGGAATTCGTATCGGGTCAGTGCCTGTTTGAGGTTGGCTGTCAGCGAAAGAGCCGGGTTGATCGCGTGATGGAAATAGTTGGTTGCCTCTTCCTGTGTCGGAACAAAGACAGAAAAAGAAAATCCATCCGTACGAAGACGGATGGATAATGTATATTGTTCCGATTTACTGAAATCGATAGGTTGGGTAAATATGCTTTCGGGCATATAATATGTTTTATTACTCCCAGTTACCAGCGTTGTTATTAGGTATGCCCAATGAACCTACCATCAGACCGGGATATCTGTCGAGTTTGGTTTGCATGTCGATCAGATTGGCGATTTCCTGCTTGTCCAGACCATTCAGATAAGTAGTATAAGGAGTTTTCACTTCCAGCAAATAGATAGGAGCACCGGATTTGGTGGTATCGCTTCTGGTTGCCATGCTGAACTGTGCGCCATTTCCGTAAGGAACATAACGCAGAGAGTCTGCATTGAATCCGCTGGGATATAATGTATCTATAACGGCTACCCAGATCGTATCACGTTTAAAATTTTCCAGACCGTGTTTTCTCACTTCATCCCATTTGCCTGTCTGTTGGGCTTTGTTGATGATATTCATGGCTTTTCTTTCGGTCAGACCGTCTGCCAGCTGCTGGTCGGTCAGTACGCCTTCTTTCGCAACGAAAGGGATCTTCTGTGTCTTGACGAAATCGATAAGTGTATCAAAGCTGGCGGTATATTGTTGCTGGTGGAGATTACGATATTCCATCTGGGCTTTTCTGATATCAATCAGACGGCTGATAACAGCCTGGTCTCTCACTCCTTTGGCTTTTTCAAATTCGATCGGCCCCATGATGCTTGTATAGCAAATATAAACCAATGCTAATCCGCATAGAGCTAGTACGATATTAAATACTGCTTTCATGATAAATATGTTTTTTTTAGTTTATATTCGTAGCGCAAAAATAATTAAATATATCCATTTCACGATAGTTCCGGGATTTTTTTCTCGTATAAAAATGATAAATAACTATTTAGAGCGCCAAATTAAAGAAAATTTTTCTTATCGCCCAACTTTTGAGCAAGAAATAGCAATAAAATCTGTGACAAATTTCCTGCTTTCCACTCGTACGGAACAGGTTTTTGTCCTGAAAGGATATGCAGGTACAGGGAAGACTTCGCTGGTGGGGGCCTTAGTAAAGACACTATACAGATTGAAACGGAAGTGTGTGCTTCTGGCCCCTACAGGACGTGCGGCAAAGGTGTTCTCTGCCTATGCGGGGTATCCGGCATTTACCATTCATAAGAAGATCTACCGGCAGCGGTCTTTTTCCAATGAGTTGACAAATTTTACCGTAAATGATAATTTGTACAGAGATACGCTCTTTGTTGTAGATGAAGCTTCTATGATCGCTAATGAGGGTATGGGGAGCAGTCTGTTTGGTACGGGAAGGTTGCTGGACGACCTGATCCGGTATGTCTATTCCGGCGAAGGCTGCCGGTTGATGCTGCTGGGAGATACCGCGCAGCTTCCGCCCGTAGGGGAGGAAGAGAGCCCTGCGCTGGAGGTAAACGTCTTACGGGGATATAACTTGGAGGTCGAATGTACGGAACTGACAGAGGTGGTCCGTCAGCTTCAGCAGTCGGGGATCTTATGGAATGCCACTCAGTTGCGTATGCGGATAGCGAACGAAGATTTCGAAAAACTTCCTAAAGTACGGCTGAGCGGGTTTGCAGACATCCGGAGGGTGCCGGGTGACGAATTGATAGACCGAATCAGCAGCAGTTACGACAGGGTGGGTATCGGGGAAACCATCGTCATATCCCGTTCCAACAAGCGAGCCAACCTGTATAACAAAGGCATTCGTCAGTCTATTCTCTACCGGGAGGACGAACTCAACAGCGGAGACCGCCTCATGGTGGCAAAGAATAATTATTTCTGGACCGAAGGCCATAAGGAGATGGAGTTTATAGCGAATGGTGAGATCGCTCTGGTGCGCCGGGTCAGGAGGGTAAAAGAGATGTACGGGTTCCGGTTCGCGGAGGTAGTACTTACTTTTCCGGATTATGAAGACCGGGAACTGGAGACAACGATCTTGTTGGATACGTTGCATTCGGAGACTCCTTCTCTGTCCCGTGAAGAGAACGAGCGTCTTTTCTCTGCGATCTGGGAAGATTACGCGGATATTACTAACAAACGGGACCGGATGAAAAAGATGAAAACGGATCCCTATTACAATGCCTTGCAGGTAAAGTACGCCTATGCGGTTACCTGTCATAAAGCACAGGGCGGACAATGGAGTGATGTCTTTATAGACCAAGGATATATCCCGGAAGAACAACTGACACCGGACTATTTCCGCTGGCTCTATACAGCCTTTACTCGGGCTACCGGTAACTTGTTCTTAGTCAATTATCCCAAAGAACAAATACAATAAAGGGATTTACGATTTTACGATTTACGATTTACGATTGAAATTACAACTCCCTTCCTGTGTTCATTCACTTGTAGAGACGCACGGCGTGCGTCTCTGCGGTGCAGGTCTTGTTCGGAAGCGCCTGTCTCCCCACTATACATATTCCTTTTCTTGTTTCATCAGACAAAAGAACATAAGAAGAAAGATAAAATGTATAGAATGACATCTATCTACAAGTGGTGAATGATGAGTAATACGTCATAACTTATAACTCTTATATGTTCTTTTGTTCTTCTGTCTGAAAAAACTGTCCCATCAAAGAAAAGTAATCTCAATCGTAAATCGTAAATCGTCAAATCGTAAATCATTTGATTCCCGCCAGTTCTATCACTTTGTCTACTGCTGCCTGTAGCCCTTCGCGGTCCTTTCCTCCGGCTGTGGCGAAGTGAGGCTGTCCGCCTCCGCCGCCTTGTATCAGTTTGGCGGCTTCTCTGACCAGATCTCCGGCTTTCAGACCCTGTGCTACTAAGTTGTCACTGATCGTGATGGTGAGGGTAGGTTTGTTGTTCTGAACACTGCCTGCCACAAAGAACAGGTTCTCTGTGATCTCTCCGCGTAACTGGAAAGCGATGTTCTTGATGGTATCCGCGGGCAACGGAGCGATCACACGGATCAGTTGGATGCCATTGATTTCCTGTATGCTGTGTTTGATCCGCTCTTTGAAAGAAGACTCCTTCTCTTTCATGAACTCCGTGACCTGTTTTTTCAGTCCGGCATTTTCTTCAATGTGTTTGTTGATCGCGGTGATCAGGTCCGGAGCGTTGTTGAATATTCCTTTCAGATCCGTCATCGCATCCTGTATGGTATCTATCATCTCTTCCACCTTTTCCCCGGTGATCGCTTCGATACGACGCACCCCGGCGGCTACCGAACTTTCCGAAAGTATACGGAACATACCGATGTTACCGGTAGAGGCCGCGTGTACGCCTCCGCAGAATTCAATAGAGGGTCCGAATTGTACCACACGTACTTCTTCACCGTACTTCTCGCCAAACAGTGCGATAGCCCCCAGTTTCTGGGCTTCTTCTTTGGGGATGGAGCGGTATTCCTGTTGCGGCAGGTTGGCACGGATACGGGCATTCACCAGGTGTTCTACCTGGCGCAGTTCTTTCGGAGTTACTTTCTGGAAATGTGAGAAGTCGAAGCGCAGATAATCCGGAGTTACCAACGAACCTTTCTGTTCGATATGGTCTCCCAGTACTTCTCTCAACGCGGTATCCAGCAAATGGGTCGCGGTATGATTAGCCGTACATGCCGCGCGCTTTTGCGTATCTACACAGGCCATCATAGCCGCTTCCGGGTGTTCAGGCAATTTCCGGGAAATATGTACATGGAGGTTGTTCTCTTTTTTGGTATCGATGATCTCGATGGTCTCGAATTCGCTGACCAGTACACCTACGTCGCCTACCTGACCTCCGCTTTCCGCGTAGAACGGTGTGTAGTCCAGAACCAACTGATAAAGGGTCTGATTCTTCTGTCTGATCTGGCGGTAGCGCAGGATAGAAGTTTCGTATTCGGTATAGTCGTATCCGACAAATTCGGAAGTACCCTCTTTCAGTACCACCCAGTCGCCCGTCTCGACAGCGGCTGCATGGCGCGCGCGCGCTTTCTGTTGCTGCATCTCCTGGTTGAAAGCGTCCAGATCAGCGGTCATTCCATTTTCACGCAGGATGAGTTCGGTCAGGTCCAGCGGGAATCCGAAGGTATCATACAGCGTAAAGGCATCTTTTCCGCTAAGTACACGTTTTCCGGCCTCCCGGGTCTCACTTATGCTTTTTTCCAGCAGACGTATACCCGTTTCTAAAGTGCGCAGGAAAGCCTCTTCTTCTTCTTTGATCACTTTTCCGATCAGTTCCTGCTGAGCGATCAGTTCGGGATACGCGTCTCCCATGCTGTCGGTAAGGGTAGGCAGGAGTTTGTACATAAACGCCTGCTTCTGTCCCAGGAATGTATATCCGTAACGCACTGCCCGGCGCAGGATACGGCGGATCACATATCCGGCTTTGGCGTTGGAAGGCAACTGTCCGTCTGCTATAGAAAAGGCAATGGTACGTATATGGTCAGAGATCACGCGCATGGCTACATCGGTCTGGACATCTGTGCCATATACTTTTCCGGTGAGCTTTCCGATCTCTCTGATCAGGGGCTGGAATACATCCGTATCGTAGTTGGAGGTTTTTCCCTGCAATGCCATGCACAGACGTTCGAATCCCATCCCTGTATCGATCACCCGGGCAGGGAGTGGTTCCAGGCTGTTGTCCGCTTTGCGGTTGTACTGCATAAATACTAAGTTCCAGATCTCAATGACCTGTAGATGATTCTGGTTCACTAAGGAGAGCCCGTCTGTTTCGGCCCGTTCCTCATCGCTGCGCAGGTCGATATGGATCTCCGAGCAGGGGCCACACGGACCGGTATCGCCCATTTCCCAGAAATTGTCTTTGCGGTTGCCGTTGATGATATGGTCTGCCGGTAAGAAGCGTTCCCAGATCTCTGCCGCTTCGTTGTCTCTCTCTAATCCCTCTTCCGGACTGCCTTCGAAGACGGTCGCGTACAGCCGCCCCGGTGATAGTTTCAATACATCTACCAGGTATTCCCAGGCCCATTCGATGGCCTCTTTTTTAAAATAGTCGCCGAACGACCAGTTACCCAGCATTTCGAACATGGTATGGTGATAGGTGTCGTGTCCTACCTCTTCAAGGTCGTTGTGTTTGCCACTGACGCGCAGACACTTCTGTGAGTCTGCTACGCGGGCGTACCGGATGGGCTGGTTGCCCAGGATAATATCTTTGAATTGATTCATCCCCGCGTTGGTAAACATCAGGGTCGGATCGTCTTTGATCACCATGGGTGCGGAGGGAACAATATGATGTCCTTTGGAACGGAAGAAATTTTTAAAAGATTCTCTGGTCTCTTTTGCAGTCAACATATTATATATCTGTGATTGAAGTTAATATTCTAAAAAAAGCAGTGCAAAGATAGCTTGTTTTATTATTTTTGCCCCACTAATCAGTGATTTATTTTCTTGGATATGCGCAAAGTCTACTATATCTACAACCCCCGGACACAGACCTATGACCGGATCTATCCGACCGTACGTCAGCGGGCCATGAGCATATTGCGGCGATTGTTTGTCGGTATGGGGCTGGGGGCAGTCAGTTTCCTGATCTTATTGTTTATCTTCGGCTCTCCTTCGGAGAAAGAGCTCCAGATCGAGAACAGTCGTCTGCTGGCCCAGTACAATGTGCTCTCCAGGCAACTGGACGAAGCGCTGGGGGTATTGCAGGATGTCCAGCAGCGGGATGATAACCTGTATCGTGTCCTGTTCCAGGCCGATCCGGTGCCCAGTGCCATTCGTAATGCCGGTTACGGAGGAACAAACAGGTATGAATACCTGATGAGTATGGCCAACTCCGAACTGGTGATCCATACCACACAGAAGATGGATCTGTTACAGAAACAACTCTATATCCAATCCAGGTCTTTTGACGATGTAGTGGAGATGAGTAAGAATCATGAAGAAATGCTTCGCTGCATCCCTGCCATACAACCCATTTCCAACAAAGACCTGCGCCAGACCGCTTCCGGGTTCGGTATGCGTATCGATCCGATCTACGGGACTCCCAAGTTTCACAGTGGCATGGACTTTGCCGCTCATCCCGGAACGGAGATCTACGCGACGGGCGACGGTACGATCGTAAAGATGGGGTGGCAGACAGGGTATGGGAATACGATCGTGATCGATCATGGGTTCGGATACCAGACCATGTATGCCCACCTGCAGGATTTCCGTACCAAGCTTGGAAAGAAGGTAGTCCGTGGTGAAGTGATCGGTGGGGTGGGGAGTACCGGGAAGAGTACAGGTCCTCATCTGCACTATGAAGTACATTACCGCGGTGAGGTGGTCAATCCGGTGAATTATTATTTCATGGATCTGAGTGCGGAAGATTATGAGAAAATGATCCAGATCGCTGCGAATCATGGAAAAGTATTTGATTGATCCTTTATAGAATGATGTATGGCTTATCATCCTGACAAAGAATTGAAACTTTATTATTCGATCGGAGAGGTAGCCCGGATGTTCCGGGTCAACGAATCTTTATTGCGTTTCTGGGAGAAGGAGTTCCCTCAGATCACCCCCAGAAAGAACAACAAAGGTACGCGTCAGTATCGCCGGGAAGATATAGAGACCATCCGGCTGATCTATCATTTGGTGAAAGAGCGTGGGATGACATTAGAAGGAGCCCGCCGGAAGCTGAAAGACAACAGGGAGGCTACCGTGCGCAATTTTGAGGTGATCACCCGGTTGAAAGAGATCCGCCGGGAACTTCTCAGCATGAAAAAAGAGTTAGACGACCGCTGATTCTTTTTCCTGGTCTTTCTGTCCGGAGAACAGTGTTATTTCTCTTTCTCTACCCGCGTAACGGATTTCACGTTCTTTATCTTAAGCAGGTTGTTGCATACCTGCTTCACATCCTCTACATCGTGTACAGACAATTGTATGTTTCCTTCGAATATACCGTCTACACTTTCCATACTCAGCTTGCGTATGTTTACGTTCAGTTGTCGGGAGATCACCTGGGTGATCTCGTTGAGGAGTCCTATGCTGTCGATCCCTTTGACGGAAATATACACCGGAAAAGAGAGTGACTTGTGAGTATCCCACGACGTGGCAATGATGCGGTTCCCGAAACTGCTTTTCAGCTTAACCGCCACGGGACATTGCCGTTTGTGAATGATCACCCGGTCTTTTTCGTCCAGATAGCCCAGTACATCATCTCCGGGTATCGGGTGGCAGCAATCGGCCATTGTATATTTCTTCTGAAGGCTGTCTTCGGTAAGTTTCAGTATTTTCTTCGTATTGATCTTCTCCTGAGTCACCGCCTCTTCTTCCTCTTCTTTGGGTTTGGTGTCTTTATTACCTCCGCCGAAAGAGAAGGTGAGGTATTTTTTCCAGTTGGTCCCCTGACGCTCTTTCAGCTCGTTTCTATCTACCTCTCCCAGGGTGATGGTCTTGTTGCCGATGGCCACCAGAAGCTCTTCCCGGTTCTTGAAGTTGTGCAGTTTAAGTAATTTCTCTACACGGACCGTTTCCGGATCAATCTCTTCTTTTTTAAGAAATTCGTTGTAGATCTTTTCTCCCTGTTTGAGATGGGCTTTCCGCTCTTTGTGCAGGATGGCAGCGATCTTGGCGCGTGCCCTGGCTGTAGTGGCGAAAACCTCCCATTGCGGTTGCACCCGTTGCGATTTGGAGGTAAGGATCTCTACCTGATCTCCGCTTTGCAGTTTGTGGCTGAGGGGTACCAATTTGTGATTTACTTTGGCTCCGATGCAATGCCGGCCAATATCGGTATGCAGGGAAAAGGCGAAATCCAGCGCCGTAGAGTTCTGCGGCATGGTCTTGATCTCTCCTTTGGGAGTAAACACAAATATCTCCGAGGCAAACAGGTTGAGCTTGATCGTATCTAAGAAGTCCATCGCGTCCGGTTGCGGATCATCTAAGATCTCTTTGATGGTGCTCAGCCATTTTTCCAGTTCTCCTTCGTCTTCACTGCCTCCTCCTTCTTTGTATTTCCAGTGAGCGGCAAATCCCTGCTCGGCCACTTCATTCATCCGTTCGCTGCGGATCTGTACCTCGATCCACTGACCGTTGGTACTCATGAGTGTAACGTGCAGTGCCTGGTAGCCGTTGGCTTTGGGGTGGCTCACCCAGTCGCGGAGCCGGTCGGGGTGGGATTTGTATATCCTGGAGACAGATATATAAATATCAAAACAGTCGTTCGGCTCTTCGTCCGGATAGCGCGGTTCGAAGATGATACGTACAGCCAGCAGGTCGTAGATCTCTTCAAACGGCACATGTTTGGTCTGCATCTTGTTCCAGATGGAATAGACCGACTTGATACGGGCCAGAATGCGGTATTTCAGCCCCATTTTATCAAGCTGTGTACGTATAGGCGCCGTGAAGTTATTAAATACCTCTTCGCGGGCGGCCGCGGTAGCATCTAACTTGTCCTGGATCTCCTGATATTCTTCCGGATGTTCGTATTTGAAACTGAGGTTTTCGAGTTCAGTCTTGATCTGATTCAGCCCGAGCCGGTTGGCCAGCGGGGCATAGATATACAGGGTCTCTCCGGCAATCTTGTACTGTTTGTTGGGTGCCAGTGAGCCCAGCGTGCGCATGTTGTGCAGGCGGTCGGCGATCTTGATAAGGATCACCCGGATGTCACTGGACATGGTCAGGATCAACTTCTTGAAGTTCTCCGCCTGTGCGGATGCCTTGTCCCCAAAGATCCCTCCCGATATTTTGGTCAGCCCGTCTACGATCTGGGCGATTTTCGGACCAAACAGATTCTCTATATCTTCTATGGTATAGTCCGTATCTTCGACCACATCGTGCAGAAGCGCCGAACAGATAGAGGTGGATCCCAGTCCGATCTCGTTGCATACGATCTTCGCCACTTCCAGCGGGTGCATGATGTAGGGTTCGCCGGATTGTCGTTTGATGCCTTTATGTGCCTGATTGGCAAAATTGGAGGCTTTCGTGATGAGGTCGACTTTCTTCCGGTGTTTGGTTCCCAGATAATCATTCACAAGTTCCTGAAAGGTCTGTTCAATCAACTCTTCCTCGGTCAGCTTGCTGTTCTCCGGTCCCAATGGCGCTATGTTCTGATCTGTTTTCATTCTTTTTTTAAAACTCCGGAAATGATCCGTACCGGCTATGGTTTCACTTTCAGTCGTTTACCGGCTGTGATATTTGTACCTTTCAGGTTGTTCCATGCCTGGAGCTGGCTCACTTTCACTCCATAACGTTTGGCTATGGTAGAAAGGGTCTCTCCCCTGCATATGGTATGATAAGCCGCTCCGCTGCCGGATGCCGAAGAGCCGGACCCGGATCTGCCGCTGGCAACCGCTACGGTTCTGCGGTTGGTAAAGAGTTCCGCCGCGCGGTGGGTATAGATGGTATCCTGGTAATCAATAAATGCGCTGATGTGTTGCTGCGGAAGTCTAAGCGTATAGGGTTTGATATCTCCCGGGATCACATTGGTTTTGTATTGCGGGTTGAGGCTTTTGATCTGATCCAGTTCTACACCGCAGAGATCTGCGATTTGCCGGAAGTGCAGCCTGCGATTGATCTGAATGGTATCTGTGTCGGAAGGAATGTTGGTTTCCATGGGACAGATGTTATGATCACAATAATAGGTCATTATGTAGTTGATCGCTATGAATCCCGGTACATAGCCCTGTGTTTCGCGGGGAAGGTAACTATAGATCTTCCAGTAATCTGTTTCGCCGTTGGCTCTGCGGATGGCTTTGTTGATATTGCCCGGGCCGCAGTTGTAAGCGGCGATCACCAGGTTCCAGTCCTGATAGATCGCGTACAGCTCGCTGAGATACCGGGCAGCTGCCCACGAGGCTTTCAGCGGATCGCGCCGATCGTCTACTAAGCTGTTCGACTCCAGTCCATAGATCTTGCCCGTATTCAGCATGAACTGCCACAGTCCGGCCGCGCCTGCTCTGGATACGGCAGACGGGTTCAGGGCAGATTCGATAATGGGTAGGTATCTGAGCTCCAGCGGGAGATTATAGGCATCCAGTGCCTCTTCAAAAATGGGCATATAGAAATTGCAGGCACTCAGCATGAAAGAGACATGCTTGCGCAGGCGGCCGGCATACATATCAATGAACTTACGTACGACTTCGTTGTAAGGCATTTCCATGACAGCCGGGATACGGGACAAACGATCTATGTATACCGAGTCGCTGAATTCCGGATTCACATCGGAAGTACTACAGTCTTTACCCAGATCGATGTAGTTTTTTGCTTTCCAGTCGCTCAGCAGACTATCCAGCGGATAGGTTATACTGACCGGCAGTTGAATGATCTCGTGTTTTTCGGTGCCGTTTTCCCGGATCAGCACATCTACGCTCTGCTCCTGGGCACCGGCCGGGCTCAGCAGGAATAGACTCAGCAGGAAACAGATGGAATATGTCTTTCTCATGATAACCTTTCTCTATCTATCTTTAAAATGTCACACTACATTGTATACCGAACGCGCGCGCGTTGGAGGTCGGCTCATTCATCAGGGTCAGTCCTACGCGCATAGTCAGGTCGGGAGTTATATCAAAATCGGATAGCTCCGCGTCTACATACGCGTCAATGACCGAGATGAGGTACACTCCGATAAAGGCAAAGATACTCATATCCCGGTAACGACGAAAGCGATCTTTACGTTTTCGCAATAATTCTGATAATTGCGCCTCGCTGTAGGTATAGTTCGGTGGCAACAGATCCAGAAAACTATTTGTATTCGGATCGTTGTCGAGCAGGTCTACATAGGCCTGTGAATAGTCTTTATACATCTGGGTGTTCCAGCTCAGGGCATAGGCACATCCGGCGAATCCCCCATAGATGATGGGGAGTTTCCAGTATTTCCGGTTGTAGATCTGGCCTCCTCCCGGGATCACTAAGGCCAGCCAGGTGGATTTGTTGGAGTTGGGTATCCATCTTTTCTCCGAAGAAGCGGGTGCCAGGCTGTCTACTGCCAGCTGATCGATATCTAAGATCACCGATCCGTCTACCCCTTCGAGGTTGACCTGGTTCATAACGGCTACACTATCCCGTACGGCGATGCTGTCTGCCTCTTCCGGGGTCAGGAAAGGACCCGGTACCCGGCGGTCTCCTCTCAGACTGTCTATGGTGGCGCTGTCTACCGGAGTTCCCTCGTGTTCGAGTACACGTTCCCAGTATCTCCTGTTCACTCCTACCGTATCGTTGAGCAGGCCCGGTTGCTCCCGGGGCTCCTCTTCCGGATCTTCCGTATTCCGGTCGATCCACCTCTGTGTATCCTGTACAGGCTCCTGAGCATACACAACGATCCCTGCCCACTGTATCACACAGAGAAGCAGGGCCAGCCGTAAGGTTATTTTCTTTAATCTGTATAAGATGGTCATCTATTTTTTTAATGTATCTAATATCTCAATGATACGTTCCAGTTCTTCTTCGCTGCCGAAGGGGATACTGATTTTTCCTTTTCCTTTTCCGGAGCAGGTCAGTTGTACCTTGGTCTGGAAGAATCCGGAAAGTTGTTCCTTCAGCAGGTTGAACTCTTCCGGAAGTACGGAACGTTTCGGAGCCAGTTGCTTGTTCCCGCTTTTTACCGGTTCTCCTTCGTTGAGGGTTTTTACAATCTCTTCTACCTTTCTTACGGAGTATCCGTTTGTCATGATCTCTTCAAATACCTTTACCTGGAGTTTGGGATCTCCCAGCGTGACGAGTGCGCGGGCATGTCCCATATCGATCTCCCGGTTCTGCAAAGCCATCTGGATCTGAGCGGGAAGTTTCAGCAGGCGCAGGTAATTGGCTATGGTGGTCCGTTTTTTTCCCACCCGTTCGCTCAGGCGTTCCTGAGTGAGGTTATACTGTTCGATCAGATGCTGATAGGCCAGTGCTATTTCCACGGAGTTCAGATCTTCCCGCTGGATGTTTTCCACTAATGCCATCTCCATCACGTTCTCGTCGTCCGCGGTACGTATATAGGCCGGGATGGACTTCAGACCTGCTTTCAGGGATGCCCGGTAGCGACGTTCTCCGGCAATGATCTGATATTCGTTGTCCGACAGCTTCCGCAGCGTGACCGGTTGTATGATACCGATCTCGGAAATAGAGTCTGCCAGCTCCTGAAGGGCGGTTTCGTCGAACTCCCGCCGGGGCTGGTTGGGGTTGACCGATATCTTGGATAGCTCTATCTCGTTGATGGAAGAAGAGCCTTCGGTCTTTACTTCGTCCATCGAGAGCAAAGCATCGAGCCCGCGTCCTAATGCGTTTCTTTTCTGTGCCATACGTGTGTTCAGCTGTTGTTGCGGTGGATGAGTTCCTGTGCCAGCGCCAGGTGGTTCCTGGCTCCGGTCGAATCCGCGTCGTACAAAATCGTCGGTAGCCCGTAACTGGGTGCTTCGCTTAATTTGACATTGCGCTGGATCACAGTCCGGAATACCAGTTCCTGGAAGTGACGCTTTACTTCGTCGTAGATCTGATTGGCCTGGCGGAGCCGCGAATCGTACATCGTCAGTAAAAAGCCTTCGATCTCTAACCGGGGGTTCAGTTTGGATTTTATGATCTTGATTGTATTCAGCAACTTACTGATCCCTTCCAAAGCAAAGTATTCGGCCTGCACAGGGATGATGACGGAATCTGCCGCTGTCAGCGCGTTCACTGTGATCAGGCCTAAGGAAGGAGAACAGTCGATCAGAATGTAATCGTATGCTTCTTTCAGCGGGGTAAGTACCTCTTTCAGGATCTTTTCCCGGTTGGGCAGGTTGAGCATCTCTATTTCGGCACCCACCAGATTGATGTGGGAAGAGATCACTTTCAGGGGTTCTATTTCCGTGTCGTGTATCGCGTCATTCACATCCGCGCGGTCAATGATACATTCATAGATCGTGCATTCGGACTGTTTGATATCTACCCCCAGTCCGGAAGAGGCATTGGCCTGCGGATCGGCATCCACAACCAGTACTCTTTTTTCGAGTGTAGCGAGTGAGGCAGCAAGATTGATGGTCGTAGTCGTCTTTCCTACACCGCCTTTTTGATTGGCTAAAGCAATAATTTTTCCCATGTTCTCGAATTTAACTGGCTGCGAAATAAGTGATAATAACTTATAGCGCCTACTAAAATCAGAAAACTTTTCCAAAACTGTTGATAAGTTTCCCGATCTGTTAATAACTGTGACCTGTCGGATGGCCTGCTCCGTTTGGCCGGACAAATATACACAATTAAATTGAAATGATGTCTCTATTTTAACTCACTTGCAGAAGATTAAGAACTTGTTTAGATTCGGCTCGTTTTTTATGTAGTGCTGTTCCCGTGGAAAATCCGAACAGGCTCCCGGATGGGCCGACCCACCTTTCTCCCGGTGTTTTCCCGGCTCTGACGGGTGGAACGCGGGAGGCCGGCGGTCCCGTTTAGGACAGCTTCTGTTTGTAAATCTTTTTATGTCTGGATGATCCATTGGCAGAACGACTTCTTTTTGTTACTTTTGCACACATAGAAAAGAATAGAATAATAAGTAGTATGGAAAATAAGCAGCCGTTGATCCTGGTCTCTAATGACGACGGGGTTTCAGCAAAAGGGATCAATGAACTGATCCGTTTTCTTCGTCCGCTGGGCGATCTGGTAGTGATGGCACCCGATTCGGCGCGTTCCGGCAACGGCTGCGCGTTGACGGTGAATGCTCCTGTCCACTACCGGTTAGTGCGTCAGGAGACGGGACTGACAGTGTATCAATGTTCGGGTACTCCGACAGATTGTGTGAAACTGGCTCGTAACGCGGTACTTTCCCGTGAGCCGGATCTGGTAGTCGCCGGGATCAACCACGGAGATAATTCGGCAGTCAATGTGCATTATTCCGGAACGATGGGGGTCGTGATCGAAGGCTGTCTTCATGGCATCCCTTCTGTGGGGTTTTCCTTAGACTCTCACGATCCGGATGCCGATTTCACACCCTGTGAACCTTTTGTACAGGAGATTGTGCGAAAGGTGCTGGATGCTGGTCTGCCACCCCTTACCTGCCTGAATGTGAATATGCCTGTCGTACCGGATATCCGTGGGATCAAAGTCTGCGCGCAGGCCCGGGGCAACTGGGTACGTGAATGGGAATGCTGTCCACGTGCCAACGGTAGCAACTATTACTGGCTCACCGGTGAATTTGTGAATCACGATCCGGACGATGAGACCCGCGACCACTGGGCCATCCGTCAGGGATATATCGCTGTCACTCCTACTACGGTAGATATGACGGCTTACGATGCCATGCGCCGGGTCAGTGATCTGCTGGCAACGGATCAGCAGGAAGGTCTCCGCGGGAAGTAAGGCTTGGAAGAAAGTAGAGTAAACAAACAGAAGATATGAAATACTACCTGATCGTAGGAGAGGCTTCGGGAGATCTGCATGCTTCCCATCTGATGGCATCTCTCCGGAAGGAAGATACAGAGGCTGAGTTCCGCTTTTTTGGCGGAGACCTGATGGCGGCAGTAGGAGGTACGCGGGTCAGACATTATAAAGACTTGGCTTATATGGGCTTTGTTCCTGTGTTGTTGAATCTCCGTACCATCTTTACCTATATGAAGCGGTGCAAAGAGGATATTGCCGCCTGGCAGCCGGATGTGGTGATCCTGGTAGATTATCCGGGATTCAACCTGAGTATCGCGAAATTTGTGCGGGATCATACGGAGATCCCGGTCTTTTATTACATCTCTCCCAAAATATGGGCCTGGAAAGAATACAGGATCCGCCAGATACGCCGGAATGTGGATGAATTGTTCTCTATCCTGCCTTTTGAAGTGGAGTTCTACCACAAGCACCACTACCCGATCCGTTATGTAGGCAATCCTACCGTGGATGAAGTATCGGCTTATCTGGCCGCCCATCCCCGGTCGGATGTGGATTTCCGCCGGGACAATCGACTGGAAGACAAACCGGTGATTGCCTTGCTGGCAGGAAGCCGGAAGCAGGAGATCAAAGACAATCTGCCGGATATGATCCGCGCGGCTCAGGGATTTACGGACTATCAGTTGGTACTGGCGGGCGCGCCGGGGATGGATCCGGAGTATTACCGCGGATTTATCCATGGAACTTCCGTACATCTGATCTTTGACCAGACCTACCGCCTGTTGCAACACGCTGAAGCGGCGCTGGTCACTTCGGGAACGGCGACGCTGGAGACCGCTCTGTTCGGTGTACCGCAGGTGGTGTGTTACCACACTCCTATCGGGAAGGTGATTGCCTTCCTGAAGAAACACCTGATCCGCGTAAAGTATATTTCATTGGTCAACCTGATCGCCGGGCGTGAGGTAGTGCGGGAGTTGGTCGCGGATACCATGACGGTCGGGAATATGTATGCGGAACTGGAGCGTTTGCTGAAAGATGCTGCTTATCGGAGTCAGATGCTGGAGGGGTATCGGGAGGTAAGCCAACGGCTGGGACCGCCAGGGGCACCGCAGTGTGCCGCGCGTGAAATAGTAAAAATCCTGAAAAAAGGATAGGTTTTCTATAATAAAAATCAAGCCGGTGTAGTATATGCCCGGCTTTTGTGTTTAATAAATGAATGAAAATATATAATCAGAAGATAAACTGTATGAAAAAATTTAGTTTTTTATTTGTCGGATTGCTGATGGCGCTGGCGGTGTTGCCGGTGTTACAATCCTGTAACGATGACGATGGGTATTCCATCGGAGATATAGGACAAACCATAGGTACGATCCGTGTCACAGGAAACCATTATTACATCCTGAGTGATGGCGGAAAGGCCATTCTTCCGATTACCAGCGATCCTTATGGGTATCAGCCTGTAGACGGATAGCGTGTATTGGCTACTTTCAATCCTTTGTATGACAATTACCAGGACTATGATCTGGCTGTGAAGTTCTACGATATTTATAATATTCTCACCAAACAGATAGAGGATCTGACTGAGGAGAATGAGGAAGAGATCGGCGACGATCCGGTGCGTCTGGTCAAAGACAATGTATGGATCGGCGGAGGGTATCTGAATGTGTACTTTATATATAATGTACCTTCCCGCCATGCGCACCGCGTGAGTTTAGTGAGAAATACCCTGGACGAACCGGAAGATGACGATTACATTCACCTGGAATATCGCTACAATACCTATGACGATGAAACCAGCCGTGAACGTGTGGGCCTTGTCTCTTTCAATCTGAATTCTTTAGAAGATGAACTGAAGGCAGGTGCCAAAGGGATCAAACTCAAATTTACTTCTGCCACTACCGGAGCGCAGGAATTGACTTTTGATATAGATACGGTAGATCAGGAAACGGATCGTGAGGTAGATCCGGATGATCTGGAAGAAAACAGCAGCGATCTGGAATAAGACGGATCGGTATCCTTATACAAATCGGCCCGGGATCCTCTCTTCGTAGTGATCCGGGCCGGTTTTGTTGTATCTGTATGCAGGGGATAAGCGGGATGTGCAGAGAGTGCGGTTAAAAGCCGTTCCGGATATATTCTCCTGCCATCAGGTAGATCCATACAGCAGGAATAGCCAGTAGAGAGCTATCGAAGCGGTCCAGGATACCACCGTGTCCGGGAAGGAAATTACCCGAATCTTTTATACCTAACTGGCGTTTAAAAAGGGATTCCGCAAGGTCTCCCCATGTACCGAAAACTACAATGACCAATGCCATGCCCAACCATTGGCGAAGAGGCAACAGGTCTGAATACCAGGAGAATCCCGCCGCGGTAACTAAGGCAAACAGGGCTCCTCCTACCGAACCTTCCCAGGATTTCCTGGGCGAGATGCGTTCAAACAGTCTGTGCTTTCCCAGGAGTGAACCTACACAGTAGGCTCCTGTATCGTTCAGCCAGAGCAGGGCAAACACCGCGAAAGGAAGGAGCGGAGCATACTCTCCCTGGTGAAGTGCCACCTTACTGAGCAGACCGAAAGGCGCGGCTATATACAATTGGCACAGAAACGTGTAGGCCCAGTTCGTGATCGGGTCGGTATGTTTCAGGTAGAGTTCGCGGATCAGCAGAAACAGGATCAGGACCATATAGGCTATCAGGAACAGAGATCCTTGCGGCAGCGTCATTCCGAGAAAAAGTGCCACGGCTGCCAGCATATTGAGCGGAATGTGTAGCGAGGCTCCCCGATAGCGGTTGAGAAGTCCGGCAAACTCTCTGACCATCAGTGCCGGGATCAGTGAGAATAGAACCGTATAAGTAGTCAGACTGTATAGGATGCTGCCGGATACTACAGCTACAAACAGGATTCCGAAAATCGCTCTTTTGATAAAATTATTTTTCAAGGTGTATTCTGTTGCTCAGCATACATCTCCGCGGGCGGGACGCTGAAAAGGGGGTTATCATTCGTTGTCTTTTTCCTTGTCTAACTTCTCCTGGGGCAGACTACTGTCTTCTACCTGCGGCAGATTCTCGATCGGGACCACCGGATTCTCTTTTTTTCTCTTTCGCGGCCATAATCTCTTCCGAACGCGAAGCCCACGGACGTTTTCCGAAGATCCTTTCTACGTCTTCCGCGAAGATCACCTCTTTCTCTATAAGCAATTGGGTGAGCTGGGCGTGTTGTTCTTTATGTTCGGAAAGGATTCGTTTGGCGCGGTCATACTGCTCGTTGACCATGCGTTTTACCTCTTCATCGATCAGCTCGGCTGTCTTTTCACTATAGGGTTTGCTGAACGCGTATTCTTCATTGCTGTAATAACAGAGATTAGGTAGCCGTTCGCTCATACCCAGATAAGCTATCATGCCGTAGGCTTGTTTGGTCACCCGTTCCAGGTCGTTCATTGCCCCTGTGGATATCCTTCCGGCAAACAACTCTTCGGCGGCGCGTCCTCCCAGGGTAGCACACATCTCATCCAGCATTTGCTCTTTGGTGGTGATCTGTCGCTCTTCGGGCAGATACCAGGCGGCTCCCAATGCGCGTCCGCGGGGTACGATGGTTACTTTGATCAGCGGGTTAGCGTGCTCCAGCAACCACGACAGTCCGGCATGTCCGGCTTCGTGTTGCGCGATGGTGCGTCGTTCGGCCTCTGTGGTGATCTTTGTTTTCTTTTCCAGTCCTCCGATGATACGGTCTACCGCGTCTAAGAAGTCCTGTTTGCCTACAAATTTTTTTCCGTGGCGGGCGGCGATCAGGGCAGCTTCGTTGCATACATTCGCTATATCGGCTCCCGAGAATCCGGGTGTCTGTCGGGCCAGCAGGTCAATATCTACGGTATCGTCTATCTTGATGGGGCGCAGGTGCACACCGAATACCTCTTTGCGCTCGTTCAGGTCGGGCAGGTCTACATGGATCTGACGGTCGAAACGTCCGGCGCGCAGCAACGCTTTATCCAATACATCTACCCGGTTAGTCGCTGCCAGGATGATGATCCCGCTGTTCGAACCGAATCCGTCCATCTCCGTAAGCAACTGGTTGAGGGTATTTTCGCGTTCGTCATTCCCTCCCATGGCCGGGGCTTTCCCGCGGGCGCGGCCCACGGCATCGATCTCGTCGATAAAGATAATGCAGGGAGACTTTTCTTTGGCCTGACGGAAGAGGTCACGTACGCGTGAAGCCCCAACTCCTACAAACATCTCCACGAAGTCCGAACCGGACAGGGAGAAAAAGGGAACATTGGCTTCTCCGGCTACGGCTTTTGCCAATAGGGTCTTACCGGTTCCCGGAGGACCTACCAGCAAAGCACCTTTGGGGATCTTACCTCCCAGGTCGGTGTATTTCTGAGGTTCTTTCAGGAATTCCACGATCTCCTCTACTTCCTGCTTGGCTTCGGCAAGTCCGGCCACATCTTTAAAAGTGACTTTTACTGCTCCGTCTTTCTCGAAGAGTTGCGCTTTGGATTTTCCTACGTTGAACACTCCGCCTGCTCCGCCGCCACCGGAACTCATCCGGCGCATGAAGAAGATCCAGATCCCTATCAGGAAGACGAACGGTAATAAATTCCACAGGATAGCGTTCCAGTAATTGCTTTTTTTCGGATAGTTCACCGAACCGTCGAAGTGTTCCTCCTGACGTTCTGCCTGAAGGAAGGTTTCCAGACTCTCCCGGGCAGGAGCATCGGTAGTGATCATCGGATGACGTCCTACCTTGTTGGAATCCTGCTGGAAGACATCCTTCACATGCTGTGCCTTGATGTAGGCTTCTACCGAATTATCATCGTAAGCTACTACTTTGTTGACATAGCCATCGCGGACATATTGTTGAAATTCATCGTAAGATACATTTTTGCTTGTTCCGCCGCTCTCATTGGTCAGGTAGAGTCCCAGCAACATGACGGCTATAAGCATATACAGCCAGTTCAGGTTGAACCGGGGCATATTTACTTTATTGGGTTTCTTTTCGTTTTCGTTCATAACGATCAATTAATCCAGATTGGGAATCATTTTTAGTTTCGCGTCTGCCCACAGATGTTCCAGGTCATAGAAACTGCGTACTTCGGGCAGAAAAACATGTACCAATACGTCCGAATAGTCCATAGCTACCCACTGGGCGTTCTGCAGACCGTCCACAAAGGTAGGTTTGCTCCCTGCCTGTTTACGCGCGGTCTCTTTGACAGAGTCTACAATGGCACCTACCTGGCTGGGAGAGTTTCCTTCACATATAACAAAGTAATTACAGATTGTGTCTTGTATTTGGGTTAGGTCGGCTATAATGATATTCTTTCCTTTTTTTTCCTGAATACCTTCGGTTATTTTTTCAAGTAGATTTTTTGTTTCGTTCATTTATCACATTTGGAATTAGATAATTTATGGTGTCCATCTGTTACGGGAATAACAAGAAGCCACTGTGCATTGTTTGTGTCACCTTTGCCCGTAAAGTTTACAAATATACACGGATTTCTCTGATTTGGGAAAGTAATAGATCAAAACTCTGTGATTTTTGGCTTTTTTAGGGGAATGAATGGCCTGTAGGAACGGAAATTAGGGCTTTTTTGATAAAAAATGTCAGAAGCTTTTTTGAATTTTGGAAATAGTTGTATCTTTGCACTCACAAAGAATGGGCTATGGTGTAATGGTAACACTTCAGATTCTGGTCCTGACTTTCCAGGTTCGAATCCTGGTAGCCCAACTTTCTGATAAAAAGGTGTCCTGCGGAGGATGCCTTTTTTTATTGGGATAAACTCCCGGTTACAGAGGGATAAGTAAAGGATCCTCTGTTGTTTCATCCGCGTGCTGTGGAGTTCTTGTTGTTTCGAGAACACTGTAAGTTATCACATTTGTGTCTCAGCGTTCTTATCTGAAAAAGATAGGTATGATCCTATGTCTTCTCCCTGCTTCATAGTGTATCATGCGATGTATGGTAAACAAGAGACTTGATGAGTGGAATATACTTATTTTTCAAACCAGTCTTACCCTGTTAATAACCGTTGGAAAGATGGATGATGAATGAAATACACTTGTTTTTCAAACGTATGATCTGTATGAGAGAATCAACCGTTATAATTCCATTCCTATTTAATAAACAGATGATTATGGGCTGATTTCAGCGATTACATGAAAAATGAAACGAAAAAGCAGAATGCTGAGCACTCTGTCTATGAGAGCTCTCGTACACCCTGCTTTTCAAATTCCGAATGAAAAGAGAATTTTTATTCTTTTTCTTCTTTCAATGAATGGTCAATAATACGGATCTTCTCCTGTACCAGTTCCAGCTCCCCTTTCAGTTTCTCTACTTTCCGGTTGATCTCTGTCAGCAGGCTGTTTCCTTTTTTAGAAGAAGCCGTCAGGAATCCGAGGTTGTTCTCATACGTTTTGAGTTCATTCTTCATGTTCTCACAGGTACGGACCAACTTCTCTCTTTCCCGGTATACCGATTGCGGGCCGTCTTCCTGGATCGTGCTGAGGTTGCCGCGGAAGTTAGTCAGTTTTTTATGGGAGGCCTTGAGGTTGAATTGTTCGAAATGCTTATCGATCCATTGGTGGCATTGTTTATAGATCTTATCTTTCTCTTTGAACGGTACATGACCGATGGTATTCCATTCTCTCATCAGTTCTTTTACCCGCACTTCCGCTTCTTCCGCATCCATATCGCCCTCTATGGCAGCCAGTTTCGCGATGATCGCTTTCTTGCTCTCCAGGTTTTCCTGTTCCACGGAACGCTGGGAAGAGGTGGCTTTTCCTTTCTGTTCGAAGAAATAGTCACAGGAACCGATGAAACGTTTCCAGATCGTGTCTGAATGTTTCTTGGGCACCGGGCCTATGGCTTTCCACTCCTTCTGCAGGCGCGTCAGTGTGTCTGCCGTCTCTTTCCAGTCGGTGCTGGTACGCAGCGCTTCCGCTTGTTCGCAAAGAGCCCGTTTCTTTTCCAGATTTTCATTCATCTGCTCTTTGAGCGTTTTGAAGAAGGCTGCTTTGCGGCGGAAAAACTCGTCGCACGCTTTGCGGAAACGTTCAAATATCTTCACATTCATCTTCTGTGGAGCAAATCCGATCGTTTTCCATTTATTTTGCAAAGCAATCACCTCCTGGGTTTTGCTGTCCCAGGTAGCAAAACTGGTCAGCTCTGTATAGTTTATAGCTTCTACGATTTCGCAGATGACGGTTTTCTGGTCCAGGTTGTGCTGCTCGTTCTGTTTCAGTTCCTCGAAATGCTGCTGATGCCGGCGATTGACCTGAGTAGAGGCCGTCTTGAAACGTGTCCAGATCTCTTCCCTCAACTCCTTGCTTACCGGTCCTGTATCGCGGAATTCCTGGTGCAGTTTCTGTAATTGATGGAAAGCCGATACTACGTCCGGTTCTTCTGCCAGCTTCTCGGCAGCTTCACACAGGTGGAGTTTCAGTTCGAGGTTCTTTTTGAAGTCGTATTCACGGAATTCATTGTTGAGTTTGAGCAGGTCATAGAACTTTTCTACATACAGGTGGTAGTTCTTCCACAATTCATTCACTTTGCCCTGGGGCACTACTTTCACCTCGTTCCACTGTTGCTGTAGTTTCTTGAATTCGTTGAAGTTCTTATGGGTATCTTCACCGGACTCTACCAGTTCTTTCAGCTCTTCGATGATGGAAAGTTTTACCTGCAGATTCTCTTCTTTTATTTTTTCCAGTTCGGCCGCGCGCGCGCTCCGTTTTTCCCGGATCATGTTCATCAGTTCTTTGAACCGGATTTCCAGTTCGTCGGTGGCCGGTACATACTCTTCCGCCACACCGCCGCTTTCCAGATAGGCCTGTCTGGCACTTTCCTGTTCGGCCGTGTGGAGTTTGTAAAACGCCTGTTTCAGGGTCTCTACTTCTTGTCTGGAAGACTCTTCCGCCGTGGCGGCCAGCTCTTTCAGGCGGGCAAGTATCTCTTTTTTATCTGTAGGAACCACTGGTTTCTTTTCTTCTGCCACTACCTGTTCCGGGGACGGATCTTCCGGAGCCCCGGCTACCTCTGCTCTGGGTACGGGTGCTGTCTCAATGACCGCCGTCTCCTGTGCGGTTATATCTTCCTGCACTACTTCTTCCGGGACAATCTCTTCGGGAGTATTATCCTTCTCCGTCACGACTATCTCCTCTTCCGAAGGAATTTCTGCGACGGTTTCTTCTGTCGCCGGTTCTTCCGGTGCTGTTGTCACATCATTCGTTTCCCGGGTTGTGATTGTCGTCTCTTCTACAGCTTCTGTCGTTGTTTTCCTCTCTTCTGTATGTTCTACAGTACCATCCGTTTCTGTCGTTTCTGCCGTGTCTGAGATCTCAACCGTTTTCTTTCCTTCTTCTAATTCGCCTTGGTTCAAAGGGTGATTAGTCTCCTGAGAGTCCATCATTGTATTTACGTTTTAAGAGCAGGAGCCATCTCCTGTATGTTACATTGGCCCACAAATTAATGAAATAAAATAATTACTTCATACAATTTCAGTCAGTTTTTTAAATTTCCGCTTAGAACCTGTTCAAATGTTGCCTGTTTTTTTATTCAGCTCTGTTTTCCGGTTGTTTTTTCTTTGGGTGGAGCCCTTTCCTCAGAGCAGACGCGCTCCGTCCATAGTCAACGCAGTTGGTAGCGGAAAAGCGGGAGAAGCATACTTACGTCTTTGAAAAACATTCGGAAAAGGCAGGAAAACAGCACCGGCCGGAGATGTAGCAGGTCAGTGCCTGGTGGTAGACGGTGTCGGAAGAAACGGTCATACATTTCCTGTCTGCATACAGGAGGGTAGCCGGGCGACAATTGACATCTGTTTCCCTTTGTCCGGCGTACTTCTTGTATCCTTTGTATGTAAACAGCCTCTCAGGACAGTAGAACAGTTACCCCCATATAGATCATCATACCTATAATGTCATTGGTGATCGCGATGAAGGGTCCGGTAGCGATCGCCGGGTCTATTTTGAGCTTTTCAAGTGTCATCGGCACAAAAGTCCCGAAGATGGAGGCAAACATCACCACAGTGAACAGACTGATGGAGACCGAATAGGTTACGGTAGCCGTAGGGCCGAATCGGATAAAGTTGTATACATACACCAGCAATGAAATGATAGAGGCATTGATCAATGCCACCAGGGCTTCCTTACCCACCTGTTTGTAGGTATCTCTGGCGTTGAGCGAATTATTGGCTAAGCCCTGTACTACCAGTGCCGAAGACTGGGTACCCACGTTTCCTCCCGTACCTCCGATCAGCGGGATATAGAGGGCCATTTCCGGAAAACGGGCAAAGGTTGATTCGAAATTACCCAACAGCATGGAGTTGCCTATACCTCCCACCATACCGATCAGTAGCCAGGGCAGGCGGGCGCGTGTCTGCCTGAGTAGTTTATCATCCGATTCTACATCCTGCGAAAGACCGGATGCCAGCTGATAGTCGCGTTCCGATTGTTCACGTACCTCGTCCATCACGTCATCTACGGTGATCTGTCCGACCAGGCGACCGATGGTATCTACCACCGGAATGGCTACCAGGTCATACTTCTCAATGGCCTGTACCACCTCATCTATAGGAGTATCTACCCGTACCGACAGCGGATCTTTTCGCATCACATGTTTTACTTTGGATACCGAAGGAGAGGTGATCATCTTTTTCAGCGGGAACACCCCTTTGAGGCGTTCATCATCATCCACTACATATATATAGTAGATCTCATCGAGTTCTTCCGCCTGCTGACGCATCTCTTTCAGGCATTCGGGCATACTCCAGTTCTCATTTACGACCACCATTTCCGTACCCATCAGTCCGCCGGCCGTATCTTCATCGTATTTCAGCAGATCGATGATATCACCTGCCTGTTCGATGTCTTCTATGTGGGAGAGTACCTCCTCCTGCTTATCCTCGTCCAGTTCGCGTATCAGATCTACCGCGTCGTCCGAGTCCATATGATCTACAAAACGCCTGGCGATGGTTTCCGAAGGGAGGACTTCCAGAAACTGCTTTCGTTTGTCCTCATCCATTTCTATCAGCACATCCGCCGCGGTCTCGTTGTCAAGCAGCAGGTAGACAAACCGGGCTTCCTGTAAGGTCAGCTCGTCACACAGTTCGGCAATATCCGCAGGGTGAAGGTTGTCCAACAGTTCTTTCACCCGTACCGTCTCCTTCTGGTCGATCAGCGGTTTGATGAGATTGAGATATTCTTCATTCATAATGTGATTACGTGTATGTGTTCCCGGGACCGGTTTGTGTTACAGGGTGGCCTCTTTCAATGCTTTTTCTACCTGATTGGTCAGATCAATGAACTGTGTGACTGACAATTGTTCGGGTCTTTTGTTGAATATCTCTTCCGTGGTCAGCGGGCAGTCCTTTCCTAAGATCGGCTTGATGGAGTTGCGCAGGGTCTTTCTGCGTTGGTTAAAAGTTGTTTTTACCACTTGCCGGAAAAGTTTTTCGTCGCATCCCAGTTCGGTGGTATCGTTGCGTGTCATGCGGATCACCGCGCTTTTCACTTTAGGAGGAGGATTGAACACCTGTTCTCCTACCGTGAAGAGATATTCTACCCGGTACCAGGCCTGTATCAGTACACTCAGGATACCGTAGGTCTTACTTCCCGGACCGGCGGCGATGCGTTCGGCTACCTCTTTCTGGATCATTCCCGTACAACAAGGGATCTGATCTTTGTTCTCCAGCATCTTGAAAAAGATCTGGCTGGAGATGTTGTACGGATAGTTGCCGGTCAGTACGAAGGGGTGGCCTCCGAACAGCCTGTCGAGGTGCATTTTCAGAAAATCATCTTCAATGATATGATCTTCCAGCGAAGGGTAGTTCTGCCGCAGGTAAGCTACCGACTCGAAATCTACTTCCACCACCTTGAGTTCCCTGTTCTTGGTGATCAGGAACTGTGTCAGTACGCCCATGCCCGGTCCCACTTCCAGAATGGGGAGTTCCGGAAACACGTCTACGGTATCGGCAATGTCCCGCGCTACTTTCAGATCTTTCAGAAAATGTTGCCCGAGAAACTTTTTAGGCTTTACTACTCTCATTTACCAACGGAATAATTACTTTTGCAGCTTACAAAGGTAAGAAAGTATTTTGATTTACGATTTACGGATTTACGATTTATTCCTTTGTCAGGATCGCTGTTGCCGTCTTAACCTGATGGTTATGCTCTGACTTTCGTTTTGCCGCAGAGATCGTGTAATTAAAGCTACTCCGGGCTTTCCTCAGTGACTCATAAACATTCTCAATAGAAGTCATGACCGAAAGGAGTCATACGTAAATCATAAACAAGGATTTTCTATCCATGAATAAAACAATAAAAAGAAGTCTACAGATTTTGTTGCCGTTGGTCCTGGGGGGTACCATCCTTTATTGGCTCTATCGGGATTTCGACTTTTCCCGTGTCAGGCAGGTTTTCTTGTACGGTATGAACGGGTGGTGGATGCTTATCTCTCTGATCTTCGGTATCTTCAGCCATCTGTTCCGGGGGTGGCGCTGGCGGCAGACGCTGGAGCCGTTGGGTGCCTGTCCGCGCAGGTCTCTGTGTGTGAATGCTATCTTTATTTCCTATGCTGCCAATCTCGTACTACCCCGGGTAGGGGAGATCTCCCGTTGCGGTATACTGTCCAGGTACGACGGGATCTCTTTTTCCAGATCTTTAGGTACAGTGGTCACCGAGCGTATGCTGGATGTTTGTTGTGTAGGTGTGATCACCCTGTTTACCTTCTTGTTACAGACTCCCGTGTTCGGACGTTTTTTCCGTACCACAGGTACCCGTCTGGCAGACCTTACCGGGTTGTTGACCTCTGCCCATCTGTATATCATTCTTTTTTGTGTAGGAGCGCTTGGGATACTTATCTGGTATCTGGTCCGTACACTCTCTTTCTTTGAAAAGGTCAGAGGAGTTGTTTTCCATATCTGGGAGGGGATCTCTTCGCTGCGCAGGGTTCGCAATAAATGGAAGTTTGCCTTGTATACTTTTCTGATCTGGTTCTGCTACTTCATGCAGTTCTATGTCTGTTTCTATTGCTTTTCCTTTACACAGCATCTGGGCGTAGCAGCCGGGCTGGTGTTGTTTGTCGGTGGTACCCTGGCGGTGGTTGTACCTACTCCCAACGGAGCAGGTCCCTGGCATTTTGCCATTGCCACCCTGCTGGTCTTATATGGAGTAGATGCTACGGACGCGGGAATATTTGCCCTGATCGTACACGGAATTCAAACTTTTTTGATAGCTTTGTTGGGAATATACGCATTAGCGGCTCTGCCGTTCACTAATAAAAAACTGAGTCTATGAAAACAATTGAGTCATTGGCACCACAAAACGTGTGGAAACACTTTTACGCGTTGACCCGTATTCCCCGCCCTTCCGGCCATATGGGACCGGTCACGGAGTTCTTACTGGATTTTGGAAAAGGCCTGGGCCTGGAATCTTTTACCGATGAGATCGGTAATGTGATCATCCGCAAAGCCGCTACTCCCGGTATGGAAGATCGCAAAGGGATCATCCTGCAGGCGCATATGGATATGGTGCCACAGAAGAACAACGATACGGTGCATGATTTCCTGAAAGATCCGATCGAGACGTACATCGATGGCGATTGGGTGAAGGCGCGCGGCACCACGCTTGGGGCAGACAATGGCCTGGGCGTAGCGGCCATTATGGCGGTGCTGGAAGACAATACCCTCAGGCACGGACCGCTGGAAGCACTCATTACTACCGACGAAGAGACGGGCATGGTGGGAGCGTTCGGACTGAAACCGGGTACGTTGCAGGGAGAGATCCTGCTCAATCTGGACTCGGAAGACGAAGGCGAACTCTACATCGGTTGTGCCGGTGGTATGGATGTGACGGCCACACTGGAATACAAAGAAGCGGTTACCGATCCGGAGGATATCGCGTTGCAGATCACGCTGAAAGGTCTGCGTGGCGGACATTCGGGTCTGGAGATCAACGAAAGCCGTGCCAATGCCAATAAATTGCTGGTGCGCGTGATACACGAAGCCATTGCTACCTATGAGGCTCGTCTGGCGAGCTGGAGCGGTGGAAATATGCGCAATGCCATTCCGCGTGAGGCTTCCGCGGTGATCACTATCCCGGCCGACAACGAGCAGGAGGTAATGGACCTGATCAGCTATTGTGAAACTCTCTTTAATGACGAATATCAGGCAGTGGAAACTCCCATCAGCCTCACTGCCGGACGGGTAGATCTGCCCGCGGGCGAAGTGCCTCAGGAGATACAGGACAATCTGGTGAATGCCATCTACGCCTGTCAGAACGGTGTGATGCGTATGATCCCTGCTATACCTGATACGGTAGAGACCTCTTCCAACCTGGCGATCATCGAGATCGGCGCAGGCAAGGCGGAGATCAAGATCCTGGCCCGCAGCTCCTGCGATAGCATGAAGGATTGCCTGACATCCAGTCTGGAAAGCTGCTTCTCTATGGCGGGAATGAAGGTGGTACTGAGCGGAGGATATTCCGGCTGGCAGCCCGATGTGAATTCTCCGATCCTGCACGCCATGAAGGCTTCTTACCAGAAGCAATTCGGTGTGGAACCTGCCGTTAAGGTGATCCATGCCGGTCTGGAGTGTAGTATCATCGGAGCCAATCAGCCCGGTCTGGACATGATCTCTTTCGGACCTACACTGCGTTCGCCCCACTCACCGGACGAACGGGCTTATATACCTACTGTACCTAAGTTCTATGATTTCTTAGTGGCTACACTGGAGCAGAGCCCGGTCAAATAAAGAAGTCTGAGGCATACGATAGTAAGATCCGCCTCTCTTTTCTCTGCGAAAAGAAGAGGCGGATCTTTTTTGTATACAAATACGGGTACCTGCTTGTCAGGGAGGAACAATGCATATAAAATTTATAAACCTTATCTCTCCGACAGAATGTAGCAGATGAAAGCCGGTGTCGGAGAACCGTATGGCGACTGTATAATCAGACTTGTCAATTGGCAACCACCCCGGAGTGAACTGGTAACCAATTTGGGTCGGATTGGTTACCAAAAATGGTCTGTTTTTAAGATTTTTAATTTCTGTTTCAAAGAACAAAGGGCGACGTATCCAAACTCTTTGCATACAACCTTCGCATCTGTTTGGAACTGGTATGTATGCAGTTGGCAGATACTGGATGTGACCGCGTAACTCTTTCTACATATACTTGTGCACAGGGTGCAGCGGATCATAGACAGATTCTGGAACCCTCTCTTTGTTCCGGAAAAGATCCGGTTGGCATCTTAGTCTTTCATCGTCCATTACCGTCTTCGTCTACAAGGAAGTCGAGTTCGTCATATTCGATCACGGCCTGTCCGGCACTGGTCACCTTTTCCTTTCCATCTTCGGTAACCCTTATTTTGAAGTTGTAGTGGGGCTTTTAGGGTTTGGTGGGGTAAGTTTACCCGGTGAGCAGAGACATCCCGGTACATATATCCTTCAGGGATCTCTTTTTTTGCTTTTTCATAATAACCCATAAGGGTGAGCGGATCAATGTCTGCCGCTGTCAGACCCTCTATCTCGCCGTAGTTGAATCCGGTTTTCTTACTGCTTGGCAAATCCGGCCCTTCTGCCGGTCTTTGTAGGGTAAAAGACTGATGATAGGCAGAATTATCCGGTTTTACATAGGTGTGAGAGACAAAATCGGCCTTGTTATTCATTTTACTTTTTTCAATTCGGTTCATCGGGTATACTTTGCTACTTTCACCGGTTATCTGGGTGTAAGCTTCTTTTATCTTGTCCAGTCCTTTCTCTCCCTCTATGGGCAGCGCCGCATCGGAAGGGGAGCCCCGGCTGTTGCAACCTGTTGATAACCATAGAATTCCGGATAGTAACCAGATCATGGGCTGCGTTGACATTTTTACTTTTATACTACTTGATTTTATTTATACTTGTTTTTTAAAATTAAGATGCTTCCATACATACAATTATACTGTAGTGGACAAAAGAAAGGAAAAAATGATCAGAAAAATGCAGCAGACGGTATACCAAAGTGAACGTGTACCTGAATGATACAAGCCATGAGAAAGCACAAAGAATAAAAAGAGTAAAAGGAATCGGTGGCTACGGATCTCTGTTTTTTGTTTGCTCTGTAAGATGGTCACAAGGTGGGAGGGTTTGCTGTTAAACCAACTCTCTCACATTTGTCTTATTTAAATAAAAAGAAGCGGAGAGATAACTAAAAATTCTTTACTTTGTTGTTCCATTCAAGTCTTAAAACGTAACTCTATGCGCATCAGACAACTCACATTTCTCATTCTTTGTTTTCTGGCCATAACACTGCCTATGTATGCACAATCTTACGATAAACTGTGGAAGCAGGTAGAGGAAGCTCAGCAGAAAGATCTTCCTCAGACCGTAGTGAGCTTTACGGAACAGATCTTCCAAAAGGCTCAGAAAGAGAAAAAGTCTCCCCAGATGTTCAAAGCCTGGCTCACCAGGATGCAGTTCCGGCGCGCGGTGATGCCGCACAGTTTCTATGCAGATCTGCACGGTCTGGAAGAGTGGGCGCGGGAAAGTAGCGTGGCGCTGGACCGGATGATCCTGCATACGTTACTGGCAGAACTGTATACCGATTTCTATCAGGAAAACTCCTGGCGTATCCTGGCGGAAGAACGTGTCGGTGAGGCTGCCGGAAGTGAACTCCGGACCTGGACCACCTATACACTCACCGATACCATCCTGAGTCATATCCGTGGGGCCACTGAAGATCCGGACCTGTTGCTGAAGACCTCTTCCCGACGCTACGAACCCTTTATCGTGCAGGGAGAGAGCAGTGTGGCCTATCATCACGATATGTACCACCTGCTTGTGCTGCGGCAGCTGAATGCCTTGCAGCGCCTGTCTCAGGTCACTCAGGGAGAAAAGCAGCAGCAGATAAGGCAGATGGCTACGGAGCTGACAGACCGTATGGCGGAAACCTACCGTAGCCGGAACAACCGGGACGGGGTGTTACTGACCCGGCTGCTGGCTCTTACCCAGCTAAAAAATCAGAATTTCTCTGCTGTCTGGGAAGAACTGGCCCGGCTGGCCGGGGAATACCGCGATTCTCCCTGGGGAGTGGAGGTCTGGATTGCCTGGGCGCAGTTGGCGCGTGAGAGCCACAGCACAGAGGAGATGTTGCGCATTGCACGGGAGGGAATGGATCTCTATCCCGATCATCCCCGTACAGAGCAGCTCCGTCAGTGGGTGGCCGCCGCGGTGCAACCCTCCCTCAGCTTGCCCCTGCCCGCTATGAGTTACAGCGGTGAAGAACTGGCCGTGGAGGTGACCTATAAAAATGTGCGCGAGGTCACTGTCGAATTTTATAAGCTGCCTCTGCCTGCGCAGGCAGATCCGTTTACGGCCTTTCCGACCTGGAGCCAGGAGGAACTGACGGCGTGGATAGAACAACAGACCCCCGAAAGCTACACTTATCCGCTGAAATGGATAGCAGACTTTGTCTCTACCAGGGATACACTACGCATTCAGTCGCCCGGTATAGGGTCTTATGCAGTACGTCTGGTGCATCCCGGTATGCAGAAAGATCCCGCTATCAGGCAGTTCTCTGTCTCTAATCTGCGTCTGGTGGTACAGCCGGTGCCCGACGGGCTCACAGAGATCCTCGCGCTGGATGCCCGCACCGGCTGTCCGGTTGTAGGGGCCGATATACTGGTCTACAACAGAGAACGCGATGCGGATATACGAGAAGCTACGTTCCGTACGGATTCCATCGGTCGGATCTCTTTCCCCTGGAAAGAGACCTACCATCGCCTCACAGCCCTTCGGGGAGAAGACCGTTTCCTGCCGTTGCAAAATGCCTGGCCGGGTAGGTATGTCTCCCACGAATATCATCCGGAGATGCTCCGGAGCGAATCTCAGTATCAACTCTCTCTGCTCACCGATCGTGTCCTGTATCGTCCCGGACAGACCGTATTTGTCAAAGGAATCCTGTACGCGCTGGCTTCAGACAGTGCGCAGGTGGTGTCGGGTGCCAGTCAGGAGATCACGCTGGAGGGTCTGGATCGCCAGTGGCGTGACACCCGCCAGGTCTTTACCAATGAGTATGGATCCTTCACCACAGAATTTGTCCTGCCTGCCGACCTGTCACCAGGTAGTTATCTCCTTTCCTGTCACCGGGGACAGATACAAGTGGAGGAATACAAACGCCCGACCTTCACCCTCTTTTTTGATACGCCCCAGGTCAGCTACCAGTTGGGAGACAGCCTGCAACTTCAGGGCACCGTACGTACGTTCAGTGGGGTAGCGCTTTCCGGCCAGCCGGTTCACTATACCGTCAGTCGTTCTTACCAGTGGGGATGGGTGCCCTTGCGGGGCCAGGAGCAGATCATTGCCAGTGGTCAGGCCATGCCCGACAGTCAGGGACGTTTCTCTGTTCCCGTATACCTGGAACGGGGGGCTGATCTCCTTTTCCGGGGATACTCTCTGTATGAGATAAAGGCTACCTTCACTTCCCCTTCCGGAGAGACACAGGAGGCCCGGACATCGGTGCGTGCGGGAGAGCGTTCGCTGCTGCTCTCAGCCGAGATCCCCGACAATGTACACAAAGACATCCCTTTTACCGTGACGGTGGGTGCTACTAACCTGGGTGGTATGCCCATGGTTACTTCGGGAATGTATGCGCTTTATCCCGCGCTGAGTGATCCGGCAGGTCCGGCATCGCGGTACGTTCCGGGCAGTTCTAAGGCAGACCGTTCCCGCTATGCCGCGGAGCCTGTGTGTACAGGAAACTTCACTACCAACCGGGAGAGTATCCTGGGGGCGTGGCAGGAATTAACCTCCGGACACTATCTGCTGAGTTTCACTGCCTGGGACTCGCAGGACAGAGAGGTGACTCTCGAAAAAGAGATCCTGCTTTTTCCACGGCTGAAAGCCGTCCGCCCATATTCCGGCCGCTGTGGTATGTGCCTTTACAGACGGAGTTCGGACCTTCGCAGACCGCTTCTTTCCTGATCGGAACTTCCGAGAAAGAGGCCTGCATCATCCTGGATGTATTCAGCGGTAATCAGCGGCTGGAGATCAGACACCTGCATCTTTCGGATTCGGTGATGCGTTTCGACTATCCCTATCAGGAATCTTACGGCAACGGTATCACCCTGTCGTTCCTGATGTTGCGCGACGGAGAACTCTACGAACAACAGGTAACTCTTACCAGGCGCATGCAACCTAAGAACCTGGAACTGCGTTGGGAGACTTTCCGGGACAAGCTGCGTCCGGGACAGGAGGAGACCTGGAAGCTGACCCTGCGCGATCCGTATGGCAAAGCGGCAGACGCGGAGATGCTGGCATTGATGTACGATGCTTCGCTGGATAAGATCTTGCCTTATAATCAGCAGCTGCGGATACCTTACCGGATCTCCGCGCCTTACTTCAATCGAACTATGGTCCGGTACAGCCCGATCTGGCTCAGTGTTCAGTTCCCGCAGCAGAGATTCACCTATCCGCAGTTTCTGTTCGATGGGTTCCTGCAACCTTATCAGCCTGTGCGCCATGCGTCCAACTCGGGGTTGCTGAATATACCTGCTCCCCGGATGATGGCGCAGGAAAACGAGATCTCCACAGTGCGGGGCATAAGCAGCAGACAGGCTGTGGTATCTGAAGTAGCTGTTATGGGCCGTGCGATGGACTATGCCGGCGAGGTGTCTGCGGAGGAAGCAGTGTCCGATGCCGATAATGCTGCCGCGGGAGGCGGACAGCTATCCCTGTTGGGTGATCTGCGTACTCAATTCCATGAGACAGCCTTTTTCTATCCACAGTTGCAGACCAATACCCAGGGAGAGATCGTCTTTACATTTACCCTGCCGGAGAGTCTGACCACGTGGCATTTCCGGGGCTTTGCCCATACCCGTGAAATGCTCACCGGTATGGTGTCGGGCAGTATTACAGCCAGCAAGGAGTTTATGGTGATGTCTCATCTGCCGCGGTTTGTACGCATCGGCGATGAGACGGTCTTTGCGGCCACGCTGGCCAATCAGTCGGACCACGCACAGAGCGGTACAGTGACTTTCACGCTTTTCGATCCGGTCACGGAGAAAGTAATCCACACCCGGAAGGAAGCGTTCTCCGTAGGAGCGGGTGAGAACATCGGCTTGGATTTCTGCTTCACGGCTACCGCCGGTCACGATCTGCTGGGATGCCGCATTACTGCCGAAAGCAGTACATTCAGCGACAGGGAACAGCACCTGCTTCCGGTCCTGCCTAACCGGGAGAGAGTGACCGAGACTGTGCCCATGCCCATACGGGGAGGAGAGACGCGGGAGTTTGCTTTAGACTCGCTGTTCAATAACGACAGTGCCACAGCTACTGACCGCCGCCTTACAACAGAGTTCTCAGGCAATCCAGCCTGGTATGCCATTCAGGCGCTTCCGCCGCTGAGCAACCCGCAGGAAGAGAATGCCCTCTCTTTGTCTGCCGCCTGGTATGCCAACTCGGTGGCTGCTTATATACTGGATCGTTATCCACGTATGCAACAGATCGTAGAGAACTGGCGGCAGACGGGAAAAGAGAGTTTCCTGAGCCATCTGCAAACGAATCAGGAATTGAAGAATATCCTGCTCTCCGAGTCGCCCTGGATATTGGAGGCCCGCACCGAGCAGGAACAGATGGAGCGTCTGTCTACCCTGTTTGATCTCAATCAGATCCGTTACACCAACCATCAGCTTCTGGGCCGCCTGCAACGTCTGCAGGCTTCCGAAGGAAGCTGGGCGTGGTACACCGGCATGTCTCCCGGCTATTACACCACCCTGGGTGTAATGGAGCATCTCATTCGACGCAAGGCCCTTACAGGTAGCAACTATGAACCGGAGGTGGTGCAGATGATGGACAGAGGCTGGAAGTATCTGCATGCCGAGGCCCTGAAACTGTATCAGCATGCTCCGGGAGAGGAGGGAATCCTTTCTGCCGATATTTTCTCTTCTTCCCTGATGCAGTATCTCTACTTAGTGGCTCTTTCAGGCGAAGCGGTCCCGGCTGCCAGCCGGGAGGCTTACGATAAGATAGTGGATCTGCTTCCGGAGCAGATCACCCGCCTGGGAGTGATAGACAAAGCCCGTGCGGCTATCGTTTTGCAGGCGGCCGGTCGCACGAAGCAGGCAGGTGACTTTACCCGTTCGCTCAGCGAGTACCTCGTACGTACGGACAGCCGCGGTGCTTATTTCGCGTTCAACGAATCCCGTGCCTCGTGGTGGGGGCAGCCGATGTCGGCACACGTCATCACCCTGGAAACCATCGACCGGGTAGCAGGGGATACTGCTCTGGTAGAGGAGATGAAGATGTGGCTGTTGGCACAGAAGCAGACCCGGCAGTGGCGTACGCCGGTGGCTACGGTCAATGCCGTATATGCGTTGCTTTATCACGGCAGCAATCCGCTGGACAACCCGGGCGATGTACGCCTCACCCTGGGCAGCCATACCCTGCACACTATGCCCGAAGGGGAGCAGTCGGCCCTGCCGACAGCTTATATTCAGGAATCGTTTACCGACCCTGCGGACATTGCCGATATGAAGAAGGCAGTGGTCGAAAAGCGGGATCCGGGATTTGCCTGGGGGGCCATCTATGCGCAATATCAGGAGGATATCAGCAAGATCAATCGCCACGGTGAGGAACTTCAGGTAGAAAAACACCTCTATGCCGAACGCTATGAGGGCAGTGAACGTAAGCTCATCGCCCTGACGGAACAGACTCCCTTACGGGTGGGTGACCGCGTGGTGTGCCGACTGATCCTGCGTGTAGACCGACCGATGGATTTTGTGCAGCTGACCGATCAGCGTGCTGCCTGCTTCGAACCCGTAGATAACCTCTCCGGATATCGCAGAGGCAAGCAGGTTTCTTACTTTGTTTCTATACGCGATGCCTCTACCCGTTTCTTTTTCGACACGTTGGACCAGGGAGTATATACGATCGAGCATACCTATCTGGTGAACCGGGCTGGTAGTTACGAAAGCGGATTGGCTACCCTGCAAAGTGCCTACGCACCGGAGTACGCCGCGCACGCGCCATCAGGGAGATTGACGATTGACGGATTGAGGATGTACGATTGAGATTACTTTTGCTTTACTGAACAGGTTTTCTCTTGATCAGATTCATCAGACAGAAGAACATGAAAGAGTTTTAAGTTATAAGTTTTAAGTTATAAGTTTTGAGTTATAAGTTTTGAGTTACTATGTATCACTCACCACTTGCAGATAGATGTCATTCTATATATTTTATCTTTCTTCTTATGTTTTTCTTTTGTCTGATGAAAAAAGAAAAGGAATGTGTATAGCGCGAAGACGCACGCTTGATGTACGTCTTGTCTGTTTGCATATAAAATAGTGGCGCATGGGGATGTAGAAACCTATTCTTTCTGTAATTTCACTCGTAAATAGTTAATCGTCGAATGGTAAATCTATTGTTTGTTTTTTCTCCGGCGCAAGTGTGAAAGGAATATTTTTTAGATGGAATGAACCTTTACCCGTTTATTCTTTTTATAAGGGGGACAGCGGTAATGTGAAAATAATCATGTATTTTTGCATCAAATAATCCGATTTTATGTCATGTATCCTCCATATTGAGACATCTACCCATGTTTGTTCCCTGGCTGTGAGCGAGAATGGCCAGAATATTTTTGTGAAGGAGGATCTGGAAGGACCCTCTCACGCTGTTTCTCTGGGTGTATTTGCGGATGAAGCACTGGCTTTTATAGACAGCCGGGGTATCCCGCTGGATGCGGTGGCTGTGAGCTGCGGTCCCGGGTCGTATACAGGATTGCGTATCGGTGTTTCTCTGGCCAAAGGGATTGCCTACGGCAGGGAGGTGCCTCTGATAGCCATACCTACCCTGAAACTGCTGTGTGTGCCTGTGCTGCTCTACCGCGAACTACCGGAAGAGGCGTGGCTGTGTCCCATGATCGATGCCCGCCGGATGGAGGTGTATACGGCACTTTACGACCGGGCACTGGGGGTGAAGAAAGAAGTCTCGGCAGAGATCATTGACGAAAATTCTTTCTTAGATGTACTGGAAGAGCGTCCCGTGTGGTTTCTGGGCAATGGCGCCGCCAAATGCCGGGAGAAAATCACCCATGCCAACGCCTGCTTTGTGGAAGATATACATCCGTTGGCGCAGATGATGTCTCCGCTGGCCGAACGGGCCTTCCTGGACGGGCAGTTTGTAGATGTGGCCTACTTCGAACCCTTCTACCTGAAAGAGTTTATCGCTTCGCAGCCTAAAAAGCTGCTGTAACATGCTGCCGGAATGACGGCAGACATTTGAAATAATAATTAAAATAGATATGAAATACAATACCCAACAGAAGAGAATGCCCCTTCCGGAGTACGGACGCAGCATTCAGAACATGGTAGACTATGCGCTCACCATACAGGATCGTGCCGAACGTCAGCGATGTGCCAACACGATTATCAATATCATGGGAAATATGTTTCCCCATCTCAGGGATGTGCCTGACTTCAAGCATAAACTCTGGGATCATCTGGCTGTCATGGCAGATTTCAAACTGGATATCAACTATCCGTATGAGATCATCCGCAAGGAGAATTTAGTGACCAAGCCCGATATAATACCCTATCCGAGTACCAAGATCCGCTACCGTCACTACGGACGTGCCCTTGAGATATTGATAAAAAAGGCTGTGGAATTTCCCGAAGGAGATGAGAAGAACAACTTAGTAGCACTCATCTGCAACCACATGAAGAAAGATTATATGGCATGGAACAAAGACACGGTAGACGACCGCAAGATCGCGGAAGACCTGGAAGAATATTCGCGGGGCAAACTGCACATGACCGATGAGATCGTACGTCTGATGGCCGCCCGGCTGGCACGGAACTACCGCCGGGTGAACAACCCCCGCAGCAACCAGCGGAAGAATTACAAGTAAGAGGCAGATCTTCTTGTATAAAAATATCGACACCAACCTCAAAATCGTATCAACATGGCTTCATTCGTGATCGAAGGCGGACACAAATTGCAGGGAGAGATCTACCCGCAGGGTGCCAAGAACGAAGTGTTGCAGATCATCTGCGCTACCCTGCTCACCTCCGAAGAGGTGATCGTGAAAAACATACCTGATATACTGGATGTGAACAACCTGATCCAGCTGCTTCGGGATATGGGGGTGAAGGTGTGCAAACAGGGAATTGACTCCTACAGTTTCCAGGCAGACCGGGTGGATCTGGACTACCTTGAGAGTGAGGAGTTCCTGAAGAGATGTTCGAGCCTGCGGGGGTCGGTGATGTTGGTGGGACCGCTGGTGGCCCGCTTTGGCAAAGCGCTGATATCTAAGCCCGGAGGGGATAAGATCGGCCGCCGCCGGCTGGATACTCATTTTGTGGGGATTCAGAAACTGGGTGCCGACTTCAGGTACGACGAACAACAGGAAATCTATGTGATCACAGCCGACGGACTGAAAGGTACTTATATGCTACTGGATGAGGCCTCGGTAACGGGTACGGCCAATATCGTGATGGCTTCGGTGCTGGCCGGAGGAACAACCACGATCTACAACGCGGCGTGTGAGCCTTACCTGCAACAACTCTGCCGGATGCTTAACCGGATGGGAGCGCGTATCAGCGGGATCGCTTCCAACCTGCTTACTATAGAAGGGGTGAAGGAGCTGCGGGGCACGGAACATACGGTACTGCCCGATATGATCGAGGTGGGTAGTTTCATCGGCATGGCTGCCATGACACAGAGTGAACTGACTATCAAGAATGTTTCCCATGAGAATCTCGGCATCATTCCGGAGTGTTTCCGCCGTCTGGGTGTGAAACTGGAACAGCGGGGAGACGATATCTATATACCTGCTCAGGAGAGTTACGAGATCGAGTCGTTTATCGACGGATCGAGCATGACTCTTGCCGATGCTCCCTGGCCGGGACTGACCCCGGACCTGCTGAGTGTGCTGCTGGTAGTGGCCACACAGGCCAAAGGAAGTGTATTGATCCATCAGAAGATGTTTGAAAGCCGCCTGTTCTTTGTAGACAAACTCATTGATATGGGTGCGCAGGTGATCCTGTGCGATCCGCACCGCGCGGTGGTGATCGGGCACAACCACAACTTCCGGCTTCGCGGAGGTAATATGATCTCTCCGGATATCCGCGCGGGCATCGCGCTGCTGATCGCTGCCATGAGTGCCGAGGGGATCAGCCGCATTCATAACATCGAACAGATAGACCGGGGGTATCAGAATATAGAGGGCAGGCTCAATGCCCTGGGAGCCCGCATCACGCGTATATGATCAGGCAGGAAGAGGTATACAAGATAGGGGTATTCAACAAACCTCACGGGATACATGGCGAACTCTCCATGACCTTTACAGACGATGTCTTCGACCGGGTAGACGGAGCGTATGTGATCTGCCTGATGGACGGGATCTTAGTTCCCTTTTTTATCGAAGAGTACCGTTTCCGGTCCGACTTTACCCTGTTAATGAAGCTCGACCGGGTGGATACGGCAGAAGAGGCGCGCCGCTTTACCAACGTGGAGGTGTATTTTCCGAAACAGGAAGCGGAAGAGGGGCCTGAAGAAGAACTGACGTGGAGTTTTTTTATCGGATATATACTGGAAGATCTGCATACCGGAGAGGTAGGGAAGATCACCGATGTGGATACCACTACGCCGAATACACTTTTTGTGGTGGAGACTCCCTCGGGAGAACTTCTGGTTCCGGCACATGAGGTGTTGATAGCAGGCGTAGACCGGCAGCATACACGTTTGGTGATGGATCTTCCCGAAGGACTTACAGATCCGGACCTGGCGGTGGAAGAAAGTTAAATAGCCTCAACAAACCGTATACAAATGCACCGAATTGTCTACCTTTACACCCCCTTATCCATGTAAAGATGCTGAACAAGAGATACAGAAAGGCTTTCTGGAACAATATAAAGTTTAAATACCGGCTCACCATTACCAATGAGAATACGCTCTCGGAAGTGGTCAGGCTGCATGTATCCAAACTCAATGGACTTTCTGTAGTTCTGATGGTCCTGACCATTCTCTTTGCCATCGCTGCCTCCATCATTGCTTTTACGCCTCTGCGCAATTACCTGCCCGGTTATATGAACAGTCGGGTGCGCTCGCAGGTTGTGGAGAATGCGTTGCGGGTAGATTCGCTGCAACAGTTGCTGGAACGACAGAATATGTATATCATGAATATACAGGATATTTTCCGCGGTACAGTACGGGTGGATACAGTGACCTCTATCGAGCAACTGACCACCGCGCGGGAAGATACACTGATCGAACGCACCATACGGGAAGAGGAATTCCGCCATCAATATGAAGACCGGGAGCGGTACAACCTGACTACGTTTACCGCTCAGCAAACCCAGATAGACGGACTGAGTTTTTGCCGTCCTACCCGGGGAATGATCTCCGGACACTTTGATGCGGATCTCCGGCACTTCGGTACCGATATTGCTGCCAGTCCCAACGAGAGCGTTCTGGCCACTTTAGATGGCACGGTGATCCTAAGTACTTATACCGCGGATACGGGCTACGTGATCGCCATACAGCATAGTCAGGATTTTGTCTCCTTCTACAAACATTGCGGTTTCCTGCTCAAGCAGACAGGAGACAAGGTGAGGGGAGGAGAGGCCATCGCGCTGGTGGGCAATACCGGGGCGCTGACCACGGGGCCGCATCTGCATTTTGAACTGTGGCACCGGGGCATTGCCGTAAATCCGGAGCATTACATCCTGTTCTGAAAAGGAAAAAACGTATGGAGCAAAGGAAGAAAAAACAGATAGCGATATTAGGTTCCACAGGATCGATAGGTACCCAGGCACTGGAGGTGATCGAACGGAATCCGGACCTGTATGAGGTGTATCTGCTGACTGCCTGTAACCGGGTGGAAGCGTTGATCGCCCAGGCCCGCAGATTCCGGCCGGAGGCGGTGGTGATCGCCAACGAGGCGCACTATCTCCGGCTGAGAGACGCGCTGGAAGACCTGCCGGTCAAGGTATATGCCGGAGAGGAGGCACTCTGCCAGGTGGTGGAGTCGCAGCCGATCGATCTGGTACTGACGGCCATGGTAGGATATTCCGGTCTGAAGCCGACGATCCATGCCATACGTGCCGGAAAGCCTATCGCGCTGGCCAATAAGGAGACGCTGGTGGTGGCCGGTGAACTGATCAATGAACTCACGCAGCAATACCGGGTGCCGGTACTGCCGGTAGATTCGGAACACTCGGCCGTATTTCAGTGTCTGGTGGGAGAGGCAGGGAACGTGGTAGAGAAGGTGATCCTTACGGCATCGGGAGGCCCTTTCCGCAACTGCACGCGGGAGGAACTGCGAACGGTGACGCGCCAGCAGGCGTTGCGCCATCCGAAGTGGAACATGGGAGACAAGATCACGATAGATTCCGCTACGTTTATGAACAAAGGGTTTGAAGTGATCGAGGCGAAATGGCTCTTCGGACTGCTGCCGGACCAGATAGAGGTGGTGGTGCATCCGCAGGCTATGATCCATTCGATGGTGCAGTTTGAAGACGGATCGCTGAAGGCACAGCTGGGTATGCCGGATATGCGTATGCCGATACAGTATGCCTTCTCGTATCCCGACCGGGTGGCGGCGGCCTACGACCGGATCGATTTTACACAGTGTACCTCGCTGACCTTTGAACAACCCGATACGACACGTTTCCGCAACCTGGCACTTGCTTATGAAGCCATGAAGCGGGGAGGCAATGTGCCTTGTGTGCTGAACGCGGCCAACGAAGTGGTAGTGGATGCCTTTCTGAAAGACCGGATCGGCTTTCTGGCCATGAGCGATGTGGTGGAGAGAACCATGGAGCGGGTAGATTATATCCGGACTCCCCGCTACGAGGATTATGTGGCTACGGACGAGGTTGCCCGCCGGATAGCGGAAGAATGGGTAGCTGCTTTGTAGAGAGATAGAACATAGAAAAAATATAAATTATAATAAACAGAACTGATAAATGGAGACATTTCTGATTCGTGCCCTTCAACTGATCATGAGCCTTTCGTTGCTGGTGATCATCCATGAGGGAGGGCATTTTCTTTTTGCCCGCCTCTTCAAAGTACGGGTAGAGAAATTTTGCCTGTTTTTTGATCCCTGGTTTACCCTGTTCAAATTCAAGCCTAAAAAGAGTGATACCGAATATGCGGTAGGCTGGTTGCCTTTGGGAGGGTATGTGAAGATATCCGGTATGATCGATGAGTCGATGGATACCGAGCAGATGAAACAACCGGCGCAGCCCTGGGAATTTCGTTCGAAGCCGGCGTGGCAACGCCTGTTGATCATGGTCGGCGGGGTGTTTTTCAATTTCCTGCTGGCACTCTTTATCTATTCCATGATCCTGTTTGCCTGGGGCGATTCATATATCCCGCTACGGGAAGTGCCTCTGGGAATGACTTTCAACGAGACAGCCAGGGAGATCGGTTTCCGTGACGGGGATATCCTGCTGGCGGCTGACGGAGATCCACTGCTCCGCTACGACTCGGAGATGTTGAGTAAGGTGGTCGACGCGCGTGTGGTAACGGTGCTGCGCAACGGGGCGGAGGCATCGGTGTATATACCGGATGATATGATGCAGCGGCTGATGGTGGATAGTGTGCGCTTTGCCGATTTCCGGATGCCTTTTGTCCTGGACAGTATTATGCCCGGATCGCCGGCGCAACAGGCCGGTTTGCTGCCGGGAGATCATATTGTGGCCTTGGAGGGAAAGGCTGTAGATTATATGGAATTCACGGAGGCCATGGATCTGCGCAGGGCGCGGGCGGCTACCTGGGATAATGACAGTGTGGATCTGCACCGGATCACCCTTACCTACGAGCGGGAAGGGGTGTCTCACCAACTGGAACTTACTACGGACTCTCTCTTCCTGATGGGTGTACGCCCGGTGTCTTCCCGAACCGAACTCTATCCGGTAGTGTATCAGAAGTATACCTTCTTCTCTTCGTTTCCGGCGGGAGCGGTACTGGGGGTGAAGACCCTCAAAGGATATGTGGGAAGCATGAAGTATCTCTTCTCCAAAGAGGGGGCTAAGCAGCTGGGTGGTTTCGGTACCATCGGCAGCATTTTTCCGGCAACGTGGAACTGGTATCAGTTCTGGTCTATGACCGCTTTCCTCTCCATCATCCTGGCTTTTATGAATATCCTGCCTATTCCGGCGCTGGACGGAGGACACGTACTCTTCCTGTTCTATGAGATCATTGCCCGCCGGAAACCCAGCGATAAATTTATGGAGTATGCGCAGATGACGGGAATGATTCTGCTTTTCGGATTGCTGATCTGGGCCAACTTCAATGATGTGTTGAGGTTCTTCTTCTGACGGAACAGTATAATTTACCTATAAATACACAGAGTAGCGGCAGGATTAATATATAAGTTCTGCCGCTGCTTGTTCCTGCCCGATCATGTATACCTCCTGCCTTCCTGGCATCTGCTCCACAGGGTATCTCATGAAATCCGCACAACCTGTATGTTGCTTTTTTCATCTGCTGTATTTCTTCTATAGTCTTCTAATGGATTTTTAATAGCTGTCTAATTCTTTTCTAACATATTCCTGGCAGTACTTTGTCTACTTTTGCCCGCACAAAACTTTTTCGTCCCTTTGCAGAGAGGTATTTGTAAGTAGATATGGATAACGGATATCTGGTTGCCGGAAATGCCTGGTAAACGGATCTCCCCAAACACATTTTAATTGAAGGATATGAAAAGACAAAACAACATGTATCGTCTGTTTGGATGGCCCTTGTTTGCCATTCTTATCGGGTGGGCAGGCACTCTGGGGTGTACTCCTGCCCGGGCACAAAGTACTGCTTCTCTTTCTCCGGACAGGGAGGATCGGCAGCCCTGTTTTCCCAATGCCATCTATATCGATCGTAATGAGGCGGGAGGACTGCTTTCGGATCTGGAAGTGATCTCTCCTTATGGCTTATTATCTGTATTATCGCTCGAAAAAGGGCTGACTTTTATGACCAGTGGTGATATCGGTGCGGAAACCTGGTTCAATGTAAGAGGGTTCGGGCGTGACAACAGTCGCCTGATCCTGATGTTGCTGGACGGACGGACTCTGAATCTGGCTACTAATCATACGATCGAGTTCGACGATATTCCCGTCAATATCATTGATCAGATCACCATCTATCCCGGTCCTGTCCCTGTGCAGTACGGGGGCTATCAGACCGTTATTGATATAAAAACCATACACAACGAAGACCTGCTGCAGACCCAGGTTGTGGCGGGTAGCCGGGATACCTACCGCATGTCTGCTGTCGTCTCTAAGGGCGGACGTTTTCATTACCTGGCCCAGATGAGCGCGGATATGTCAAAAGCCGACTCCTACAAAACCCTGAGCGGGGTATTGTCTGATTTTCAGTATGGCAACCGACAGGTAGCTACCTTGTTGCCTACCCTGAAAATGGGCTATGAGATTACGCGAAATATCGATCTGGTGGCACAGGCAGGACTGGTAGACTATAAAAAGATGTATGATTCTGCCTTGCATCAGGACGACGAATCAAGTCGCCGTCGCAAGATGCAGAATTATACGCTGTGGCTGAAACCCGGGCGGGAGTCGCAGCTGGACTATGCGTTCTCTTTCTTTCATACCCGCGAGAAAGAGCATCTCCATTGTGTTTTTCCGGAAAATACGGAATACAATATGCACTGGGGCAACCAAAAGAGATACCTGACCGGACTCAAGGGCTATTACCGTCACCCCGTGATCAACGGGGTCGCTCTGAAAGCCGGAGGGGAAGCACAGTGGACGGAAGGCAACAGTGATGACGATTATCTGTACTTTGTATACAAGAACAGGCAGAACTATTACAGTGCTTTCCTGCAATCCGAACTGAATTTGTGGAAAGGAGGATATGTGAACGCGGGAATACGTATGGATGGACAGAAGGATGTATCCGGAAACTATTTCAGCCCGGTGTTTGCTGCCAGCCAGTCTGTACTGGGAGACAGGCTGACCCTATACGCAACCTACGGTGTTACTCACCGGTGGATACCCCTGAATGAAGTAAACACCTTCTATCAACCTATCAGTACCATTGTCTCTTTCGGACCACCGGTTTCCTCGGCAGATGAACTGAGCCTGTCGGCAAACAAGTTGAACATGGAGCGTACCCGGGCTTTCGATGCGGGGATCAAAGGAGAGTTGCTGGATAAAAAGCTGAATCTGGGGATCAACTATTTCTACATGAAGAACAAAGGGCAGTTGGGAACCACTATTTTTGAGATTGCCGAGGTGACGGGAACTGAATATCTGGCTATGACTAAGGTAGATCGCAACTTTCCCGGATACGACATCAGTCACGGCATGGAGTTTGAAGCCGGATATGCTCCCCTGGAGTCTCTCCGTCTTTTTGCAAATGCTACTTATTACATGAGAACGAAGACAGAGAGAGATAAAGAGGTAGATGTGTTCGGGTCTGTTCCCGCGGCCGGACAGTTTGTACTTGCCTATGATGGGAACGCGATTATCCCCGGGGCTTATACATGGTTGTCGAACGCGGGAGTCATTTATAAACCTGTAACAGATGCGACCCTTAATGCCGTGGTGCGTTATCGTTCGAAAATGGCAGACCCGATCATGAAGTTTGGAAATGATCCCGGAAAAGAGTATATCGGAGCGTTTGCTACAGTAGATATCGCAGGTGCGTACAATGTGTTGAAAAGATCGGCCTATGTGGTGAAAGTCACAGCCTGTGTTTCTAACCTTTTTGACAGATCGTATCAGACTTTCATTCACTATCCCATGTCGGGACGTTTCGTGGCAGCAGGTTTTACTGTAACACTGAAATAAGACTTGAGATTTGCAGACAAATTTTACATGGATTGGATCCGGAACAGAGGCGGAGACTCCTGTTCCGGATCTTTATATATAGCTACCAGCCAGACTGCTGCAAAGACTTGTATAGGAAGAAGGTAAGGGCGTATCTTAGCGTGGATGAATATATAGGAAGGTCTGAAAAGCTATAGGTAGCTACTTCCAGTCTGCATGGAAGTTCACTGGTTGCAGGTAAACCGCAGGCTTTACCTGATTTCTCTTTTATTGCCTTCCTGCAGGCGAAGGATCCGCTGATTGCTGCTTCCCCGGAATCTGAGATGAGGAGAGTAAAGAGTCTGATCGAAGCGACCGTCTACCAATACATCGATGCAGGCAAGAGCCCGGACGCAGACCAGGTCTTTACAAAGTTCTTCATATGTATATCCGGTATAGCACCAAACATTGAGGCCGGTTTCCTTCCGGATACGCCGGAGCACGGGCAGGAAGTCTTCCGGATGGTAGAACGGGTCTCCTCCGGAAAAGGTGACCCCATCCAGGAGAGGATTTTCCCCGGATCTCCCGGATGATCTGCCCGACGCGTTGCTCCGTGAGTACTTCTCCGGCATGGGGATTCCAGCTTTCCGGATTGTGGCAACCTTTGCAGCCGTGTCTGCATCCGGCTAAGTAGATGCCATAGCGGATGCCTTCTCCGTCTACAATCGTCTCCGGATAGGTAGATAGCAGATGCAACATAGATGGGGATCTATGGGATTACGAGTGCTTCACACGGTCCGATTCTTCCGCGCGCTTGGCCGAGTTCCACGAACTGAGATCGCCCGTCAGATATCCGGTGATCCGACGCATACGCAGGATATTCTCTCCACGGCAGACTGGACATTTGTCGTAGATCACTCCTTTGTATCCGCATTGGTTACAGGTATCTACCGGATGATTGATGGATCCGTAGCCGATGCCTTCGTCGTGCATCACCTTGACTATCTTGGCTATGGCCCGTACATTTTTCTGGGCTTCCCCATCGAGTTCCACGTAGGTGATGTGTCCGCCCCTGGTGATGGCATGGAAAGGAGCCTCTTTGCGGATTTTGTCCACAATACCGATGGTTTCTTTGACATCTACATGAAAAGAGTTGACGTAATAATCACGGTCGGTCACTCCCGGGATCACACCGTATTTGCGTTTGTCCATCCGGGTAAATCTTCCGGATAGTCCTTCCGCCGGAGTCGCCAGTACGGAATAATTAAGCTGGTATTTTTCTTTGTACGCATTGACCACCTTGTTCAACTCTTCCACGGCTTCGTAAAGCGTATCCCAGGATTTACTGCTTTTTCCATGTCCCTCTCCGTAGAGGGCCACCATGGCATTGTGTCCTCCGATAAATCCGATGCCCAGTGTACCGCTGCGTAACACATCCCCTACCTCCTGGTTCGGTTCCAGGTTGCCACCTTCTTTCCATACATTGTTGCCCATCATAAAAGGGAATTGTCTGGCTAATGCCGTGCGTTGGTACTGATAGCGACTGTAAAGCTGTTCGGCCACCAGTTGAGCCTTTTCCCTCAATGCCTTCAGGAAAAGTTCTTTGGCTTTCTTTTCCGTGGCTTCGGGGCGTTCTCCTTCGGTCAGGCTCTCTGCCTGGATGCGGGCTTCTATGGCCAGACGAGGCATGTTGATGGTGGTGA
>Ga0192240_10044_pt1 | contig 68069 bp, 64 predicted proteins | sample Koala_Koa27_H3_FD_131237 | JGI IMG/M metagenome (GOLD analysis project Ga0192240, IMG submission 131237) | Enriched cells from koala feces incubated with labeled cellulose particles, San Francisco Zoo, California, United States - Koala_Koa2-7_H3 ...
CGCATGGTTGCGGGGACAGCCCGCAGTATGGGTATCAATGTAACAGGTGAATTTCCTAATGTGTAATTACAAAAATTACTTAAAATGAGTAAGCTGACAAAAAATAGAAAACTTGTCCTGGCGAAGGTTGAACCTAACAAGGCGTACAAGCTCTCCGAGGCAGCAGCATTGCTAAAGGAAATTACCTTTACGAAATTCGATGCCTCTGTCGATGTTGACGTGCGTCTGGGTGTTGACCCGCGTAAATCTAACCAGATGGTTAGAGGCGTGGTTACTCTTCCTCACGGAACAGGTAAAGAAGTGAAAGTACTTGTACTTTGTACTCCTGATAAGGAGGCTGAAGCACAAGCGGCCGGAGCTGATTATGTCGGTCTTGATGAATATATCGACAAAATTAAAGCGGGATGGACGGATGTTGACGTGATAATCACGACTCCTAACGTCATGGCTAAAGTCGGTGCACTCGGACGTATTTTAGGTCCAAGAGGCCTCATGCCGAATCCTAAGACCGGTACCGTGACCATGGAAGTTGGTAAAGCTGTTACCGAAGTTAAAGCAGGTAAGATAGATTTCAAAGTTGATAAATTCGGTATTGTTCACGCTGCTGTCGGTAAAATATCATTTACCCCCGAGCAGATAATAGACAATGTAAAAGAATTTATGTCTATGATAATCAAACTTAAGCCTTCTGCGGCTAAAGGTACTTATGTAAAAAGCATTTACCTTTCCACTACTATGAGCCCGGGAATACAGCTGGACCCGAAATCGGTTGATAATAAATAATCGCATTAAACCATGAACAGGGAAGAAAAAGCACAAATTATTGAAAATTTAGCCGAGCAGCTACAGCAGTTCCCGCACTTTTATGTAACTGATGCCTCAGGACTTAATGCAGAACAAACTGCTAAACTGAGAAAAGACTGTTACGAAAAGAACGTTAAACTCATCGTAGTTAAAAATACGCTATTCATAAAAGCACTTGAAAAAGCTGAAAAAGCCGAAGCTGATCTTGTCGGAACCCTCACCGGATCCACTGCGATCATGTTCGCTGAGGCAGGTAATGCTCCTGCTAAGCTCATTAAGGATTTTAGGAAGAGCAATCCTACACCGGATGCGAAACCTATTCTTAAAAGCGCTTACGTTGAAGAATGCGTATATCTCGGCAATAATATGCTTGAAGATCTTGTTAACGTTAAATCCCGTGAAGAACTTATCGGAGATATCGTTGCTCTTCTTCAATCACCTGCTAAAAACGTTATTTCCGCTCTTACAGCAAGTGGCGGCGGTAAAGTTGCAGGACTCGTTAAGGCACTGTCAGAAAGGGAAAGCTAATAGCCCGGCAATGCCTTTAAATTAAACAATAAAACAACAAATTAATTCGTTAAACATTTTTAAAATTTAAATACAATGGCAGATATCCAAAAATTAGCTGAAGAGTTGGTAAACTTAACAGTTAAGGAAGTAAATGAATTAGCCAATATCCTTAAAGAAGAGTACGGTATCGAACCTGCTGCTGCTGCTGTTGCAGTTGCTGCACCTGCTGCTGGCGGTGCTGGCGAAGCTGCTGCTGAAAAAACATCTTTCGATGTAATTTTAGTTTCAGGCGGTCAGGCTAAGTTGCAGGTTGTGAAAGCTGTTAAAGAGCTTACAGGCCTCGGTCTTAAAGAAGCAAAAGACCTCGTTGACGGTGCTCCGAAACCAGTTAAAGAAGGTGTTTCTAAAGAAGAAGCAGAGTCAATCAAATCACAACTTGAAGAAGCTGGTGCTGAAGTTGAGCTTAAGTAACATAGCTTAGTCTTGACGACATAACAGATGTAGAACCTCGAAAAAGGTTTTATACCTTTTTCTTGTTTAACACCCTTTTGCTCTGATTTTACAGGTTGTTTTGAAGCTAACTCGAACTAAATCAATGGATTGACCTTAGTAATACAGAGTAATAAATACAGCACCCAGTCTGCATCTGCCGTAACACGCAACAAAAGTAACCCGGTTACTTAAAAATTTTTAACCTCAAATAACAATTGGGTAAAATGTCACTCAGCACACAAAATGAACGCATAAGTTTTTCTTCTGTGGTAAACAGGATGGAATATCCTGACTTCCTCGAAGTGCAGCTGAAATCTTTCCGCGATTTCTTTCAGTTGGATACAACTCCCGAAAATCGCAAAAATGAAGGACTTTACAAAGTATTTTTAGAGAATTACCCTATTACGGATACAAGAAATAATTTCGTATTGGAATTTCTGGATTACTACATTGACCCTCCAAGATATTCGATAGAGGAATGTCTTGAAAGGGGACTGACATACAGTGTTCCGCTTAAGGCTAAACTTAAGCTATATTGTACCGATCCTGAGCATGAGGACTTCGATACCGTCATACAGGACGTGTATCTCGGTACTATTCCATACATGACATCGCGCGGAACATTCGTAATTAACGGTGCTGAAAGGGTTATTGTATCCCAGCTCCACAGATCTCCAGGTGTATTCTTCGGACAGAACATGCATTCGAACGGTACTAAATTATACTCAGCGCGTATAATCCCTTTCAAAGGTTCATGGATCGAATTCGCTACGGATATCAATAATGTCATGTATGCTTACATAGACCGTAAGAAAAAATTACCGGTTACTACGCTGTTACGTGCGATCTGTTTCGAGAGCGACAGGCAGATCCTTGAGATATTCGACCTTGCAGATGAAATAAAGGTTAATAAGGCTAACCTTAAAAAAGCCGTTGGCCGCAAACTCGCAGCCCGTGTACTTAAAACATGGATCGAGGATTTTGTGGATGAGGATACTGGTGAGGTTGTATCCATCGAACGTAATGAGATAATTATCGACCGCGAGACTATTTTGGAGGATCACCATATAGACCAGATAATAGATTCCGGAGTTAAATCAATACTTCTTCATAAGAACTCGGAAGATGGTTGTGACTATTCCATAGTTTACAATACACTTCAGAAGGACCCGTGTAACTCGGAAAAAGAAGCAGTTGTATATATATATCGTCAGTTGAGAAACTCTGAACCACCTGACGAGGCTACAGCGCGCGACGTTATCGACAAATTGTTCTTCTCTGATAAGAGATATGATCTCGGTGACGTGGGACGTTATAGGATAAATAAAAAATTAGGTTTGGACATCGACAGGGAAAACCGTGTCCTTACCAAAGAAGATATAATAGCGATTATAAAATATCTTATATCGCTTATTAATTCAAGGACTGATGTCGACGATATCGACCACCTTAGCAACAGACGCGTGCGTACAGTAGGTGAGCAGTTGGCGAATCAGTTCAGCGTAGGTTTCGTACGTATGGCGAGGACTATCCGTGAAAGGATGAACGTAAGGGACAACGAGGTATTTACTCCGGTAGACCTAATCAATGCTAAAACACTGTCGTCCGTTATTAATTCATTTTTCGGAACAAATCAGTTGTCCCAGTTCATGGATCAGACGAATCCCCTTGCAGAGATGACGCATAAGCGACGTATGTCTGCTCTCGGTCCTGGTGGACTATCGCGTGATCGTGCGGGTTTTGAGGTACGTGACGTACACTACACACATTACGGAAGGCTCTGTCCGATTGAAACGCCGGAAGGACCTAACATCGGTTTGATCTCCTCGATGTGTGTTTATTCTAAAATCAGCAATATGGGATTCATGGAGACCCCGTATCGTAAAGTTGTAAACGGTAAGGTCGATCTTTCTCCGGAAGGAATTGAATACCTTAGTGCGGAAGAGGAAGAAGGACGAATTATTGCCCAGGCAAATATTCCGATCACTACGGATGGAGAATTTATAGATAAGGAAGCAATAAAAGCAAGAGTGGACGGTGACTTCCCTACGGTGACGGATAAAGAAGTTGAGTTAATGGACGTTGCACCTAATCAAATCGCTTCCATTGCTGCATCCCTTATTCCGTTCCTCGAGCATGATGATGCCAACCGTGCACTCATGGGATCAAATATGATGCGTCAGGCAGTGCCGTTGATCAATTCCGAGGCACCTATTGTAGGAACCGGACTTGAAAAAGATATGATCCGGGACAGCCGTATTCATATTGCTGCTGAAGGCGAAGGCGAAGTCGTATTCTCAGACGCTAATGAGATTCATATCAAATATGATATGACAGAGGATGACAAACTTGCAAGCTTTGATCCTGAAGTTACGATTTATAAATTACCTCGTTTCCGCAAAACGAATCAGGATACATCGATTACCCTTAAACCGCTCGTGAGAAAAGGAGATAGGGTATCCAAAGGAATGATCCTTACTGAAGGTTACTCTACACAAAAGGGCGAGCTTGCCCTCGGAAGGAACCTGAAGGTAGCGTTCATGCCATGGAAAGGATACAACTTCGAGGATGCGATCGTGATTTCTGAAAGAATTATCAGGGACGATATATTCACTTCGGTGCATGTAGATGAGTATATTATGGAAGTAAGGGACACTAAACGCGGTGTTGAAGAACTTACAGCCGATATACCTAATGTCAGCGAAGATGCTACGAAAGACCTTGATGAAAACGGTATCATCAGAGTAGGTGCCGAAGTTAAGCCTGGAGATATTCTTATCGGTAAGATCACTCCGAAAGGAGAATCGGATCCTTCTCCGGAAGAAAAACTTCTTCGTGCGATATTCGGAGATAAAGCCGGCGACGTTAAGGATGCTTCTTTAAAAGCCCAGCCTTCTCTTTATGGGGTTATCATTGATAAAAAACTTTTCAGCCGTGCCAACAAGGATAATAAAAAGATCAAGCAGACTGAGAAAAATCTCGTGGAAAAGGTTGAAGCAAGATTTGCGAAAAAAACGGATGAGCTCAAGAGTCAGCTTATAGAGAAACTTTTCACTGTACTTAACGGTAAGACTTCTCAGGGAGTTGTCGATTATTTCGGAATGGAGCTTATTGAAAAAGGTGCTAAGTTCTCGATGAAATCGCTTGCTGATCTGGACTATAATAACGTAAATCCAAGTAAGTGGACCGCCGATAAGGACAGAAACGATCTTGTAAAGAAGATTATAAATAACTACATCGTAAAATATAAAGAGTACGATGCCATTCTTAAAAGAGAGAAGTATAATATAACTAACGGAGACGAACTTCCGGCTGGTATTATCCAATTGGCTAAGGTTTACATCGCTAAGAAACGTAAACTTAAAGTCGGTGATAAGATGGCAGGACGCCACGGTAACAAGGGTATCGTAGCCAAAGTAGTAAGGGATGAAGATATGCCGTTCCTGGAAGACGGTTCGATAGTGGATATCGTACTAAATCCACTCGGTGTACCTTCTCGTATGAACCTTGGACAGATATATGAAACTGTACTCGGTTGGGCAGGAAAGGAACTCGGATTGAAATTCGCAACTCCGATCTTCGACGGTGCTTCACTCGATGAAATAAATGAATATACCGATAGGGCAGGAGTGCCTAGAAGCGGACGGACGTATCTTCACGACGGTGGAACCGGAGAGAGGTTCGACCAACCTGCGACAGTAGGTATTATTTATATGCTCAAACTCGGGCACATGGTGGACGATAAAATGCATGCCCGTTCGATCGGTCCTTACTCGCTTATCACGCAGCAGCCGCTCGGAGGTAAGGCACAGTTCGGAGGTCAGCGTTTCGGTGAAATGGAGGTATGGGCTCTCGAAGCATTCGGAGCAGCGCATATCCTTCAGGAGATCCTTACTATTAAGTCTGACGACGTAATAGGAAGGGCCAAGGCCTACGAAGCAATAGTAAAAGGCGATAATCTACCTTCAGCCGGAATTCCGGAAGCATTGAACGTTATCCTTCATGAGTTGAGAGGACTTGCCCTCAGCGTGAAACTGGAATAATATATGAGACCGCTGCTCTTGCAGCAGCGGCACTTTTACCTTATGATAAAAAATAATTGTCAATAAATATGTCATTCAGAAAAGACAATAAGGTTAACAACGGTTTTTCAAAAATAACTATCGGACTTGCGTCTCCCGAAGAGATTCTTGAAAATTCGAACGGGGAGGTTTTAAAACCTGCAACCATAAATTATCGTACGTATAAACCCGAAAGAGACGGACTTTTCTGCGAAAGGATATTCGGTCCTGTTAAGGATTACGAGTGTCATTGCGGTAAATACAAAAGAATCCGTTATAAAGGTATCGTCTGCGATCGTTGCGGTGTGGAGGTTACTGAAAAGAGAATCCGCAGGGAGAGAATGGGACACATATCGCTTGTGGTTCCTGTTGCCCATATATGGTACTTCAAATTGCTTCCGACCAAAATAGGCTACCTGTTGGGTATACCTTCAAAGAAACTTGACGCAATTATTTATTATGAACGTTACGTTGTGATCCAACCTGGAGCCGCTGCGGTTAATGGAGTTAATCAACTCGACCTGTTAGCGGGAAAAGAATATCTCGATATTCTCGCGACCCTTCCTAAAGGAAACCAGCAGTTGGATGACAGCGATCCGAATAAGTTTATCGCGATGATGGGTGCTGAAGCCCTCTACATTCTGCTTCAGACTATTGATCTCGATGAAATGTCCTATTCATTGAGGCACAAAGCGAGCACTGAAACTTCGCAACAGAGAAAAAGCGAGGCTCTCAAAAGACTTCATGTTGTGGAAGCATTCAGGGAGTCCAGGGAGATAAATAAACCGGAATGGATGATACTTAAGGTTATTCCTGTAACTCCTCCGGAATTGCGTCCGCTTGTTCCTCTCGATGGTGGCAGGTTCGCTACGTCCGATCTTAACGATTTGTACAGAAGGGTTATTATAAGGAACAACCGTCTTAAGAGGCTTATCGAGATCAAAGCTCCGGAAGTTATCCTCAGAAATGAGAAACGTATGCTTCAGGAAGCAGTAGATTCACTGTTTGATAATTCGAGAAAATCGAATGCGGTTAAGACCGAATCCAATAGGCCTCTGAAATCGCTCTCGGACAGTCTTAAAGGTAAACAGGGACGTTTCCGCCAGAACCTTCTCGGTAAACGTGTGGATTACTCTGCACGTTCGGTAATCGTCGTTGGTCCGGAACTCAAGATGCATGAAATGGGTATTCCTAAGGATATGGCAGCGGAACTTTACAAGCCGTTTATTATCCGTAAACTCATTGAAAGAGGTATTGTTAAAACTGTAAAATCAGCTAAAAAAATAATAGACCGCAAGGATCCGGTCGTTTGGGATATTCTTGAAAACGTACTCAAAGGCCACCCTGTATTAATGAACCGTGCCCCGACCCTTCATAGGCTGGGGATACAGGCGTTCCAGCCTAAGCTTATCGAAGGTAAAGCATTGCAGCTGCATCCGTTGGCGTGTACGGCATTTAATGCCGACTTCGACGGTGACCAGATGGCTGTTCACCTTCCGTTGGGTAATGCAGCTATATTGGAAGCTCAGATACTTATGCTGGGTGCACACAATATCTTAAACCCTGCGAACGGTGCTCCTATTACCGTCCCTTCACAGGATATGGTACTCGGACTTTATTATATTACTAAAGAACGTCCGGGAGCAAAAGGAGAAGGATTGGTATTCTATGGTCCCGAGGAAGCGATAATTGCTTACAACGAGGGTAGTGCAGCTCTTCATGCAAGGGTAAAACTACCGATTACGAAAACCGATAACGACGGTAAGGAAACAAGAGAATTTGTCGACACTACGATAGGAAGAATTATATTCAACCAGTTTGTTCCGACAGAGGCCGGATATATAAACGTCGTACTTACGAAGAAAACATTGCGTGATATTATAGGTTACGTAATGAAAACTTCCGGTGCTTCGAGAACAGCAGCGTTCCTTGACGATATCAAATCTCTCGGATACAATATGGCATTCCGTGGAGGACTTTCATTTAACCTCGACGCGGTGATCATACCGAAAGAAAAAGAAGAACTGGTTAAGGATGGTTATGACCAGGTTGCGGAAGTAATCGAAAGTTATAACATGGGCCTTATCACGAATAATGAACGTTATAACCAGATTATCGATATCTGGACACATACCAACTCCAAGTTGACGCAAACCGTATTGAAACAGTTGACCGAAGACGATCAAGGGTTCAATCCGGTATACATGATGCTCGATTCAGGAGCCCGTGGTTCCAAGGAGCAGATCCGTCAGTTATCCGGTATGCGTGGTCTTATGGCGAAACCGCAGAAATCCGGTTCAGATTCCGCACAGATTATCGAAAATCCTATCCTTTCCAACTTTAAGGAAGGACTGTCGGTATTGGAGTACTTTATTTCTACCCATGGTGCGCGTAAAGGTCTTGCGGATACCGCGCTTAAAACGGCGGATGCGGGATACCTTACACGTCGTCTTGTGGATGTTGCTCAGGATGTAATCATTACTGAAGAAGATTGCGGTACGTTGAGAGGATTAACAGCGACGACTATTAAACGCAATGAGGAGACAGTGCAGACTCTTTATGAAAAGATACTCGGACGTTATACCGTGCACGACGTATATAATCCTTTGACAGGAGAAATGATCGTTGGAGCAGGAGAAGAAATAACCGAGGAAATTGCAGATACTATTGAAAACTCGCCTATTGAACAGGTAGAGATACGTTCGGTATTAACATGCGAGTCCAAGAAAGGAGTATGTTCCAAATGTTACGGACGAAATCTTGCAACCGGACGCATGGTTCAAAGAGGTGAGGTTGTAGGAGTTATTGCAGCACAGTCTATTGGTGAGCCAGGAACCCAGCTTACACTCCGTACATTCCACGTCGGTGGTGTGGCAGGCGGTATCGCTGCTGACAGTCAGGTCGTGGCACGTTACGACGGACGTCTTGAGATAGAAGAATTACGTACGGTTCGCAAAACTGATGAAACAGGAAAAGAATTCCAGGTGGTCATCAGCCGACTTGCGGAAATTAAAATAATCGATGTAAATACCGGAATTACATTATATACACATACTCTTCCTTACGGTGCTTCGCTCTTTATGGAGGATGGAACTATCGTGAAGAAAGGCGATCTGATCTGTGAGTGGGATCCGTATAATGCGGTTATTATTTCCGAATTTAACGGTCTTGCAGTGTTCGAAAATGTGATAGAAGGTATAACTTACAGGGAAGAAGCGGACGAAACGACCGGTTTCCGTGAGAAGGTTATTGTGGAATCGAAAGATAAGAACAGAAATCCTGTCATTAAGATTCTTAATGAGAAGGGAGAAGAGCAAAGACAATATAACCTGCCTGTAGGCGCGCACATAGTTGTTAAAGAAGATGCCGTAATTTCAGCTGGCGAAATTCTTATAAAGATTCCGCGTGCTGTAGGTAAGGCGGGCGATATCACCGGAGGTCTTCCGCGTGTTACCGAATTATTCGAGGCGCGTAATCCTTCTAATCCGGCAGTTGTTTCCGAGATCGACGGAGAAGTTTCGTTCGGTAAGATCAAACGCGGTAACAGGGAAGTTATCATTACATCCAAGACAGGGGAAGAGAAAAAATACCTCGTGCCTTTGTCAAGACAGATTCTTGTTCAGGAGAACGATTATGTAAGAGCAGGTATGCCGTTGTCAGATGGAGCTATAACTCCCGGCGATATACTTGCTATTCAGGGGCCTACCAAGGTTCAGGAATATATCGTAAATGAGATTCAGGAAGTGTATCGTATGCAGGGAGTGAAGATCAACGATAAACACTTTGAAGTGATTGTTCGCCAGATGATGAACAAAGTGCAGATACAGGATCCGGGAGATACGAGATTTCTTGAAGAGCAGATTGTAGATAAATGGGAGTTCATGAGAGTAAACGATGAACTTTACGATAAAAAAGTCGTTATGGACGCGGGCGATTCGGTTGAACTTAAACCGGGACAGATCGTTTCAGTGAGAAAACTACGTGACGAGAATTCTATTTTGAAACGTAAAGATCTTAAGTTGGCTGAAGTCCGTGATGTTATTCCTGCTACTTCTAATCAGATACTTCAGGGTATAACCCGTGCAGCACTTCAGACAAGCAGTTTTATGTCTGCGGCATCGTTCCAGGAAACAACTAAGGTTCTTAATGAAGCGGCGATCTTAGGAAAAGTCGATCCGCTCGAAAAACTTAAGGAGAACGTTATCTGCGGGCACTTTATACCCGGAGGTACCGGACTTAGGGATTATGATAATCTTCTGGTCGGATCTCGAGATGAATACAATTCATTATCCAAATAAAAAAAAGCTGTCTCAATTGAGACAGCTTTTTTTATATTATAAATCCTCCGGCAAAAATATTTTCTTTTTCAGGTAGTTTATAACTTTTGAATAATTCCGGATTATCATGTATAAAATCGAGAGCATTATTCAAAATCAGATCGGCATTTTTTTTCGTTTCTTTCCGGTACCGTAAAGTTTCCTGATAGGTGAGGTAATGCCTGCCGCTATTTCTATTTGAGAATACTCCTATATTACCCATGCTTGCTGCCAGTTCGGGAAATGTAAGATATTTTACATAAAATGCTAACGACGGCTTAATATGTTCGGAAATAAAAAAAACATAATTACCTTTCAATAAGTCGTTGTACAATAACCCTAATGTTGGCTTTAAAAATTTAAGCTGGGCCGTATTTATCAGGTGATCCGTAATAACCCTCTTATTGAACTGATCTTTATAGTTGAAGGCGATTTCGATTATTTCCTCGGAACTTATCAGTAGTTTCATAGCTCTGCAATAAATTTTTGTTGTTGCGGATCGTTTTCATCGTATTCCAGTCCGTCTGTTTTACGGGCTTCCCAGACTTTCATGTATGAAGGTTTTATATTAGCCGGCGGCCGGTTGATAATCTGTATTGAAGAAGAATCGATGTCGAGAATATCCCGGATTATTTTTCTTATCGGTTCCAGAAGTTCTTCCTGTTGTCCGGTTATGACCGTGTTCAACGCTACTTCATATTCTTTCAATATTCTCTCTGAAGAAAAACCGGAGGAATAATCCAAGCCGCTCAATGATCTAAACCACGAGTGCGCTACAACAATATCTGTGGTAGCTTGATCGTGAAGATTTTTCCAGTCGCCTTCATTGGAAGAAGTTACCGGAATAAATTTTGAATTCTCGTGCCCGTTCGTTCCTTTAAGCATAAAAAGTACCTGCCCCGGCTTGCCTCCGAACTTTTCCTCGGCCTTCTTTATTATAGTAAAAGCCTCGCTTTCCGTATCCACATCGGCATCTAGCATCATTATGCCGGAAAGTTGAAATGAATTGTCCAGCCTGCTGATGTTCCATTTGTCTGTTTTATAGGCTATCGCTGAAACATTCATTCCGGCGATATAACCGGGGACCCCATAATTTTCAAACATAGGTTCATAATCTTTGTAGTGGATTATCGATCTTACGGTACCGTCATTTCTCTTTTCAAAAACAGGATATAAAGGGAGTTTTTGTGATTTTGAGGGATTATATTCCATCCAGTTATGGTGAATAATTATATGTTTCTTATCCCTGCCTACCCGGCATTTTGTAGAGTCCTGATGGAAAAGTATTAACGAGCTGAATGTTTCATCTGTAATGATTTCCATAAAAGCATTTCCGAACAGACATTTATCGAATGCCAGTTTATTCAACATCTGCCTTAGCGTTTCGCCGTAACCGTTCACGCATTCGATAAGTTCTTTTAAATCGGGAACGGATTTATCGTAGGATATTCCCTTGCCGGAGATGTAATCTGCCTTATCATTGATAATCCTGCGGTGAGTAGTGGATTTTCTGGATAATGAAGCCAAAGCATATGGGAAAAGATTGTCGCTTCCCCATTTCCAGAACGATCCGTCGTAATTGCAGGGGTTATTTAATCGGCTGAAATTTTCGTTGGTATTATTCGATATGAACATTTTTTTATTGCCGGACCTTTTTCTGCGGGAAAAATTAGCCATGGTTGTTACCTGTAAGAGACGACAAGAAGTTCCGGAAGAAGATAATCACAACCGGCCATGAAAACGGCGCGCTGTCTGTTCTCCATCTGATCAGGGTTGTACCACATTTTAATTTCCATACCGGGATAATCTGCTGTGTTTACCGCAAGTGCTATGTTGTTTCGATCCGTAAGAACCGCGAAGGATTCCGGCATATCGGAATACATTTTGAGATAAGACGATATCTGTGCATCTACGACGGGTATTCCTTTGTATTTCAATTCGCTCCTTCCATTCTGCATAGAGAGATAAGAGTTCTCCAGCATGTAATTGTCCAAAGTTTCTTCATAATTATCATAAATATCCGTGGTAACGAGGAAAACTAATTCTCCTTTCGATCTTAGCTGCCGTAAAAAAGCAGGAGCTTCATCCCACATATTTTTTAATAATTTTTCAGCGGTATCTCCCGAGCTGAAATCCGGAACCGGTATTTCGGTAATATTGTCTTCTCCGTTATTTTCGATATCATCGGTAATTTTTCTGATTATTCCGTCGAAAGTGTTATGACCTTCTGTTCTTTTGGTGTTGCCTACCCACATCGTCGCTCTTATGGATTCACGGATAGCCTCCTTAAAAAGATTTGTTTCTGCCTCTTCGAGATGTGTTCCGGATAGATCCTCCATATTTACTTCCGGATTTCCCGTTAGTTTTTCGAAAACCATACTGAAATAATCCTCGGCAGAGAAACCCAGTTCTGCTTTGACTTTATTGAGATCTATTTTTTTCTGGTATTTTTTCGATTTATCGGATCCCGTCCATCCGCTTTTATAATTTTTAAGGACATCCGTAGAACGCTCCCAAAAAGATATTGTTGTAGGAACGGGCATATTGTACATTATTTTAATTCCTAGTTCCTTTGCGTCCGGCCCCATGAGCATCGGACGGAAAAATATTGAAGAGAGTTCTTCTCCGGAATATGTTTTGGGGTTTTCAATTATTTTAGCCATTGTTTAATATTTAAAGTTCTTCATATCATTTTCATAAGATCGGTTGTTTCCGAAATTATTGAGATCTCTGTGCGATGGGTCTTCTTTCGGGCTTGTTTTAGTGGGTTGGATACTTATTCTTTTATTTATTTTTTCCAGTTCACGAATTTTATTTTCCAGTAATTCGGTTCTTTTGGCTTTTTCTTCCATCGTTTCCAGTTTGGTCTCGATTTCGGTTAGTTTCCGCGAATATTCATTACCGTCCATATAATTTATTTTAGCCAATAATTTTTTTATATTTTTAATTACTGAGAGTGCTGTTTTGTCGTTTTCAGGAAGTTGCGGAAGATTCAGTATTTTTAATTCTTTCAAAGCGCTGTTCTTTATTTTCTCTGCTCCGGTTATTTTATCGGCTAACCCCGTTTCAACACACTCCCGGGCAGTCATCCATTCGCCTTTTCCATTATTTTTATCCATGATTTCAAGAAACGACTGTATTTCTGATCCTGACCTATGGGCGTATATTTCCGCAATTCTTTCGTCTGTTTTTTCCAGAAGGTCGATGGTCCTGTTTAATTCCGAGTGATTCCCCTCTGAGATCGTGGAACTTCTGTGGATAAGATACATAGCGTTCCGGGAAATTTCCCGTCTTCCTTCCGTAGCTGCCTGTGCGATTATCGTTGCTGCAGAAGCTACGTATCCGTAACATCTGGTCGTGATTTTAAGATCGAGTGATAGCAGATCGTCGTATATAAGAAGCGCATCGTTGACATTCCCTCCGGTCGATCTTATATTGATTACCAATTCTTCTATCGAATTGTCATTTTTTATGTACCGGATAATGCCGGCAAGGTCGTCATAAGAAAAATTATTTTCCTGCTCATTCCCGGTTTCTCCGATTATTCCGCAAATATTGAATTCGTAAATTTTGTTTTTTTTCATTTTTTACGGAAAAATACACCGGAATGTTTTTAATCGTTTTATATAATTTTATAATAAATTATGTTCTACGTCTTTATAATAATATACGCATTTTCTCACGTATTCGTATGAACAACAGAATTCTTCCGTTGCCTTCCACATTGCATTCAGTTTTGTGACGCCCATTTCCACTTTGTTGAAGACAAATCGACGGATAATAAAGACCTTAAGTAATGTATCGTCTAAAATCCCGCTTTCGATGAGGGCTTCTATGAGCTGCGTGGTTTCCGGATTATTATAACTTTCCGAAATTATTTTCCTGAATATTTTTTGGTAAATGTTCATAAACCTTAATTTTTTATGAATACACATTCCGTCGACCCGGTTCTTCCGGGAACGTAATTATTTATTTTTTCCAATCGCGCGAAAACAGTTTCACCGTTGATGGAAAGTTTGAACCGCTTCCTGAAGTCGGGCCCGAAGGCGCCCGGGTAAATTATACTGTTCATTTCGACAGGACCGATATTCATAAAAACCGTTATTCTTTTTCCTGCCAGGGAGCTTTGAAGGTTATTTTTATAATATCTGAATAAACCTTCTGTATTTCCCGGTTGACCGAATCCCAGATTGACACCTTCGTTATCATCCATGAAGCATGCATACGGATAATTGTTACGGTAAGACGGATATCCCCAATATTCGGCTTCCCTGTTCTCTTTCATTCCCGCATAATGAATTATTTTTGGACTGAAATTCAGATTTCCATCCGTTTCATTGTCCCGGTCTCCGACTTTAATAACCGATGCACTCTTTGCTGAAATAAAAGTTCCTTTTTCGTTTATAGTAGGGGAGAAGAATTTGTTCACGGATTCTGATGTACTGTCTTCTGTTGTCCAATAAGGATTGGTCCATGTATATGATGCGTAAGTTTCCCCGTTTTGAATGTTCCAGCGGGATACCGTACCGTCTTCACCGGAATATTTATAAGCCATACTTGCCGGAAGATCGAGATTGCATTCTTCTACCATTACTTCTATCGATTCGTCCGTTTTTTCCGTCCAATCGATTATTTCGTCGGTATAAAAGTTGACCAGTGTCTCTATATAAACAGTTTTATTTATTCTATCCGACAGAAACCTCAGGTTGAAAAGATGTTTTACCGCATCTATAAGTACATATTGTTTTTGCGTATATGCGAAAATATCTGCGGTCGTTATGTTCGAACCTTCCATCGGATTGGCATAAAATACCGGTTTTACGGATGTCCCTTCTTTAAGGGTAAAAGCAGTATTTTCGACAGCTCCAGCAAATGTAATAACGTTAAAGTATATTTTTTCGCCACTCTTTCTTAAAGACGGATTGCTTCTAACCGTTGCATATACCTCGATATCCCTGGTTTTTTCCATATATTCGAGATAGTTATACAACCCCCATTCCTTTGTTTCCGAATATTTTCCAAACTGATACATATAAATTTTTATATCAGTTACACCTGTTATGTCGGATATTATGTACTCACTCTCCCATAGGGTTTCCGTTGTATTTTTATTGTTCCTGTCGTAATATGAAATGTAATATTCGTCAGCGGTTTCGTAATTGAATATGCACACTATGTATTTGCCGGACGTGTAATTATTTTTGCTGTCGGACAATTTATTAGTAACGGTAAATTCCCTGGTCGATCCCTCCTCGAGTGTTACCTTACTGATTCCGTGAAGTTCAGTTGCGGATAGGACTTTATAGTCCGATATATAATGGAAATAATATTCGAAACACATATTAACATCCTGCGACGGAGTGAAAACCGGTGTGTCGTTCTCTAATGAGAATCTGCCTCCGTTACTGAATGCATTATATTGATTTGTAAGGGTCGGATCTGCGCATTCTACGATATTACCTACGCTGTTATCCCGGTATTGTGTGGCATAGATAACGCCGTACCTGTTAGCGGACGCCGTACTGTCTTTCAATTTTACTGCAAAAAAATCCATCTGTTTTTTCAGTGCATAGACATCTTTTTCCGGATATTTTCCACTTATATACAAATTATTAATTTCATTATCTAAAAATTCCGAAGCGATCTTATATCCGGAAGATTCTATTGCACATTTGATAACCGAATCAAGATGAAAGAACGGATGGTAATCCTCGTAAGTTAATATTTTCACCGGAGCGAATTCGTTCGAGTATTCGGTTTTTTCATAAACATCCCTTGCGACAGGCAGAAATTTCACCGTACTGTTATCTGTCCAGCTGGTCGATATTAAACTTGCTGTTATGGTTTGCTCGTAAATGATATCGATATTTTTTAAACTTTTAATCGAGGTTGCAGTGATCCATTCGAGAACTCCTTCGGAGATCCGTGTATAAAAAAAGTTATTGGACACAGATAATAAAACTATATTGCCGGAAATCAATATTATTCCATCCTCGTATATTTCACACGTATGCTGTTCGGAATTAAAAAGATAGCTTTCATTTATTTCATCCGTGAAGCCGAATATCTTCCTGTTGTTATTTGTCTTTGGCAAACTCAACATATAATTCTGAACATTCATACTATACGGATTAATAAGATCTCCCGAAGAGCGATCTATCCGGATATCGAACTTTTCGATATCTGCTCTTTTAGCGTCTATCGCCAATTCTATCATAAATAATTGATTTTACTGCTGAATATGAGTTTCTGGGGTGAATTATACGTGTCGATATTTATCGAGTCTACCTCTATGGAAGCAGGTAGATAAGCATTATTATATAACATCCATATCTTCGGCGAATCCAATAATTGGGTAATCCATAGATTTTTTTCTTCCGAGAAAGCCGGATAACTGACAGAATAATATAATCTGAGCGAGCCGTCGCTAATGATCGCTTTTTTTTCGTCGATCACAGAAAAGGAAGCGTAATCTATTGCACCGTAAACGTTCCACCAGCCGACTCTTAAGCCTGAAAGTGAAATGATGTGATAATTAACCTGATCTATTAAAGTTTCTTCATGAATAATATTCACCGTAAAGGATGGCTGAAATCCGGAATTTCTGTAATCATACGACTGAATAAAGTCTTTCAAATCATTACCGTTTATTATAATCGTCACGGGAACTTTTTCATCGATATCGATGCTTCCCAATATGAACTTTTTTCCTGTATTGTGGATGAAAATTTCGGCGTTTAATCTTCCTTCCGGAGCCATAAATGTTATTTCATCCTGCTGATCCAAATGTATATGTCTGATCTTCGGCTGGTCGGAAAGAATTATCTTATCACCGACTGGCTTATTTCCCATTAAATGTATGGAAAAATATTCCTCGGATCGAAACCTTATACCGATTCTTATGGACTTCTCCCGATCGACCGAAATTTTACTTCTCTGTAATACTGCCGGGGTTAATTTTAATTGTGTTCTCAGATAAGCGGAAACATTTACCCCGAATGACGTATCCGATTCAAAAGATTTCGTTCCCATAAGATTACCATTATTATCCAGTATCTCAAACTCGAAGTTTTGAATAGTATCGTTGTCATTAATAATATTATATAAAACACAATCTCTTGCAGGGATGTAATCTTGTGGTATTATAATTTCCATATCAGCTATTGATTATTGTTAATTCCAATGAGAAATTCAATGATATATCACCGAAATTTGTCAACGGATATTTGTTGGCTGTGACTTTTATATTATTAAGTTTTAATAATTGCGGAGAAGATTTTATAGATTCCAGTATATTGAATACGGAATCGGTCAGGTCGGAGAAATTATTATTTCCGTAATCAGCATCGATAATGTAACCGTTTATTTTACACGTGCATAAATTCGTATTACCATTTTTTATGGATATTTCCGGCTCTTCAAACCACAAAAGAGGGAACGAAAGGGTGTGTTCGATGATCTCTTCTTTGAATCCGGTTCTAAAATTGAACCCGTTTTCAATAGCTGTTTTATGTAGAATGTCTCGTATCATCTTTAAAGTTTATTTTCCTGACGTAATATTTTAATAAGATCATTTATTTCCTTGTATGCGTTAGACGATCGTTTGAAGGAGAATTTATTCTTTCTTCTGGTACATACTAAGTTGTAAACAGCTTCCTTTGCCTGCATTAACTCGTTTATGGCAACAATGGCGGTTTCTTTAGTTACTTCATTCATAGGTTAAATTTTTGGATTTGTGTATACAAATGTAATATACTAAAGTTCAAAAAACAAATAAAATAAACAAAAATTCAATTTATGGATTTTGGGCGTAAAAAAAGCCTGCTTAAGCAGGCTGGATAAAGGAAAGTTTTATTTATTTAATTTACTTTTCTTTCACGGCATTTACAAAAGTTTCGATAGCTTTCTCCATTCCTTCAAAACATTTGCCTCCGGAAGCATTCTTGTGCCCTCCTCCGTTAAAATATTTGCGCGCGAGGTTGTTTACATCGATATCTCCCTTCGAGCGCAATGAAATTTTTATGCATTCATTCGTCTGGATAAACATTGCCGATAAATTTACCCCCTCGATATATAACGGATAATTTACAAAACCCTCGCTGTCGCCCTGCTTAAAATTGAAGGCGTGCTGATCAGCTTTGCTTAAATATATGTAGGCAGCCTCAGTGTTTTCTATAAAAACCATTTTGTTATCCAATAAATGGCCCAATAGTTTCATCCTATCTTTAGTGTAATTGTTATAGAGGCGAACATTCAGGAGTGCGGGATTGATCCCCTGATTTACAATCTTTGCCAGAGCGCTGTAAAGTTCCGGGTTCAGGTTGCCGAAGGTAAAATTCCCCGTATCCGTGCTCATGCCTACATATAATGCCGTAGCTATATTGATATCCAGTAAATGCTCGAGTCCGCCCTCGATAATTAAGTTATAAACTATCAGCGACGTAGACGACATTTCCGGATGAGAAAAACTTATATCGAAATCAGTATCCGGTTCCGGATGATGGTCTATCAGAATTTTTTTCGCATCTTTATTGGGAAATATAGTTTCAGCCATTCCGTCCGTTCGTGATAAATTATTCAGATCCATAAAGAACATAACTTCGGCATTTTTTATAAAATCCTTTTGATCTTCCTTCCCGAAAAATATATCAGTCTCTCCCAGCTCCTTCGAAACCCATTCGAGAAACGACGGATAGCTGTTAGGAACAAAGAATCTTACATCATGTCCCATTTTTTTTAAGATATTACTCCATGCTATGCAGGAGCCCAGAGCATCCCCGTCCGGATTAGTATGTGAAAAAATGGCGACTTTAGATGACCTGCCGATTATAGCTTTTAATTTATCTATATTTTTATTCATATATATATGTATTATTCCTGTTTCCAGCCCGGAGCCTGTATCTGGATATCCTGTCCGTCCGGCGTCGTTAATGCAACTCCCGTGGATTTTTTTGTGATGTGCCCGATTATTTCCGTGTCCGGCAGATTCGATATTTCGGATTGTTTTGAGATAGGAAGCGTAAAAAGTAATTCATAATCTTCTCCTCCGTTCAATGCCGCAACAACCGGATCGAAGTTCAACTCTTCCGCTATAGTGAAAGTTTCTTTAGCAATAGGTATCCGGTTCAGGTATATCCTCGCGCCGCATTCCGATTGTTTACATATATGCAATAAGTCTGATGCCAGGCCGTCCGTAAGGTCGATCATGGAGGTAGGTACTATTCCAATCTCTTGCATCCTCCCGATTACTTTTTTTTTTGCTTCCGGTTTCAGCTGTCGCTTTAATATATAGTCGTATCCTTCAAACTGCGGGGTAGGGTTGTCTATACCTTGAAGTGCGATTTTTTCCCGTTCCAGTAATTGCAGCCCCATAAATGCCGCACCTAAATTCCCGGTTACGCATATAAGATCATTCAGTTGTGCGCCGTTCCTGTAAACTATCGAATCATTATCTGCATGGCCGATGGCTGTTATGTTAATAGTAAGTCCCGTCATCGAACTGGACGTATCCCCGCCGATAAGATCCAACCCGTAATTCCCGCATGCGATTTTTATTCCCTTATACAGCTCTTCAACCTGCTCGACCGTGAATTTTGCTGACAGCCCTATGTTTACCATTATCTGCCTCGGTGTTCCATACATCGCATAAATGTCCGATATTCCTGCGATTACCGCTTTGTAGCCAAGATGCATCAGCGGAGTATATATAAGATCGAAGTGTATTCCCTCCAGAAGTAGTTCCGTGGAGATAATGATTTTATTATCTCCGTTACCGATAACCGCAGCGTCGTCGCCCACGCCTTTTACCGTGCTGTCGTTCTTTATATTAAAATCTCCAGTGATTCTCTCGATCAGTCCGAATTCACCGAGTTCCGAAATTTCAGTCGCCATAAATGTTAAGTTTTATGTTACAATTCATTTAATGTGCAAAAATACGTAAAATCATAGGAGGAACCGCCAAAATAATTTATTTTTGCATTTCGTTAAATTTTAATCACAGTAAAAATGCTTAACATTGTTTTATTCGGCCCTCCGGGATGCGGAAAGGGAACCCAAGCGGAACTCCTGCAAAAAAAATACGGTATTCAGCACATTTCAACAGGCGATGCTATCCGACAGGAAATTAAAGCCGGAAGTGAACTCGGACAAAAAGTTACCAGCTTCATAGAAAAAGGACACCTTTGCCCGGACGAACTCGTTATAGATATTATCGCAGATTATATCAATAATAATAAGGATGTGGACGGAAATATCTTCGACGGCTTCCCCCGCACGACAGCTCAGGCTGAAGCATTCGATAAAATGTTGGCTTCCGAAGGTCTGGAGATCGATCTCATGGTTTCACTCGATGTGCCTGACGAAGAACTTGTTCAGCGTATAGTTAAACGCGCAGAAGTGAGCGGACGTGCAGATGACAGCGACGTGAATGTTATCAGAAACCGGATAGAGGTATATAAAGCACAGACTGCAGTTGTTGCCGATTACTATGCTAAACAGGGAAAATATTTTCCAATAAATGGCATAGGAACCATCGATGAGGTTTTCGGACGTATTTGCGATTGTATTGACAAAAGTTCTGAAAAAAAATAGAATTGCTATCTGCCTGATTACAAGCGGAAGGAATAAAACCTCGGAAAAATATTTGAAAAAAAATCGGGAAAAGATTTGGAAGTAATAAAAAACTCCCTACATTTGCACCCGCAATCAGGAACAAACAAGACTATAAATATAACAAAAAGTTCTTTATATAGGGAAGGCAATCGAAAAAAATAACAAAAACTTTAAAAAGTTTTTGGAAATTTGAAAAAACAATTTACCTTTGCAACCCGAAACGCTTCAGAAATTCTTAATGTGAATTTCAGGTTGCGAAAAAAAAAGTTAAAAATATTTTTGGAAATTAAAAAATGTTGATTACCCTTGCAACTCGAAACGCTTCAGATTTTGAAGAAGTAGAAACAGAATATCGCGCAATAAAGCAGTCGAAGCTGCGTTATTGATAAGATAAAAAAGTTCTTTGACAAGTTTAAGCAGCACAGTTTATTTTTGACAAGATAAACTAAAACAATTACCTTTGAGCTAAGATATTTATACGAAACATTTTTATACAATGGAGAGTTTGATCCTGGCTCAGGATAAACGCTAGCGGCAGGCCTAACACATGCAAGTCGAGGGGCAGCGCAAGAAGTACTTGTACTTCTGGCGGCGACCGGCGCACGGGTGCGTAACGCGTATGCAACCTACCCTTAACAGAGGGATAATCTGGAGAAATCCGGTCTAATACCTCATAATACTAGATATGGCATCATATATAGTTGAAAAATTCGTTGGTTAAGGATGGGCATGCGTGACATTAGTTAGATGGTGAGGTAACGGCTCACCATGACTACGATGTCTAGGGGGACTGAGAGGTTTTCCCCCCACACTGGTACTGAGACACGGACCAGACTCCTACGGGAGGCAGCAGTGAGGAATATTGGTCAATGGAAGGAATTCTGAACCAGCCATGCCGCGTGCAGGAAGACGGCTCTATGAGTTGTAAACTGCTTTTGTACGAGGGTAAACCCAGGTACGTGTACCTGGCTGAAAGTATCGTACGAATAAGGATCGGCTAACTCCGTGCCAGCAGCCGCGGTAATACGGAGGATCCGAGCGTTATCCGGATTTATTGGGTTTAAAGGGTGCGTAGGTTGTTCTGTAAGTTAGAGGTGAAAGCTCAACGCTTAACGTTGAAATTGCCTCTGATACTGCAGAGCTAGAGACCAGTTGCAGAAGGCGGAATGTGTAGTGTAGCGGTGAAATGCTTAGATATTACACAGAACACCGATTGCGAAGGCAGCTTTCTAAGCTGGATATGACACTGAGGCACGAAAGCGTGGGGAGCAAACAGGCTTAGATACCCTGGTAGTCCACGCTGTAAACGATGATAGCTCGTTGTCGGCGATATACCGTCGGTGACTAAGGGAAACCGATAAGCTATCCACCTGGGGAGTACGTTCGCAAGAATGAAACTCAAAGGAATTGACGGGGGCCCGCACAAGCGGAGGAACATGTGGTTTAATTCGATGATACGCGAGGAACCTTACCCGGGCTTGAAAGTTAGTGACGATTCTGGAAACAGGATTTCCCTTCGGGGCACGAAACTAGGTGCTGCATGGTTGTCGTCAGCTCGTGCCGTGAGGTGTCGGATTAAGTTCCATAACGAGCGCAACCCCTGTCGATAGTTGCCAGCACGTTATGGTGGGGACTCTATCGAGACTGCCGGTGTAAGCCGCGAGGAAGGTGGGGATGACGTCAAATCAGCACGGCCCTTACGTCCGGGGCGACACACGTGTTACAATGGTCGGTACAGAGGGTCGCTACCTGGTGACAGGATGCTAATCTCGAAAGCCGATCTCAGTTCGGATTGGAGGCTGAAACTCGCCTCCATGAAGTTGGATTCGCTAGTAATCGCGCATCAGCCATGGCGCGGTGAATACGTTCCCGGGCCTTGTACACACCGCCCGTCAAGCCATGGGAGTTGGGGGTGCCTGAAGTACGTAACCGCAAGGAGCGTCCTAGGGCAAAACCGATAACTAGGGCTAAGTCGTAACAAGGTAGCCGTACCGGAAGGTGCGGCTGGAACACCTCCTTTTTGGAGCTAAAGGTAATTGCTGCTTAAACTTACAAAGTCTTTTAACAGTATCCGCATCAGGCGGTGGCAGAGCGAAACTGCAATACTGTCATAGTCCAAGGACTAAAAGGTACATTGACATAATTGAGGAATGAGAAAAGAGGGTTTATGCAGAGCAAAAGGCTGCATAGACTGTATAAGAAAGTAATTAAGGGCGCACGGGGGATGCCTAGGCTCTTAGAGGCGAAGAAGGACGTGGAAAGCTGCGAAAAGCCGCGAGGATCTGCCAACAAGACTTGATCCGCGGATATCCGAATGGGGCAACCCGATACATTGGAGATGTATCACATGATTTATCATGAGCAAACTCTGTGAACTGAAACATCTAAGTAGCAGAAGGAGAAGAAAACAAAAGTGATTCCGAGAGTAGTGGCGAGCGAAATCGGAGAAGCCTAAACCAATGTTGTTACGGCAATATTGGGGTTGTAGGACTGCAATATTTTGGACAAAAATGAACAGGAAGTGTTCTGGAAAGTACTACCATAGAGAGTGAAAGTCTCGTACAGGTAAGTTTTTGTTTGAATAGCAGTATTCTGAGTAGGGCGGGACACGAGGAATCCTGTCTGAATCTGCCAGGACCACCTGGTAAGGCTAAATACTCCTAAGAGACCGATAGTGAACCAGTACCGTGAGGGAAAGGTGAAAAGTACCCCGAATAGGGGAGTGAAAAAGAACCTGAAACCGTGCGCTTACAACCTGTAGGAGCCACTACGTGTGGTGACTGCGTGCCTTTTGCATAATGAGCCTACGAGTTACTAATGACTAGCGAGGTTAAGTATTATAAAGTACGGAGCCGAAGCGAAAGCGAGTCTTAATAGGGCGCTTTAGTTAGTTGTTGTAGACGCGAAACCTTGCGATCTACCCATGACCAGGATGAAGTTCAGGTAAAACTGAATGGAGGTCCGAACCAGTTTACGTTGAAAAGTATTTGGATGAGTTGTGGGTAGGGGTGAAAGGCTAATCAAGCTGGGAAATAGCTCGTACTCCCCGAAATGCCTTTAGGGGCAGCGTTGAAGTAGTTTACCGGAGGTAGAGCTACTGGTTGGATGCGGGGGCTTCACCGCCTACCAAATCCTGTCAAACTCCGAATGCCGGTAATATGATCTTCAGCAGTGAGCGGCCGGGTGCTAATGTCCGGCCACGAGAGAGGAACAACTCAGACCACCAGCTAAGGCCCCCAAACATATGCTAAGTTGAAAGAACGATGTTTTGTTGCAGCGACAGCTAGGATGTTAGCTTGGAAGCAGCTATTCATTTAAAGAGTGCGTAACAGCTCACTAGTCGAGCGACAAAGCGTGGATAATAAACGGGCATCAAGCATATTGCCGAAGCTGTGGACTCGAAAGAGTGGTAGGGGAGCATTCCATTTGCGCCGAAGCCGTACCGTAAGGTATTGTGGAGCGAATGGAAAAGCAAATGTAGGCATGAGTAACGATAAGGCGGGAGAGTAACCCGCCCACCGTAAGACTAAGGTTTCCTGATCAACGCTAATCGGATCAGGGTTAGTCGGGACCTAAGGCTAAGCCGAACGGCGACGTCGATGGACAATCGGTTAATATTCCGATACTAATATATGTTTCGATGGAGAGACGAAGGAGCGTAAGCTACGCCAGCTGACGGAATAGCTGGTTAAAGGATGTAGGTATATGGGCAGGTTAAGAGCTAGCCCCTGCTGAACTCCGACAGTACAGAGAGCCTACGGGCAATCTGATAGTTAGCCCAAGCCGACTTCCAAGAAAATCTTCTAAGGTTAGGCATATATTACCCGTACCGCAAACCGACACAGGTAGTCGAGGAGAGTATCCTAAGGTGCTCGAGTGATTCATGGTTAAGGAACTCGGCATATTAACCCCGTAACTTCGGGATAAGGGGTCCTTATGAGAGTAAGGCGCAGCGAAGAGGTCCAGGCGACTGTTTATCAAAAACATAGGGCTATGCTAATTCGAAAGACGAAGTATATGGCCTGACACCTGCCCGGTGCTGGAAGGTTAAGAGGGGATGTCATCGCAAGAGAAGCATTGAATCGAAGCCCCAGTAAACGGCGGCCGTAACTATAACGGTCCTAAGGTAGCGAAATTCCTTGTCGGGTAAGTTCCGACCTGCACGAATGGTGTAACGATCTGGACGCTGTCTCAACCATGAGCTCGGTGAAATTGTAGTCCCGGTGAAGATGCCGGGTACCCGCAACGGGACGGAAAGACCCCGTGAACCTTTACTGCAGCTTAACGCTGAGTCTGGGTGCAAGATGTGTAGGATAGGCAGGAGACTGCGAAGCAGGCACGCCAGTGTTTGTGGAGTCGACGTTGAAATACTGCCCTTTTTGTATTTGGATTCTAACCCTGAAAAGGGGACACCGTTTGGTGGGTAGTTTGACTGGGGTGGTCGCCTCCAAAAGAGTAACGGAGGCTTCCCAAGGTACCCTCAGCACGAATGGTAACCGTGCGAAGAGTGCAATGGCACAAGGGTGCTTGACTGTGAGACCTACAAGTCGATCAGGTGCGAAAGCAGGGCATAGTGATCCGGTGGTTCTGCGTGGACTGGCCATCGCTCAAAGGATAAAAGGTACTCCGGGGATAACAGGCTGATCGCCGCCAAGAGCTCATATCGACGCGGCGGTTTGGCACCTCGATGTCGGCTCGTCACATCCTGGGGCTGGAGAAGGTCCCAAGGGTTCGGCTGTTCGCCGATTAAAGTGGCACGCGAGCTGGGTTCAGAACGTCGTGAGACAGTTCGGTCCCTATCTGTTGCGGGCGTAGGAATTTTGAGGGGTCCTGACTTTAGTACGAGAGGACCGAGTTGGACGAACCTCTGGTGTACCGGTTGTGTTGCCAAATGCATCGCCGGGTAGCTACGTTCGGGTAGGATAAGCGCTGAAAGCATCTAAGCGCGAAGCCATCCCCAAGATAAGATTTCCCTTGAGGGTCGTAGGAGACTACTACGTTGATAGGCAGTAGATGTAAAGGCAGTGATGTCAAAGTCGAGCTGTACTAATAACCCGACCGACTTTTTTAGAGAGGGCTCTTTTCTCATTCCGAAATATGTTAAGTTATAAATATGTTCATTAATATATCTGTAAGTAAGGGAATAGTTCGGTATATTACAGAAATGACATATAAGATTAGGTGGTAATAGCGTTGGGGTCCCACCTCTTCCCATCCCGAACAGAGAAGTTAAGCCCAATTGCGCCGATGGTACTGCATCACAAGTGTGGGAGAGTAGGTAGCCGCCACTTCAAGGACCGATTCAGAAATGAGTCGGTCCTTTTTTTTGTTTATCTTATCTTCCGCAAATCAAAGAAGCCCAACTAAAGGAAAATTCTTTTCAAAGCCTCAGAGGTACCAATAACAACAAAACATAAAATATATAATCCGACTATCAATACAGCCGGATTATTATTGATAATACTGGTTCTGATTAATCCACTTATCCGTAATTCTAAGCCAAATATTAGCCTACGTAATTACATGGTAAGACGGTCGACAGAAGAGTTATAATAAACGATAATTATAAATACTATAAGCATAAGAAGGAATCGGAATTCTCTCTTCGTCAGTACTGTAACGACTGGTGACTCTTACCGACATATTATCGTCAAAACCTATATAATACAGCCCGTCAGGAACTTGTGATTGAAAGACGGCAGATATGTATTTACTATCGCTCCTCCAGGCCTTATTTCTAAATCCCTTTCGGAATATAAAAATTGACTGTAATAAATTGTTTAAAGTACAGTAATCAATTAAAATTCTTAGGACTTCTGTCATCTTATTTTTACTTTGTGTAAAATATATTTGTATAAATGTAAAAAATAATTTACATTTACCGATGTAATTATTAATTAAATATTACTATTATGAAAACGAAGTATTTATTTCCCCGCTATTTCAGGTTTATCGGATACGGATTATTATTGCCTGTATCATTTCTTTTATCGTACGTATTTTTCTTGGGTACCGGTATGGCGAATATAGTGAATTCGATATTCTTTAAAATGAAAAATCCCGACTTCCCGGAAGGCGTATATAATTATTATGCACAGATCAATGCGCACAGCAATTCGTGCCTGGATGAAATAACTATGATTTTGTTTACTGCAACGTTGCTATTTATTGCCTTCTCGCGCGAGAAAGCAGAGGATGAATACACCCGGAATATCCGTCTTAACTCATTTCTGTGGGCTGTTGCGGTTAATTCGGTCTTGGTTATAATTTCTATAATTTTCCTCAAAGAGATGATGTTCGCCAATTTTATGTTCGTAAATTTTTATCTCCTGATAGTTCTTTTTATCATAAAAATGCGGATATCCGTTTACCGGATGAATAAACTCAATAAAAACGAAAATTAATTTTATAAATATACTCCTATGAAAGCGAAAATTTTATTGCCTTTTAACTTTGTTTATGTCGGAATCGCACTGGCGTTGTTGGTTTTTTTCTTTGTCATAACTCCGTTGTTCTCGATGACGGCGGACCTCTGGAGCCCGGTAGCGGCAAAGAAGATCGTTCTTTTCAGTATTACTTTGGCGTTATTATTAATTGCTTTTTCCAGGCAGAAAATTGAAGACGAATATACGCAAAAGGTAAGGCTCGAATCTTTGTTATGGGCGCTTCTGATCAATTTTATAATCGTTCTTCTGGCCGTTCCGTACCGGTTTCTTGAAAAATATATGTTTTTCGATTTCTATTTGTTAATTTTACTTTATATCCATAAAATGAGATTTACGCATACAATTATTGAAATATTCGATAAACATGAAGAATAACATCCGCGTTGAAAGGGCTGTGAAACGTATTACCCAGCAAACGCTTGCGGATAAATGTGGAGTCAGCCGCCAGACCATAAATGCGATAGAGCTGGAAAAATATTCACCTTCCGGTGTGCTGATAATGAAAATAGCCGCTGTACTCGACAAACATGTCGAAGAAGTGTTTACCCTCGAAGAAGAGGACTGGAAATAAAAACTGCCGGATTCAGTTCCGGTAGTTTTTTATTCTGGTTTCGGGATTAACTCGAAATCGTAGTGTTGGTATTCCGGTTCCGTAAATGCTCCCGTAGCCGCATCCACGCGCCATCCGACGACGCAGAAAAGATTTATGACGATATGGCATTGAACCTTATCGATGATAGCCGTATCAGGTTAATAACCCTCCGCTTCGACTGTTACCCGTGTTTCTTTGAATCCGCCCTTGGAATTTTACCATATTTGGTTTGTTGGTTGATAAAGTCCCCCCCCAAAAAATGAAAATAAATTCAGAATATAATATATAATGAAAGGTGCGGAATTCCGCACCTTCCGAATGTTAGAAAAGTATATTATTGAACCAGTTCCATGCCGTGCAAAATAGCTTGCTGATTGGCTGGAATGGTTTTGTGCAATCTCTCAGGAAGGGATTTTTCCAGTCCTTTGAACGAATTTTCAATTTCTACGACCGGGTTAACTTTCAACAGAGCACCGAGTACGATCATATTGAATACTCTCGGGTTCCCCATTTTAGCAGATTCTTCCGTTGTCGGAATTTTATATATCGTTATGTCAGTGCGGGTAGGAGGATTCGATATGCCGTTCGGATCATACATGAGGATTCCACCCGGTTTTACACTGCTTTCGAATTTATCGAGCGACTGCTGGTTCAACACTATGACCGTATCGTAATCCTGAACTATTGGCGAGCTTATCCTGTTGTCGCTTAAAATTACGGTTACATTTGCCGTACCGCCGCGCATCTCCGGCCCGTAAGAAGGCATCCACGTTACCTCGAGTCCCTGCATAACGCCTGAGTAGGCGAGGATTTTACCCATCGACAGAACTCCCTGTCCCCCGAAACCGGCTATTATTATTTCCTGTTTCATATCTTCTAAATATCTTTTATATCGCCGAGCGGATAAACCGGAAACATATTTTCTTCCATCCATTTGTTCGATGCCACTGGCGTCATCTTCCATCCCGAATTACAGGTCGCAACAAATTCGATAAAAGACGTTCCTTTGCCTGCAAGCGATTTCTCGAAACTTTTTTTCAATGCCCTTTTAGCTTTACGCACGTTTGCAGGTGTGTTAACAGCCTGCCGTGTAACGTAAGAAACTCCATCGAGCAGAGCTACCATATTGGAAACTTTAAAAGGGTAACCGTGAAGATCCGCCTGGCGTCCTTCAGGAGTGGTAGCCGTCCTCATGCCCATAACGGTCGTAGGAGCCATTTGCCCTCCGGTCATACCGTAGATCGCATTGTTTACGAAAATAATCGTGATATTTTCACCCCGGTTGCATGCATGGATTGTCTCTCCCGTGCCGATTGCCGCGAGGTCGCCGTCGCCTTGGTAAGTAAATACCATTTTTTCCGGCATCAGTCTCTTGAGTGCGGTCGCAACTGCAGCCCCGCGTCCGTGGGCCGATTGAACCCAGTCCGTGTTTATAAAGTTATATGCGAATACGGAACATCCTACAGGCGAAACACCTATCGTACTTTCCTGTATTCCCAGCTCTTCGATCACTTCCGCTATTATGTTGTGTATTGTTCCGTGGCTGCATCCCGGACAGTAGTGCATGGTCTCATCCGTGAGCACCGCGGATTTTTGGTAAACCAGATTTTCCGGTTTTATTTCGACTTTCAGGTCTGACATAATTCGTTAATTAAGTGAGAAAAACGATTTCAAAGAGTCGTATACCTCGGATGGCGAATGAACCATTCCGCCCATTCTCCCGAAATGATGTACCGGTACACGACATTTCGACGCCATTCTAATATCGTATATCAGCTGTCCGGCGCTCATCTCTACCGACAGGAAACCTTTGACCTGTTCCGATAATTTTTCGAAAGGTTCGTTAGGGAATGGGAAGAGGGTTATCGGTCTCAACAAGCCTACTTTATGTCCGTTTTCGCGAGCGATCTCGACTGTTTTTTCACATATCCTTGCCGAAGAGCCGTAAGCTACAAGAACATATTCCGCATCATCGCAATGGATTGCTTCGTAACGGACCTCGTTTTTTTCGATCTCCCTGTATTTTGCCTGTAGTCTGTGGTTGAACGCTTCCTGGCTGAGAGGGTCGAGTTCTACCGAAGTGACTATATTTTTATTCCGGTTTTTCTTTCCTGTTACCGCCCAGTTTCCGTTCATCCGGATTATTTCCTCTTCAGTCCATCGCGGTTTAAATGGTTTTAAAACGACTTTTTCCATCATTTGTCCTATCACTCCGTCCGCAAGGATCAAAGAAGGTGTGCGGTATTTGAAGGCCAGATCGAAGGCCAGCTCAACGAAATCGTTCATTTCCTGTACGGATGCCGGAGCCAGTACTATCATATTGAAGTCGCCGTGTCCTCCGCCTTTTACTGACATGAAATAGTCTGATTGCGCGCCCTGAATTGTTCCGAGTCCGGGCCCACCCCTGGAGACGTTTATAATTACGCATGGAAGCTCCGCTCCTGCAAGATAACTCAATCCTTCGCTCATAAGGCTTATGCCCGGACTGGAGGAAGATGTCATAACTTTTTTTCCTGCTGCCGCCCCTCCGTACAACATATTGATCGCTGCCGTTTCACTCTCGGCTTGTAGTACTATCATCCCGGTCTCTTCCCATGGTTTTCTCTCCATAAGGGTTTCAAGTACTTCCGACTGGGGAGTTATAGGGTAACCGAAGTATCCGTCGCATCCGCACCTTATTGCCGCCTCAGCCAGAACCTCGTTTCCTTTCATTAATCTTACTTCTTCCATGGGTTATATTTTGTCTTCGAATTTTTGCCGGTAAACAGTTATACAGCTATCCGGACAAACCAGTGCACAGTTCGCACACCCTACGCATTTATCGGGAAATTCCATGTAAGCATAATTGTAGCCCTTGGAATTTACTTCCCTGTTCAGAGCGATAACGTTGCTCGGACACGCTTCGATACAGACCGCACAACCCTTACACCGTTCAGTATCAACAATAATCGTCCCTTTTATTTTTGCCATTATCTATCTAAATATTTCTGAAATCAAATTTGATTAAAAATCCCGAGTTAATGTGTCCGCTTATTTTTCTTTATGGAACGTCCAAACGGATTAATTATATTTGGTAAGAGGTTTAATGTTCTGATTATCAGTTTATGTATGATTTTAAGTTGTACCTGTTTCATTTGAAATCCAGAAAAAAAAGAGACCTTAAAAAGGTCTCTTTAGTCTATAATTCTGATTTTATTTACAAGTCTCGCTCAGCCTCTCGAAGAGTCCGTCTATGCTGTTCATAAGATCGTTTCTTAATGCCGCATAGTGCTTCTTCACAAGGCTGCGGTTATTTTTTTCTTCAGGTTTAATGCGTGAAAAAAGCATGTTCCTCAATTCCACCGCGTCTTCTACAATTTTAATTACTTCGTCCTTCTTCCTGTCCGGATTAAAGTAAAGACAACTGTAACTGTTCGAAATCACTTCGCCTACCAGATAATCTATATCTTTTTTCAAATTTCTTCTGCTTGCCATAATCTTATAAATATTATTTTGAACAAATATGGCGAAACATTTTCAAAATAGCAAACACCGCGAATGGGAGATATAATTAACGATCTTTAATTATATTTGTCAATTAAAACTTAATGACATGGATTACAGACAGATTTGTGAAGAGGTTTGCCGTATTGCAAAAGAAGCAGGGGAATTCATTGCGGAACAAAGGAAGGATTTCAGCCGTGACAAAATAGAACACAAAGGAGCGCACGATATGGTCTCTTACGTGGATAAAGAAGCGGAAAAAATAACCGTGATAGGTCTTAAAGCTCTGCTGCCCGAAGCAGGTTTTATAACGGAAGAAGGAACCGTCGAAAATTCATCGGATAATAAATATACCTGGATAATCGATCCTCTGGACGGTACGACGAATTTTATTCACGGACTTCCGCCTTACTGTGTCAGTATTGCCCTTGCTGAAGACGATAAGATCGCGGTAGGGGTAGTTTATGAGATAACGATGAGGGAATGCTTCTACGCATGGAAGGATTCGCCGGCATATCTTAACGGGGAAGAGATCCGTGCTTCGGAGATAAAAACACTGGATGAATCCCTTATAGCAGTAGGATTGGCTCATGCGTCGCAGGATAAAATAAACAATCTTCTTAAAGAAATGGATTATTTCCTGCGCAATACAAACGGTATCCGCAGAGTAGGATCTGCCGCTGCCGATCTCGCTTATGTTGCCGCAGGTCGCTTCGATGCCTTCTATCAGTGCAATCTTTCACCGTGGGACGTTGCAGGAGGCGCGTTTATCTGCGAGAGAGCAGGTGCGAAGGTTACGGATTTCAGCGGAGGGGACGATTATATATTCGGACGTCAGATTGTAGCTTCCAACGGATATATTCATGATGACCTGTCGGACAAAATAATCGTCGGATAATGAATCTGTGGCAGAAAATATCATACTATCTTCTAATCGGTGTCTGTAAGGCCGTGGGCTGCCTGCCGTATTATTTTCTGTATTATTTTCTGCTGGAGATAATTTTTTTTCTGATATACCGTATTTTCAGGTACAGATTAAGGGTTGTCCGTACGAATCTGCGGAATTCCTTTTCCGAAAAATCCCGACATGCCCTTAAACGCATCGAAAGAAAATTCTACCGTCATTTAGCAGAATTGTTCATAGATATTCCGGTGATATGCGCGCTTAGCTGTGAAAAAATGAAGAGGCGGTATGTATTTATAGATAACGATAAGCACGAGAAGGCTGTTGCAGGTAAAACATGGATCGGAGCCCTTGCGCATTACGGATCGTGGGAATACATGATAAATTATAAACTGTATACGGACCATGACGTTGCTGCGGTATATAAACCGCTTCATAATCCCGTATTCGAGAAATTCTATTTTTATCTTCGGTCGCGATGCGGAGCAACACCGGTCGCGATGGATGATATTCCTAAGGTGGTTATCAACAGCCGCAGGGAGAATACAAAACCTATTGTCATAGCGTTGATCTCCGACCAGACACCGCCCGAACATGCGATCCATCATTGGTTCCATTTTCTCGGTCAGAAGACCGCGTTCCATATGGGAATGGAAAAAATAGCACTGAAATATAACGTGCCCGTATTTTTCGAGGGGGTAAGGAAAATAAAACCCGGATATTATACCGGAGAGTTCTTCGTTTTATACGACGGAGAAGAAAAACTGGAAGAATTCGAACTCACTCAGCGCTATGCGGATCATCTCGAGCGGATGATAGAGGCCGCACCGGAACTATGGCTGTGGTCCCATAAAAGGTGGAAGCATCAGCCGCGAGAAGAAATTAAATACCGTTGAAATGAAAATAGCCTCTGTCATAATACTTAACTGGAACGGAAAGAAATACCTCGAGGAATTTCTTCCCACACTCATTCTGCACACGCCGGAATGGGCCCGGATAGTTGTGGCAGATAACGGATCGACCGACGATTCATTGAATTTTCTCTGCTCTGAATACCCTGCGGTGAAAATAATATCTTTTGAAAAAAACTATGGTTTTGCGGAGGGATACAACCGTGCAATGGGGGGTATCGAAACAAAATACTCTGTTTTGATCAATTCGGATGTGGAAGTTAGGGGGGGGTGGCTCGAACCCTTAATCGAACTATTGGAATCGGATAAAAATATTGCGGCTGTCATGCCCAAGGTCCTATCCTTCAACGAGAGAGATAAGTTCGAGTATGCAGGCGCGTGCGGAGGGTTTATCGACAGGCTCGGATATCCGTTCTGCCGCGGACGGATTCTGGATACGGTTGAAAAAGATCATGGGCAGTACGACGAGATAATGGAAGTTTTCTGGGCCACGGGTGCCTGTTTTGCGGTGCGGACCCGGTATTTTAACGAAACCGGCGGATTCGACCCCTTGTTTTTCGCCCATCAGGAAGAAATAGATTTATGCTGGAGACTGAAGTTAACGGGCTATAAAATATTTGTAGAGCCGTCTTCAGTCGTTTACCATGTCGGAGGAGGAACTCTTTCTTCTGAGAGCCCGCATAAACTGTTCCTTAATTTCCGCAATAATCTGGCGATGCTTTATAAAAACCTTCCGAAGAGTAAGTTGGGTCTTATATTATTCATACGTATGATTCTGGACGGGTTCACTGCAATAGTATATTTATTTCATGGTAATCCGAAAAATTTTACAGCAGTATTCAGGGCTCATATCGATTTTTACCGGATGCTTCCCGAGCTGCGCAGGAAACGCCGGCAAATTCAGAAAACAAAACTGAGAAAAGAAGCGACATTGATTTACCGTGGATCGATACTATTTCAATACTATTCCGGACTTAAGACATTCAGTGCTTTAAAAAATAAATTCAAATAAAAAGGGTGCCTCCAGGCACCCTTTAATATTAGTTTATCGACATCATTTCCCTGTATTTCGGCAGCGGCCATAGCTCATCGTCTACGATCCTTTCGAGGTGGTCGATGTGGTATCTTATCTTATCCAGATACGGTTTAACGACTTCCGAATATCCGACTGCACGTTCCACGATATCTGTTACGTTATTAAAACGCTTCCTTTCTTCGACCATATCGTGTACTCCTTCGCGGATAGCCTTCACATGGCCTGCGACGCGTGTTATGGTTCTTATTTCTTCTTCTGCAAGTTCCTTGTACTGGCCTGGAAGAATGTCTTTAAGTCCCTGCACATTCTGTATAAGAACATTCTGGTACTTGATTACGGTTGGAACGATATGGTTTGTCGCAAGGTCTGCGAGAACCCTCGATTCGATCTGTATTTTTTTAACGAGAATCTCATTGTTCACCTCGAATCGTGCCTTAAGTTCCGTATAATTAAAGATTCCGAGTCTCTTGTATAGGTTCGAGAACTTAGGTCTCAATGGAGCCTTGAATGCTTCGGTAACGTTATTTATCGATTCCAGACCTCTTTTTTCCGCTTCCCTGAGCCATTCTTCACTGTAACCGTTGCCTTCGAACCTTACAGCTTTAGAGGCTGTTATATAATTACGTATTGTCTGAAGGATCGCTTCGTCTTTTTTCACGCCTTTGGCAATGAGTTTATCCACATCTTCCTTAAATTCTATCAGGGTTTCAGCTATTGCCGCATTTATAGCTATAAGCGGTGCTGCACAGTTGCCTGAGGAACCCGTTGCCCTGAATTCGAAACGGTTGCCGGTAAATGCGAATGGCGATGTTCTGTTACGGTCGGTATTATCGAGAAGAATATCCGGAATTTTACCTATGTCGAGTTTTATATCGGTTTTTTCGTTCGGAGACATTTTTTTATCGGATACTCTCTCTTCAATAGAGTCCAGTACTGCGGACAGGGTTGTTCCCACAAAAACGGACATCACCACAGGAGGGGCTTCGTGAGCGCCTAAACGGTATGAATTGGATTCCGTGGCTATCGAAGACATCATTAACAATCCGTAGTCGTGCGCTGCTTTTATGGCGCTGACAAAGAATGCGAGGAACTGTGTATTGTTTTTAGGTGTTTTACCCGGTGCCAGAAGGTTCACACCCGTGTTCGTGGCAAGCGACCAGTTGCAGTGTTTGCCCGAACCGTTTACTCCGTAAAAAGGCTTCTCGTGGAATATTACACGGAGTTTATGTTTCAGTGCCACCCGTCTCATGATATTCATGAGCAGGGTATTATGATCTACTGCTATGTTGGCTTCCTCGAATACCGGAGCGCATTCGAACTGGTTCGGTGCAACTTCGTTATGTCTGGTCTTTAATGGTATCCCCAACCTGTATGCCTGTTCTTCGAAATCTTTCATGAACTCGGACACTCGTTGAGGTATGGCGCCGAAGTAATGGTCTTCCAATTGCTGGTCCTTTGCCGCAATATGCCCCATAAGGGTTCTTCCCGTCTGGGCAAGGTCCGGACGTGCCAGGAATAATGCTTCGTCTACGAGGAAGTATTCCTGTTCCCAGCCGAGGGTAACTTTAACAGCGGTAACATCTTTGTCGAATAACTGACAAACATCCACTGCCGCATCCTGAACTTTTTGCAATGATTTAAGCAACGGGGTTTTGAAGTCGAGCGCCTCTCCCGTGTAAGAGACGAATATGCTTGGGATACAAAGGGTTTTGTCTATTATAAAAGCAGGTGACGACGGATCCCATGCAGAGTATCCGCGCGCTTCGAACGTATTCCTCAATCCACCTGTAGGGAATGACGATGCGTCCGGCTCCTGCTGAATAAGCAGTTCGCCTCTGAAAGTTTCGAAACATCCGCCTGAGAGCACCGATTCGAAAAATGCGTCATGTTTTTCCGCAGTAGAATCATTGAGTGGCTGAAACCAGTGGGAGTAATGGGTAACGCCTCTTTCGGTCGCCCATGTTTTCATACCTATCGCAATCTGGTTTGCGGTTTTGCGGTCTATGGTTTTACCTTCGTCGATAGCATTACAGAGACTTTCGTAAGCATCTTTAGCAATATAATGCCGCATTTTTTCTCTGTCGAATACGTCTGTTCCGAAAATAGCTGAGATTTTTTCGTCCGATAAAGCGGTTTTTATGAGTTCCCTTTTGGATATTTCATCCAGAGCCTTGAAGCGCAGTGTTGCCATGTTAAAATTTTTAATATGGCTGCAAAATTATACAAAAAAATCACAAGAGTATAATTTTTGAGGGGGTACCTGCAAAAAAAAATGTTGTTTTTCCGAAAAAAGAAGATAAAAAAAAGAGGATCTGTAATTTTATGCCTATACCTACTAACCCTGAAAGTGGCTTTATTATTACAGATCCTCGTCGCCGACAATTATGTCATATTTTATAAGTCGATATGAAATTCTATTTTAAAACATTCGAAGTGGTGTAATTTTTGTATTCTTCTTTGTTCTCTTCATCGTCATCCTGATTTCCGCTGGTGACATTTTCTTCCGTGTCATACTGGAATACTCCTTTTTCTGTAACGGAATAACCTTTGTAATCCGTATGCGTCATATGTATCGTGATGGAATTTTTTCCTTCCGGTATCAATCCGGTCAGATCGAAAGAAATTCCTTTTTGCTGCACCTGAGTTTCGTTTTCTTCCTGCGAACTGTGTGTCAATATTACGAATACATTATTTTCATCCGCTTCCGGATTATTTTCATCGATCCAGAGGTTGATCTTATGTTTTGAGTTTATATCCTTATAATAAAATAAATATTCAATATTAAGGTATTTGTCTCCGAACCACCACCTGTTGATAATAATGGGGTCGATGCCTGTTTTGTCCAGCTCATGCTGGGAACTATATAATGGATCTTTGACCTCTATTTGTTCGATATTCAGCAATGATATGTAGTAGTTCTTACCCTCGTTACCGATCTTTTCGGAGAGGATATGGTAACTTGCGGCTACCCTTGTTCCGTCCATGTAGCCGACTGTGAAATCCGTTGGCTGTGCATACAGGGCGGTATTATCGTCCAGAATTATATAACGCTCGGAAGTTGAGGTATAAATATGTCCCCACGATATGTAATAAGTCACATGGTATTTATTCCTGTCGTCTTTGTGACAACCTGTAAAAAATAAGATTATGAATACCGGAAGTATTAGTAAAAAGCTTCAACCCATAGCTGCTGTATATTTCTTTATATAAGATGTCAAGTGATGAATTTATGTTGCATTAAAAATTAAAAATTAGTTCTGAAACCTATTCTCATATTAAAATTGTCCGGATGTTCCTGCCAATAAGTTTCCGGATGTTTATCATTAGTGAAAAAATAGCTGTATCCGGGTTCGAAGTAAATACCGAATACGGGAGTTATTTTATACATTGCCCCCGCATTTGCAGAGACTGACCAGAGTACTCCTTTTGCATTATAGCTTTCAGTATAAGGCCGTATCACCGTGTTCTGGGAAAAATCATGTTTCAGCCGGGTGTTGACGTTTAAATTAATCTCTCCGCCAGCCTTTGCGTATAGTTCGAAATTCCCCCTGCGGAATATGCTGTAAGTTACGGCGAGTGGAATCCCTATATAATGTGCGGATTGTTTTATCGTGTAATTAATATAATTATCCAGTTCTGCTTTGGAATATAGGTAGGTATAGGATAATCCGGTTTCTATTCCCCATTTATCACTGAGGGATTTTCTTGCCATAATACCTGTCGATATAGGAATATTATGTTTATAGTTTGTTGATTCAACTACCGGAGAACTAGGGGACGACATATTTACCGATGTTAAAGCAAATCTGTCCGCAAGCAGGGCGTTGCCCGAGATAACATTTCCGGAATTATTACTGAAATTTCCGTCTGCAAAAACTGCTACTGCCCAATTACCTGATTTACGTTCTTTTAATGCTGGCTGTCTTCCTATAGCCATGTGCGGATTTTGTGTAAAATTATCGCGAACGGTTGCCGCAATACCCGGTTTATCAGTATTGTACGGGAGTGGCGGAGGAAGAAATGTATCCGCGGGATCGAAATCTAATATTGCTTCATTTTCAAAACTCACGTGCGGATATATCCCCGAGAAACTTTTTTCCGGGATATTTATTTCTGCAGCTATTTCCATCAGAGAATGCATGAGAGGATTGCTTATTTCCTCTCCGTTTGCAGAGGTTACTGTAATCAGGTCGTCGTCAGAAATCAACTCGGAGGTAAATATAAAATATGCACCGGAAAGCAAAATCCCGATGAACGCGGCGGCAGCGGCTAATTTCCACGCGCGGTATTGTTTTTCTTCCGCGGAATAATACCGAGCCTTCTTTCGATTATCTCCCAATCCTTGTCATAGGGCTCGACAGAATAATCTTTCAACTTATTTTTTAATATGTCCTCGAATTCTCCCCTCATCTATTTTCTTCGATTTTTTTTATTAAATAAGATTTTGCCCGTGCGTACTGCGACCGGGAAGTTCCTTCGCTTATGTTGAGCATTTCAGAGATCTCCCTGTGGGAAAATCCTTCGATAGCGTACATATTAAGAACTGTCCTGTATCCGTCCGGTAAACCGGAAATTATCTTTAAAAGTTCGTCAGCCGAAATTTTTTCGAGTGCAGACGGATCGTTGCCTGACAGATTCCGCATGTCGTCGATACCGGCTGTCATAAATATGGTTTTATTTTTACGTAAATATCCCAATGCAGTAGTCACAAAAATCCTTCTTAACCATCCTTCGAAAGAACCATCCCCTCTGAAGTCTCTTATTTTAGAAAAGACAGTAATAAATCCGTCGTGGAGCAAATCGTGGGCGGTATCCGGATCATTTACATATCTTTTACAGATACCGAGCATTTGAGGAGCATATTTTTCATATATCCTGCTGAAGGCATAGGAGTCTCCTTTTTTGCTTTTTTCTATTAACTGTGTTTCTGTCACCGGTTTCTTTGGGTTTCACCTTAATAAATGATGAAAAAAAGCTATTTATTGTTGCATAGGTGGAAATTATTTCTTTTTTATAAAAGGCAGTGGGCAGATCCGTGCCTTAACAGGTTTGTCACGTATAATAATATCGATTAATTCCTCTTTATGGGCTGCTTCGATATAACCCATTCCTATTCCTTTTTTAAGGAACGGCGACATGGTTCCCGAGGTTACTTTCCCGATCATATTTCCTTTGTCATCCGTAATATCGTAACCTTTTCTCGGAATACCTCTTTCTATCATCTCGAATCCTTTAAGTTTCCGTGTAGGTCCGTTTTTTTTCGAATCGAGGATTTTTTCCTTGCCGATAAAATCTTTGCCGTCGATAAGTTTCGTAACCCAGCCCAGCCCAGCTTCCAAAGGAGGTGTCTCGTCGCTTATATCGTTGCCATAGAGACAATATCCCATTTCGAGTCGAAGAGTGTCGCGTGCACCGAGTCCGACAGGAGCTAAGTCGTATTTTTTACCGCTTTTCCAGATCTTCTCCCAGAGCTCTTCTGCGTATCGGTTTTCAACGTATATTTCATATCCTCCTGCACCGGTATAGCCTGTGGCTGAAATAATGGCATTTTTAATATTCCCGATATCTGTAATGGTGAATGTGTAGTATTTTAGACCGGAAAAATCCTGTCCGGTCATGTCGTTTAATATCTCGGTCGCACGAGGGCCTTGTAAAGCCAGCTGTGCCGTCTCGTCAGAAATATTGACAAGATACGTACCTTCTGCCAATCCGAATTCCGCAGCATGGGAACGGAGGAAGTTCCAGTCCTTTTCGATGTTTGACGCATTGACCACGAGAAGATATCTTTCTTTTTCTATCTTGTAGATAAGAAGATCGTCTGTTATCCCGCCGTTTTCATTCGGGAAATATGTATATTGGATACTGCCCTCTTCGAGTACGCTTACGTCGTTTGCTGTCGTATACTGGAGGAATGCGAGCGCATTTTTTCCGGTTACCATTATCTCTCCCATGTGGCTGACGTCGAAGAGTCCTGCGTTGTTTCGTACAGCTAAATGTTCGCTGTTTATTCCCGAATATTCGACAGGCATATTGAATCCTGCGAAGTCGGTCATTTTTGCGCCGAGTTCAATGTGATGTCTTGTGAACGGGGTCTCTTTCATATTTATTAATTAAATGTTAATTTTCAAAATTAAATTAAAATGTAAATTTGCCGGAAAGATAACCAAAATAGCTGGATAATTATGAGAATAAGATTATGGATGGCGGTAATTGCCGTCGCGTTTTTCTGTACGGCATCTTATGCGCAGTCGCGTATTAAAGTAGCATGTGTCGGAAACAGTATAACAGCGGGTTCGGGGGTTGAGAACCGGGCAACCCAGAGTTACCCTGCAGTGCTTCAGCAATTACTGGGCGAGAGATACGAGGTCGTCAATTTCGGGCTGGGCGGAAGAACCCTTCTTTATAACGGGGACCGTCCGTACGTAAATGAAAAAAGATTTCAGGAATCTTTGGAGTTTAATCCGGACATAGTGATAATTAAACTGGGGACGAATGATTCTAAAGTAAAGAACTGGAACGATCATGGTGTTGAATTCGAAGGAGATTTGAGAAATTTTATAGACCGTTATTCCGCTCTGGAATCATCTCCTGAAATATATCTTTGCTTCCCGATCTGGGCGGCAAGAGGAAGTTTTTATATTCAGGAAAGTGTTATTGCATCCGAAATTATTCCTATAATAAGCAGGGTCGCTGCGGAGAAGGGTGTCAAGGTAATAGATCTGCATACGACTCTTTACGGTATGCCGCACCTGCTTCCCGATGGGATTCATCCCAATGAACTCGGAGCAATGCGCATAGCGAATGATGTATACGATCGTATCAAATAAAAAAGTGCTATAAAAAAAGAAGCGTGAGTTCCACGCTTCTTTTTATTATTTTTCTGGAAAGAAATTCTCTGTTTTGGATTTTGCGTAGTCCAGAGTGAACCGGAACTCTTTGGTTTCCTGCGACGGCAGTTCGTACATTGCGTCAGCTGTGATAAGCTCGCATATTGAACGGAGCCCGCGTGCGCCTAGTTTGAATTCGATGGCTTTATCGACTATATAATCGAGTGCATCTTCGTCAAAGGATATTTTTATGCCGTCCATCTCGAACAGTTTTGCGTATTGTTTTATGATGGAATTTTTCGGTTCTGTGAGTATTGCCCTTAGTGCTGTTTTGTCCAGAGGGTTCAGGTATGTAAGCACCGGGAGTCTTCCTATAAGCTCAGGGATAAGACCGAAAGTTTTAAGATCATCCGGGACTATATACTGTAACAGGTTCTCTTTATCTATGACAGCGGTTTTCTGTACCTGTCCGTACCCGACGGCCCGCGTATTGAGTCGCTTCGCGATTTTTTTCTCGATACCGTTGAAGGCTCCTCCGCAGATGAAGAGAATGTTTTTAGTATTTATCTGTATGAATTTCTGTTCCGGATGTTTTCTTCCTCCCTGCGGCGGAACATTGACAACGGTTCCTTCCAATATTTTTAAAAGGGCCTGTTGTACGCCTTCACCGGATACGTCTCTTGTTATCGACGGATTATCGGATTTACGTGCGATTTTGTCTATCTCGTCGATAAAGACTATTCCTCTCTCGGCAAGCTGGACGTTGTAGTCAGCTACCTGAAGAAGCCTGGATAAGATGCTCTCGACGTCTTCACCTACATATCCCGCTTCTGTAAGTACCGTAGAGTCCACAATGGTGAATGGCACCTGAAGAAGTTTGGCGATTGTTTTTGCGAGCAGGGTCTTACCTGTTCCCGTGTTGCCTACGAGTATAATGTTGGATTTTTCGATTTCTACATCTTTGTCGTTTTTCTCTCCGTAGATAAGTCTTTTATAATGATTGTATACTGCAATCGATATAAATTTTTTTGCTGTATCCTGTCCTATAACGTATTGATCCAGGAACTCTTTTATTTCGATTGGCTTCAAAAGCTCTTTTTTATCCAATAACGGAACACGCGCAGGTCCGTGCATACTCTCCTCTGTTTCTGCAATTATCCGATAACCGTTTTCAACGCAGTTGCTGCATATCCTGCATCCGTCGTTTCCACGGAACATTATTATCACGTCGCTTGCAGGCAGTCCGCAAAAAGAGCATTTTTCCTGCTGTTTCGGTCCTTCCTTTTTTGACATTTTCGGTAGTAGTTTAGCCTCAGCTTATTTTTTTTGTTTTTTACTCAGAACTTCATCTATCAGGCCGTAATCTTTTGCTTCGGCAGATGTCATCCAATAGTCTCTGTCTGCATCCTTTTCGATCTTCCTGTAAGTTTGTCCGGTGTGCTCGGAGAGGATATCGTAAAGTTCCTTTTTTGTTTTAAGTATTTGTTTAGCAGTGATCTCGATGTCCGATGCTTGTCCTTCCGCACCGCCGAGCGGCTGGTGTATCATAATGCGTGAATGGGGAAGGGCCGATCTTTTACCCTGTGCGCCGGCAGTAAGGAGAATCGCTCCCATAGAAGCCGCCATCCCGGTACATATAGTAGCTACGTCTGCACTTATCAACTGCATGGTATCGTAAATGCCGAGGCCCGCGCTTACCGATCCTCCCGGAGAATTAATATAGATCTGTATGTCCTTGTCAGGTTCGGTAGATTCCAGAAAGAGAAGCTGAGCCTGTATTATATTCGCTGCATCGTCGCAGACTGCGCATCCGAGAAAAATTATACGATCCATCATAAGACGCGAGAATACGTCCATTGTCGCGACGTTAAGTTGTCTTTCTTCTATAATAGTCGGATTTATATAGCCGCTGTATATTGATTTGAAGTTATGCAATTTAAGGCTGCTTATACCCATTTTGCCCATTGCGTATTTTTCAAATTCGTCTTTTTTCATATTATATATTTTTATTTCAGTTTAAAAATTTCTGATTAAACCTTGTTCCAAACGTAGGTGTTTTTTTTCTTTTTTCCAATTATAATTTCATTCATCCATGGCTTCACAAGCTATTTACTGTGAATTTTTATATCGCAAGGTGTTTGAAATTAAACTTTTTTTCATATTTTTGCACCGCTGTACGAATACAGGCCCGGCCCATTCGTCTATCGGTTAGGACGCAAGATTTTCATTCTTGAAAGAGGGGTTCGACTCCCCTATGGGCTACAGAGTACAGAATATTAACGGTGACCTTCAAAAAGGTTGCCGTTTTTTTATATATTCCGTTATTTTTTTGAACTTTTGTTTTTACGTACAGGATGCACGCAGGTATGGAAAAAAAATGGCTCCCCGCCTCGGTGAAGGAAGTTAAGGCTCTGGGATGGGATGAATTGGACATAATATTGATTACAGGGGATGCTTACGTCGATCATCCTTCGTTCGGTGCCGCCGTTATAGGGCGCATTCTTGAAGCGGAAGGATACAGGGTTGCCATAGTACCGCAGCCGAATTGGCGCGACGATCTGCGGGATTTCAAAAAGTTCGGACGACCGAAATTATTTTTCGGTGTTACGGCAGGAAATATGGACTCTATGGTCAATCAATACACTGCCAACAAAAGGTTGAGAAGCGACGATGCTTATACTCCCGGTAATAAGGCCGGATTCAGGCCGGACTATCCGACGATCGTTTATTCCCGTATTCTGAAAGAACTGTATCCGGGAACCCCCATGATACTCGGCGATATAGAAGCATCCTTGCGCAGGCTTACCCATTACGATTATTGGAAGAATCAGATTATTCCTTCTTTGCTGGTCGACAGCGGAGCCGATCTGATATCTTATGGAATGGGGGACACTGTAATGCCTAAAATAGCGAAAGTACTCAAAAACGGTTTCAACATGAAGCTGTTGAGGAGAATAGATCAGGTGGCTTTTATTGCGGACGGGAAGTACGTCGATCGTCTTGAGGACAAAATTGTTTTAAATTCCTATGAGGAATGTCTCCGTGACCCGCGCGCTTTCTGCGATAATTTTGTGACAGTCGAAACTGAATCCAATAAAATTAATTCTAAAATATTGGTGGAACCGGTAGGTGGAAAATTCGTAGTGGTCAACCCACCGTCGGGAGTTATGAAAAGTGAAGAACTGGACAGAACGTATGAACTTCCGTTTACACGCCTCCCGCACCCGAGATACATCGGAAAGGGAGCGATCCCTGCCTACGATATGATAAAATTTTCGATTAATATCCACCGCGGATGCTTCGGAGGATGTAGTTTCTGTACGATCTCTGCGCATCAGGGTAAATATGTGGTTTCGCGTTCGGAGAGATCCATTATCGGAGAAATAGAAAGTTTGAAAAAACTGCCGGATTTTAAAGGGAATCTCTCTGATCTGGGAGGGCCGTCAGCCAATATGTACGGAATGATGGGTAAGGAGCAGGGGTTGTGTAATAAATGTTCGAGACCTTCGTGTATTTATCCGTCCGTATGCAGGAACCTGAATAACGATCATGATCGGATTATAAAACTTTATCGCAGGGTGCGTTCCTTAAAAGGAATAAAAAAAGTTTTCATAGGAAGCGGCATCCGTTACGATATGTTTATAAATGACGAACAGGACAAATATCTGCCCGAAGTCATCATTCATCATACCGGCGGAAGGTTGAAAGTGGCGCCGGAGCATACTGAAGATAATGTGCTGAAGGCTATGCGCAAGCCTCCGTTCGCTTTGTATCAGAAACTACATGCCCGTTTTAAAGATGTTTGTGCCGAAAATAAACTGCCTTACCAGCTTATACCTTATTTCATTTCGAGTCATCCGGGTTGCTGTGAAAAAGATATGGCAAAACTGGGACGTACTGTTGGGAAACTGAACCTTCGCCTCGAACAGGTACAGGATTTTACGCCTACGCCGATGACTCTATCTTCGGTAATGTTCGCTACCGGAATCGATCCTTATACGGGCGAAAAGATATTTGTCGAGACGGAGCAGGAGAAGAAGCGCCGGCAAAGAAATTATTTTTTCGATTAAAGTATGTCCCGAAGTTCGCGCAGGCAGGATATTTCATAAGTCGGTTTTATGCCGTGTCGATCCGTGTTCTTGTGAGGATTAAAGTATACCGTATCAATGCCGGCATTCATACCTCCTAAAATATCGTTTTCGATATCGTCGCCTATTACTATTGTCTCATGTTTTTCCGCTCCGGTTTTTTCCATGGCGTATTCGAATATGGCAGGGTGGGGTTTATTCGCTCCGGCATCTTCGGAAGTTATGATCTCACCGAAAAATACATCGAGCCCGCAATTGCGGAGTTTCAAGTGCTGCACCTCGTTGAATCCGTTGGTGATTATGTGCATGTCGTACTTAGGATCGAGATATTCCAGTATCTCACGCGAGTAAGGGATCGTCGAGTTGAATGAAGGCGCAACATTTATGTATTCGTTGCTGAGAGTCCGGGCTAGGGCAGGATCGGGATTGTCGAGTCTTTGGAGTGTTTCCACGAAACGATGGTTCCTGAGATGTTCCCGCGACACCTTGCCGTCCCTGTATTCGAGCCAGAGCCTGTCGTTTATTTCCAGATAAATGTTGTAAAATAGTTCGAAATCGTTACATATGGAAAATAAACCGTATTTGTCGTATACGAATCTCTGGGCATTTTTCTGATTTGTATCCACATCCCATAAAGTGCGGTCGAAGTCGAAAAGTATATTACTGTATTTATTCATTGTGTGGTTTTGTGCAAAATTAATTCAATGTTTCGAATTTAAGAGTATTCGGGATAAACATAGTCTGTATTGGAATAAACAATTTTTATTACATTTGTTATGATATATGCATTTATTAAATACCTCAATTTTGTTTATGAAGAGATTACTTTTTATTTCTTTGTATTCCATGTACAGTAGGATAGTGCTTCGTTAGGAATAAGAGCTGGATTGGATGTCTTAGTTTTACCTGAAAAATGGGCGGCGATTTAAAAGGAAGGTCCGAAGACTCGGTTGAACTAAACGGACCTTTATTCAAAAAAATACGTTATAATAGGTGGTTTTAAACAAAAATTTATAATATATGAAAATTGAAAAAATTGGAAGATTACTGGTAATTGCGGTTTTAACTGCTTTTTTATCGGTTTCATGCCGTAAGGACGATGATTTTATCAGCTCCAGCTAGTTTGTAGGAGTATGGGAAATAACACATACCGAAGGATATGAAAAATACGACTGGGATGCAGGCGGCCGCGAACTTTTCGAGTGGAACAGGTATCCGATGGGATGGAGCGACGAATTATACCACAGGCTGTGTTTCTATGGCGACAATACGTGGGGAGGTTATTATACGAGTGGTTATTATGAAGAGAGAGGAACCTGGAGGCTATCGGGAAACAGTCTCGTATTTAATTATATAGGAGGCGGAAGCGAAGCTGTCGAGATAGCAAAGCTATCCTCTAATGAAATGGTTCTTATCTTCAGGGAACTCGATTACGACAGACAGTACGGATATACATACGAATATTATGAAAAAGTGACATATCGTTGGATTCGGTAAGAACCGGAGATAGATGGATTAATGGAGACGGGCGTAGTTTACAGCCCGTTTTTTTTGCATGAATTTTATTTGTAATTTATTAATAACTGGTTGATTTTACAGTAATTTGTAACTATTTAGCGACTTCCCCGTTGAAATATAAACCGACTAACACCTGCCATATCTGCATTTTAATGCAGGGTGGGCTGTTGAAATAATAGGAATAGAGCCGCAAGGTCTTTAACTTTTAAATCCAGACCTTATGAAAAAAATAGAATTAATAATTATTAAGCGTTATTCTTCTCATCTAATTACACCGGACCAATAATGATATATAGAATTTAGTCCTGACTCTTGACTCTCTAATAATAAACTAAACTATTAATTTTATGAAAAAAATTCTATTAATTTTTATAGCAGTTATGGTAATTGCTATTTTTGCTGTTTCATGTAGTAAAGATAAAGATGAGATCCTTACAAATGATGAAATTGTCGGTAAATGGGCTTTGGTTTATTTATTTAATTATGAAGAAGTAATAACAGTCGTAAACGGGAATGCGATTGGTAGTGAGATTATTAATGAAATCGATCATCTATGTGAACAATGGGATGCCAGGTATTACGAAATTCGATTTAAAGGAGACCGTACTTTGGAAGAGCAGCACAATGAAAAAGGCGGGTGGGCGACAGGTGCCTGGTTAAGGGACGGCAATCTGCTTCAGATTTATTATTATGGCGTGGGTTCTACTGCAGCAACATCTAAGGAAATACTTAACTATGAAATAACTGAATTTAAAACAGACGAATTTACTATTGTCTTTGAAAAACAGTATATTACGTTTCCATGGATGCCGACTGACTCAGAAATCGGAAAAATCCATAATATATACAACAAACAAGTTTTCAGGAGAATCAGCAATTAATTTTTTGCGAGTCAAATAAAATTATTATGTTTGTAATCAGATAGTTGAGTCCGAAAAATTACATGATTTTTAATGCAATATTCATTTGAATTACTGCTGTGGCGATACTGTAATAAAATTGCCTGTGTAAGTGCGGAACAACCGGAACTGAACCAAAATTAATCATTAATCTTTCAAATTATAAACTAATTTTAATTTTATGAAAAAATTTGCATTCATTAACTATTTTGTTGCTATCCTCGCAGTTGCATTGCTTGCTGTTTCATGTAGTAAAGATAAAGATGAGGTCGGAGGACAAGACCAACTTATCGGTAAATGGGGCTTGACCTATACACAGGGATATGAGAAAGAAAACGGAGAAATTTACAGCGAGTGGGATAAAGAAGTTTCCGGATGGAGTGAGAGTGATTCATGGTACTACGAAATCGAGTTTAAATCCAATGGAACGTTTGAGGAATACAGGTCAGAAGATGAAACCCCTACTACCGGTACATGGGTAAAATCAGGAAGCACACTGAAGAAAAAATATAGTGGAGATGAAGATGATGAGATCGTAGAATTGAAAATAAGTAAACTTACGGCTACGGAACTTATAATTATTACAGAAGAATCGTTTGTTGAAGATGGAGATAAATTTGAATTATATGATAAAGAAGAATTCAAAAAAATATAGATTCTAATTTTAAAAAATAATGGCAGGGCATTCGCTCTGCCATTATTTTTTAATCCAGGTTAAGTAATATGTGAAAATAAGGGGTGGTCGAGTTAATGAAATGTCATAGATTAATGATAATATGCCGAAAATCACATGACTATTTGTCAGATTTATTGTCATGCTGTCTGCCAAAGTAAGCCGTAATGACACCGTAAAATCGCATACAGTCTGTTGGCATAAAGATTGTTCCCTTTTAAATAAAAGATTTTGAATAATAAATAACACAATAAATCATGGCAAAAATCATTGGTATCGATTTGGGAACAACTAATTCTTGCGTTGCTGTAATGGAAGGTAACGAACAGGTTGTTATCCCTAACAGCGAAGGTCACAGAACCACCCCTTCGATAGTAGCGTTCACCGATAATGGAGAACGTAAAGTCGGTGAACCTGCTAAACGCCAGGCTATCACTAACCCGACGCATACAGTATCTTCCATCAAACGTTTCATGGGAGAAACTTACGATAAAGTTCAGAACGAAATCTCGAGAGTATCGTATGAAGTAGTTAAAGGAGACAATAATACTCCACGTGTAGTTATCGACGGACGGCAGTATACTCCGCAGGAAATTTCCGCTATGGTGCTTCAGAAAATGAAAAAAACAGCCGAGGATTATCTCGGACAGTCGGTAACTGAAGCGGTTATTACCGTTCCTGCATATTTCTCGGATTCCCAGCGTCAGGCTACTAAAGAAGCCGGAGAGATCGCAGGCCTTAAAGTACGCCGTATAATAAACGAACCTACCGCTGCTGCTTTGGCATACGGTCTCGATAAGAAAAACACGGAGCAGAAAATTGCAGTATACGACCTTGGTGGAGGTACATTCGATATATCCATACTTGAACTTGGGGACGGTGTGTTCGAAGTTAAGTCGACCAATGGGGATACACATCTCGGTGGGGACGACTTCGACCATGTTATCATCGACTGGCTGGCTGAAGAATTCAAAAGCAGTCACAATGTGGATCTCAGAAATGATCCGATGGCGCTTCAGAGACTTAAGGAAGCTGCGGAAAAAGCGAAGATCGAATTGTCCAGTACCACAAGCACCGAGATCAATCTTCCTTATATTATGCCTATCGACGGTATACCACAGCACCTTGTAACGACATTGACGCGTGCTAAATTCGAACAGCTCGCGGACAGCCTTATCCGTGCTACTATCGAACCGTGCCGTCAGGCTCTTAAAGACGCAGGTTTATCAGCGAATCAGATCGATGAAGTTATTCTCGTTGGAGGTTCCACGCGTATTCCTGCAATTCAGAAGGTAGTAGAAGATTTCTTTGGCAAAGCTCCTTCTAAAGGTGTCAATCCGGACGAAGTGGTTGCTGTAGGTGCTGCTATACAGGGAGGTGTTTTGACGGGCGAAGTCAAGGATGTGCTTCTTCTTGACGTTACTCCGCTTTCACTCGGTATCGAGACGCTCGGAGGAGTATTTACAAGGCTCATCGACGCGAATACTACCATCCCGACGCGCAAGAGCGAAACATTCTCCACGGCGGCGGATAACCAACCTTCGGTGGAGATACATATTCTTCAGGGAGAACGCCAGATGGCGCGCGACAATAAAACCATAGGACGATTCCATTTGGACGGTATCCCGTCTGCTCCACGCGGTGTTCCGCAGATCGAAGTTACTTTCGATATCGATGCTAACGGTATCCTTAATGTATCCGCAAGGGATAAAGGTACCGGCAAAGAGCAGAAGGTCCGTATCGAGGCTTCTTCCGGCCTTACCGAACAGGAGATCCAACGCATGCGCGATGAGGCTAAGGCTAACGAGGAATCAGACAAACAGGAGCGTGAGAAGGTCGATAAGATCAATGCTGCTGACAGTATGATATTCTCTACCGAGAAACAGTTGACCGAATACGGCGATAAGATCCCGGCAGATAAGAGATCTGCGATAGATTCTGCTCTTAATAACCTTAAGGAAGCTCACAAGACACAGAATATCGCCGATATAGATACATATACCACAGAGCTTAATAACGCTTGGCAGGCAGCATCTCAGGATATGTACAGCGCGCAGCAGGCGCAGAACGATCAGGCTCAAAGCGGTCCTCAGGACTTCGGAGGTGGACAGTCGCAATCTTCGAATAACAGTGGCGACGATGTAACCGACGTCGAATTCGAAGAGGTTAAATAGACAGGCGAGTATAATTTTAAAAACCGGGGTGGAGAATTTCCATTCCGGTTTTTTTTGCCTTGATGTTTTAAATAATTTTATATCTTTATGGTTGTTAAATTAAATAAAATAAAGAGATTATGAGGAAATTTTCTGTTTTTTGTTTTATATTATTATTCCCGGCAGTATTATTTGCTCAGAAGAATATTACCGATCCGGAGATATCGGATATTGATCTGTTATGGATCAATTCTGAAAATCCGTCTGATTATGACATAATGGACCGCATTGATGGAAAAATTGTTTTGTTAGAGTTCTGGGAACACTGGTGCGGACCTTGTATCACCAGTATGCCGCATTTACAAAAACTTCAGGATAAATTTCCAGATGCAGTTCGGATAATCGCTGTTTCAGGCGATGATTTAAAAAAGTCCAGGAGCTTTATAGACTCCAAAGACTATGGCTTTGATTTTATATTCGATAAGGATAAAACACTTCATAAATTGTTTCCGCACAATGGAATACCTCATACTGTTTTGTTTGATGCTGAAGGCCGGTTCGTGTATACATCCCACCCTGAACTTATTGACGAGAATACGATAGAAAAAATAATTAACGGTGAATATAATCCTTCGGCTATTGATATAGGAAGTGGATCTATGAATGAAAATGACGAGGAAGAGCAAAATCACAATCTTATTTCAATTCAATTAAAAAAATCACAGGTCGAAGGGTATTCCGGGAAAAGTCGATACTCTAACCCTCCTTACCGTTTCGACTTGAAGAATTATAATATATTAGAGATTATCAGTACGATATATTCGCATTCCAAATTCCGTATTCTTTATCCGGAAGAATTGTCGTATATAGATTCTCACGATCCGGATCATTTATATGATCTACTTTATTCCTGTGTCGAAGAAGGTCCCGGAAAAATCTCCTTGCTCAAAAAATTTGTGTGCGATGCCTTCGATCTTGCTATACGCAATGAAGAACAGGAAAAAGACGTTTGGGTTATTAAAGGCGTTAAGGAGGGAGAGTCGATAAAAATTTCTTCGTCAGATCAATCTTATAAAAGAAGTTCCAGGACAAATTCTAATTCTTTTTATTTTAATGCTTCCCGGCTTACTCTTCAAGATATTGGTGGTTTTATAGAAGAACAGGTTGGATTTCCTGTGGTGGCAGAGAAAAATGAAAATCGGTACGATGTTGATTTACAGATTAATCATGAAGGCCAAGGAATAGATAAAATATACGATCTACTTCTTAAAGCCGGATTTAGTATTGAAAAAGAAAAAAGAAAAATTAAGGTATTGGTTATAGATCTCCGGACCCCGTCTGAAAACTGATGCTTGTCTCTATAAAATCGAAGGTACTGCAAGAAGAAAATTAAGGCTGTCAGCACTCGACAGCCTTAATTTTTATAACAGAGGAAGGAAGATCTTAGTTTTAAGTTTCTCCGGAACAGTTACTTCAGGGTTATTGCAGTATATTTCAAGGCATGGTTCGTTGCGCAAGCTGTATTCGCTCTCGGCGAGCCATTTGCCATAAATCGTATCGTAGACCATTCCAAGGTTGCTATAGCTTCCTACATAGGTAAATATCGCATATTTACCGCCCGCTATCCCTTTAACCCCGACTTCTCCTTCCGGTTGAACAGATTTGTGAATAACAAGACACAGATCTGAACGTAATCTGCCGCTCTCCGTGACTTTAGGGTCGTCATGGTAAATGCCGATATGTTCGATCCCTGCCGTAAATAGTTTCTTTTCTTTGACGAACTGCTATAATCTTCCCCATATTCCTGAATAATCGACAGAGTCGTATGCTCCTGCCGCACGGATGTAGATTGCTTTTTTCGGTGGTACCTCGATTATTTCCGGAGCTTTCATTTTAAGCTCGGGATTGAGTTGCGATGGTTTCATGATCGTGTAATTTTTATTGGTCCGGAAGTCTGCCGGGGAAATGGAATAATATTGGCGGAACACCTTGGTAAGTGAAGACGGAACCTCGTAGCCTATGCTGTACGCAAACTCCTTCACAGGAATATCCGCGGACCTGAGAAGTCTTGCTGCAGTCTCGACTCTCATCCTTGCTACGAACGAACCAATAGGTTCACCGATGTAGGCTTTAAATATACGGTGAAAATGGTACGGCGAAAAATTGGAGATATCAGAGAGCCTGTTCAGTTCCAGTTCTTCGTCCAGATGATTGTCTATGTACTCGATAACGATATTCAGACGTTCGAGGTAATCATTTCTGGTTGTTCCTTTATTTTCCATTATCCGACGTTCTTTACTGCAAAATTACATATACGGAAGGCCGGAGGCTTTTCCATTCTTGCTGATATGCACGACCGGCGAATAAAAATTTATTTAGTCTTTTTAACTGTATTCTTTAGGTTCGACTTCTCCACGAAGGACGCTGAGGCCGTTAGATGCCAGCGCGCCGAGTTCATCTTCGCCTGGATAAACCGTTACCGGAGCGATAAATTCCACCATTTCTTTTATCGCGTCAGTGGTCATTGTGCTGTGGGCCATACCACCGGTTATGATTATCGCGTCTACTTTGCCGTGAAGCACAGCAGCCATGGCGCCTATCTCTTTGCCGATATTGTAATGCATCGCGTCGACTATCAATTTACATTTCGGATCGCCTTCACGAGCCTTTTTTCTGACTGTCATCATATCGTTAGTTCCAAGATGCGCGACTACACCGCCTTCGCCCACGATCATTTTTTTTACCTGCTTATAAGTGTATTTACCGCTGAAACAAAGCTCTGCGACCTGCAGTGCAGGTAGTTTGCCAGCTTTCTCCGGAGAGAACGATCCTTCTCCGTCTATTGCGTTGTTGACGTCTATGATCCGGCCGTTCCTGTGGGCTCCGACGGATATTCCTCCGCCGAGATGAGCAACTATAAGGTTGAGGTTTTCGTAATTTTCAGATACCGACTTTGCGTATGCCTTAGCCACTGCCTTCTGGTTAAGGGTATGGAATACCGTGGTTCGTTTGAATAACGGATGTCCCGTTACGCGTGCTACATCTTCAAGTTCGTATACTACAACAGGATCCGCTATGAATGCCCGCGCTCCATCAATATTCTTTATAATATCTTTGGCGATCAGTGCGCCGAGATTGGACGCATGTTCACCGTTCTTTGCTGTGAGGAGATCCTCTATAATGGCTTCGTTAATTTCATAAACTCCGGAAGACATGGGTTTGAGAATCCCTCCGCGTCCCACTACCGCATTCAGTTTGCTTATGTCGATACCCTCTCCCGCAATCGTTTGAAGGATCAGCTCCTTCCGGAACTCGAATTGGGATGCGACGTTGTCGAATTTAGCCATATCTTCGCTGGAATGCCTGTTGGTTTTCTCGAAAATCTGCTCGTCGTTATTGTAGATGGCAATTTTTGTAGAGGTGGAACCCGAATTTATTGCCAGTATAAGGTGTTTTTCCATATTACGTTTTTGACAAATTTACCATTTTAACGGAAATAAAAAAGCCGCCCTTAATGAAGAGCGGCTTTAATTATATATAATAAAACTATTCCGAATGTTTTTTAACGAGTCTGAATGTGTCGGCAGCTATAACCAGTTCTTCATCGGTACATGTAAGGGTAACTTTAACGCGTGATTCCGGTTTGGAAATAATCGTGTCTTTACCGCGTAGACCGTTATTCTTTTCGTAGTCGAGTTCAACGCCCATGAATTCGAGGCCCTTACATACGAATTCCCTGAGAGAGCCTTCGTTCTCGCCTACGCCGCCTGTAAATACGATAAGGTCGACGCCTTCCATTTCAGCAGCGTATGATCCCACGAATTTCTTGATACGTGTATTGTACATCTCGAGTGCAAGTTTTGCTCTCTCGTTGCCATCGGCGGCCGCATGTTCGATGTCGCGCATATCGGAAGAGATTCCTGTTATACCGAGAACCCCCGACTCTTTATTGATAAGATCGTTCATTCTGCTCCAACTGAACTGTTCTTTTTCAGCTATATAAAGGATCGCGCCTGGATCTACACTTCCGCAACGTGTGCCCATAATAAGACCGTCTACCGGAGTGAACCCCATCGAAGTATCGAACGACTTGCCGTTCATAATAGCAGTCACAGAACCTCCGTTGCCTATATGGCATGTAATGATCTTGGATTTTTCGAAATCAAGTCCTGTCATTTCGCAGGCTCTCTGAGCGACGAATTTGTGGCTGGTGCCGTGGAAGCCGTATTTCCTTACGCGGTGTTGTTCGTAATATTTGTACGGGAACGCGTAAAGAAAACTTTTTTCCGGCATACTCTGGTGGAAAGAAGTATCGAATACCGCTACCTGCGGTACGTGGGGAAGTATCGTTTCGATAGAAAGGATGCCTTTCATATGTGCAGGGTTGTGAAGCGGTGCAAGATCGAAACAACTTTCAATCTTCTGAATAACCGATTTGTCGATCACTGCACTCTCTTTAAAATATTCACCTCCGTGAGCTACGCGGTGGCCTACGGCCCCGAGCTCCGCAAGGCTTGTGATTACGCCATGGTCAGGGTCGGTGATAGTGTTGATTATGAGGTTGATCCCTGCCGAGTGGTCAGGTATGCTTTTAACGAGTTCATATTTGTCTTTACCGACAGGTTTGTGTGTGAGAACACCGTCGGATAGACCGATTCTTTCGATTTGTCCTTTAGCAAGGAGTTTGCTGTCGCTGGAAGTCATGTCGATCACCTGATATTTAATCGAGGAGCTTCCGCAGTTTAATACAAGAATTATCATTTTCCTTTTTTTTGGGTATTATTTACAATTCATTCCTCCTGCCTGGCATGCGGTGATCGCAACGAGGCTGACGATGTCGCTTATGGAACATCCTCTTGAAAGGTCATTTATCGGAGCGGCCATTCCCTGAAGAACAGGACCTACCGCTTCCGCGTGTGCCATCCTCTGTACCAGTTTGTAGGCGATGTTTCCTACGTCGAGCGAAGGGAACACAAGAACGTTAGCTCTTCCTGCTACGCGGCTGTCAGGAGCCTTCTTGCATGCGATTCCCGGAACAAGTGCCGCATCAGCCTGGAGTTCTCCGTCGATCTGCATATCCGGAGCCATCTCTTTGGCCAGGCGTGTCGCCTCGGCAACTTTATCTACCATTTCGTGTTTAGCCGAACCTTTGGTCGAGAAGCTAAGCATGGCGATACGCGGCTCGATACCTGCGATCGATCTTGCCGTCTCGCCAGTGGATACCGCTATCTCCGCAAGTTCCGCAGCTGTCGGATTAGGATGCACCGCACAGTCCGCAAACACCATAAGTCCGTTCTCGCCGAAGTGGTTGTCGGGGATGAACATAAGGAACGCTCCGGAAACTACGCTGATTCCCGGTTTTGTTTTTACGTATTGGAACGCAGGTCTCAAGACGTCTCCTGTTGTATTGTTAGCTCCTGCTACTTCTCCGTCGGCATCACCCGCCTTGATCATGATAGCTGCAAGGTATAACGGATTTACGATCAGTTTTTCAGCCTGTTCGCGCGTCAATCCTTTGCTTCCCCTTAACTGAAGCATAAGTTCTATATATTCTTCCTTTTTCGGATTGTTCTCAGGGTCTACGATCGTAGCCTTGTCTATATTCTCGAGATTATATTCGTAAGCCTTTTTTTTTATCTCTTCAGGCGAGCCTATAAGTATAAGGTCGCAAAAATCTTCCTTAAGGATAATATCCGCTGCCTTGATATTCCTTTCTTCCGGTGCTTCGGGCAGCACTATTCTTTTTTTGTTCTGTCTCGCTTTCGCCTTTATTTGTTCAACAAACTCCATAATATTTTTTATTTTTAGTTTCAATTCATAATCTGGATCCGAGGGCCATTCCGGCGAAGGCGCCGGCTATGCACAAAACAACACTCAGTAAAATATATATAAGGGCCATTGTCCACTGTCCCTCCTTTATCAGTATCAGGTTCTCCATGGAGAATGTCGAAAAAGTGGTAAAACCGCCGCAGAACCCTACTATACATAGAAGCATAATGTTCCCGTTGTTCGATAGAACAGGGAACAGAAGCCCGATAAGTAGTGATCCGAGTAAATTTACAATAAATGTCGATAACGGGAAAATCATTGCGGGCACGGCTGTCTTTATAAGCAAAGTAAGTCCGTAGCGTGCAATACTCCCGGTGAAGCCGCCTGCTCCGACAAGTATTATTTCCTTCATTCTGTCGTAAAGATTATACCCCTGTGCAGGATATGAAAAATAAATTTGAGCGAAAGTTAATAAAAACCGTATAATTTATTAATTTTAAGGAGTGTTTTTTGTATAACAATACGGATATCATGAGTGAAAATCATAACTATATAAAGACAGTTGCCATAAAAGGACTATGGGGAAAATACGACCTGGAATGGCACCTGAATCCCGATGTGAACATTCTTTCCGGGATCAACGGAAGCGGTAAGAGCACAGTCATCCGTTCTCTGGTGGAAATTCTCCGTTCCAAAGAATTGCCTCCGCAGATCCGCGGCGTTATAGAAGAGATCGATGTTATATTCGAAAACGGGGAGATGCTCGTTTCGGGAGGAGGTAATAAACTGTCCGATTACAGTATAGATGTCGTCAGCACATTCGACAATCGGATGAAAGAACTTGAAGCGATGCAGAGACTGTCCGACGGTTTTGTCCGTACGGAACTCGATTGGGAGCTTTATATGGTTCAGCGGAGATATATGTCATACCAGCTGGAGCAATCCCGTAATATGATACATCTTCTGCAGAGCAGGGCGCCCCAGGAAGAATTGGATAAAATTACCGGACACCGAACCCTGTTCTTCGATATGATGGACAAACTGTTCGCCCAGACTGGATCCGTGATCGACCGCGAAAGCGACGAAATATGTTTTTATAAGGGGAAGCAAAAAATATCAGTTTATATGTTATCTTCCGGAGAGAAGCAGTTATTGCTGATCCTTACGACCGTTCTAACGCAGGATTACAAACCTTACATCCTGCTTATGGACGAACCGGAAATATCTCTTCATTTCGACTGGCAGGGCACTCTGATCGAGAATATACGAACCCTTAACCCGAATGTACAACTGATAATGTCCACGCATTCTCCCGCGGTAATTATGAAAGGATGGCTGGGACATGTGACTGAAATGAGCGATATAGTTATCAAAGAGCGTGCGGAATGACAAAATTAACGGAGGCTGTTTCTTCAAAATATTTCGATGCTTCAGCCAAACTGAGGGGGAAGAAATATAAACTTGTAAGGGTGTTCGTTGAAGGATACGACGATATATCGTTCTGGAGGTGTATATTCGATGAATTCGAGGATGAACGCGTAAAATTTGAGATAAGCGTTCCGGTACGTGGCGATCTTGCCAAAGGCAAAAAGGTAGTGATGTCCATGATCCCCAATGTGGGGGAGAATATGATCTTGTGCGTTGACAGCGACTTCGATTATCTGTTCGGAAATTTCAACGAACAGTCCCGTTTGGTAAATAATACCAAATATCTTTTTCAGACCTACACTTATGCCACGGAAAATTATTTGTGTTATCCGCCATCGTTGAGGCGGTTATGTGTACGGGCTACCAAGAATGATACGAATATTTTCGATTTCGAAGAATTCATGCGCGGATATTCCCGGATAATTTATCCGTTGTTCGTATGGTATGCGTTTTCTGCACAGAAGAGTTCGCAGAAAAGTTTCACGCTTGCGGACTTCCGGAATATCGTTCGTCTTCATTACGTCGACCTGCGCGATAACGGAGCTAATACTCTTGCGTGGCTGACGAGGCAGACGGAGAAAAAACTCAAGACATTGGAAAAACATAATTCGGACTGGCTTCGGGAACTTCCTGCCTTCCAGAGAAAACTGCATGAGAAAGGAGTTACCAAAGAGAATGTCTATCTCTTCATGCAGGGACATACACTAAAGGATAACGTAGTTGTTGTTCTTCTTCAGAACGTGTGCGATAAATTAAGGGAATTATCGAACAATATAATAAATAACAGCGACCGTCGGGGGCAGGCCCTTAGGAATGAATTGAGTAACTATAACAACTCCCTGCGCAATGTCAAGGATCTTTTGAACGAGAATACGAATTATAAAACCTGTTTTCTTTACAAGAAGCTCGAAAAGGATATCGAGACTTACAGAAACGAGCTGAAATAGGCTTGAAAACTTATGTTTTACAGCATAATGAGAGATTATGACCAAAAAATAACCATTTTGGGATAATTTATTTGACTTTATTTTCTGAAATTTGCCAATATCATTTTATACGGGATGTTACAAAATTAATTAAATTGTTAAAATTTGATTAATTAAATAGTTTGACTCGGAAATATTAAATATTAATGTTAACTTGTACATTCAAATCCCAAAATAAAAATAATAGGTTATGTTCAGTGAAAAAGATATTCTCCAGATCAAGGAGAAAGGGATATCAATTGAAAAAATAAATACACAGATAGAGAATTTTGAAAGCGGTTTCCCGTTTCTTAAAATATCCGGTGCAGCTACGGTTGGTGATGGGATAGTTAATTTCTCCGAAGAGGATGTGAAATTGATGGCGGAAAATTACGATAAACGGAAGAAAAAGGATATTGTTAAATTCGTCCCGGCGTCCGGTGCCGCTACACGTATGTTTAAGGATTTATACGAGTTTCTTAATACGGGAATAATGAACGACGCAGCGAAGAAATTAATGGATAACCTGGGGAAATTTGCATTTTGTACATTGCTTGAGGAAGCAGGCATCGATACCGGTGATCCTAAGAAGGTAGTATCTTTTATTCTGGAAAACGGGCTCAATTACGGTAATCTGCCGAAAGGATTGCTTCTGTTTCATAAATACGAAGACGATAACCGCACTTCCGTTCAGGAACATCTTGTGGAAGCCGCTCTTTACGGTGTTTCTACAGGGAATATTGCGAGGATACATTTTACAGTTTCGCCGGAGCATCTGGAAATTTTCGAGAAAAACATTGCGGAAACCGTTCCGGTATTCGAAAAAAAATACGGAGTAAAATATGATGTGTCTTTTTCGATCCAGAAACCTTCTACTGATACTATTGCGGTGGATATGGAAAATCAGCCGTTCCGCGATAACGACGGTTCATTGCTCTTCCGCCCTGCCGGGCACGGCGCTTTGCTTGAAAACCTTAATGATATCGATGCCGATGTCATATTTATAAAAACAGTTGACAATGTCGTTCCGGACCATTTGAAACAAGATACGGTTCTTTACAAGAAAGCTATGGCGGAACTTCTTCTGCAATTACAGCAAAGATGTTCCGAATACATATATGCCTTGAAATGCGGAGCGAACGAGCCGCTTCTGGAAGAAATAGAAGAATTTATAAGGGAAGACTTGTCGTATAATTTCAGACCCGGTTTTGCAAAAAAAACCAATAAGGAGAAGGCTGCACTTTTAATGACTGTGCTTAACCGTCCAGTACGCGTGTGCGGAATGGTTAAGAATGAAGGCGAACCCGGCGGAGGTCCGTTTTGGGTTAAGTGCGAAGATGGGGACAGGTCTCTCCAGATTGCGGAATCCGCACAGATTGATCCGGAGAATATGGATATTATGCGTAAGGCTACACACTTTAATCCGGTCGATATCGTTTGCGGGGTAAGGGATTTTCAAGGCGAAAAATTCGATCTTCGCAACTTCGTCGATCCGGGGACAGGATTTATTTCGGAAAAATCGAAAAGCGGACGCAAACTAAAGGCACAGGAATTGCCGGGATTATGGAACGGTTCTATGGCGGGATGGAATACTGTGTTCGTCGAAGTGCCGATATCTACGTTCAGTCCGGTGAAAACCGTTAACGACCTTCTAAGGCCGCAGCACCAGTAAGAATAATCGAAAAACAAAAAATATTATGGATAACAAACTTCAACAACTCACTCAGAAACTTTATGAGGAGGGTTTGGCAAAGGGCCGCAGCGAAGCGGAAGAACTTGTCGCAAATGCCAGAAAGGAAGCTGAAGCGATAATCAAAAAAGCTAAGGATGATGCTGAGGCGTTGAAGCGCAATGCCGAAAAAGACGCTGAAGATTTGAAACGCAACACGGAAACAGAAATAACGCTTGCTTCAAAGCAGATGATAGGCATCCTGAAACAGCAGATAGAGCGTCTTATAGTAGCGGAAAAAATATCCCCGGCGGTGAAAGATACGGTGGGAGATAAATCTTTCATTAAGGAAGTCATAATCGCGCTTGCGAAAAACTGGAATGAAAACGAAGGTAACAAACTGGATATAGTTCTCCCTGCCGATACTGATGCGGCATTCGAAAAAGAACTTAATAAAGAAGTTGGTTCGGCACTCGGAGACGGTTTTGAAATAAAGCTCGATAAGGGTGTCAAATCCGGATTCCGTGTAGCTCCGAAAGACGGAGGTTATTATATCAGTTTCTCGGATGCGGATTTCGATGCGCTATTTAAAGAATTTGTGCGTCCTAAAGTAGCGAAGCTTATTTTCAGCGAAGAAAAATAAAAATCTATGGCTGGTAAATATTATTTCATAATAGGAAGACTGAAGGAGTATGATTTCGATACCGGTGCTAAAGGTTTCGATGCCGTAGCGATACGCGACGACATATACGAGAATCTTTCTCCCGTGGACGCGAAATATATGCGCGACTTTTACACCTATTACGATATACTCAATATTATCGCCCTCTATTCGGGAAGGGATGCTTTCAGTAGGCTCGGATTCTTCTCCCGTGAAGAATTGCAGGCCGAGATCGAAGCCCCTGAAGAACTTCCGGATTATCTGACGACAGTGATCGCAACCTACCGCTCTGTGGTGAAGGAAATAAAATATATCGATACCGATCCGTCGATAGATACGGAGAAACCGATAGAGAGAGCTTTGTGGCGTGCTTATTACGAGCATTGCATGTCTTCGGAGTGTCATTTCCTGCGCAAGTGGTACGGGTTCGATATGGAGCTCCGCAATATAACTGCTGCATTTACTGCCAGACGGATGGGAAGAGACATTGGAGCAGAACTGGTTGGGGATGCCGATATAATTTCCTCCTTGGCAAGAAGTTCCGCGCCGGACTTCGGTATAAGGAACGAGGTGGATTACATGGACAGGCTTGTGGGTATTCTCGAAGAATCTAATATTCTGGAGAAAGAACGTAAACTTGATCTTCTGAAATGGGATATGGCGGATCGGTTCGCCGAGCAGCATTATTTCGATATGGAGGTGATATTAGCATATTGTGCGAAGGTCAATATTATCGACAGATGGCTGACGTTAGACAGACGGACCGGAGAAGAGATGTTCCGTAAGATGGTAGCGGAAGTATCGGATAAGAATTTACTGGTACAATCCGTGTTCCAGGTTGGAAATCCGAGGGCCCGCAATACTGAAATTGAATAATAAATAAATGAAATAAAATGAAAACCAAAGGACTAATAAGCGGTATAACAGCCAATCTGGTTACCGTAAAAGTGGACGGACCGGTAGGGCAGAATGAAATCTGCCACATAAAGGTCGATGGTTTGGAGATCATGTCCGAAGTTATCAAAGTAACGGGAGAGAATGTCTTTATCCAGGTGTTCGACTCTACCCGCGGGATGAAGGTGGGTGACGAAGTGGAGTTCGAAGGGCATATGCTCGAGGTTACGCTCGGGCCCGGAATCCTGTCGAGGAACTACGATGGGCTTCAGAACGACCTTGAAAAAATGGATACGTTGTTTATCGAAAGAGGTTCGCGCACCGAACCGCTTGATTTCAGCGGTGAATGGGATTTCACCCCTCTGGCAAAATCAGGCGACAATGTGGTTGCAGGCGACTGGTTGGGTGAAGTAAAGGAAGTCAGTATGCCCCACAAAATCATGGTGCCGTTTTCATTCGCGGACGAATACACTGTCGAAAGTGTCGCCGCCGCAGGTAAATACAAAGTTACCGATACTATTGCTGTCCTGACCGACAGCAAAGGAGATAGACTCAATGTGTCGATGATCCAGCGCTGGCCGGTGAAAATACCGATCACGGCATATAAAAATAAACCGCGTCCTAACAGGATAATGGAGACAGGCGTACGCCCTATCGATACCTTCAATCCGCTTGCGGAAGGTGGTACAGGCTTTATTCCAGGACCGTTCGGTGCCGGTAAGACCGTATTGCAGCATGCCATATCCAAACAGGCGGAAGCAGATATTATAATTATGATTGCCTGTGGTGAGCGTGCGAATGAGGTTGTGGAAATATTCGCCGAGTTCCCACATCTCGAGGATCCGCGTACCGGACGTAAACTTATGGAGCGTACAACTATAATATGTAATACATCTAATATGCCTGTAGCATCGCGTGAGGCATCGGTTTATACGGGAATGACCATAGGAGAATATTACCGTGCGATGGGACTGAAAGTACTTATCCTTGCCGATTCCACTTCGCGTTGGGCTCAGGCTCTTCGCGAGATGGCGAACAGGCTGGAAGAACTTCCCGGACAGGATGCGTTCCCTATGGATCTGTCCGCTACCATATCTAACTTCTACGCCCGCGCGGGATTGGTTTACCTTAACAACGGAGAAACCGGTTCGGTTACATTCCTTGGAACGGTATCGCCTGCCGGAGGTAACCTCAAGGAGCCTGTGACGGAATCCACACAGAAGGCTGCGAGGTGCTTCTACGCCCTCTCACAACAGCGTGCGGACAGCAAACGCTACCCGGCGATCGACCCGATAGACAGCTACTCCAAATACCTCGATTACGATGAGATAATCGAATGCCTCGACGAGTCCGTGGAAAAAGACTGGGTCGGACGGGTAATGAAGGGTAAGACTGTCGTAAAAAGAGGTAAGGAAGCTGCGGAGCAGATCAATATCCTCGGTGACGACGGTGTTCCGATAGAATATCACGACCGTTTCTGGAAGTCGGAACTTATCGACTTCGTCTTTCTTCAACAAGATGCGTTCGACAGCATCGACGGAAATACTCCGATGGAGAGACAGAAGTATATGTTCAACATGCTGTTGGACATCTGCGAGAAAGAATATGATTATGCAGGATTCGAGGACTGCTCGTCATTCTTCAAGAATCTCATAAATATATTCAAGCAGATGAATTACTCCGAGTTCAAGAGCGACAAATTTGAAAGCTACAGGGAGCAGATAGAAAAGGCGGTTGCCGAAAAAGTTGTGAATGACTAAAATTACCTTTATATGGAAACAAAGGCTTTTCAAAAGATATATACTAAAATAGACAATATAACCAAGGCTACCGTGACGCTCAGGGCCAAAGGTGTTGGTAACGACGAGCTTGCGACCGTGGGGGGTAAACTTGCGCAGGTCGTTAAACTCAACGGCGATACCGTGACTCTTCAGGTGTTCTCCGGGACTGAGAATATCGCGACGAACTCCGAAGTGGTGTTTCACGGAGCGCCCCCTACACTGAGGGTAAGCGACGACCTTGCCGGACGGTTCTTCAATGCATACGGCGAACCTCTGTACGGAGGTGCGGAACTTACCGGAGAGGAGCGCGAGATCGGAGGTCCTACGGTGAATCCGTTCAGGCGCAAACAGCCGTCTGAGCTAATCGCTACCGGTATAGCAGGTATCGACCTTAACAACACCATTGTGACCGGACAGAAAATTCCGTTCTTCGCCGATCCTGACCAGCCTTATAATCAGGTTATGGCGATGGTGGCGCTGAGAGCCAAAGCGGATAAAATTATCCTCGGAGGTATGGGGCTTACGAACGACGACTTCCTGTTCTTCAAGAACGTCTTCGAGAACGCAGGTGCGCTCGACCGTATCGTCAGTTTTGTGAATACCACGGAGAATCCTCCGGTGGAACGGCTTCTTGTCCCGGATATGGCGCTTACTGCAGCGGAATATTTTGCGGTGGACAAAGGCGAGAAGGTCCTTGTTCTTCTTACGGACATGACCCTGTATGCGGATGCTCTTGCCATCGTATCGAATCGTATGGACCAGATACCGTCTAAGGACAGTATGCCCGGATCGCTCTATTCCGATCTTGCGAGAATTTACGAAAAAGCGGTGCAGCTTCCAAACGGAGGTTCGATAACATTGATTGCCGTAACGACTCTTAATGGTGGAGATATTACCCACGCGATACCGGATAACACAGGATATATCACGGAAGGACAGTTGTTCCTCCGTAATGATAGCGAAACGGGAAAAGTTATCGTCGATCCGTTCCGAAGCCTGTCGCGTCTGAAACAGCTGGTTATAGGGAAGAAAACGCGCGAGGATCATCCTCAGGTGATGAATGCCGCCGTGCGTCTGTATGCCGATGCGGCTAATGCGAGAACTAAACTCGAAAATGGCTTCGACCTGACGGACTACGACGAAAGAACTCTTGCGTTTGCTAAAGATTATTCGGAACATCTGCTTGCTATCGATGTAAACATTGAGATCACTCAGATGCTCGATACTGCGTGGGAACTGTTCGCCAGATATTTTTCTAAAGCTGAAGTCGCGATCAAAGACGAGTTCACACAGAAATACTGGCCTGCAAATCAGTAAAATATTCGATAATGGCTATAAAGTTTCAATATAACAAGACGTCCCTGAACGACATGGACAAACAGCTGAAGATGCGCCAGAGAGCCCTGCCCACTATAAAGAGCAAGGAGTCTGCGTTGAGGCTGGAAGTCAAAAAGGCGCGGGACGAAGCGTCGCAGTATTCCGGCAAAGTCGATCAGCTTGCCGCGGAATACGATTATATGGCAGCTTTATGGGGAGAATTCGATAAGGACCTTATCAGCGTGAAGGATGTGGAATTTAATGTGTCCAAGATAGCAGGCGTGAGGATACCGGTCCTCGAGAATATAATCTTCGAGGAAAAACCTTACGATCTTTTCAGTTCGCCGGTGTGGATACCGGAAGGAGTAGACTTAATGAAAAGAATCGCCAAGCTTGGTTTGGAACGAGAATTCTTCAACAAAAAGATGGAGCTTCTCGATTATGCGCGCAAGAAAACCACGCAGAAGGTGAACCTTTACGAAAAAGTCCAGATACCCGGGTACCAGGACGCCATAAGGAAGATTAAACGGTTCTTGGAGGATGAGGAGAATCTCTCCAAATCTTCACAGAAAATCGTAAAATCACGCCAGCAAAATCAGGAGGACAGCGTATGATAGTACCTATGGTAAAATACTCTTTCGTGCTCTACCATAAGGAGTATGAAAGTTTCCTGGAAAAACTACAGGAACTGGGCATGGTGGATATAACCATAAAGGATTGGGAACCTGACGATAAAGAACGGCAAATGGTCTCTTCCATAGAACAGATGAATAAGACTGTCGATGCCCTGTCTAAACTTGCCAAAGAAAAGGATGAAGGAGTTGAAGTTATCCCGTATTCTTCTGCAGAAGAGGCCCTGCATAAATATACCGGAGCGACCGAGGAACTTAACCGCCTTGGTTCGGAACAGGCGCGCCTCGAAAAAGAGATAAAAGATACAGCGCCGTGGGGAGACTTCTCGCCTGCGACATTGATCTGGCTAAAGAACGATAATGTCGATCTTCATTTCTTTACCAAACCTGCAAACGAATTCCGGAAAATTCTTCCGCAGTGGCAGCAGGAGTACATAGTAGAGGAGATAAATACCGTCGGTGGCAACACTTACTTCGTTGTCGTAGGCAGGGAAGGTGAGCCTGTACGTATCGATGCTATCGAAGTCAAGGCGCCGGATGAAACGGTTGAAGAAAAGGAAGTGCTTCTTGCCAGGATAGAAGCTGAAATAAAAGCTCAGAATGACATACTTCTCCGTGCCTCGGGCAATCTGGATGAAATGAAGGTTCTCCAGAAGGAATGGAAGGAAAACCTTCACCTGAGCCAGGCGGCTACGACTGCTACGAAGGCAGCAGAGGATACACTTGTAATACTTGAGGGATGGAGTCCGGTGGAAGAACAGGGAAGGGTGGATTCGTTGATAGAAAAAGCTTCCGTGTTTGCCGTTAAGGATGAACCGCAGGAACATGACGACCCACCGGTGCTTCTGAGAAACAACCGTTTTGCGAGGCTATTCGAGGTTATCGGCAATCTTTATTCGCTTCCTAAATACGGAACTGCTGACCTTACGCCTTACTTTGCGCCATTCTATATGATATTTTTCGGATTCTGCCTTGCGGATGCAGGGGTTGGCGTGTTGTACGTTATCGCAGCCCTGATCGGACTTGCAAAACTTCCGGGAAAATATAAACCGTTCGCAAAGTTGGTGATGTACTGCGGTTTCTCGACCATATTTTTCGGATTTATTTCCGGCAATATGTTCGGTGTGGTGCTTCCGGAACTTGGAATATTCGCCAATTACAGGGATTATTTCCTTACCGCGGATAATATGTTTATGCTTGCCATAGGTGTGGGAATATTCCATATCCTATATGCTATGATCCTGAACATAATATTCACGACTAAATACCGGGGATTCAGATATTCGCTGGGGCTGCTGGGGTGGGTCATAATCATACTATCTGGTCTTGCCGCATTCCTGCTGCCGAATCTCGGTATCACAAACTTTGGTACATCATCCGTTCCCTTCTGGATACTAATGGGTGTAGGGCTGGTTCTGATGTTATTCCTGAATTCGCCGGGAAAAAATATATTCGTGAACTTCGGTTCCGGTTTATGGAACACTTATAACAATGTTACGGGATTGCTGAGCGACGTATTGTCTTATATAAGGCTATTCGCACTCGGTTTGTCCGGAGGTATCCTTGCGCTGGTGTTCAACAAACTCGGACTGGAGATTGGGGACACTTTGGGTATCCCTGTTGTCAGCCAGCTGGTGACGGTATTTATAATCGTATTCGGACAGGGGCTCACGATCTTCATGGCCTCGCTCAGTGCATTCGTGCACCCGCTTCGTCTGACATTCGTGGAATTTTACAACAACGCCGGGTTCGTTGACGGTGGAAGGCCGTATAATCCGTTGAAAAAAGAGAAAAATAATAATAATGTTTAACTAAAAATTTAAATTATGACACCTATTTTGTTGGCTTATATCGGTGTAGGGCTTATGGTGGGATTATCAGGAGTAGGTAGTGCTTATGGTGTTACCATCGCTGCAAATGCCGCTATGGGAGCTTTGAGAAAAAATAGTTCTGCGTTCGGTAGCTATATGATCCTATCTGCTGTACCGTCCAGTCAGGGACTTTACGGATTCGCCGCTTATTTCGTTATTTCGGGTTTGCTTACTCCGGATATCACAATGATACAGGGAGCCGGAATACTGGGAGCTGGTATAGTGATGGGAGTTGTAGGTCTATTTAGTTCGATACGCCAAGCCCAGGTTTGTGCTAACGGTATCGTAGCTATTTCGAACGGTAACAATGTATTCGGTAACACTCTTATCCTTGCTGCGTTCCCGGAACTTTACGCTATCCTTGCGTTTGCTACAGTGTTCCTTATCAACGGTTCTATCGGTTAATTAAACGTAAATAATGTAATTCAGAGATAGCAGGGCATTCATTGTCCATGCTATTTTTTTGCCTTACTTTTAACCGATAATGTTTCCCTTAAAAAGCGCAGGAACGTCCTCTTGCAGTCTCTTTAAATATACTGCCGTCCCTGCGCCAACCCTTTGATTTTAGTTTTTCAGAAAAAAAGGGTTCTTGGTTATTCATTAATTTATTTTTATGTAACGGATTCTATAACTCCGTTCTATGTCGTTCATGTCAGTAAACCCTCACTATCCGTATAATATAAGGTAATCCGGACATTCCGTCGGCGATATGTTCCAGTTCAATGGCCAATGGCTCATCCTCGCCGAACGGAATTTGT
>Ga0192240_10011_pt1 | contig 67540 bp, 93 predicted proteins | sample Koala_Koa27_H3_FD_131237 | JGI IMG/M metagenome (GOLD analysis project Ga0192240, IMG submission 131237) | Enriched cells from koala feces incubated with labeled cellulose particles, San Francisco Zoo, California, United States - Koala_Koa2-7_H3 ...
GGTAAAGGCTGTAAAGGGAAACAAGGACGATACCAAGGATTCCAAATGGATCGGTGATTTGTTTCGTATCGGTCTGGTCAAGAACAGCTTTATTCCGGCTAAGAATATCCGCATTCTCCGTGAGTTGACTCGTTACCGCTATAAGTTGGTTTCTATGAGGAGCAGCGAGAAAAACCGTTTTCAAAATGCTTTCACGGTCTGCAATGTTGCATTGGACTCCGTCGTGTCTGATATGTTTGGTAAATCCGCAACCGCCATTACGGATTACCTGACATCCAATGAAAAATTCAATGCAGAACATTGTGTTTCTCTGCTGCAACGCTCCCTCAAGAAGAAAGCAGACGCAGTTCTTGAGTCCATCGAGGGCTTTGAAATCGCCGCCGAGCAGAAAACCCGTATCGCTATTGTCCGCGACCATCTTCACTTTATCGATACCCTGATTGAGAGAGTGGATGCGTGCATTGACACTATGGTTCAGCAATACGAGGGTTATATCACTCTGCTTTGCACGATTCCTGGGATCGACCGCAACAGTGCGATTACCATCATCTCCGAAATCGGCGTTGACATGGAGCAATTCGCTTCCTCTAAACGCTTGTGTTGCTGGGCTGGCCTTACGCCTGGCAACAACGAGTCTGCTGGGAAGAAGAAATCAGTCCGCATTTCGCGTGCGGGGGTATACCTCAAACCTGCGCTGGTGCAAGTTGCACACGCAGCCGTGAAGGACAAAGGCTCTCCTTACTATGGGCTTAAATATGAGCGTATTTCCAAGCGCCGAGGAAAGAAACGTGCAATCATTGCCATTGCAAGAATGATCCTGACCGCAGTTTACTCTATGCTTTCTACTGGTGAAGTCTAGAACCCTGTTGACCTCTACAAAGTGGATATGCCAGAACATTTAAAGGAACAGCAGCTTGCCAAGGCTGTAAAGCAAGCGATTCGTCTCCTTGAAAGTCAGGGCCTAAAGGGCAGTTAGGCTCGTTCACAAAATCCAAAACTGCCCTGAAAATTTTGCGTTTTACAGGGTTGCTTTGTTGTGCCCTTTTTAGGCGGGGACAAAATCCTATAATCTTTCACACTAACCTCCTTGACAGCCGCGAAGTGCGTCTTAATCGGCGCACTCCATAGCGACTTCACAGATTCCGCAAATCAAGCTAAGCTCGCCCGTCATTCTGACGGTCTGCCCGCAGCAAGGGCAGGTGTAGGCATGAGCCTTTATGCGAGAAGCTTTCTTGCTTTTCTTTCCCAAAGTATGGCGGGCAAACGGTACTTCAAGGGCATACCCGTTCTCGCGAAGGGCCTCAATGAAAGACTCGCTCGGCGTCGTGGTCGAATAGCCGTTTGTGCGGTCGTAATCAATGATGAGCCCTCTTGCCTCAGCCTCCTGCTTAAAGAGTTTATTGTGGTATCTGCCGTTTTGGCAGGTTTCCGTCAAGTCGTTCTCATGGCAGTAGAGGTGAACCATTTCATGGAGCATGGTCGCTGCGGTGTTCTCGCTCGGTCTGTTTAGGTACTCGGCGCCGATGTTGATTTCATAGCGTCCGTCGTTCTCCTCGCCAGCGTTCCAGATTTTCTTTGTCGTGCAGTGGTCGTAAGCCCTTGGCGTAGACTGGACCGTAATGACGGGGCGGGGCAGCTTATCCTCAAAGTAAAGGCGATTCAGCAGGTCGAAGAGGTTTTCAAGCTTGCAGACGATTTCAGAAAGAGCAAGAGGCTTGTCCTCAACTTCCGTATCGGTCTTTTCCTCTTCGGTATGTACTCCTCAGCCTCAGAGGTTTCGGTTTCATTCTGAGCGTCCTGCGCTTCCTCAGGAGCTTCCTGAGCGGCCTCAGCAGCTTCTTCAACGGCTTTCCACCAGCGGCGGAGAGTGATGTTCTTGACCTCTTTGGTCTCACCCGTTGCGACGTCCTTCAAAGTAACGCCGTCCTCGATTGTTCCGATGAGCTCGGCAAGAGCTCCTGTCTTTACGTGTTTGTACATCATAGTATTGTCCTCCTTATTCATTCAGCGGTTATCCGCTTGACATTTATTATTATGTCGTGTTTTACTGATTTTGTATGCCGACGAAACACTCAGACTTTACTGAAAATAGTAAGTCGTTTCCTATGCACTTTTGCCGGTTTACTGTATTCGGTAGGGCGTTCGTCCCAAAACGACCCATACACAGGGCGGTTTACAACCGATACAACCGAGTAAAAATGGGCTCGGTTGTAAGCTCGGTCGTAAATCCTGCGGCGTCATACTGTCGCACTCTCAATCCGAGCGATAAAATTCTCAAGCTCTGCAACCGACTTTTTCGCGGCTACATAGTCCTTGGCAACGAGGTAATCGGGCTTTTCCTGTATCTCTTTTTCAAGCCCTGCTACAAAGTCCTCTGCGTCGTCAAGCGCCGTAGCGAGATAACGCTTGATTGCATTCCATTCTGATAACGTGAATTTCATCTTATCGCCTCCTTATTTGAATAGGTCTCTTGCTATGTAGTCTCCATAGCCCTTATCGATATAGGCCTGCAGCACTGACCGAGCCTCAACGTCATAGGTAATATGGTCGTGGACCTCTTGAATCGTGCCGTACTCCTGCGATAAGGCGACGATTAAATCGCTTGCCGCTTTGGTACTCCACGCAAGAGTGCGTGCCTTATAGGATTTCGCTGTAGGGGCGAGCCACTTGACGTCGCCCTTATCGTATCTGCGCCGACTCATACCGTCACCTCACATATAAGGTACTCGGTATTGTTCTCATCACGGTAGAGATAAGAGTCTACCAGCATGGGTCTCGGCCTTCGGCTTTCAATAAAGGCCTTAGCCGACTGCATACTTAAATAACCTTCCTGACTGACCTTGCTCGGGTGCGCTTTAGGTGTTACCTGCACGACGTAAATTCTCATGACCTCGCCTCCTGTCTTAGTTTGAGCAGCTTACTAAGGGCACAGTGAAGGAAGAAGTCCCTCAGCTCGTCCTCCGTGGTCTCATACTCAGTACGCACAATCAGCGTATAATTTGCGGCGTAACGGCTCCAAGAAATATTGAAGTGCATGTAGCTGTACCCTTGCAGGCAATCCTTGATTGCCGTGCACTCGCTTTCTGTGAAGTAGCCGAGCTCTGTAAAAAGGTGTTCTGTCATGGTCTTGTCCTCCTTATCAATGAAGCTTGTAGGTGTTGCCCTTAGCTTTGACGAAGTAATGCTTTACGAGCGCACCGTCGTGGTTTCTGCTCAGAGTGCTGTAGACTTCCTCAATATCAGAAAGACGAACGCTCTTGCAGCGGGGCTGTCTCTTTACAAAGGAAAGAACAACAGACTTTGCAGCTTCGGGCATAACGGTTGTTTTCTGAGAGCTGAAACGCTCATGGCGGTTATTCCGGCGGGTATTCTGAAGCATTTGCGCTTTGATTGCCTCCTCGCGGGTACCGTAGAATTTGCTGCCGCAACGGTTTTCACGGCCTACCTGATAAAACCTTTCTTCGTGGATAATCTCAAGTTTGTTATTCCAAATAGTTACCCAGTCGTTTTGGTTGTTCGGTCTGAGTCTGTCGTCCGCTTCGGGCTTGCCGACGATGATTTGAATACCCTCGAGGTTATTGTAGAAACGGGCGCCCGCCTCGTAGTCGGTAAAGGTATCGATTAAAACGCGGATAATCTCTTTGCCGTCGGTCAAATCGATTTTGCTGACTTCGCCCTGACTACTGCGCTGAGTAGCGGTGTTGATGTACCAGCCCTCTGCCATATAGCCTGCAACGATTTCGGTGAATCTCTTGTTAATATCCTTGAATAACATGTTTTTGTCCTCCAAAAAGTTTATTTGTTCTTGAGGCTTTATCCTCTTGACATATATAATTATGTCATGTTTCGCCGATTTTGTATGCCGACAAAGCACTCAGACTTTACTGAAAATAGTAAGACCCCTTCCGTGCAGTTCTTACTAATAACAGTAAATAGGGCTTCACGGGCAAAAAAAATAAGCCCTCATGCGGAGAAATCCGTGTGAGGGCTTGAAGGATAGGCTTTTATTCGGTTGTAGAGCTGACCGCGAGCTTCTGCGCACGTACCTCCGCTTCAATCTTAGTCGTGAGGTACTCGGTAATATCTCCGTAAACATCCTTGATAAAGTTCTGTATGGCGGGGCTCAGCGCCGCAATACACGCGGTCAGAGACTTCTGCAGCGCTTCGGCTTGGGCCTCTTTGGTAAACGACCCCGAGCTCTTTAAGGCGTCAACATAGGTCTGGCTTGTCACCGATACCGCAGCAGTTATGGCCGAGGAGATTTCAGCGATATAGGTCTGGACCGTTACGCTGTCCGCGTTCGCTTCGGCATTGTCTGCCACATTCTTAATCAGTTTTACCGCAAAGGTTGTTATAATCGGAATGGCCGCAGTGATAACGGCGGTCAAAAGGGTAGTTAAAAACTCCTGCATAATATTCTTCTTTACTCGTCCTCATGCTGGTGGGGGCACGCCCCATTATAGGGGCATGTCCCGCAGCCGCTCGCTCTTGTCGCAGTGGCATTTTCCATCCCAGCGAACAAGAGCGACAACCCAGACAGTATAGACGGCTATAATCAGTACCGCTAAAACGGCGTTTGCAATTTGTTCCATTATGACTGCGGAATAGTGAGTACCCAGCCGACGAGGATATAATTCGCCGTCAGCTTGCTGTACTTAGACTTATTCGCGGCCACGATTTTTGCGACAGTCGTACCGTACTTAGAGGCAATCGCCGATAAGGTATCGCCCTTAACGACGGTATGCATCACGGTCGTGCTTGTTGAAGTCGTGCCGAGAATCTTCACATAAGAAGCGTTCTCGAGGTAAATCCAGCCTGCGCCGGACTTCAATTTGCCCCAGCTGTTACTTACCTCTGTAATCGTAAACGTACCCTTGCCGGTGTATTTTCCGGTCTTAGAGTAGCTTGTCCCTGCACCTGTACGGATATTGAGGTCGGAGACGAGTACCTGTACCGTGAACGGGGTAGCGGGGTAAGAAGTATTTGTTGCGGTTGAGGTCGTGTCCTCATCAGAGGAAGAGGTATCGTCGGACGCACCAAGCAGGGCGTTAACCTGCGAGGCAATATCGCTCATTTTACTATAGAGGTAATCGCCGGGGCAGGACTTATTTGCATAGTCGCGATGGACTGTCATATTCGCGCCGTTTAAGTGATTGATGCGGGTATTTTTGTCCGTGCTCCATACCAGTTTTAAAATATTGTTCCTCTTGCAAATATCCGTCACGAGCTTAATTAAAGCGTTATACGCCGCAGTCGTAACGGCGTAAGGACTTGAGGTATCGCTTGCGGTTTCAATCGTGATTGCTCAGTGGTCGTTCGCCGCGTTACTGCTGCACCAGCTTCTGTCTGCCTCGTCCATGCAAAGGCCGATTGAGCCGTCCTTGCCTACGCCGTAGTTGCAAGAGGCGTTTCGGTCGGTATTGGCAAAGTAGTCGCAAATCTGCTTTGCGGTCCACTGACCTACCACGCAATGGATAGTGATAGTGTCAATGGTATGCGTTCTCGGGCTTGTCTTTTGCATTTTTGTGATGTTGGTATAAGTTACCAAGCTGCTGTTGCTCATACTTGAGTTAGCTCCTTTCGTTGTAGTAGTTGCGTACTTGTCATAGTACGTCTGTCCATAACTTGCGCGCTTGTTCTGGACGGTGGTTGACTGGTCTGCAGGGCGCTCGAATTTCGTCAGGACGGCATTCGACGCTTCCAGAATAGTAGTCGCGCTTTTCAGCGTAGAGAGGACAGAGGAATAACTGCTCTGCATTTCCTTCATTAAGTAATCGAGCTGCATTTCTAAGTCGCCGATACTTTTGCCTTCGCTCTGCGCAAAGCTGAGAAGCCCGGCTTTACGGGTGGAGTACGTCCACTGCGCTAAGCCGTAGCCCGCACTGTCGGACGCAAAATTGGTATACTCGCCGTTGTCCACGGCCTGTGTATACGTGTCGTCGGTGAAGCCCAGCTTGCTTTCGTAGCTGTTCTGCAGGTTGGTAGGCTCTAACGCCGATTCGGTGTAAAGGTTTCCCATGAGTCCTGCAGCGCCATAAGCGTTGCTGAACTTCCCGTATAAGTAATTCCATATTTTCTGTTCGGTTGTACTTCCTGTTAAAGCCATAATATCAGCCTCCTTTATTACATCTCGCTCGGGTTGCGGTTATCGTCGCCCGAGCTGTCGGCTTTAGCGTTTTTATGCACCTCTTCCTCGTCTGCCTTTTGCCACTCGCGGTTGCGGCGCTTGTCCTTGCTGGTCTTAATTCAGCCCATAATTCCGCACTCGCCGCCGAGCGCTGCGAATACGCAGGAACAGAGGGTATCAGGGATAGAGCCGTAAACCGTGAAGAGGTAAATCATACAGACAGTAAAGCAGAGGAGCGAGGCGCCTACGATAATCAGGATAATATCCATTGTACCGAGTCCTGATTTTTCAGATTTTTTCTGCGGCGTATCGTCGCCGCTTTCTGATTTCTTTCCCATAGTCACGCCTCCTAAAATCCGATTTGCACAAAAATAAAGCCGAGCACAATACTGATAATTGCCGTAATCGTATAGCTTAAAACTTTACGCCACATTTCGCCGTCCCTGCCTTCAATAGTGCTGAGCCGCTTGCCTTCATCTTCTTGAAGCTGCCTCATGTGCTCGATATTGTCGGTGAGCTTCTGCACCGATACCGTCAACTCCTAAATCTGCCGGTTGTTGTTCTCGAGGGTCGTCAGCCTTTTGTTGATACGGTTGTCCTCGGCGGTCATGCGCTCAAATTCGGCGTTGACCGTTCGGCGGAACTCTTCATGCTCCGCCCTTGTGATTGGTGTGTCCATCATCGTTTACTCCTTTCCCGTAAAGGTATTCAGCCTCAATGCTTTCCAGCTTGCGCTTTAGTCCGTAGCTGTCGCAGTGCTGCAGCAAGCCCTTATAAGACGCCATAATGCACTGATATTCCTTATACGAATACTTATTTTTAGCCAGTCCTTTACAGAGGAGCTTTGTCCTCCTGATACAGCGCCGAACCGTCTGCTTCTTGAGCTTCCTATGTGTAGCCCAGATGCGGTACCCGACAAAATCAATACCTGATGAGATAGGACGGATAACTGTCTTACGTTCGTTTAGGTCTAAATGCAAACGCTCCCGCAGGAACAGGCCTATGCTGTCCTTCAGGAGTGCGAGTTGTTCTTTCTTGCCGACGATAACTATATCGTCAACATACCGGATATACATTTTAATCTTCAAAACGTGTTTACAGTATTGGTCCAGCTCGTTAAGGTAAATATTTGCAAAGAGCTGACTCGTTAAGTTGCCGATAGGCATTCCTCTGTCCGACAATCGCTCTTCTTCGGTACAGTCGTCAGGACTCTTGCCCCGCGGAAGCCCGAAGCGCATATTCTTGTTGTCGATTATTTGCCCAAGCAGCCACATAAGCCGCTCATCGGCAATGCGCTGTCTCAGAATATCGAGCAGTACGGCGTGGTCTATCCGGTAGAAGTATTTCGATATATCGAGCTTCATGAAATACCAGTCGCCGCCTTGCCATGATACCTTTCTCAGCCAGTATTGTAGGCGGTCAATCGCCGCATGAATGCCTTTTCCCTTTCTGCAGGCGTAGGAGTCGTCAATAAAAATCTTATCGTATCTCGGCATGAGCTCGTGATATACGGCCCACTGCACAATACGGTCTTTGAATTTTAACGACATAATCAGCCGCATTTTAGGGTCATGGATGAAAAACGTATGGTACTCGCCGATTTCGTAGGTCTGCGATTCAAGCTCGCGTTTTATCTCAAAGAGATTCGGCTCTAACCGGTCGGTGAATTCCATAATATCGTCTCGGTAGCGTTTTTGACGGCGCGCGTCAAGATAGCAGCGGTATAATTCCTCAAAATCACACATGCGCTCATACGCGCCGTCAATTACATTTATTCCCTGAGGTCTATCTTCCATAGGTCGCCTCGTCGATAATCAAAATTTGTCGTGCGTGACGTTTCCGTCTTCACGGCGATTCAATCTTTTTCCTTTCGGAAGGGACACAAGCTCCTTAGGTCATTACGCCTCGGGGACTCCCCCTTAAGAGAGCCCCTAACAGGCCGGCGTAACGGCTGAGCGGAGCGGAACCCGATGTTCGTGTTGCTGTTGAACCGGGCGCTGTTGAAGTTGCTGTTGAAAACACCTGCGTTCGTGCCATTGTTCCAGTTACCACCACATTTAGGGAAGCACGAACAGTCGTGCCCCGTACAATAAAAATTTATAGCCTATTTAACAGCTTTCATATAGCCTCCGATTATTCGGCCGATTTCGTCGAGCTTTGCGCTCCAGACTGTATACTTTTTAAAGGAAAGAGGCGGCGCAATATTAGGGCCGTAGTAGTCCTTATCCTGAGCCAAGCGGACAAAATGCCGGAGTATGTCAAGCTCTACGTCCAGCTCCTGCAGGGTCGTTTTCTTGTAGTATTTCTTCTCGATAATGATTGCAAGCCGGTACATAGTCAGCATTGACTGGCGTATCTCGTTCGCCGTCTGGCGTTTTCGCCTCGGAAATTGAGCGACGACCGGCTTGCCGTATTTAATCATATCAGCAATTTTCTCTTTCAAGATAAAGGTCGTACGCTTTGAATTTGCCGGCAGCTCGAACGGCGGTAAGTCCTCTTCGGGAATAATTTCTTCGTCCTCATTCATCGGTGTTTCACCTCTTTCCTTATAGCGCCGGGCTATCGCCCGGCGCACAGTTTCCCAGTCGGCAGTTTACAGTTACTCATAGAAAGCGGAGCGGAACCCGAAGTCCGTGTTGCTGTTGGACCGGGCGTTGTAGAAGTTGCTGTTGAAAACACCCGCGTGTGTGCCATTGTACCAGTAACCACCACGTTTAGGGAAGCGCTCTGCGTTTCCGTTATTTATATAGAAATAGTCTCCCTCATAGTCCTGTGTGGTATCACTCGGAAGCAGGGCAAGAGCGTAAAGAAGCTCTTTCGCCTCGTCGCATACATCGTCGTCGGCGTACACTTTAACAAAGATACAGCTTCTGGAAGTATCACTCGAGCTGCTGATTGTTCCGGTAATCCAGCACCACTTAGAGCTGACATAATCGAGCTTCAAGCTATTCGTGGTCGTACCACTTCCGTCAGGCTCGATAAGCTCGCCCGTCGTGCCGTCAATCGCCATCCACGCAGCAGAGGAAGCAAGCTTAGAATTTGAGCTGTCCGCGGCGTTGTTATTCTCTAAAATTTGAAGCTCGCCGTATACGAGTCTCATGCCGTCGCTCCACTCCCAGACGTTTCCGTTTAGGTCGTAAATGCCGTCAAGCGCGCCGTTGTGGCTCCAAGTAACGGGGCCGGTGCCGGTCGCTACGCGGTCGGCGTAATAGCCAGACGACTCATCGGAGCTTGAAAGGTAAGACGGGATAGCTTTATAATTAGACTTGCGGGAGTCCTTGCCGTAGTTGTTATTGCCGTAAGGCAAAAACCCGTTTTTCATGCACCAGAGTGCGATTGCACCCCACTCCATAGCGCTCATCATGTGCCAGCCTTCGCCCTTATTTTCGCAGTACGTTCTCGCATTATCTGCGATAACGCTTGCCCTTGGATCTTCGCCCGGCAAGGAGTAGGCTCTGCTGTTGTACACAACGTTCTGGTATTTACTGATGTAAATACCGCTTTTCTCAACACCGTCTACGATAAACGCGGGGTGCGTACTGTCGCTTGCGCCGTCGATAACGTCCGACATTTTGAATTTCGGCACGTACACCATGACAGAGGGAAGTCCTACGTCGTCGGTCAGAATGCTGTTGCTGGGGAACGCACTCTTCAGTGCGAGATTGGAAAGGTCAAAATTACTTGCCATTGTTCAGGTCCTCCTTAAATCTGATAATCTACCAACGCCCAAAGCGTCAGAGTTACGTTGTCAATGTCGAAGTCGACGGGCTCAAGGGTCGTAGTGGTCTCGCCGTCTTCGCCCTCGGTTTCAACCTCTGTATATTCTCTTGCGGGAATATCGATAGTCGCAACATAAGCGCAGTTGCCCTTGACCGCATTCATGAGCTGGCCGTTGCCGTCGCTGCAAACGTCGATATGAACGGGGTCGTCCGCCTCGCACTTTGCGAGGTTAAGAATCATGTCGTCGTTCAAATTCAGGTAATTGCCGTCGGTGCTGTAGGGGATTTTCGTACCCTCATTGATTTCGATTACTGTCATGCTAAAATACCTCCTCTGATTTTTACGGTAACGTCTACACTTGAGGCGCTGCTGTTAAATTTGATGTAAAAGCCGTTGACCGCCTTGTTATAAACCTCGATTTCGCCGACGTCGGTTGCGTCGGTATCGGGAATAACCTCAACGGTATAGTTGACGGTGTTTCGGGTCGTGCCGAGACTGATTTTTGTCGCCGAGTTATTGAACGGGTAGCTTGCTGAGTTTGTTAAAGTAATCGTCTGTTCCTCAGGAGTTACCTCCGCCAAAAGGTCCTCGGTAATACCGCTTACGTCCTCGTCGTTTGCGTCCGCACGGTCGATGAGGTTTCTCACGAGCAGGTGCAGAATTCCGACCGCCAAATCATGGTCGGTAATACCCATTTCAATGTTGTTGAAATTTGCTGCACTCATGTTTGTGCCCTGCTGCACGATTGTACCGTAAGGCTCTAAGGTAATGGTGCCGTCGTTGTTTTCCGTAACCGTAAATGTCCGGTCAGGCGTGATTGCGTGGTCAAGCCACAATAGATTCGCATACATTTCTTTGCTTCACCTCCGTTAAGATGTAATTTCATAGAGCGGAAATTCCCAAAGGGTAATTACGCCCTGCGTGGCCAGCTTTGTGATACTTTCCATGATTTGCCCGGCGACGTCGCCGCCTGTATCAATCAGGCGAACGCTGGTAATCGTTAAGGCTTTGCTGTCGGTGGTCTGGCTCAAAATCTTAAGCGTATCGTCGTCAATGGTCTTGCTCGTGATTTGAGCGTCGTACCAAGTACCGCCGGCGTAGTACTGGATTTTAGCGATACTTTTCAGCCACTCGGTACGCCTTTTGTCCAAAAAATCATCCGTCCAAAACGCCATTGTTTTAACCTCCTATTCTTGAATATGCTACCCCGCAGGGCAGGTAATCAACGCTGCAGGCGGTAGCGGTCGCCGCCGTCACAGTGTCAATCGCGTTGTTGTCTGCCAGTTTTTCGATTTCGGGGTATACGCCCGCAACCGGGTACCAGCTTAAATAATGCGTTCGCTTTTTGCCGATAACTACGGCAAATTTATAATCTACCATTGCCCGATATTCGATATGGACCGGAAGCATTTTCGACAGCAGCAGGTAAATATCCGAGATATAAACTGCAGCTTCGTCGCCGCGCTCAAATATAATATCAAGGCGGTTATTTCCTTCATCGTCGAACGCGTAAAATTCGCAGGTTACGCTTGCGCCGGTATAGGCATAAATCATTTCGGCGATTCTCGTCGCCGAGACTTTACCTTGACCGGCAAAATAGCTTTTCAGCAATCTGCGCCGCTCGTCCAGTGACCTTGATTTCATTAAGGTAATTCCCAAAAACTTTTCCAGCAGGTAGACTGTGTCCTCGTCCATGCTATCGATAAAGTTATTCGCAATTACAAGGTCGATACCCGAGTCAATACCGTCTGCAAGTTCGCCCTCCGTCCTTAAAATCGCGTCCATTTCAAATACTTCGCGATAAAAGCGGGGGTAGAAGGTAATTAGCTCTTCGTATTTATTTTTCCAATAAGAATCAGCTCTCGACATTGACAACCACCTCTGTCACAACAGGTACGCCGTCGTCGCCCGGAGAAATGTTTTCGGTATCTCCGTTAAGAGTGAGGTCGCTGTAGTCGAGAATGCTGCTCGCACTTGCGATAATCGCACCGACCGCTGTCAGACGCACAATAATGTCAGAAGCGTCCTCCGTCTCTAAAACAAGTTCGGCAAAATAATCTTCAAGCGCCTCGGTCACTTCCTCTACGGCGTCGTCGCTTGAGGCACTGCTTGATAACGTTGCTGTAAATTCTACGGTTATCCCTACGCTGTCGGCTGCCGCTGCAGTGAAGTGCGCGCCCAAGTTGGCGACCCCTTCGCCGAGGCCATCGCCTACAACATAAGTTTTACCGTCAACCTCTACAGTCTGCCCCAGCGTTGCCGGGTCGATATATTCCTGTACTTCTTCAACGATACTGTCCGAGACGGGAAGTCCTAAAGGGCTGATAAGTACGCCCTTGATGGTATTCGGGCCATTCCACAGAGGAGTAATTCTCGCAAGGCCTACACCGTCGATACTTTCACACCATGTTTTATAGTGCTGCTTGTTTCCGTTTTCGGCAGGGCCTGCGATTTTCTCCTAAATACAAGTCCTCAAACTGTCGTCGTCCTCATCGTCCGTGCCATATTCGCAAACGGCGCCAAACGTGGAAGAGGTAAGGCCCGTAATTGTATTGACTGGTACGGCTAAATCACCTTCAGCGATATTGTTGCCATCCGTACCTGCTTCTTCAGCGACGAGGATAAGCTCGGTACCATCGTCGGTTTCGATTTCTTCGACATAAAAATACAGGCCGGTATCGCTGTGGAAAAACCTTGCGCCCGCTTCGGGCGCCGTGCCTTCGTATACAAGGTAATACTTTGCGGCAGTCGCTGCGTTTCTCGTCATGCCGTACTCGCTGGCTTTCATGTCAAGATATTCACCGGAGGCCGTTGAGATAAAGACGTAATTAAAAATCTGGTCAAGGTCGGTATACATTTTTGCGATTTGCTCAATGATACCCGAGATTGCGTCATAAAAAATGCTCCCTGCTTGGGTATCTATCCCGTCGGGAGCTTTTGACAATACGTCCTCAAGCAGCGCTTCCGCTGTATAATCTTCAAACATTCTAAATCGCCTCCGATATATTTATTTTGCCGAAAATAGTATCAGCGTCAAAGCTGATATACGCGCCGTCGTCCTTAAACTCAAAGGCAAAATTCGATACGCCGAGAATACGGGTATCAGGCCTTAAACAGTCCTCGACAAAACCCGGGATAACCGCTTCGGTGTATTCCCTCGTTGCGTCGTTGACCGTAACGGCGTCCTCGATTTCGCTGCCGTACTGGTTGTCATAGATAAGGCATTTGAAGCGAGGAGTAATCAGGGCCTTGCGTATGGCCTGCTGTACGGCCGCTTGTCCGTCTACGTAACCGATAATTCGCCCGTGGTATATAACCTCGGTACCGTCCGCATATTTGCCAACGGCCCGCTTCGTGTCAAGCGTAAGGCCGTAGGTCTTGCTCGGCAATTCTTCTGATTCGGAAATTGTATCAATTCCAATAGGTACTACAACACTTTCGGCCATTAGCTCACCACCCTGTCTAAAACATAATAGAGCTTGCCCCTGTTGAGGGACAGTACATAAACCTTTTCACCGGTTTTCAGTGCGTTATATACCGTTATCGTACCCTCTGTCAGCGTAAACGTTGAGAGAGGGTGATAGTGCGTGCCGTCGCCGCTCGTGTGCCCGCTGTGTGCGCCGCTTGTGGTCGTAACACTGTTTAAGCTGCCGTCGCCGACGGTATAGATCGCGGTTGTCGTGTAGTCACTGAGGTGCCTCGGCACAACGGTAATGCGCTCGTTGATAATCAGTTTTTCATCGTTCGCCATCTGAATTTTTAGAGGACTTGCAGAAATAACCGTTCCCTGCATGAGTTCCGCACTGTCAAACATCATGCCTTAAATAATTCCTTTTAAGCTCGTTTCGTCGGCCATCTTATCGCCTCCTAACTAAACGTACCGGCGTCTACCCAGCCATATACTTCAGTCTGTCCGTCTGTATGCACTAAGTGATACGGGTGCGCCGCAGACGAGGCTGTAGAAATATACGTAATCTTCGCGGGGCCCGCAGAAAGATTAGTTTTTGACGGACTGCTCGTTGAGCTTGCAGCACAACATTTACCGCCGTTAAACTGAACAATATCGCCGACTTTATAACCCGTACTGCTCGTATCACTTGAGCTTGAGCTACTTGAGCTTGAGCTACTTGAGCTTGTACTGTTTGAGCTGCTTGAAGTTTCTACCGGCGTAAGATTGAGCGTTAACGACATAGTGTGCAATTCTCCTTCAAAAGTGTATTTATCCTCGTCCACGTAAAAGGTCTTGCTGAGGCCCAAGTGCGGGATATTGATAAACACGCCTACACCAGAGATAACGTCTGGCAAGCCGAGGACCTTATCAAGGGTAAGAGTACGTTCGGGCGTGCTCTTTTCCTCTAAGAGGAATTTCGCAAGAGCGGTAATCTGTGCCGTTGTCAGGCTTTCATCTGGTGTGTCTATATCCTGAAAGGTACCGATTTTTGCTTCAAGTGAATCGTCTTGCGCCTGAGCTAAAACCGTACCCTCGCTGGACAGGAGCTTGATTCTCGTCTTAATATCCTCAATACTTTTCATGTATTGATAAGTCGAGATATTTACGCCGGTTTCTAAAACCCACTGCTTCACATTTTCGAGGCGCTTCTTCAAATACAGTTTTCCGCCCTCGGAAAACACATAGTGCTTCACACCGGTATTTTCATAGTCAAGGCTGAGCGTGTCTTCGATAGCGTCCCAGCCCGTTGTCTTTTTCTTCGTGAGGTCGGGTATGGTATAAGTCGTCTGCGCAGCGCTCTCGACCGGAATACCAAAGCGGCTGCACACGTCCTTGAATACGTCCGTCGCAGTTTTATTCTCGTAAACGAACGTATCTTTATTGTTGGAGAGGTAAATTCCCATATCGTAAGCGATATAGTTCGCGGTCTTTTTATAACTTGCCGTTTGCCGCATAATCATTCCCCGGAATAGCTCCGTGCCATTATACAAGAAAATACAGTGGTACCCAGACTCTATATCAATTTCGCTTCTCGCATGCTTATAGCCGTCGTTGTCTAAAAGCGTAAATTTTAGTGTTCGAGTAGGGCTGCCTCTTCGACCGCTCCACGTAATCGACTCGACAAGCTGGGAGATTTCTTTGCCGCTTGTCGCACCGGTTTTTAGTATGATAAGACTGATTTTTGTAGTCAATCGGCCGCACCTCCTTTATGCCGCGGGTATCGTCAAAACCTGCCCCGGGTAAATAAGGTTGGGGTTACTACCGATAACGGATTTATTCGCATTATAAATCACAGTATACTTAGAGCCCGAGCCGTAGTATTTCTTCGCGATATTCCATAAGCAGTCGCCGCTCTTGACCGTGTAGGTCTGTGGCGTAGTAGAATTATCGACTTGGGTTTCCGTGCTTTGCACCGTAGCGGTTGAGGTAGAAGTCTTAACCGTTACTGACCGTACCGTGACTTCCCTGTATTCCTTTAGGGTCAAGCTGTAGTGAATCGTGCCAACGTTGCTGCCCTGCTCGTAGTAGGTAAAATCCTCAATCGTACAATACATATCTACACCGACGTCGGTTAAAATCAGATGTACGGGCTTATCACCTTCGTACCACGATTTCAACTTTGATACACAGGTCAGCGGCGCGGTCAAGCTGCTTACGCTTAGTCCCGGGAAAGACTTCTTAGGAAAGAAGCTCTCAAACGAGAATTGAAACGCAGGCGGGGCCTGCTTCACAACGATTTCGTCAAGCTCCGCTACATCAACGCTGCTATTATTGCTTCCGATATTTACGGTAAACTTCTCAAGAAGTACGGGAATGCGGAGCTTTTCAGCTTCGGCGTTATAGGTAATCCACATCTGATAATTAGTAACCATAGCTGTAGTCTCCTTCCTCGTAAATTTCCTGCCGCAAGATTTCCGAAAGCACCGGCTTCAGGTATTCGTAAAGAATCGCAAGGACTGTCTCTTTATCGGCTTCGCCGTTGCCGCCGAGCTCAATCGCTCCGCTGCCGGCAATTTCAAGGAATATCCTCTTGACCGTTTCTAAAGAGCCGGTCGACTCTTCACTGTCGCCGGTAGTCTCCAGCACCTGAACGGTACTTGAGTAATTACTTAGAGCGGTGTCACCTTCGTAAGTGTTCGCACCCTCGTAGGTATTGAAGAGGCGGTCGCCTTCATAGGTGCTTGCGCCTTCATACGTGTTGTAAATAACGACTTGCGTATTTTGCACAACAGCGCTTACACTATCGTTTTTCATACCGTTGAGGGCTGCAATTAAGCGGTCCGTCTCACTCGCCGGGAATACTTCGCTGCCGGGCTCACCCACGATAAGCTCGGGACCATTTTCACCGGCGATATAATAATTCTTACCGTCAAGCGACCCTGCTGAGTGTGCAGGTACGACAAGCTCACGCCCGCGCTCACCTGCGATAAAGGTATCAGGCGAGTAGGTAGTACCTGTTGCCTCCATAGCTGCGTAGCTCACACTTGAGCCACCACTGCCGCTGCCGATCGATACACTTACACTTGTACCGGACAAAGCTGCACTGACTGCATTTGCTACAGACTGCGCTGCCGATACGGCTGTCGCCTCTTGAGCAAGAATTGAATTTGCGTAACTGGTAATCGTGGCCTGCGCAGAGGCTGCCGCTTCGTCTGACAAGTTGAGGTTGTCAGTCATAATCGACGCCATCTCATCAGCGTAACCCTGCATTTGCTCGGTAAAGTCAGTTTGCCATTCAGCAGTAGTTGCCGCTGCGGTTTCCTGTTGAGCTGCTACTTCCGCAAGGGTATTTGCTAAGTATTCAATTTCCGCTTCGCCGCCATTTTCAATAGCGTCTGCCATACTTGCTGCAAGACCTGCCGCTTGCTCGCTGCCGTCAGAAGCGTACTCTAAGAGAGCCTCGTAATTTTCCTTCGCTTCACCGGTTAAGCCCTCGCCGTAAGTAGTTAAAGCTTCCAGATTTGCGTTATAGGTTTCCCAGTACTCGAGCTGAGTATTTAAGGCTTCCTGCGCTGCCTGAACAGTAGACTCAAGGTACTCCTCGGATTCCGTGCTTGCCTCGTCAAAGAGGTCAAACTGGCCTTGGAAGCTTTCAAGAGCTGCGTCATAGGCTTCTTCATACGCTGCGACAAGCTCCTCTACACTTTCCTGCACGCTTGCGTAGGCCGTTTCTGCCGCCGCTTGATAATCGATAACAGCGTTCTCGTCCTCTTCTACAGCGTCAGCGACAAGGCCAAGCTCCTCTTCAAGCTCGGCAATTTTGCTGTTTGTGTCGTCAAGCTCGGCCTGCAGGTCGTTTTGTACGCCCTGCGCCGCTTCGAGCGTGTCTTGCGCGTCCTCCCAAGCGTTCGCAATATCGCCAAAGCCCCAAGTCGTATAAATCGCTTTCCAGTTAGAGCCAATAATTGTGTTGTAATATTCTTCATGCGCCGCTTCGGCCTGTTCTTCCGCAAGAGTAACCTCATCGGTAGCGGCAGCAAGCTCTTTCTGATACTGGGCTTGCTGCTTAAGCAACTCAATCCATTCTTCGTATTTCTCAGCTTGACGCTCTTGCTCAGCCTGGGCCTTAGCTGCTTCCTTAATTGACTCTATGGTGCTGTCCTGATTAGAAATTAAATCTTCGTAAGTCAGGTTTAGACCTTCAATACTGCCGTTTAAGGAATCAATTACGGCCTGCATAGCCGTTTGTGTTTCACTGGTCTGCGCTGTAGAAGAAGCGAGGCCATTCAGTTTCGCAATTAAAACAAAATTACTTGTTTCGGAATCGTCAATCGCCGCAATATTATCTTCGAAAGACTGGATTGCCTCACGATTAGAGGTAATCATTTTATCGATTTCTGCAACATACTCCTCAACAGACTGCTTGCTGGCTTCATAGGCTTCGGTCAAATCATCGATTTGATACTTCAGGGACGAGGCCTCGTTAGATAACTCGCCGTGTTCCTGTACCGCCTTTTCGTACTCGGCGTTGAGGTCCTGCAGCTCGTAATACTGGGCTTTAGTCATAGCGGTCATACCTTCAGTTTCATCGCTTGCACTGCTGAGGTTTTTAGACAGCGTAGCGACGATTGCGACTACTGCCGCAATAGCAGCTACAACCAAGGTAATAGGCCAAATCGCCGCCGATAGCGTTGTACCGAATGCTGCGGTAAATGCCGTAGAGATTGCAACTGCTGCGTTATATGCGACCGTCGCCGCTGAAAGTATAGCGAACGCGGCCGCAACGCTTCCGAGCGCAACACCGATAGCTACAAGGCCCTTCGTTATGAGTGGGTGCTCGTTGAGGAACGTACCAAAACCATTTACCACATCGGCAAACCCGCTTGACAGACTGCTCAAAGTAGGCTCGACTGCGCTTGTAAAGGCTGCGCTGATATTATTCGTGGCCTGCTCCCATTTCTCATCGAGGGTCTGCGTTGCTTCGACGGTAGTGGAAAGAGTACCATCAGCATTCTCAAGAGCACTGACAAAATCCTCCAAATTGAACACACCTGACTGCGCCGCATTTACGATTGCGACGCCCGCGCGGCTTCCGAAAATATCTGCCGCTTCTTCGGTAGAAAGTAAACCCTGCTCGGCCTGCTCCAGAATGTCGTAAAGGTCCTCAAGGGAGCTGATTGCACCGTTTGAGAGGGCTGTTCTAAAGCCCATCATAACTGCGCTTGTCTGCGTGCCCTCAAGCTCCATATTCATGAATAACGCAGTCGCTTCATCAAGGCTAAAACCGAGCTGGTCGAGGATTGCCTTATTGCTGGTAAGCTGAGAGGAAAGAGTGTCTACACTGATACCGCTCGCCTGTCCGGCGTAGGTCAATTTCGACAACATAGTTTCCATTTCGCTTGCGTCAACGTTCCACTGATTCATGAGCTGCGTTACGCTTCGTACCGAGCTCGCGGCGTCGCCGCCAGTTACGTCGGCAAAATCGAGGAAGAGCTCTGTCGTTTCCTCAAGGGCTTCTCCTGTATAACCGAGGCGGGTATTGATTTCACCGACGGCGGAAGCGGTATCGTCAAGACTTCCCGTTTTGCTTGCGGCGTATACGTTCATCATGCTGTCGGTCAAGCTGTCTAAAGCCTCACCGGTCGCGCCGGTTGCAAGTATAACCGTACTTTCCGCTTCAGAGAAGGCGTCTGCGAAGTCATATACGGCCTCGGCTGCTTCCTTGACAGTAGCAGTAATTCCGGCAGCAGCTAAGGCGCTTGCAATGCCGTTCTCCGTGTCGACACCGGATTTTTCAGCTTCTTCCGCTTCTTTCGAGGCGTCCTCCGTAGCCTTCGACAATTCGTCTGACGCCTCGGCAGCTTTGGCGTTTGCTTCGGCTAACTTGTCCGCAGCTTCAGCCGCTGTCAAGCCCGCTGCCTCAAGCTCGCCGATAGAAGCAGTACCGCTTTCCGTTACGGCGTTGTACTCGTTCATTGCAGCTTGGGCCGCTCGCTGCGTAGACTCCAATTCCTCAAACGCTCGGCTTGCATTCTCGGTCGCCTCCTGCAGGGCTTGCTTCGCCTGCTCGGAGACTTTATCGTTTTCGGCAAGCTCCTCAGTCATTTTGCTTGCCTCACTGATTGCTTCAGCAAGGCCGGTATTTGCGTCAGAGGCTTGTTCAAGGGCGTCGCTTAAATCACTGCTCGCCATTTCGCAAAGCTCCATAACGCTCCGTTCTTCCTCAAGAGCTTTCGCCGATTTATAACCCATGTCAACAAGCTCTTCGGTACTGTACATAGCCTCAAGAGCGCTCTTGCTGTAGTTGCCTATGGCATCGGTCCAGTAATCCGTCGTGCCTGCTGCGTCATTCACGGCAAAGTTATAACTGTCAATAGAGGTAGCAATGCCGTCGATAGACGACACAGCAGAAGAGACGGCGCCGGACACGCCCTCAAATGCGGAGCTCGCCGCTTCGCCGGCGCCTTCCCAGCGTTCTGTCATCTGCTGGCCGGCTTCAGCCATTTGCCCGAGCTTATCGCTCATTTCATCGATTAACTTAAATCTTGCCGATAATTCAGCCACATTGCCACCTCCTTCTTATGCTTTTGCTTTTACCGTGTCATGCCTTACCGGGTGTTTATCCTCCTCAAGCTCAGAGGCGATATACAGAAGCTGTACGCGCCTTGGCATATTGTAGTAATCCTCAAACCTGAGATTGTGTCGCTGCCATAGGACGTGCGGCCAATAGCCGTCTGAGCCGGGAGTGCTTACGAGTTTTTTGCTGCTTCAAGCTCCTCGTCGTCGCTTACTGCGTCGGCAAGGCCGAGCGCCTGCATAACGATACGGGTAACATGAGCGTACTCGTCCGTTTTCGGGAATACCAGAAGCGGCATTTCCGTAGCGTCGACACAGTTGTAATATTTCATCAAGTCCGAGTCTTTCAGATTCGGGTACTGCAAAGCTTCGACGATAATATGACGGCTTGCCTTCGCATTGTCCCTCTCTGTTTTCCAGACAATTTCATTCCCATTTGTCAGAGGGTTGCCGCACTTGTCGGTCGCAATACTCCTCTTTCTGTAAGCGTCGTTAATCTTGTTGATTTCAGCCGAGGACAAAACCTTGATTTCAAAATTGATAACGTTGCCGTCCTCATCCTTGAAGCTGTCGGGACCGGGAGCGGTAACGACCTCCGCCTCGGTGCTTCTCATAAAATACTTAAGGTTCTTTTTTGTAGTAGTCGCCATAATAGCAAAATCTCCTTTACTAAAAATAATAGCCCCTCTTAAGCTGGCCGCCTAAGAGGGGCGTTTTTCGGTTGCCCTTGCAGATATTACACAATATCCTTTGCGTTGAAGCTGATAGTGTCGTCAACAACTTCGCCGCCGCTGTCAAGGTTAATCAGGTTAAGGTCGCCTGTCAGGACGCAGCCCACACAGGTAATAGTTTCGCTGCCGTTATCTGCGTAGTAGTCGCTGTTTTCGTCGTCCATAATACCCTAAATGGTGAATTCCGGCGTGCCCTTGTCGTTCATGTACTGCTTGATTGCCTCACGCAGCCACGGGGTGGAACGTCTGCGGGTAATCGTGCCGGAAATGGCTGCGCCCAGCCATCTGCTGCTCTGCGTGATTTCACCGAGCTGGCGGCCGGTCCATACATCAGGCGTAAACTTGATTTCGCACTTAATGCTATCCAAGCACTCAATGCCGTCAATGAAAATTTTACCTTCTCTCAGAGAGATAGGATTTTTGTTATATTCCATTACTGCCATTTCTTATTCCCTCCTTATCGAGTAGTCACTGTGAAGAACAGTTTCTCAGCACTGTCTATAGGCTTGATACCTACATCAAAATAGGTCTGGTCGCCTGCACTGTTCTCACGGTCTACGAGGAAGTCCTCGTCGTAATCAACATCGTCGATAGCGCCGGCCTCGTAGTAGAGCTTCAAAATGCTCTTGCCGATACCTTCCATAATATCCCAGCCGGTAGAGCTGTTGTCGTACTTATTCGGCGGGAAATTCAGCACTAAGCTGTTGTGGAAAGCGTCAAGCACACGGAGCACCCTGTTCTTGCGATAGCTTTCGCCCTTGCCGTCGGAGAACGTAATCAGGGAGTTAATATCGTACTCAACCACGACCGCACCCTGCTCGTTAACCGAGAAGAAAAACTCACCGTTGTTAATTGCCTCGACCGCTTCCTCGTGGCTCTTAGCGTCCACGACCGCAATAGCGCCTTTAACGGTACGATAGATATTGCTCTCCATATAGGTTGCGCCTGCTGTCATGCCAGCAACAAATGCGGTCGCCTGCGCAGCTGTAAGCTCGCCGGACTCCAGCTCGTAAGAGTTGATGACGTTGATAACGCCCTCGTAGTCGGGGCTCGTCATGTTCGCCACAACGACCTGTACCTTCTTACCCTCATTCTCGCACATATACTTGACCTTAGTCTTTGCTGCAGAGAGAAGAGTGCTGTCCTCAAACGGGAACGCCATCGTGTCAAAAGACACATTGTCAGCAGCTTCCAAAAGCGCGGTAATATCCGCATTTGCGGTCGTACCGCTCGTGCCTCCCGTCAGGGTAACGCCCGCAGTCTCCGCAAGGTCACCGTCCACAGCGAACGTAATATACGCGCTGTCTGCAAGGTCGTCTGCCGAGGTGATTCCCTCAAAGGCCTCAACCTTGCTGCCGTCCAAATAAACGGAAACGTCGTAGCCACTTACCGGGTTTTCCTCCACGACGTAAGTCAGGGAGTTGCCTCTTGCGCCGGCATAAATTGCCGTAGCAGTAAGACCGCCGCCGGACCCCGACGCAGTAGCCGTGCCCTCTGTGTAAATATACACAATAACCGTAGAAGCGTTCTTAAACGCCTCGCGAATCAAAAGCATATTGCCGGCGTCGTCAGTGTCGTAAACGCTGTAGCCAAGCTTAGCTGCCGCAGAATCGGGTGCGGCGCCGGTCAAGGTAATCATTTCACCTGCGGGGCCGTAGTCCGTATTAGCGAGCGGAAGCAGCACGGTACCTCTGGACGCGCCTTTAATGCTTTCTTGAGATTTATCTTTGAAATTGACGTAAGTACCGGGACGTACTTTGCCCACGGTCTTGTCGAAAATTCCACCTGCCATATTACTTTACCTCCTTCTTACACCATGTCGTAATGATGTCCTTTACTTCAGACACGGTATACTTTTTATCCGTGTCAAGTCCTGCCGTCGCCACGGCGAATACCACGGTAGGTACCCCAAAGAGCTCGTGGCAATGTTTCTGCAGCGCCGTAAGAGTAAAGGTTTTCTCGGCCTTTGTCTTAGTGCTTGCGGTTGCCGTACTGGTCTCAGTCGCTTCTGCGGTCGCAGTCTCGGCGGTTGTTTTCTTAGTCGCCATATCGATTTCCTCCTATTATGAAATTACCGAATTATTCGGGGTACTCACCTGCGTATTCGGGATTCGGGTAGTTAGCCGTACAAATGGTTACCGCCGAAGCAAATGCAGCGGCTATGCTCACGGTATTATATACATCTGGATTGCTCCAGCCGTTTACCTCCCACTCAACCATCTTCTCAGGGACGTCCATGTTATAAGGCCGTCTGCTTGTCCATGTCAGCGTGAGCTGTACCACACCGTCGTCCGCGCACTTCAACGAGGGGTCGTCAAGACGGAGATTTTTACCCGTCTCTTCGCCGTCCTCATCAATCAGAGGGACAAGGTTTCGGTTTTGCTTCAGTGCTGTCAGGACTTTCCAAGCCATTTCGTGGGCGTTCTCGGTCGTACCGGCGAAAAGGTTAATGTACCAAGCGTACCGCATTTTATAGGTGCGGAATGTTTTGCCGCCGGTATCGATTTCCGGCTGAGGGAAGTATATTGCCGGATAATTAAAGCTCTCCGGCACGTTGTAGTAGTAGGGCGACGGATTTCCTGCATGGCTCGTCGTAAAAGCCATAATACTCGCGATTTCCTGCTCAAGCAGCATACCCGCGCCTCCTCTCAAATAAAATCGCTAAAGTACCGGTCAAGCCAGTCTTGCATTTTAGCCTCCAGAATATCCTGGAACATCTTCTCGAATATTCTCACTGCGCTGTCAAAGTAATGCGCACCTTCAACCCAATGCTGTTTTAGTACCATGCCGGTCTTAGCTCCGGGCTCATAAATAAAACGGTCGCCGTCCCAAGTACCCGAAACAAAACGCGTTTTTACGCCTTTCGGGTTAGTCCAGTGGCCGTCATTGACATACGCCGCGTAGCTCACATTCGTACCGACTTCAAGCGTTAAGCCGTCGTCGGAGAGGTCCCAGATGTTTTCGTCTCCGCCCTCGTGGAAGCTTGCCAGCAAAAGACGCGTGTCCATAACTTTTCGCCGGATAATTTCATCCTCGACAACTCGTAAAAACTCAGCGCCGAGCGCCTGCATAAACGTCTCCAGCTCCTTCTTGAAGTCTCCGCTTGCCGCTTGCTTCATGCGGGCGAAAAAAGCATTAAACTCGCCGAAGTCAAAATCTACAGCCCGGCCCATTAAATAGGCTCCTGCGCAGGCTTGCGGCTAATCATGACATACAAGTGGTGGTTTTGTATCTGCACGGGAATATCTGCCGTGTATTCATAGCCGGTCTGTTTATCAATGATTTTATCGTTCAGCCTTATATCCGTACCGAGCGGAACGGTCAGCTTGATTTTTCGCTTGATATTCCGCCTCAGGAGTAAGCTGAACGACTACATGCGTACCGCTCTTGACGCCGAAGTGGCATTGCAGGTCTGTTATATCCGGCTCGTCGGGATAAGAGAACGCAGGAGAGGAGGTCAGGCCATACCCGGGAGACTCGCTTATCTCTTGTATATGGTAAACGTCGCAAGTGTGATTTAGCATCGACATAAACGACATGGTGGTCCCTCCTTTATAACTTCCTCATTCTTATGGTAACGGTGTTTTTCGTGTCGGACAGAATAAACATCTCAAGCAGCGACGCCAAGTCTAAATTCCCGATAATGTCCTCCGTGTCGGCCAGAGTATAAGAGTAGTCGTCAAAGGACTCGCTCTTATACGTGCCCGAGACGTTGCTGAAGTCGACCGCATACGCGGCGTAAGCTTCCGCAATCAAAATCACGGCGATTTTTACGGGCTCCGGTACTGTAGGGAATTCCTCGTCGTCCTCAAAAAGGCGCCGTGTATAGCTGATTACATACTGCTCGGTGCGCATGATGTCGATAGCGAGTTTTTCGTCCGTCCGGTTGATAACGCTTTCCCGGTCGCTGTATGCCCGCACTTCGTCAGGCGCTACCCAAGGTCTTGTTGCCATACAACCGCCTCCTTTCTGTTAGGCTTCGTCGGGGAAGAGCTCCTCAGCTGTGTTAATCGCCTCGATATAATCGGCCTTAGACTTCAAGCCTTTCGTATCAAGCCCTATCTGCTGGGCAAGTGCTTTGAGCTGCGCCAGCGATATTTTCTCAATATCGGTCTCAGTCTCAGCCTCAGTCTCTGCTGTTGCCGCGCTCGCAATCGTACTTGCCGTGGGAGTCTCGGTTTCTGCAGCGAGGGAGAAATATCCGCTCGCAATGAGCGAGTCGGATATTTCCTTGCTGCTTACCTCGACAAAAGGGCTTTTCTGAGTAGCTTTAACGCCATAGCCGGTATAGGAATGGCCTTTAACAAGTTTCAGCTTATACATAAGCTAAGCCCTCCCTTCTTACGCAATACCGGTGATGATAGCAGTCGCGTCAGTCTCCTCAATGATTGTGTCAAAGTCAAGGTGCACCACGTAGAAACGCTTGTCAGCCATGATAGCTTCCTTGCCCTCAGTGGTCTTACGGATTTTCATGTCGTAGGTATTTACGACGATGAGATTCTGCGGGTCGGTAAGAAGAATCTTATCATCAGGCATTCTCGGCACCTAAATGGTCGGAATAGAAGCGGGTCTCTTATACAAGCTGTCCGGGAAATGCGCGCCGGAATTCAAGCCCTGATTGAGCAGGAAGAACTCCTACTGCTGAGCGCGGTGCGGGCTCATCAGCCAACGAAGCTTGCCGTTGTTGTACTTATTCGGCATAGCCTGCAAAGCGCCGTAGAACATATCGAGATTCATGTCGGTCAGCGCGGACGCGTCATAAACGTGGCCGTCAGTCTCGACCTGCTTAAGCCAGCCGTCATTGATATACAGGAAGTAGTAATCGTCGTCGGTGGTTTTGGTGTCGGTGTCGCCGTTGAAGTAAATATCCTCAAGGTCAATGCCGAGCTGGGTCGTCATAAGGTTGGTAATGGTCGCCTCAAGACCTTCGCCCTCGATATTCTCGCGCAGAGTCTCCTCAGTGATTTCCCAAAGCAGACGCACCGCAGTGGTCGCATAGGTAATCTGGGAGTAATTCGGCTTCGCACGGTAACCGGTAATCTGGCCGGTAGGCTCGTCGAGAACGGGAGCGCTGCCGTCAGCCTGCGCATCAATGTTCTCGGTTTTCTTCCTCAAAATACGGCTCGCAATACCGATTTTATCGATTTCGCCGGTCTTTGTGCGGCGCATTTCGTGTCTTACCAAAGGGCTCAGAGGGGTTGCCTCAAAAGTCTGCTTGATAAAAGTACGGGCCTGTTCAGGGTTAAGCAGGCCATAGGTAATGTCGTCGGTCGTAATGCCAGCGGCCTTCAAAATCTATTCGTTAGTAGGCATAGTTTTTATCCTCCTTTAATTTTTACAGAATGCCGGCGAGATAGTGCCGGGTTTTGTTTTTCTTCTCAATAAACTGCTCGTCATTGAGATTGCTGGACAAGCCGTGCGCCTTCAGAACGGGCTCGACGGCCTTAGCTACTGCCTTTTCCACCATTTCCTGTACCGCCTCAGCGGTAACGGGGGTCTCGGCTGTAGGTGCGTTTTCTGCCGGAGTCTGCTCGCCCTGAGCTGCGTCAAGGGCTTTCTTGATAGACTCATCGACAAGTGCCTGAATTTCAGTCTTAGTCACTTCTTGTTCCTCCTTTTCGTCATTGTCGGAAAATTCGTCAAGCAAGCTTCCGAGGTTGTCGTAAATTGTCTGTAGGGTGTTGCGGTTTTTGCCGCTGATTTTTCTTCCGGCCTTTTCAACCGGGGCATTCTCAGCGAGGGCCATCATCACGTTAGGCTCAGAGAGTATGGCGGTAATAATCTGAGAGAAGTCCGTCAGGGCTTCGCGGATTACGTTGTCGTCCGCCTCAAAATGCTTACCGCTGTAATCATACTTGAGAAGCGTGTCCTCAAGCGCGCTGAGCGCTGCCCAGAAATTGCGGTTTTTTCGGGTCTTGTCGTAGCGGTCCTTGACCTCGCCCTTTTCCACGGTATCGACGCCGAGGAATCCGGCTAAGCGCTTCAAAATGCCGCACTTCTCAACCGTTTCGCTTAAGTCAGTCTCAGTCTCGCTGTACTTACCCATACCGCCCATTGAAAAACCTGTGACTTCACCCTTCTGGACTTTATCCCAGACTTCATCATTCTGGACTTCAACGGTCATAAGCCAAGTGCCTTTAATCACCGGCATACCCTCGATTTCCATATCAGCAGGGGAGACGTAGGTTTCAACAACCGACAAGCCGTCTGCCTGCTCAAAGCTGTGCTGCAGGTCGACCTTATCGCCATTTTTAGCAAACCAGTAAGCGGCCTTGCGGATTTCAGCCTCAGTCATATAATTGCCGTGTGCGTCCTCGGTCAAAGGCTCGTAGACAATTCCCGTGATATAATGCGTATCGGTATCGGTTTTCAGGATTTTACCGACCGTCGAAAACTGGGCTTGACCGTCGTCCGCCTTCGTGATTAGGAACTGGCGCTTGTTCGCCGCTTTATCCACAAGGCTTACAAACTGAATTTTTGCATCGCTGATTTCGATTGCCTTTTCAACCTTCATGCGTTTACCTCCTTTACTTTTTATTTTTATATATCCAACCGGTTTTCCTATCCTTCAGTCATATTTCGCCGGGAAAATCAAAGCCGCTTTCGTCGGCCAGCTGCTTCATCAAAGAGCAGAGGCATTCAAAGCGTTTCCGGGCTTCAAGCCGTTCTTTCTCTTTCGCTGCGCGCCGGTTATCTCGCGCAATGCGTCCGAGGGCTTCACCGGCCGTAGGGTCGGAATAGCTTTCACTATTTTTATATGCGGTCACATTGAACACCCCGCCCTTCAAGGCATTAAAAAACGCTTCAGCTATTGCCGAAGCGCTTCACGTTATGCTTATATATTATCACGGCTCTCCAGAAAGCACCCAGAACGCCCCATATCGCATTTTAAGGGCTCAGGCCTTAGAATTTATACTCTGAGCACTTAAAATGCGATATAGGACGAATGGGAGCTGAATAAGGAGTTGCCTTACGGCCAAAATTAAATCAGGGCTCTTCCTCGATACCTGCGCGCGCCTTATTTTGCGCGTCAAGCTCTTTTTCCCATGCACCGTCGTCGGCGTCGATTGCTTCCTGCTGCAAGCGTTTCCGCTCTTCAAGCGATAATCCAAGAATATCCTCGTTGACAATTCCTCGGTGTATACAATGGCAGTTGACGCTTTCACCCGGAGGAAGCGACGGGTCTCTGTGGTACATAGGGTAGTAGGTTTTGCCGTCTGCACCTTCCAAGGTAAAAGGCTCATCTTTCGGCACAATTACGCCGTTCATTGCAACGTGATTCTCGCGAGGCGAGTTTCTGTACTCGCCTGTATGTACCCATTCTTTACTTTCAACTGCCGGGTTTTGTGTAATTGCTTCCTGCTGGGCGACCGAATGCGCCCGCAGGGTTTCGGTAAGTGCTGCGGAGCGGGCCCTGTACCGCTCCGAGCGGATTTCTCCGTCAATCAAGGCTTGCGTAAAATCGGCGACGCTTTTTCCTTCCTTTAGGGTATCGGTCAAAAGCTTCTCGATTTCCGTTTGCGTGTCGAGCTTCATCAGCTCGGCGAGCTTTCCGCTCCAATTAGACGCCCAAGCCGTCGTCCTCGCTGTAATGGTTGAGACTGTAAGCTGAGGGTCGACCTGCTTTATATAAGCAGTCGCAAGCTTTGGGATATTTTTCTCAAAGTCCTCAGCGAACAGCTTCGCGAGGGTTTTATCAGTGGTATCTCCCTTAACGATTTCAGGTCATAGCTTTTTCAAGGCCTTCAGGTCAACCGCCTTACTTGCCTTTTTCCTGTAATAGGTAACCTTGTCCTCAAGGGCCTCAGTGATTTCATCTTCAAGGGATTCAATCTCCTTTACCGTGTCCTTCGGCTTTACAAACCCCGCACTTTTCAGCGAGTCAGTCAAATCGTTATTTGCTTTGGTGAGATACGCATCAATGGCCTTAATGAGAGGGTCACAATACTGGCATATGCTAATCCCTCCTGTCTCTGCCGGAGATATTGCATAAAGCCATAATCATCATGCCGAATGCGGCACCTACGAAAAAACTGATTATACATGCCAAAATCATATATGCTTACCTCCTTTGCAAATATAGGTATACGAGGTAAATCACAAGAGCGATAGCAGCTAAAGCCCAAGGATCCCAGATAGGAAGCAGCACGAGCCACCAAGCCCACTGGATAACATTAAGCAGCTTGCGCCCTATAAATATGAGGCCTAAAGCCGTGAATAAACCTATTCCGCCACTTGACTTCTCCATGACTGCCTCCTTTACGCAAAAGAAAACGCCTCACAGTTATTATGTGAGACGCTCCTCAGTATCTTGTTTAAGGGCCTACTTAACGGCAAGGCCTTTCCGCTTTTTTTAACCGCAGCTATAACCAATATCCATAGCAATATCGCCGACAGTTTCTTTATTGTTATAAGCCTCTTTGATAATGCCAGCGTACTGCTTAACCTTTGCTTTGGCCTGCGCCATAGTATATTGCCAACTGCAAAGAGTCAAATACTTGCAAATTGTTTTTGTATAAGTCTCCAGAGTCATGGTGTCGTCAAACGTTTCACATTCCTCATATAAAAACTTATCAATCTGTGCTTGTGTCATGCCGTAAAACCTCCTTACTCCTTACATCTTGCTGTCTCGCGCTGCCTGCGCTGCGTCGTAGTCAGCACTTGCAGGAGTAGAAGCAAGAAAATTATTTACATTTAGAGACTCCGCTGAATACGGTCCGGTATTTCCTGTGTACTTATAAAACACAATAGGCTCTCTATTATCACGGCTTGAATCCCAGCCGTCAGGAGCATACTGGTCATCCCATTTGCACCAGCTAACCGGCTCAAAACCGCATTTTACATAAAAGCCATGGTTACCGCTATAGCTATCCAGCTTAGTCCCGCCGTTTTCAGTTGCGAGCTTCATCAGCTCACGACCTCTTATCGTGTCGTTGCTATTTCCGCAGACGCTTATAATATCGCCGTCGGAAGTTACTGCAACGGTACTTCCTCCGGAAGTGATATGTAAAGCGGCGCCGGGATAATCCTTGTTAAGCTCTTCCTCGGTATGGGTGGTAACGCGCCAAGCGTTCTTTGCGTCAACCGTAGTTTTCGCATCTGCTACGGCATTTGCAAAATCACTGCTTGAAGCTCCGCCAAAACCCGAGGCAAAGCGTCCGTTCTCGTCTCTGGGATGAAAAGACTCATCTCACTCTTTCATTATAGCACGTTTTCCATCCTTTGACGCACCTTTTTGATAATTTTTTCTCAAAAGGCTCCTGATTTCCTTTAGGACAGCGGTTATTTCCACGTCATTATTCTCGACCGATTTCTGTATCTGCTGGCTAATCTGCTGGTCGAACCCCGTACTTGCCGGCGCCGACTGGACTTTTGAAGCATAGGCAAGAGGGACGTCGCCCCAGTCGCCTTCATAGTCTTCGGCGGTTTCGCCCATAGCCTTATACAAAATACTCTTAGCCTTATTCGGCGTCAAGCCGCCTGCATTGTTGCAGACAGTGAGAATCTTATAAAGGTCGTCCGAGTTAGAAATATCAGGCTCGAGTAAATAGGCCTCAACATACTTAAAGTGATAGTCGGCAAGAAGCTTATGGTTAATCACCCACGCCAAGCTTTCACGCTCCGGTTGAAATACCTGTTCCTCTGTAACCTCCTGAGCAGACTGGGCTGTCGCACGGTTGAAGTCGGTCGTATAGCCGACATAGAGGTCCGGAAGCTGAAAAGCGCTCTGCACCTTGCGGCGGTTGTTGTCGAGGTAATCCTAAAAGAGCTCGTCTTTCTGGAGAACATCGGCCATTTTCACGACTTCCAGATTCGGCTTTGCGTCTACGTCCATATCGGTACGGCTGTCAAGGTTTTTCGCCTCAAGGACGATAAAAGCGTGCTGCCCGTTTTCGCCCTTAATGTCGTTCATATAGCCTTGAAGCTTGGCAAAGCTGTCATCTGTCAGCGTGCCGCCGTTAATCAGAATCATCAAAGGCGTGTACCTGCCTTCTGAGAAGTAGCGGTTATTCAGGCTCTCAGCTTTCCTGCTGCCGTCGACATTCAGGACCGTGCCTATCCAGCGTACCTCACCGTATGGCTCGGTACCGATTGCGAATTCAAGCAGCTCGTTCGCCTGATACTCAATAGGAACGCTGTCCCTGTAGTCGCCGGTGCGGTTGTCCATGATACGATGGTCGCCGATTTCCTTAAAGTAAACAGTCTTGCCGTTGAGCTGTTGCCGGTATTTGCAAAACTTCTTTTGCCGCTTTGCTGTCTTGCCGCTCATTTCATACTCGACCTCGACATACGGGGAGAGGGGAGCGGTTTTCTGGACGGACGGAATATTGTCAATAAACTCAACGCCGATAACCTCGCCGGCAAGATTCCTTATAACCTCAAGATAAGCGATACCGTAGGTTTCGTGCGCCTCGATTACGTCCTCAAATACTTCTTTGGTAGCTTGGTCTATGCTGAGGAACTGCAGCACCTCCGACATCTTATCCCATTCGGCGCGCATTTCCTGCGTTTCCTCTAAGTCGTCTTTATACCGAACCCAGCTATATTGCTCTTGTAAGCCTTGATACACTGGGGCAGGATAGAAGAGTGATTGACAAGCCGCTTATAGCCTCTCAGGTCTGTAGAGGGCGACATAAACCCACCGGCGTCAGACTCCGAGTAAGCATAAACCTCTGTACTTGTTTCCGCTTTTTCTACCGGTGCGCTCGCTTTGATTATTCTCGCTTCAACGCCTCTTTGCTTGTTCATGCTTCGCGCACCTCCTTGACAAATTCTAAAATTTCTGGTATACTGCAAACTGATATATTATACACAAAAGGAGCTAAGTCCTTATGAACGATAGATTGCCTCAGCTGCAAAAGCAAATCATCGATTTCGGGAACAGCGCTGAGTTTAAAGAGCTTGATGCGTATTATTCCCAGCCTTCTATATTCAACGCACTCGGTGTCTCACGACACGAGAACACGCACAGTAATTTCATAGCTTGGTTACTCGACCCGAGCAGCAACCACGGTCTCGGCGATATGCTGCTCCGTAAATTTCTTGAAGCTCTTTCCCTTGCCTGCGCGCTCCCGCACTCAAGAGGAAAAATACCGCAGGACTTAATCAGCGCCATAACTGCCGGAGACTATAAACTGTCCGCCGTTACGGTCGAGCGGGAGAAGGTACTCAAGGACGGCGGCCGCGTCGATATATACCTTGAAGGCGTTATCGCGTTTGACCGCAAAGAATATCCCTTAAAGCTCGCAATCGAGAACAAGGTGAAGTCGTCCGAACACGACTCTCAAACAAAACGCTATTTAGAGGCCCTCAGGCCTCCTGTATCGAGTCCGGATATTTTTCTTACCCCTCTTTCAAATCGCAAATATGAGCTTCTGGGAGCTCCAGAATGCGATTCAAAAGATTTCATCCAGCTTAACTACCAGTACCTCGCGGACTACATAATTGAGCCGTGCCGCGATTGCCTCGAAGAGGGAGGCGTTAAGCGTTACCTTACCGAATACCTGCTTGCCTTAGGACTTCCTAAGACAAGACAGACAAAAGGAAATTTCATCATGGCTATCAGTAAAGAGGAGCGTGCTTTGCTCGCCCGCTTCTGGGACAAACACAAGGACCTGCTTACCGCAGTTATCCTTTCCATAAACGAATATGTGCCGCTTGACGACGAGGAGAGCGAGGTTGTAGCCGAAGCCGCAAAAGCTCTTGAAGCCGCCGCGTAGCGCAATTTAACCCGCTATTCATGGGAGCACTACACGGGGGGGTACTCAAAGTCTGCCCAAATCCCGTCTTGTGCTTGAGGTTGTAACGCATTACGCCCAAACGCACATGCCCATTACGCTCGAAGAGCTGCAGCAGGTTTTTCCTAAAGGTCTTATACCCAGTTTTGAAACGGTCGAGGCCTTAGACAAGGCCGACGCTTCAAACTTCAAAGGGCATAAGAGATATTACACCGACGAGCCCATCCAATTATCGGACAAGCCCGCCGCCGTATGCAATCAGTGGAGGGCCGACAGCATTGAACGCTTTATCGCCCTCGCCGAAAAACTCGGCTATATAATTGTCTCGACTGAGTAATGTAACCGGAGCTACATTTTTCAGTCGAACCTATTGACCTTTTATACGTACCGGCAAACATAACAGGAGCACGCAGTCTGCCTCATCTGGCGAGGGAAGTCCTCGCTTTTTCATGGCGTCCTTGCTTTCTACCTGTATTTTGCTCTGTTCAGTCATTCGGTACTTGCGGCATGTAAGCTGTGCTTCTAAGTTATCGTCCTCGGGAAGAATCAGCCCGACGGGTTTCGGGTTTCCTTCCTCATCAAACGGAGCTAACAGCTTTTTAACAATGCTCAGCATATACGAGGTGCTGTCGTGGTAATACTTATTTCGTATTCTCAGGCCGAACTTGACCGGGAATACCTCAAGCCAAGCAAACCGCGTCGGGTTATTCTGTTTTATCTGCTTCAGCCTATCAACCACGCCGCCGCCTACGCCGCCATCGTCTACTTTGACCGGTATTTTGCCGATCCATTTATATTTACGGACTAACCGCTCGCCAAGTGCGATAATCTTGTCGGCCGTTTTCATGGTGTCCTGCCCGCGTATTTTAATCTCAAAGGAAGCGAGTTCGTCAACCTTATAGCCAATAACGGTCTGGTCGTCGCCGAAACGTGCGACGTCGCACCCGATATGAATTAAAGTAGGCTGGGAATTCGGTTTATAATCTTTCCTCAGCCTGATTGAGTCCTCAACGAGGTCAATCGGAATAAATACGTCGTCCTCCTGTTTAGGAAATTCACCGAGTATGCGGATGCGGTAAAAGTTGCTGTCCGCTCCGTATTTCCTTCTCAGTGAGGCGATGTTTTCTTTATTCGCTCGAGGGCTTTCCTCAGCATTGACCCTGTAACTCTTATAAATGCTTTGGTCTTTGGTATGGCTGTCGTAAAACGTCCCAACTGTTTTGGTAGGGTTTCCGCACATCAGGAGCTTGTTGTTATCGCCGGATAAGGTACCGAGTATAGCCTCCATAATCGGGTCGGCCACACCGGAAGCCTCGTCAACGATAAACAGCATATTGTCTTCATGAAAGCCCTGCATATTCTCAGGCTTGGTAGCGGTCCTCGCTACAGCAAACCAGCGCTTTTCATAGCCCTTCAAATAAATATAGGTCTTTGTCCATTTAAGGATTTCCGACAGCAAAGGACTCTTGCCTTGCCACTTCGCAATTTCGCTCCACAGTACGTCGTGAAGCTGCTGCTTCGTCGGAGCCGTAGCAACGACTCGGGCAAACGGGAAGCAGGCTAAAAACCACAACGCCGCAATCGCTTCGACGCCGGTCTTGCCGACGCCTTGTCCTGACCGCACCGTTACGCGGTCAGAAGAGGAGAGGTCCCGCAGGACGTCAGCCTGCCAAGCGTCCGGCGTAAACTTCAAAACCTCTTCAGCGAATAAAACCGCGTCATCTCTGTACTGAGGAACTCTTTCCTTAAAGAACGCCGCCCGCTCATCCCTTGTCGCCATGCGACATCACTCCGTCAATCCAATCGTCAACAAGCTCTTTTGCGTCAACCGTTACATTGTTATTCGTACCGTAGCCGAACTTACTCATCCAAAGTGCGGAGAGCTGCGGCGGTATCTCGCCGGTCTCAAATTTTTCTCGCACATTGGCCTCGCATTCTTCACGTATACGCGAAACAACGTTTGAATACGCCGGGTCATGGTCATAAGTATCGTAAAACGTTATTCTTGCTATTTTACAGTAAACACAAAAGCCCTCAATCGTGTATGATACTCTATGCTTGAGCTCGGCACTTACGAACGTGCCTTGCCTCTGACTGAATTCGTGTTTCGTGACATACTTATTATCGCAATAGGCCTTAAACTCTTCCCACTTCTTTTCCATCTCTTCCGGGGAACTAAAAGCCTGCGGCCTTCCAGTTGACTTGCCCATAAGCGTACCTCCTTTCGCTTAAAAGTAAAATCGCGCCGTAGCTTCTATTCTCGGTGCGATTCTGGTCTCTATCTTAAAACCACATTTTATATTATATCACCGGAAAGTCCGACTTAACACGACTTGTTTCCGTCCAGAAGGAAAATTTCTGCATTCCTTTTTATCTCTTGCAGCGCAGCGCCATGAAGCCTACATACCCAGTCCTCTCCGTAGTACAGCTTAGAAGCGATATGCATTCAGCCGTAACCATTTAGGTACTTCATCTCAAGCACCGCCCTGTAGCGGTCGTCCTTGACGAAAAGGTTAATCGCCTCATGTATTACCATCTCAATCCCAGCGAGCTCGTTAATATCAGCGATGATTTCGTTTTCCAAGTCGATAATATTACAAGCTGCATTCTCTACGAGACTCTGCTTATACCCTCCGAGGCTTGAGCTGCCGTCGACCTTCAGCGTTACCGTAATAGATTCGGCAAGCTGACGCCAAGAGTCTATTCGCTCGCGCTTAGCGGCGATTCTCGCCTGTGCGTTTCTTCCTTGTAGCAAGAACGTTTTAGGGTCCTCGCTTATTGCTTCAATTTGTTCCTGCGTCATGTTGCCGCCTCCTTGATTTTCGCCCTAAGGGCTTGTATTAAATATTCCTGCACGCTCGTCTTTTCTGCGAGTACGTTGTCCAGCACCTGCATGTCAAGTCCTCCCTTAATTCCGATATGGTGAATGAGGACGGTCTCTTTCTGGCCCAGCCGGTGCAGACGCTTGTTTGCCTGCTGATATAACTCAAGGTTGTGCGTCCAGTTATACCACACCGCAATATGCCCGCCCTGCTGTAGGTTAAGACCGTGGCCGGCGCTTGCCGGATGAGCGAGTAGGATAGGTATCTCTCCGGCATTCCACCTCGTTACGGCGTTCTCCTCTTTAATGTCAACGGCCTCAGGGAATTTCGCCATAATTCTTTCCCGTTCGTGCCGGTATGCGTAAAAGACTAAAACCGGTCTGCCGTTCGCCTCTTCAATCAACTGTTCCAGCTTATCAAGCTTCACCGAGTGGAATTCCTTGACCCCGCCATTTTCATCATAAACGCAGCCGCCGCACAACTGCAGGAGCTTATTTACCAAAATCCCTGCCGAGCCCGCGTCTATATCTCCGTCAGCAAACGGCAGCAGCATATCCCGCTCAAGCTGCTTGTACTGTTCCTTAACCTCTGCCGGTAATTCAACCTCATGCCGGATAAATAACCGCTCAGGAAGTTTCAAGTACTCGCCGCCGTCAATGAGGTACAGCTGAGCCCAAAGGTCTAAAAGCCCGTTCGGCGCCGGCGTACCGGTTAAGCCGACAATTCTATTTATCATAGCCCGGACCCTCTTTAGAGCCCGGAACCTCTGCGCTTTCGGAGACTTAAAGGACAACAGCTCATCGATAACCATCATATCGAACGGCCACTTCTTTTTATAGAAGTTTACCAACCATACGACGTTCTCGCGATTGACGATATAAATATCCGCCTCTTTCTCCAAAGCGGCCGTGCGGTCCTTCTCGCTGCCGAGAACAAGGGAATACGTAAGACCTTGCAGGTGTTCCCACTTTTGAATTTCTGCCGGCCACGTTTCTGCCGCCGGTTTTAAGGGCGCGATAACCAAAACCTTTGTGACGTCAAAGCTGTCTCTGAGTAAGCGCTCGACCGCCGTCAGGGTTATCGCCGTTTTTCCCATACCCATATCCAGAAGAAGCCCGGCCCCGTCATGCTCCAGAATAAAATTCTCGGCATATAGCTGATAGTCGTAGGGCGTGAATATCATAAAGGACCACCGCCTCCCAAAGTCCTCGACACAATATCCGTCTTAGGATTATAGTGCCGGAACTCCGTATTCTTTTTGGCTTTTCTGACGTCGCCTAAAAGACGTTCCAGCTCTTTGACTGTCCTCTGATTCTGCCTCGCCCAATCTGCGATAGGGTAGAGGACCTGCGCTCTGTCCTTTGCCCGTCTGCGCTCTTGTCTGACTGACCTAAGGGCGATTGCCAGCTTGGCGTTTGCGTGGTACGAATTCTCGCCGAGCTCTAAGGTATGTAGAATATCCTGTGTCTGGTCGCCAGCCGTTTTCTCATCGTCAGCCGCTGCGGCGTATTCAAGCTGAACGTCCCTGAGAAAATTCAGGAAGCCCGATATTTGCTCGCTATACTTCATAGCCCACCTCCTTCATCATCTCAACAAACTCCTCCTTCTCACCGATTCGCCGAACGTCACAGCCCAAACTGCGGAGAAGCCTGCATACCTTCTTTTGCCGCTCGCTTCTTCCGTCTTTCAGTCCGGGGCGTTTCAGCTCTATAAATATAATCCGCCCGGCAGGAAACACGCATATCCGGTCTGGTGCGCCCGTCATTCCGGAGCATACCCACTTAAAGGCCCGGCCACCCGCTTTGCGGATTTTCGTTGTAATGTAATTCTCGAAGCCCGATTCGTACATTTTGCACAAACCCTCCTTTCTATACAAACCCTCTAAAAGGGCCTCAAAAGGCTCAAAAACTCGGTTATAAAACTTGGTTGTTTCGGTTGTTTCGGTCGAAAACGTATGTTCTGTTTTCGTTTTCGACTCAATTTTCGGAAAATTGGCTTTTTGTGGGGATTGCACAAAAACCGCCCTCCCGCGCAAAAGCCCGCTGCTTTCCGTATGGCTTGCCGCAGTAGGTTGACCCGTAGAATTTCCAGCCCTTTACCTGCCGGAGCATTCCCGTGATTTCTCTTGCCTGCACCTGCGTATAAGCCTTAATGTCACCCTTAAACAGCTCAGCCCAGATTTCCAAAGCGCATACACAGTCCCTTCGTTCCGTACCTTTTTCCTCACCCGAGAATCCGCCGTTATAGAACATAAGCCGTCCGTCCAGCTCCCGCTCATCCCAGTTTTTCGGTACCAGACTTTCAAGGAAATTCTCGATAACGCCTTGTTTGCCGTTCTGCTCTGTGTGCTCAGACTGGACTTCCTTCGCCTTGCTCTCCGCTATATCGCTCAAGTACCATTGCTCGCCGGACTTATACCTGACGACGGACTCCGCCCATATCTGGTCGACAATATCCTCCGTCAGTCTGTCCGCCCACTTTTTACCCTCAGCCGTTACGGCCACTGGCCAAAAGCGTCTATTGCCTGTAGAGTCTCTTAAAAATTCCTCGTCGTTCGTGCTGCCGAAAAAGACGCATTGCCTCGGGTGTTCCTGCGCCAGTCTGGCATACGCCGCGCGGAAGTTGTCTGACTGCTTTGAGATAAACTGCTTCATCTGTTCAAGCTCGGCTTTTCTCATAGCCGCCATTTCTCTCATTTCTATAATCCAGTAGCCTTGAAGCTGCTCGTAGGCATCCTTGCCCGTAAGAGTATAAAGCGAGTCGGAAAACCACGACTTACCCAGTTTTGCGAGGGTCGTTGACTTCCGGCAGCCTTGAGGGCCGACAAGTACGAAAACGTGGTCGTGCTTGCAGCCCGGGGCCATAATTCTCGCAACCGCGCCGATTAAAGCCCGGTGCGTAACCTCTCTTGTGTACTCCGTGTCCTCTGCGGCAAGATAATCGATAAAGAGCGTGTCCGCCCGCTTTACGCCGTCCCATACGAGGCTGTTTAGGTATTCCCTCACGGGGTATCTTTTCAGCTTCAGCATAGCGAGGTCTACGGCGTCACGGATTTTAGAAAGGTTGTCAATATCGTATTTTTTCTCTACAAGCCTTCTGACGCCGGCGTCATCGGAGTCCGTCCATATATCGCTCTAACGGTCGTCCAAGTTAATCCACGGCAAGTCGCCGCATACGACCGGGCGCTCACGGAATTCGTCATAGTAGTATTTTCTTCCGAGCTCGGGGTCGTGAGTGATAATGATAAACGCGTTGTCGATAGTAGCCTCAACCTTGCCCTTCGGGGTCATAGATAACTGCTTCAGCCATTCGGTATCTTCCTCTTCGTCGAACGCTGCGGAGATTTCCTTCAGCTTATATTCCGCAAGGCTTTTCCTGACAGCCTCGTCCCCGATAGCGAGCTCGCTCATGGCCATATAAAACGGAAGCCTGTTGACCGGAGTACCCGGAGAAGCTGCGTCGTCTTGGTCGCCGAATAAGTGCAGGCGGACTAAATCGAACGCATTGCACAGCTTACCGCATATAGGGTCGGTCGCGTGGTGCGAGTAAGCAAATTTCCCGTCATCATACACGACGAGGCCGGCGCTTGAGTCAGCCGGGATATAATCGTAACGGTTTTCTGTCGCGCTCGGCTCGTATACCTCAGGCAGAAATTGCTCAATAGCATCCTTGATAGAGTACACCCTGCAAAACGCGCCTACGACGCCCGGCTTTTCAAGCGGGTCTCCCTACTTCTTCGCCAAGCGCCGCATGATTTCGGTCTTTCTGCTTGATACCGGCCATTCGCTTGAGTCCCGCCAGTCTTTATACCTTGCGAGCTGCTCGTCTATGTCCAGCCACTGACTGTCTGAGATTTCAAAACGATAGTCCGCGTCGATAGAGGTTGACGGCCAGTACATCAACCGGTGTGCCTCGTATGTAGTATCGTCGCACATGTCGATTCCTATATCGCCCGCAATTCTGCGGGAGAGCGCCGCGTACTCGTCCGGCGTTACCTTTCGGGAAAGAGGCATAACCAGCCTCAGCCTCGGGACTCTTGCCGTATGAGAGTGCGTGCTGTAGAGAATCGCTGCACAGCCAATAACGAGCTCGACCGTCGGCCAAGGGTCCTCGCCCTGAGGTACCGAGTCAATGTCAAGGGTCAAGAGCTGACGGGTAATAATCGATTCAGCTTTGCGCCTTCCGTTCCTCAAAGTACCTCCTACAAAGCCTCCGACGTCCTTTATATCATCCTTTTGAGATTTACGCATGGTACTTATACTCGTCCTGTGTTTCAGCTGTCCTCTGAGTGATAGACAGCCTCTGGGCGAGTTGACCCCACGTTGTTTCTTGATTTTTCCAGCTTGCGCTTTTACGTGAGCCCGCGGTCGCAATCGTGATGGGACCGTCATAATTCAGTTTCATTGCCGGCAGTCCCATTATGTTTTTCCTCCTCGTGTTACGACCTTAATAATTCCTGCGTTTTTAATCATGCGGTCGCAGTAATTGCACGGCGTCGGATCTACAGACTCATCAAGGCAAGCGAGGTATAAAACTGCTCCTCGCATATCCCGTCTGGCCGCGCTGATTATTGCGTTCTGCTCCGCATGAACGGCGACGCAGGTCCCGTACTGGTTTCCGTGTTTCGCTGCATTCTTGTCGATAGGAACGGAGTGCTTCTCGCAATAGCACTCGCCTGCGTCGCAGCAATTCACTTCGCCTCTGGGTGACCCGTTGTAGCCCGTAGCTATAATTTCGTCGCCCGCTACGATTATCGCGCCGTACTGCCTATGTAAGCAGGTAGACCTTGCGGCGACCGCCTTTGCTATATTCAGATAATAGCTATCTTTGTCTATTCGCATTACTATTACCGCCTTCATTCCAAGCTTCTATGTCGACGCCGATTTCCTTCAGCTTGTAGGTGTTCAGCCAAATGTTGTCTGACTCGTCCATCTCGTACCGGTCGACGAGATCAAAGTATTTAGCTTTGAAACAGTCATAAAACCGTCTTAACCGCTTCGCCCCAAACCCGAAGTGAACATATAACTGCCAAAGTATTATGGCATCAATCTCATTTGCGTGCTTGCGGTCGTACTCTGCAAGCTGTCTTTGGATTTCAAGATTCATTGCCTTGCGCTCGGTAGCGGTAAAGTCAGCGCCGTAAACTTTACTGTCAGCCTTCTTCACGCGCACAGCTATTTATCGCTGCTGCCGAATGCACCGGTACCGCATTCGACTGCGTCCTCATAAGTAAACTCAGGTATCATGCAGGGTAGAATCACGAGCTGACCTATGCGGTCGCCTTCCTTTATATCATAGCCGGTGTTACTGACGTTCGATACAACAGCATGAATTTCTCCCCTGTAACCGGAGTCGATAGGAGGCAGCTCGCAGACGATACCCTTCGCACTCAGGCTGCTTCTGGGAAAGATAAAACCCGTAAAGCCGTCGGGCAATTCAAGCCCAAAACCAAGCGGGAAAGAATATACCTGCCCGGGGTAAATCGTCTGGTCACGAGGCGAAAAAATGTCAGCGCCTGCGTCGTTATAGTGTTTTCTTACCGGCATTTTGCCGCCGAAGTCAATCAGCTTAATTCTCATAATCACACCTCACTTACGGAACGTTATGTAAATCTTTCTGAGCCCGTTCCTTTATAACCTCATCGTCCTGCTTCTCGTAGCCGGCCTTAACAACCGCGTCATGCAGCAGGGCGAGCCTCTTTGCGTCCTCCTCAACCGTGATAGACTTGATATACTCGATAATTCTCTGTACCTCGTCAATCGTCCAGTGAGGAATTTTGTTGCCGTATAGCTTCTTGCCGATTGCGTTCACCGTGGCGGGCGTAAGCCCGAGCTCGTAGGCAATTTCAGCGTTCGTATAAATCCATTCGCCTTTGGTGTTAATCATCAGAAGCACCTCCCGCAAGCAGAGGAAAGTCCTCCTTGATAATTTTCGCCGGGGTCATTGCCGGGTCAAGCGTATTACCGCAAGACATTTTCCCTTCCATACAACGGCCCTTCATACAGAACGGACCGGTAACAGAGGGCGCGAACATTTCGGGCGACAGCCTATAGAGCTTTTCCCAAACGCGGAGCAGGACATACCGGGTCTCGCTTGTGTTGCGTCTGCAAGTCCTCTGGCCTATCATGTGTTTCCACTGATAAGGCGTTGCGCTTATAATAAGGATATTCCTCAGGCCCTGCGAGACCATATAACCTGCAGAGTCATTGTCAACGCTCTGAGCGATTGCAGCCTGATAATTGTCCATAGCCTCTTTGCACTGGTGTAAATACATCCGCTTTACAAGCACCGGCATTTCCAGCATTTTATAAGGAACCACAAAATCAGCTTCGCCGGAGTAGTCGCTGTACTGCAGCGACGCCGACATAAACTTGACCTCGTTCTGGTGCCTTGTTATCTAAGCTAAAAACCTTCTGCTCACGCCGACAATTACGACGTTAATAATGCCGAACTTCTGTATCGTCGGGTAGGGCAGCTTCGCCATAGCGGCGACGGTGTTTTTCGTATACGCTTTGTTGTAAAGCTCGATAAAATCCTCAAGGTCTTTAATCTTATGCCCCTTTTGAGTCAGCCGGGCAGCGCATACCATCATCTTTTCAGACGTACCGACCGCTTCGGGATTCAGTACGCAAACCTCAATTTTGTCCATCCTTCATTTTCTCCTCAACAAGAGCGCGGAGCAAAAGCAGGTAGTTGATAGAATCCGTAATCTTCTCAAGCCAGCGGTCCATATCACCCTGACCTGACTTACACATACCGCTCAAAGAGGCGATATGCTTGGACGCCATACCCCATAACGCCTGCTTCGGCGTTACTTCCTGCTCAGCTGCAGCGGTCTTAAAATGGTCCAGCCTGTCGTCTGTGAGGGAATATTCCTTTCCCTTTTCCGCGAGCACAGTCAAGCAGCGCTCAACCTACTCTTGTGTTATTGTGTTAAAATCTTCAATCCTCATAGGGTCTACTCCTTTTTATAATAACTGCACACATAGCCGTCTCCTTTAAGCGGAAGCCCTTCCGCCCATGAAATAGGAGTCGCCATGATTTCCAAAATATCCGATAAGGCTTTTTCCACCTTCTCCTCAGGTACCTCGCATATCAGCTCGTCGTGTACATGGAACACAACCGGATAACCTAAAGCCTCAGCCTTCATAATGGTCTCAGCCAAGCAGTCACGGGCGGTCGCCTGTACAATGTTCTCCACGAATTTCGGTCCGTAAGACTCGATACGACCCCAGTGGCCGGAGCTTTGCAGTGTGCCCTCGTAGGTTATATTGTCGTTGATAACCATAGGCTTTACATACGACAGCTCGCGCCCGTTCGGGAGTCTCAGCCTCAAGAGCGAGCCTTGACGCCTGAGGGCGATACCGTGCGGGAGGTAACTCGGCGTTCTGGTGTTGATTGTTTCCCTTACAGCCGAGTCGGTGTCCCACCAGAATTTCGTAATAGCAGGATTTGCGGCCCGCCAGCTTGTTACCAGAGGTTTCAATTCACTCTCCGGTATGCCCATAGCCAAAGCGCCCATAGAGACGAGTGCGCCGACGCTTCCGCCGTAACCGAGAGCAAGCTCTGCGATTTTCCCTTTTGTCTCATAGGGTCGCCCTTCTTAACGGACCCCGGGGGTAAATGGAACATCTGCTCGGCGCTTGCCTCATAGATTTTGCCGTGAGTGTTAAACACGTCAAGCCGCCATTGCTCGCCTGCCAGCCAAGCGATTACCCTCGCCTCAATCGCCGAAAAGTCAGCTACAACAAACTTACAGCCGGGTCTCGGGATAAACGCGGTACGGATAAGCTGGGAAAGGGTACCGGACACATCGTCGTAGCACGCTTCCAGCGTCTCCAAGTCACCCGCCCTTACGAGCTGCCTCGCAATATCAAGGTCTTTCTCCGGCATTTTATTCTGGGGCAGATTCTGCATTTGCACCAAGCGGCCAACCCAGCGGCCAGTCCTCGCAGCGCCGTAGAACATCGTTAAACCTCGAATTCTTCCGTCCTCTCCGACAGTACGGAGCATGGCGTTATATTTTTCAGTAGAGGTCTTTGACAGCCCCGCTCTTATATCGAGCATTCTGTCTACGTCGTCGTTATTCGCTGCTTCGCGTACTCCCGCAACTTCCTTCTTATTAAGGCTTACTACCTCAATACCGGCGGTCTCTTCAATCCAGCCCTTTAGCTGGGCGGTGCTCTTCGGGTTGTCTAACCCTGTAAGCTCCTGAGCGTCGGCATAAAGTCGTGCCTTAATAATTTCGTCCATCTCGATAGCGCGCTTGGCAAACGTTACATCAACGCCTACACTGCGGTCGTTTATATGCTGGTCTGCTTCCCATAAGGGCTGCTCCGTCTCGATAACCGAGAAGCGAGACAGGCGTTTCCTGATTTCCCACTCGGTCTCGACGTCCTGACGGTTGTACTCGATATAAAGCGCCCATTTTTCGGGGTCATACTCCGGCAGGTTTCTCGTCCTCTGCCCATTTGTCTTTGTAGGCTTGCAAGGGATAGAGAAGTAGCGAATCAACGCCTTGCCGGTTTTCAGTTTTTGCTTTTCTTCCGGTAAACCTATTACTTCGCCGACCGCTTCCAAGCTTGCGGGAAGTCCCAGCTTGCGGGAAAGTACAGCCGTACATCTCCATTGCTCGGGCGGCGTCGTCTGCCCTAAGTACGCAGAAATACAAGTGCGCTCGAATTGTGCGTTATACGCCGTCTTGATAACATCGGGGTCATATAACGCCTCCTGCAGCTCTTCGGGCAAGCCCTCGCGGGTGAGGTCAATCACCTGCGCGGGCTCGTCGTCCCAAGCGTAACCGAAGAGCAGGATTTCAAAATCAGGGCTTGTCGCATAAGCATAGACTCCGCACTTTTGAAGCGATACAGAAGAATAAGTCTCTATATCGATTCCTAACGTCCTCATAGGCTTAACCTAACAGGTCGTCAAAGTTATCGTCGTCAGTATCTTCCCAGCCATCATCCCAGTCGCTGTCCGTAACAATGCCGCCGCCAAGAGGCTCACCGTCGTACAGCTTCATGATTCCGTTATGGCCTGCGGACACACCCTTATTACCCTGTGTGTCGTATACGTAGAAGTTAATGATTGCTCTGCCGTAGCAGCCGGAATAGAGGTCCTGCGGGTCTGTAATCGGTACTTTGTCCGCGTCGACGATAACCGGAGGATTTTTAGAGCTCACGGTCATTACATAGCAGCCGTGGCACTCCTCACCGAATTCGCCGCCGTTCGGGCGCTCGCCGTCTCCGTTGTGCAGGGTGTTCTTGAGGTTAGTCGGCAGCTTTTTGCCGGAATTGCGCTGCATGTAAAGGGTCTTTGCCGCCTCAATGGCTCCCTTGATTTTTGCGAGCGTCGCCTTGTCCTTCTTCGGGATAAGCAGCGTCACGCTGTACTTTGCGGGGCCGTTGTCGATAGCCCTCGGGGTAAAGAGGTTGCAGTAGCTGAAACGTACCTTGCCTGTAGTAATCTGAGTTGAACTTGCCATGATAAAATCTCCTTTATGATTTAATATTTTGCCGTTCGGCAATTTTCTTCGGCGGTTAATTCGCCGCGTCTGACTTAATGAATACCTCGGCCGTCTGCCGGCCATACTCTAACGCTTCTTCGTGCGTGTCGAAAAATATATTGATAGTGTTTCCTTCCAGTGCTGACCCTGTGTCTTCTGCTATGTACTCGTGGCCGTCGATAATAACGACCGTACCGTAAGGGATAATCTCAGGGTCAACGCCGATTGTTCTGCCTGCCATGGGAATAGTACCGGACGCCGTCTTTTGTACGTAGTCGGTACCAATTCTCGACGGGTGCTCCTTGCTCCAAATGCCGCAGCAGATTTCACAAGGGCAATATGCCGTTATGGTGAATTCGCTGAGACTGATGAGCTCCGGAGCTTCCTCTGTAAGAGTCTCCTCAGTTGTGACCGATGCGGCTAAAACCTCAGAGGTCTCTGTTGTTTCCTGCGGGCCTGTTACCTCGCTTGTTATCGCGTCGGTTTTATCTTTACCGCAAAACGCAGCGGTAAGAAAAACGACGGCAGCGATAATAAGTATAGTAGCGGCATAGAGGACAGGCCTCTTTAACCTGCGTCTTTTGCGTCTGACTCTTTGCATTTGCTACACCTCCAAGCTTTACTCCTCAACGTCGTCAAAAGCGTCAAGAATAAGCTCTTCAGGTTTATACTCAGGCCGCTTGTCTGTAGCAGCCGCAAGCATTGCCTTGCCTTTGGGCTTAATAATCAGGTCGCCTAAAACGTTCTTAATTTCTTTCTTGCCGAATGCTTTTTCCATAGCGGTGATACCGAGAAGAGAACACTCATAAATAAGAGCTTCGTCATATTCCGCTTTAATCATCGCCTTTGCGACTTCGGCCTCATCCTTATACTTACAGTTGCTGCGTCCTTCGACGAGCTTCCAACCAGTAACAGGCTCGCCCGCAAAGAGCTTCTGCATAACAAGGTTTTCAAGGTCTTTCAGCCAAGCCTTAATATCAGACGCCTTTTCAAGAACCTCACCAGCCTCGTCGGGAGTGATAAGCAGCGAGTCGGGCGACTCATCGAAGAGCGCAAGGTTTTTCTCGTAGTGCGCTCTGCACTGTTCCTTTACCCTGCAAAATCTGCAAGTATTTTCGCTCGGATTGAATTCGCCTTTACCCTCAAATGCAAGCGCTGCGCAGGGCTTGACGTAATTCTCGGCCCAGTCTAAGAGCTCCTCAACCGTAATTTCGTCGGTACTGGGCTCGCAGCTGATTCGGGGCTGAATAATCGACATCTTGACTCTTTTAATGTCATAGAACTCGCCGTAAAGCCTTATCACTCCGAGTGCGTACAGACGCATTTGAGGATTGCCTACTGCGTCGACACGGACGCCCTTGCCGTACTTGAAGTCAATGATTTCCAACTTATCGTCTGCAACGATAATACAGTCGCCGGTACCAAAGCCTTTAGGCGCCCACTCGGAGAAGTCAAGGCCTTTGACCTCAAGCTCGACGATAGCGTTGGGGCAATCTTTTCGGGTTGCTTTAACGGTCTCGCTGATAAACTGCCCGTAATCAGAGGCGCATTCCTGCATTTCCGCATTGTAATACTGTCCTTTTGAAAGCTCAGCAAGCTGATTTTCGTATTCCATCTCGCTTATCTCAGACAGCCAGTATCTCGCAGCCAGCTCACATAACTCGTGCGCCGCCATACCTTCTTCAGCATAGCTGCTCGTCTTTTTTGGGAACTGCAGCTCAAGCTGAGCGCTCGGCGGACACGCAAGCCAACATTCTGACCCGCTTGCCGACAGCTTAGCGTGTTTACCCATTGACCTTTTCCTCCAAGTCTGCCAAGAGAGCAGCGTAATTCTCAGTGGCGATACCGGAAAGCTTGTCTGCACCGTACTTAGCGAAAATTTCCTTGAGCTCTTTCTGCCTGCCAGCCTTAGAGAGCTTCAAAGCTACCGAACGAACGTCCGTAAGAGTAACCTTAGGGGCAGGAGCGGGAGCAGGAGCAGGAGCAGGTTTTTCCTCTTCGGCAGGTGCCTCTTTAGGAGCTGCCTTTTTGTCCTTAGTTGCTGCGCATTTTGCCGGTTTTTTGTCCTTGCCGGTTGTTTCAAGCTCTTCGGGATTGTCCTTGATGAATTCTTCAAGAATCATCTGACCCAGGATGTCGTCGCTCTTGACGGCGGTGCTTTTGCCACTTGCCTGCGGGATTAAGAGCTTTAGGACTTTCAGAGTCTCAGCCGTAAGGTCAAGCGTTACTGTAATTTGTGTCATAAGTGTGTTCCTCCTTATTTTTCTTCCAAGCCTCGAAGGGTCGGAGATTTTCTTGATTCTTGTAGAAGGCGTTCGCATTCGCTAAAAACCTTTCTACCATTACGCGCTCCTTAGCGTGGCCGTTTGCGTCGAGGTTTTCGTCTTTTACTTCACTCATTTTTGTCCTTTAGGACATTTCGCCGGCAAAAAAATTTGACTGGTAACGGTGGAACTGAGGGAAAGCAGCTCGACGCTTAACTGAATTTCCGGCGCCATAAACGCAACCTTGCCGTTGATTTTTCTATACGCAGTGGCCATGCTCCAGCCTTGCGCATCCACAAAAGCCTTTACTGTAACACTGCGAAGCGTCATTTGCGCTTTGAGCAAATTCGTGTTAATCAATACGCCGTTCATTGTCTACCTCCTTATTCAAATTCGGCTCGGTAACGGAGCCCCGTGTGCCGTCTGTCCCAAAGGACATTTTTATTATACTCTGTCCTTTAGGATTTGTAAATAGCCTTTGCGATAAAAATCTATCAAAATTTTTTCTCCCTATTTCATTTGCGACAAAAGTGTAGTATAATATGATAAAAGAGAATCAGCGCCCCGAGGCTACAGTCCGAAGCGCTTAAGTATAAGGAGGAATTTTCTATGCTGGACACTATAGGCGAAAGAATTAAAGACAGGCGTCAGGCCCTCGGCTATACGCTTGAAGAACTCGCCGGTAAAGTCGGCGTCGGCACAAGTACGGTAAGAAAATGGGAAATAGGATATATCAAAGATATGCGCAGCGATAAAATTCAGAAGGTCGCGGAAGCCCTTGAAGTCACGCCCGCGTATATAATGGGTTGGGAAGAAGGGCAAAGTGTAAACGTCGAGCAGGTCCAGACAAACAACGGCCTCATCGGGCAGGCAAACGCACCCGTGCATATAAATAATGAAAGCAGACCCGTACATCTGTCGAAAGAGGAGACGGAGCTCCTCAGGATTTACAGCGAGCTTAATGTGCGGGACAGAATGAAGCTTCTGACCTTTGCAATGGACTTGGAAGCTAAGGAGCAAGAGTCATGAAACGGGCGGTTATATATGCCCGATATTCTTCGAGCAATCAGACAGAACAGTCTATTGAAGGTCAAGTACGCGTATGCTCCGAGTACGCCAAAGCAAAAGGCCTTACCATAATAGGCGAATACATTGACCGCACCATCTCCGGCAGGACCGACAACCGGCCGGACTTTCAGCGCCTCATGCAGGACTGCAGCAAGCACATGTTTGAAGCGGTTATCGTATACAGGACCGACCACTTCGCCCGCAATAAGTACGACAGCGCGATATATAAGAGGCATTTGAAGAAATGCAATATAGAGCTTCACTACGCTGCTGAGCCCATTCCAGAGAGGCCGGAAGGAATTATTCTTGAGAGTCTTATGGAGGGCCTCGCGGAATACTACTCGGCAGAATTAAGCCAAAAGATTAAAAGAGGTATTCGTAAGAGTGCGCTCAAAGGTAAAGCAACAGGCGGAAATATCGCTCTCGGTTATAAAATCGGGCCCGACAAGTCTTTTGTGATTGACGAGAAGTCTGCTGAGGCTGTAAAGATTGCATTTGATATGTTTGTCCGCCATAAGACAAATGCCGAGATTTGCGAATACCTAAACGGCCTCGGTCTCAGGACGAGCAGGGGCAACCCATTCATGAAAAGCTCGGTACCGAGAATCATTCAAAACGAAAAATATATAGGTGTGTACAAATGCGGGAATATCCGACTTGAGGACGCCGTGCCGCCTATTGTATCGAAAGAGGTTTTCCTCATGGCGCAAAAAGAAAACGCCCGAAGGCGTACCAGTAAACAGGCAGCACGCCCTCGAGCGGAGTATCTTTTATCAGGAAAGTTATTCTGCGGTCACTGCAAGAAGAAAATGACCGGCGTAAGCGGGACGGGAAAATGCGGCGGTAAATTCTATTATTACTATTGTCCGTCGGCAAGATATAAAAAGGGCTGCGCAAAGAAGCAGGTCCCGAAAGACTGGCTTGAGAATTTAGTCGTCACGGAAACCCTGTCCCATATTCTTCAGCCTGACGCCGTTAACTATATCGCAAACGCTTGTTATGAGATTCAGTTAAAGGATAAGTCAAGGAATAAGGAAGAAGAATTTTATCGGCGCCGTCTTGCCGATAACAAAAAGGCGATTACGAATACCTTAAAAGCGATAGAGGCGGGCGTCGATACTATGTCGCTGCCGGCAAGGCTGAAAGAGCTTGAGGTAGAGCAGCTGCAGCTTGGAGATGCTTTAGCGGAAGCAAAGGCAAAGAACATTGTACTCACTCCTGAACATATAGAATTTATGCTCATGCAGTACATGAATAAGGGCGAGGACAAGCAAGCATACAAGAAAGAAATAATTGAGTGCTTTGTGTCCAAAGTCTATTTATATGACGACCGTCTTGTGATATACTATAATATCAACAAGAATCAGCCTGAACTTGCCGAGTCGGACCTGTCTCTGTTAGAATCTGACGGGTTCGACCAGTGCGACCTTTGCTCCAGCAAAAATTCGTTTAACTTCACATCCTGTCCGTGATAAAGTAAAATACATTGTGCCGGTGTACCGTCCCTTCCGGCACGCCCAGCTTCCTGGTAGTAACTCTCCAAATCCTTGGGCATATTATAATGAATAACAAATGATACATTCGATTTATCAATACCCATACCAAATGCATTCGTTGCTACCATAATCGGCTTACGATCATAGAGAAAATCCTCTTGATTCCTTGCTCGTTCCAAATCGGAGAGTCCAGCATGATAACGTGTAGCAGAAAAATGATTTGTACAAAGAAATTCGCAAACTTCCTCCACATTTTTTCGTGTTGTACAATAAATGATGCCACTTTTATCCGGATTATCATTTAAAATTTCCAATAAATCCTTTTTTCTCCGGTTCGAATATCGTACACCAAAATATAAATTTTTTCGATCAAATCCTGTCTTGACAGTTACTGGATTTTGCAGCTCCAACAGCTTTACAATGTCTTGTTTTACCTGTAGCGTCGCCGTCGCCGTAAACGCAGCACAAATTGGTCGACATGAAAGGTGCGCAATAAATGTCGCAATATTCTGATAACTCTGCCGAAAATCCTGACCCCACTGAGAAACACAGTGTGCCTCATCCACCGCAATCATAGAAATTTTCACCTTCTGCGTTAACTGTAAAAATCCCCACGTCATCAATCGTTCCGGAGCAACATAGAGAATTTTGTATGCACCGCTTACTACTGATCGCATAGTAGAATCATATTCTTCAGAAGAAATACTGCTATTGACAAATGCAGCTGAAATCCCTACTTGATGCAAAGATTCCACTTGATCTTTCATTAAGGAAATTAGTGGAGAAATCACTAATGTTATCCCTTTTAAAAGTAATGCTGTAATTTGATAACAAACCGATTTTCCTGCGCCGGTAGGCATAATCGCCAGTACATCCCGACCAGCTAAAATAGCATCAATAGCTCGTTGCTGTCCAGAATGAAATTGGGTGTGACCAAAGTATTTCCGCAATAATTCTTCAGGCTGCATCATGAATTTTCATCGTCCTGCCTTTCCGAATCTTGCCAACGAATCAGTTCTGCTTGTGCCGATTGTAACAATAAATCGCTGGGATGATCGCCACCCATAATCCGTGCAATTTCTCTTACTCTTCCTGCTTGATTTAACAAAGAAACGTGTGTTTCTGTACGATCTTCCACCACCTGCTTTTCAATCATCAAATGCTGATCTGCCATTACCGCAATTTGTGATAAATGTGTAACACAAATCACCTGATGAAATTTCCCTACCTCCCGTAGTTTTTGCCCGATTTTTTGTGCAGCCTTTCCGCTGACACCCGTATCAATTTCATCAAAAATTAATGTAGGCACACCATCCCGATCGGCAATCACGCACTTCAACGCCAACATAATCCGAGACAACTCGCCACCGGAGGCAATCTTTGCCAAGGGTTTTGGTTCTTCTCCACAATTGGCAGAAATAAGAAATTCCAAATTATCCATACCATGTATAGTAAGCTTTCCCGTAGTATGACGTCCAGTCAGAATTACGTTGGGCATATTTAAAAATTCCAGCTGTGCAGTGACCTCCTGTACAAATCGTTCCAACGTCTCTGCTCGATATTTCGACAGTGCTTTCGCTTTGTCCGAGACTTGCTCTAAAAGAATATTTTTTTCTTTTTTAAGTTCCGTAATTTTTTCAATATTTCCATCGATTTGATTCAATTCCGTTTCTGCCTCTGCACGATGCCTTACCAAATCATTTCCATCTGTACAAGAATATTCCCGACAAAGTCTATGGATCTCCTGCAATTGCTTTTGTACCAAATCGTATCGATTTGAATCCAAATCTACACGACTACATAATGTATGGCACTCCTCCGCAATATCTTTTAATTCAATTCTCACAGTATTCAAACGTTCACACAAAGCCGTAAATTCCTGTTGTATATCCGTATATGCTGCCAGTTCATCTCGTGCAGATTCCGTCAAAAAGACTGCGGAAGCATCATTATCACTGTCAATTGCACTCACTGCATGACGTAGTGCCGACAAAAGTTCCTCTGCGTGCTGCATTAAAATCAGCTCTTCTTCCAGTGCATTTTCTTCACCGATCTTCAAATGCACTGGTTCTGTATCCATCAAAAAATGTTGCAAATACTGCCGTCTGTTCGTTTTTTCGCATTCCATTTTTACCAATCGATTCAATTCTTTTGCAGTCTGCTGTAAATCGTGAAATGCACCTTGATACGCTTCTAAAAGTGTCAGATCACCACCAAAATCATCAAGAATTTGCAAGTGACTTTCTGGTGACAACAATACTTGACTGTCGTGTTGCCCATGGATATTAATCAAAACTTCTCCAATTTCTCGTAAAATTGACACAGTCGTTGTATGTCCGTTGATACGTGCCGTACTGCCGCCATCGACAGCTATTGTGCGAGTTAAAAGCAATGCATCATCCTCATGAGAAATTTCTAATAAGTCCAGTTTCTCGCATACCATTGGTTCAAGTTCTGTAAAAAGCGCTGTAATTGTCGCCTTTTTACAACCCGTACGGACAATATCCCGAGTCACACGCTGTCCTAATACAGCATGAATTCCGTTGATTAAAATTGATTTTCCTGCACCGGTTTCACCAGTAAAAACATTAAAATGTGGCGAAAACTGAATTCTCTCATGAGAAATCACCGCCAAATTTTCGATTTCCAACTCTTTTAACATCAAATTCCTCCCGATTTGGCTACTTTTGAGGCAGATATCACAATAGATTTTGCAAAGGATCGTGAAAAATCTCTTGCCTGTACTTCAGATCGAAAAAGCACAAATACCGTGTCGTCACCAGCAATTGTCCCCACTACGTCGTCTCGATGGAGACTATCCAATGCAACCCCCATAGCAGCAGCTGTACCGGCACGGCAATGAATCACGGCAATATTTCCAGCATAATCCGTTCGGAGTGCTGCACCGTGAACCATATCTTCCATAGAATCCGGCAATGGCTGCGTGACCGGAATGACATAATACGCTTGTTTTTCAAATTTTCGTTCCTTATATAAATGCAATTCCCGCACATCTCGTGACAAAGTTGCTTGAGTCACATCAAATCCAATCATCTTTAATCGCTTTCGCAGCGCATCCTGTGTTGCAATTTTCTCAGTCAATACAAGTTGCAAAATAGCTTCTTGTCGTTGTCGCTTCAATGGACTCACCTCACATTCCACTGTCTTTCAGTGGTTGCATTAGCTTCCGACTTAGTGAATCGAAAAACGTATTTCCACTCAAATCCAACATAGAAATCATTTGATCAGAACTAGAAATCTCTAAAATATGGGACGCTGGAAAGGATGCAGGGCATTCTCCATCCGCACAAATTTGCACATCATGTTCGCCACGCACTTGACAAGTGACAAAAAGTTCATTGTGTGGTGAAAACAAAATAGGTCTTGCAGCCATCGCATGAGGACAAATAAGTGTCATCTCCACACAAGAGAACTCCGGCTCAATAATTGGTCCGCCTGCAGAAAAGGCATAGGCTGTCGATCCAGTGGGCGTACTAAAAATCACACCATCCGCATGATATTGACCCAAAATTTCGCCGTTTCTGGAAACCGTCAAATCAATTACACGGGAATAATTACGAGAAATCACAATATCATTGAGTGCTGTAAAATCCTCTACCGTCTCGCCCACGGCATTTCGTAAAACACCATGGAGCAACATTCGCTTGGAAACACGATAATCACCCGTTTGCAATCTGGCTATTTCGCCAATTTGATCCTGTTCCATGGACGCTAAAAAGCCCAATCGTCCGGTATTGATTCCCAAAAGCTTTGCCGATGTACCAATTAAGTGATTAGCACAATGGAGAATCGTTCCATCACCACCAATTGCAACAGCAATATCTGCATCTTTTATTGCATCGTCAAAAGGTGCAAAACAAACAAAAGGAAACTCCTTCAATAGCTTCATGCATGATGAATCTGCCCATACCACCATGCCATTGCGATACAGTGTGAGACAGACTTTTTTTGCAATCTCCGGTGCTTGTCCCCTTTGCAGATGTGGAAATATGACCACCTTCATTTTTGTTTCTCCTTTTTCTTCTGTAAAAATGCCTGTGAAACGACCTGTTGCACGTCCGGTACTTGTAGTGCTTTATCGGAGCGATCCAAAACCGCAAGATACTCTAGGTTTCCCGACCCACCCAAAATCGGTGAATGCCAAAGATGACAAAGAGTCAGATGCATCTGTCGAAATAATTCCAGCACCTGTACCAATACTTGACGATGTACTTGCTGTGACCGCACTAGACCATGTTTCCCTATCCATTCCCTGCCCGCTTCAAATTGTGGCTTGATAAGCACTACCATTTTCCCGTCATCGGACAAAAACGGTACTGCTGCCGGTAAAATCAATTGAAGCGAAATAAATGAAACATCAATAGACAAAAAAGAAATCAACTCTTTTACCGTATTCAACGATAATTTCCGAATGTCCGTTCCTTCCAAATTCACCACACGAGAATCTGTCTGAAGGCACTTTGACAATTGATTATGCCCTACATCTACAGCATAAACTTTTTTTGCACCGTGCTGAAGCATACAATCTGTAAAGCCACCTGTAGACGCACCAATATCCATGCAGATTTTTCCGTCCAATTGCAAATGACCATGAGTGATAGCATAATCCAATTTCAATCCGCCTCTGCCCACAAATGGCATATCCTCTTGCAGTAATTCCAATCGATCTGCTTCTGAAACATTGTGAGCCGGCTTTTCACAAACTGTACCATTGACCAAAACTTGTCCGGCTTGAATCAGTCGTTTTGCTCTCGGTCGGCTTTGTACCATGCCACGCTGTGTTAATGCTATATCAAGCCTTACCATCTTTTTTGTCCCTCTCGGCGATTTCACACATTAGCGAAAAAATCGCATTTTCCGATAAATGCATTGATTCTAATTGCGATTCAACTGAAGCTTGACAAAGATATTCTTTCGGTGCAATTCGCTTATAGGTACCATGAAATTCATGCTGCATGAGCATATCTCCAAACATTTGAGAAATACCGCCATAATAATATGCCTCTTCTAAAAATATCACTTTCCAATAAGATTTTGCAATATTTACCAAAGACTCTGCTAAGGGAAAAATCCGTGTCAATTTTAACATATCAAAATGTATATCTCGTTCCCTTGCTCTTTGTGCAGCACGATAAAGCAAATCATAGACACGCCCATAAGTAACAAAAAGAATGTCTGTCTTTCTGCCGGATATGTGTGTATATTCCGTATTCAGCGCACTTTTATCAAAAATAGTATGATCAGATCCCCTCGGATAACGTACACAGGCAAGTCCATGATCTCGATACAATGCATGCCATAAGCAAAGCCGCAACTCATCGTAGCAAGCCGGTGCATAAATCACAGCTCCGGGAACACTGCTAAGAAAGGAAACATCGTACATTCCATGGTGTGTTTCACCGTCTTCTCCCACTGCACCAGCACGATCAATTCCCAATACTACATGATAACCACCAATTGCTACATCATGTATCAGTTGATCATAAGAACGCTGTAAAAAAGAAGAGTACACTGCAAAAACCGGCAGTTTCCCTGCTGATGCTAATGCTGCCGAAAAGGTCACAGCGTGTTGTTCCGCAATACCCACGTCATAATAGCGGTCAGGAAATTCTCTTGAAAAATAGTGTAATCCCGTACCATGCTCCATCGCAGCTGTAACAGCACATATCCGTGAATCCCGCTGTGCCAATCGTAGCAATTCTTTTCCAAACACATCGGAAAATGAATCCTCTCCAGATACCTTAGGATTCCCTGTTTCTATATCAAATTTGTGGATCCCATGATATTCCCCGGGGTTATGCTCTGCTGGGGCGTAACCTTTACCTTTTATCGTATGCACATGAACAAAAACTGGTTTGCGATATTCTTTTGCTGCAGCCAAAACCTCTTCTAACGCACCCAAATCATGACCATCTACTGGTCCCAAATACACAAAGCCAAAATCCTCGAACATTGTTGCCTGTTGTAACAATACTTCTCGAACGATGCTTTTGGAATTTTTTATTGCCTTTGCAACTGTCGGTCCAATTACAGCAGCATGATTCAATCGATTCTCTACTGCTTTTTTTGTTCGAATATATCCTTCTGTACCACGCATAGAAGACAAATATCTCGCAAGTGCGCCAACATTACGAGATATTGACATATTGTTATCGTTCAAAATGACGATAATATTATCCCCTGTTTTTCCCGCATTGTTCATACCCTCATACGTCAAACCACCAGTTAGTGCACCATCTCCAACCACCGCTACAGCAAAATGATCCAGATCACCATTCATGCGCATTCCCTCAGCAATTCCGGTTGCAACAGAAATCGCCGTGCTACTGTGTCCACTAATAAATGTATCATGTGGAGATTCTTCTGGTTTTGGAAAACCGGAAATACCATTTTCCTGCCGCAGCGTTCCAATTCGATCCTGTCGTCCCGTAAGAATTTTGTGCGTATAACACTGATGTCCCACGTCCCATACAAATTTATCTTTAGGCGATTGAAATACACGATGCATAGCAACAGTCAGCTCTACCGTACCCAGATTTGATGCCAAATGTCCACCAGTTTTCGATACGCTCTTAATCAAGAGACTTCGAATCTCCTGACAAAGTGTCTGACATTGACTCAAATTTAATTTTTTTAAATCCTGTGGCAATTTCAGCTGATCCAAAAGTGGCTGATCCGAATCTATTATAATTTTGTTATCCATTGACAATCACCCTTCGTATACTCAAAAATCTACAGCATTTTTAAGCAACACGAAGAAATCTTCCTTTCGTATACAAATTCAATTTTGACGTGACAAAAGTTCTTCCGTAAGATCTAATAAAAATGCTGCATTTGGAAATTGCTTTATCACTTCCATTGCTTTTTCCGTTAATGAAGCAGCTAGCTTTTGCGCACCATCCAATCCCAAAGTCGTCACAAAAGTTGTTTTCCCTTCATCTGCGTCACTACCTATCGGCTTTCCCAGCTTTTCCATTGTACCAATCACATCCAATACATCGTCCACGACTTGAAATGCAAGTCCTAGATTTTCCGCATAATTATCTGCCAAACAAATTCTTTTTTCATCTGCACCTGCTAAAATACAACCCATACGACAAGCAACTCGAATCAGTGCAACTGTTTTACCAGCTACCATTCTTTCTAATTCTATCTGACTTACATTGCTGCGATCTTCAAATTCCATATCCAAAACTTGTCCACCAATCATACCAGCCGCCCCGGCTGCATGAGAAAACTCCTTTACCAATCGTACCATAGATTCCGGTTTTTGGTTCGGACAAGAAACTAGAGTTTCATACGCTTGCGCAAAAAGAGCATCTCCTGCGAGAAGTGCTGTTGCATTGTCAAAAGCTTTGTGACAAGACAACCTGCCACGACGATAATCATCATTGTCCATCTCTGGCAAATCATCATGAATTAGCGAAAACGTGTGTAGCATTTCTATTGCACAAGCTGCCGGTAAAGCATCTTTTAGATTTCCACCACAAAGCGTGCAAAATTCTAACAATAATACCGGACGGATTCGTTTTCCGCCTGCCATTAAAGAATACTGCATTGTTTGAATCAGTCTCTCCTGCGGCTTGGTTTCCGCCGTCACTTGTACACGATACGCAAGTTCTTTCTCTACGATTCGTACGAATTCTTCCAGATGTGCTTTATTCTTCTGTTCCATTTTCCTGTTCCCCTTCATGTTTATGTTGAATAACCGCCGATTCTTTTGTCATCTGTAGCTTTGCGTTTTGTAATTCCTCCTGACAATTTGCAGCTAAAAGCATTCCCTTTCCATATAGCTTTACCGCTTCCTCCAGTGGCAAATCTTCCTTTTCTAGCTTCAGTGTCAATTCTTGCAATTCTTTAAAGTGCACTTCAAAAGACATTTTTCATATCTCCTTTTCTTCTTCCAAATCATCGAAAACCATTTTGACCTCCGCCTGTATTTTTCCATGCTCTAAGCGGATTTCTACCTGTTCACCTACTGCTACATCAACAGCACGATGTAAAAGCGTTTCCCCATGATAAACAAGCGCATAACCTTGTTCCAATATTTTATATGGATTTAGCAGTTCCAAACGCTGCACAATCTGTGTTAGCTGTTGCTGTCGCTGTGCAATGATATTTTTTTGATAATGGGAAAGTCGAATCAAAATCGAATCCAATTGCTCCTGAGCCAACGTTTGCCGATATACCGGCGTTTGCAGTCGCAGTCGATCCAAAAATCGGTTCAATCGTTGCTGCTTTTGTTGCAAAATTTTTTCCATTTGCTGTTGCAATTGATGTGAAAAATGGGCGACAGTATGCATAAGTTGCCTTATATTCGGTACAGCCAATTCAGCCGCTGCTGACGGTGTAGGCGCACGCAAATCTGCTGCTGCATCTGCCAACGTCCAATCAGTCTCATGCCCTACTGCAGAAACAATAGGGACGCCGCAATGATATATCGCCATAACCACCTTTTCCGTTTGAAATGCAGCCAGATCTTCTGATGCGCCACCACCACGTCCAACGAGAATCACATCGCACTGTTTCATCTCCGCAGCTCGAATCGCATCACATATCGAATCTGGTGCCATTTCGCCCTGCACCTGTGCTGGAAAAACGTGAAGATGACCAATCGGATAACGTCGTTCCATAATATTTCGAATATCTTGTAACGCTGCTCCAGTATCTGATGTCACAACGCCAATCTTCTGTGGCATAGGTGGCAATGATTGTTTGTTTGCCACATCGAATGCGCCCATCGTCGTCAGCTTTTTTTTCAAATCTTCAAGTGCCAGCGTCCGCAATCCAGTACCATCTGACTGCAAATCCGTAACATATAGCTGAAATGCACCCTCTTTTTCATAAAGCGATGCAGTTGCAGCCACAATTACTTGCATACCGTCCTTGGGCATAAATTTTAGCCGCTGTGCATTGGAGCGAAACATTACCGCTTTCACGCCACTCGTATCGTCACGCAGTGTAAAATAATAGTGTCCGGAACGATAGTGATTGGTGAAATTTGAAATTTCTCCTCGTACCAAAACGCTTTGTAATGCCCGATCTCCTTGCAAGAGAAAGCATACGTAACGATTCAATTGTGACACATTTAATATTGCCATAATATTCTCGCCCCCTTTTTATGATTGCGTCATCATTTTCGCATAAATTGCCGTTCCGGCAGCATTGTCGCTGGAAAACATTGGTTCAGAAAACCAGCATACACTGATTTCCTTCTCCAAAGCCGGTCGAATCAAACGATTCGACATTACACCACCCGCAAAAAGTATCGGTAAGTCTCCGTATTTCTTCAATGCATACTGTGCCATTGCAGCAATCGTTTTTTCAATACTTCGTAAACAATATCCAGCGATTTCCTCCGGTGTGTCTCCTTGTTCCAACAGCGTTTTACAACGATTTTCCAAACCAGAAAGACAGCAACTTCCATTGTGTAGTACTGGCTTTAAGTAATCCGTTCGTGTCGCATTCAACGCCAATTTTTCCAATTCCACGCCACATGGAAAAGATAAACCTAGCTGTAATCCAACTCGATCTACTGCCTGCCCTGCTTTCAAATCAGAAGAAGTAGCACAAAGAGTAATTTTCAGCCGTTCCTCTGTTTCAATGGACTGACAATAGAGCAAATCCGTTGTACCACCGCTGACGTGAAATGCCAAAAAAGGTTTTTCTTCAGCGATAATATGCAACTTTTCTGCAGAATAAAGTGCAGCTAAAATATGTCCTACCTGATGAGAAGTACGATATAACGGTACACCAGTTATCGCCGCAATACTCCTTGCCACACCAAGTCCTGCCAAAAAACAGGGCATATAGGATCCATCCATGTTTCGTGGTTTTTCTGATACGCCAATAGCATAAAGTGATTCATTAAAAAACGTTTCACGAAAATGCAGACGTTCTAATACCTCCGGCAATTGTTTTGTATGGTAAAAAACAGCATCACTTTGCCGCAGTCCGATCATACCTACTTTTACTGGCAACAGCATTTTTTCTTGCTGTAAAATCTCACCTGTTTCCATGTGCAGCAATGCTACAGAAGTCGTATAATTGCTCGAATCAATCCCCAGGATCAAACTCATGAGCGGAATCCTCCTTCGATGCTGCATGGTCACGCACATAATTTCCTAAAACACCATTGATAAAAGCGGTATCTTCTGGATAAGCATAAGCTTTCGATAAGCGAACTGCCTCGTATATCAATATGTTTTCTGCCGCCACTTCTTTTGGTGTATTGCGAAGTTCAAACAACGCTAAAAGCAATATGGTTCGGTTTACCACTGCAATACGGTTTAAAGTGCGTTTTTCACTATACTTAGCAATAATTTCATCTAGTATATCCTTTTGTGCTAAGGCTTGCGATACTGTTTGCTTTACTTCAGGCAGAATTTTTTCCAGTTCCGGCAATTGCTCCGTATCCGTAAAAAGCTCCTCCAAAGTGTCCGGCGTATCGCCACGCATCATTGCTTCGTATAAAAGCAAAAATGCATATTCTCGTTTTTGATGCTGTGTCATATGAATCCTCCTTTTTTTCTTTTATCAATTTCGCCTTTTTATTTTTCTTTTTCTGCATCTTAAAATCAATCTTGAGTTTATTATGTAATTACTTCTCAAATAGAGCAATATTTTCACAATATATCAGATTTTTCAGACGAAATAAATTTTACTCTTATTTATTATAACAGAAAGCCACGAAAATTACAACTCTTTTTTGCATAAAATTTTGTATAAAATCATTTTGCCAAAAAAAGCCATACAAATGCACGGTGCAAACTGTATGGCTTGATTGATTTTTACGCAACTTCAAAAATACGGATATTCTCCGTTGGTATCAAAACCTCCCCTAAAATCACATCTTTTATGGCAGCTGCCTGTGCGGTATCTAGTCCATCTGTTTGTACCACAACCTTTGCGCTATCACTATCTAAGTAAACAATACAATCTGTATATCCCATTGCTTTAATCAATGATTCAATGGTACTTTCACTTTCAATAAGCTTTGACGTTTCCACTGCCGCAATTGCATCGGTGACAAGTTCATTCTCTGTCTGATCGCCTTCACCTAAGATCGACTGTAACGTTGCAACGCTTTCATCTCGACTTTGCGTTTGATTCAGCCTTGCTTGTGCAAAATAATCCTCTGCACTTTCTGCTGACTCTACTTCCTCTGCAATCTCATCCTCTGTCACTTCTGTCGTATCTGTACCTGTGTCAACACCTTTATCCACAACTGCCGCTGCATCAACTGAATCTCCATCTGAATCCTCCGTAACCTGTGCATCTACAAATGCCGTATCACTATACGTTATTTCATCTTGTACCAATTCCGCTGTTTCTAGATCTGTATCAGACAACGCATAATTCACATAAATTGCAATTACCAACATCAATGTCAGGCACGATAAGATAATCTGTTTTTTTCCGATAATCAAAGATGGCTTTTTCATTACCATGTCCTCCTCGCTTGAAATTGATTTTTAACTATTTTTTTCCAATACGCTAATTCAATTTGTAGGCAAATCCAATACTGCGGTAACAGCATCTACCACACGTTCTTTTACCACATTCGAAGACGCACCATCGCATACCACGATTGCACCGTTGATCTCTGGCGACAAGACACGCTCTACCAAAGCAGATTCTCCTGCGTCCGTATCTAAAATTACCACATTTTCTTGTGTCTGTGTGCGACTTTCTTCGCAATCTGCATCGGTATCTTTCACATAAACTGTCTGCCATGAACCGGAAACAGTCAGCATTACCTCACAAGATCCCACCCCCTCTATTTGCTCTAAAATTTCTACAAGTGACCGCTCTAATGCCGTTTCATATTCTGTCAATGATTCCGATATTGATATTTCGCTTTCTTCTATGGTAAGCGAATTCGTATCCTCCTGTGAATCATCTGACACAGACAAACCAGATAACAGAATGAGTCCAAGTCCGATAACACCACATATCACCACCAATCGCACGCCACCTTCGCCTTTTAACCTTCTTGTCACTAGTTCACATATTTTTTTCCACATATTAATTGCTCCTTAATTTTGTACTTGTATACCCAACGATTCCATCACCTCCCAAATCTGTGCCATTGTTTCTTCATCTGGTTCTGCGCCACTCTCGTCATACCAATCGATTTGTTCTATTTCTATGCTGCCAGAATCCGAAATATGCATGGTCATATTTGCAGTAATTCCATTCATTCCCTATTCCTCTAAACTTGCCGTCAAGGTCTGCTCCAGATTTTCTGCTGCCACCTGTGCTGTCTGTGTACTAACAGACGCAGAAAGATTGGTTTCTTCTTCCAAATTCAAATCTTCAGAAAAATCCAACGAACTTATCCCTTGGATCAATGGCGTTAAAATTCCCAACGTCAAGACACAAGACAACATTAATTTTATTTGTCGATCAAAACGTTCGTTTGGTTTAATTGCATTTAAAATGCTGCAAAGAAAACTCAAACAGCAAGTTATTAAAACAATTTCTCTTAATTTTCCATTGCCATTCTCCTCATAAAGTCATCGCAGTACCAACAATAAAAATAATACCAAAGCAAACAAGTAGCGAAAACGCAATTCCCAACGCATCTCCTATACCTTTTAATAGTTGATGGAGTGGTCGCACACCAAAAAGCTCCGCAAACGCTGCACCAACTGCCACAACTGTACGATATAACGTCAGCTCCATTAGTGGCGGTAAAACAATAAACAAAGTGCTGCAATGCCTATCACACCGGTACTGTTTTGCAACAACGCCAAACTGCTTTTCACTGTCGTATAAGCATCTGAAACTGCATTCCCCACAATCGGAACAAAGCTAGACACTACATACTTTGCTGAACGACTGATTGCCGTATCTGCGCTGCTGCCCAGATGATTCTGCATAGACATCACACTAAGAAATATCGCCATAAACAGTCCCAATAACCAAGTTACTGCTTTTCGAATTAAACGTAAAATCCCACTGACAGATATGTTCGGACTGACTGCGTCAATAATCGCCAAGGCGAAACACATACTACACAATGGCAAGAGCACATGACATATCAATTGTAAAACCGTATCAGACAGTGCTAAAATTGCCGTTTGATAGAAAACTGCTTGACTTGTCATGCCGCCTGCCGCCAAAATTCCTGCGAAAACTGGAACAAACAGTAACATAAATTCCGCACCCTGCTGCAATGCGCTTTCCACGCTGTCAAAACAGTTTGAAAGCGGTTGTATCAGGACAAAAGCAGCTGCAATCGTTGTAACATATTCCCAAACATGAGAAGTATGACTCTCTAAGCGATTGCTTTGTAGGCTTCCATAAAGTGTTGCAAATAAAATTACTGTTAATAAACTGCCAAGAAGCAGCAAAGGATGTCCAACTTTATCTTGAAAAAAATTGCCTATTACGTTCCACACCGATGACAACGTAAATGAATCAGAAATACCATCCCACTGGGTTTGGCTCAATCCCCATTGTTCCAAAATCGACTGTACATCGACGTCTAGCTGATCCGTAACAGATTCCGCACCACTGTTGTTCAATAGATCTTCATATGAATTCGTATCCATGGTTCTCACCGTCCTAAACAATACCCTGTATCATTTCTAAAATTCCTTCTAACATGGGCAATGTCAGCAACACCAAGCTTATTCTACCCCAAAGCTCTGCCATTTGTGCCAAGGCTGTTTCCTCACAATCCCGACAAATATCTCCCGCAATTGTCGTAATATAAATTACTCCCATTGCCTTCCACATAATATTTAAATAAGCACTCGGCAAATCAGTTTGTGCGAACAAATTCTGTACTTCTTCTACGATTGGCGTCAAATAAGAAACCATAGCAAGTCCAATGCCAACACAAGCGGCAATCACACAAAATAAAGCGTGTTCTTGACAATACCGTTTTAATAGTACAGCAAAAATCGCCGCAATAACACATACTACTGCTACCGTTCCAGTCTCTCCTGTCATAGTCCAAACACCGCCTTCACCCGATCAAACAACGCACCAATCTGGTCAATAAGCAGCATTAGTACTACAACAAGCCCTGCCAATGTGGTCATCATCGCCTGTTCCTCTCGTTCCGCACGTTTTAACACGAGATTTAGCACGGCTACAATAATTCCGGTTCCTGCAATTTTAAATATTAAATCTATGTCCATGTTTTCCACCTCCTCATATATATTTACAGACAATTTCAAGAAAATCCGTATAAAGTCTCATACTGTGCAATGTTAAAAACACAAAAAGCAAAATATATGAATATAACAAATGGAGCTTATACATTTTCAGTGAAAAAAACACCGAAATGATGTTACTTGTCGCATAGAAATGTGAGATAATAAATCTATATGGTCAGAGGGTGCTGTTCACCTTCTTAAAGCGGAGACTTCTGCGGAAAGAGCAGCATCTCTTTTTTATCGCTATGCCAACAATATAACTGCCATCAAACCGCCAAGAATTCCTAACCGAAAATAGAGCTTTTGCAAATTTTGAGCTTGCATACCGATTTCTTTCGTTTTCGATTCTAATAGACTGCGATATTGTGCAATTGTTTCAACTTGTCCATCTAGATCACTGGCACCAAGCTCTTCACCTAGTGGAAGTAGCAAAAGACACACTTCCTCTGGAACAATTCCATCAGATTTTAATGCCAATCGCCAGGCATTCGCCAAAGTCTCGCCCTTTTGAAGCAATAGTAACGTCTGCTTCGGAAAGGAAAACATTTGATAGGCTGACTCTATCGTCAATTACTCCAGCAGTTCAGATACGGTACCGGAGCAAAAGGACATTTGCACGGAAAATTCTCGCAGCATTTGGCAAAGTGCTTGCAAAGCCACGCATTCCTGTCGCTTTTGTAGTGAAAAAAGCCAACCGACTCCTACACCACAAAATGCAACCAAAATCAGTCCGAGAAACTTCATAATGCAGGTTACCTCCCCTTTCATTTCATGTGATCAAGATTGACTTACCCTATCCTATGAGAAGTGAACAAAAAATAGAAGTCAGAAAAATAAATTCCCCCATTATTCGGAGAATTGAGATGATCTACAAACTGAAACACGAGATACATGATTCCGGTACAATTACATATAACTTGAACAAAATCGCTCCAACGGCTATAACGCTTGCAAAATACGTAGTGTATCTATCGTACAGTCTTCAGTCCACATATACTGGTATTATATTGTTATCACATCCAATATCCAGTAATAATATCCGTCATATTTGCTCTATGTTTCTATTTTTTAAAATATTTTGTTGTTTCTATAATCCTTCCATTCATCTATTATATCTATTTTTTATAAACACTTTGTTATCATTAATTTCCGTATGACATTCAAAATACATCTTTACAAAGCATAAAATATCTGCTATAATAATCACATAAAAAACAAAGGAGTAATACAAATGAAATTAAAAAAGTGTATTATCGGATTTATCAGTATGATTTTGGTTATCAGTTCAGTCGTTTTCCCCGTTTCTGCAGGACAGCAGCTGGGTCAAACTGATTTTGAAGATGGTGTCGGCTTACCATGGCATATCTGTGAATCAGCTGCTGGTGAAATGGACTTTGAAATCACGGATGGACAATACGTCATCACTATCGTAAATCCTGGTGGTGCATCAAATGGCGGTGAAGACCGGTGGGACTGTCAGTTCCGTCATCGTGGTTTAACGCTCCAGTCCGGATGCACTTATGAAATAGCGTACGAAATTACAGTAAGCAACGATTGTACCTACTATACAAAAATTGGTGATATGGCAGAACCATTTGATGAGGATTGGCATGGAAACCCCGACGACAGTCAATACGATTCTTATTGGGGTGTGCAAAGCTTGACAGCAAATCAAACAGTATCATTTCAAGGTACGTTCACTGCCACTCGTACAGCAGAGGTAGAATGGGCATTCCATATCGGCGGCGATAGCGTTCCGATCGGGACTGTGTTCACGTTTGATAATATGTCTCTTATTTGCGTGGATAATGATACCTACGATTATGTCGCTGATGATGATTGGGTACGTGCAGAAATTGTTACCAATCAAGTAGGATATTTTACAAACGGTCAAAAACGTGCAACGTTGATTTCGGATGAGACAGACAGTGTATCGTTCTCGCTCCTTGACGAAAAAGGAAACGAGGTCTATGTTAGCTCTTCAGATCCACAAGGATATGATGCGGATTCCGGCGATAATATACACATCCTTGATTTCTCGGAAGTAACACAAACAGGCACATTTACTTTAAAAGCTGGTGATGCAGAGAGTCGAGAAATCACCATTGGTGACACAGAGACATATTCTGGATTACTCTATGATTCGTTGAATTACTTTTATCAAAATCGCAGCGGTATTGCGATTGAAAGCCAGTACATTACATCCGGTGACGCTAATACGCTGGCACGAGCAGCTGGTCATACAAATGATGTGGCAAGAATTACCACGGATTGGGACGACTTAAATTCCAACGGTGGCACACAAGATGTCTCCGGTGGTTGGTATGATGCCGGTGATCACGGAAAATACGTGGTAAACGGTGGTATTTCCCTTTGGATGATGCAAAACCAATATGAACGTTCCATTATAAATGGCACAGAAGCTGCCTATGCTGATGGTACGATGTCCATTCCAGAAAACACAAATGGCTATCCTGATCTTTTAGATGAGGCTCGCTGGGAAATGGAATGGATGCTGAAAATGATCGTACAGGACGGCGAGTATGAAGGGATGGTATATCACAAAGTGCATGACATCAAATGGACGGCACTTGGACTTTCTCCAGCAGACGATACAGAAGAGCGAATCATCAAACCGCCAACAACTTGTGCAACATTAAATTTGGCGGCGTGTGCAGCGCAAGCAGCAAGACTTTGGGATGATCTCGATCCAGAATTTTCCGAAACCTGTCTAAAAGCTGCTGAAGAAGCATATGAAGCAGCACAAGAACACCCGAATCTATATGCGCCACTAGATCAATCTATTGGTGGCGGTACATATGGAGATGATGATGCAACAGATGAATTTTATTGGGCAGCGTGTGAGCTATATTTAACTACCGGTAACAAAAATTATTTAGAAGATATGGAAGATTCCGAACACTATCTCTCTGTTCCTACCATTCTTTCCAGTGGCGAAGATATAAATACCACAGGTAGTTTCGATTGGGGGAATACGGCTGCACTTGGAACATTATCTTTGGCAATCAACGATACGGATTTGGCTTCAGAGGCAACAAATGCTATTTGTACAGCAGCAGATATTCATTTAGACCGAGAAGCATCGCAAGGATATGGACAACCAATTGCGCAGAGTACGTTAAGCTACGCAGACAGCGATACTGGCTATGTATGGGGATCCAACTCATTTGTGGCAGACAATGCAATTATAATGGCATATGCCTACGATTTAACAAATGAACAAAAATACTTGGACGGTGTCATCAGTGCCGTAAATTACCTCTTAGGAAACAATCCTATGGATATTTCTTATGTTACAGGCTATGGCACTCACGCTGTCGCAAATCCACACCATCGTTATTGGGCAAGCCAAATTTCAGAAGAATTTCCATCTGCACCGGCAGGTGTTCTGGTCGGTGGTCCAAACTCTGGTATGCAAGACCCTTGGGTGCAGGGCAGTGGATGGGTGAAAGGAGAAATCGCACCTGCAAAATGCTACATGGACAATATCGAAGCGTGGTCTGTCAATGAATGTACGATAAACTGGAATGCACCGCTAGCATGGATAACTGGCTTTGTCTGCAACGAAAACGGCGGTATTATAATTGACGCCACATCTGGCGCAATGGAACAATTAGAAGAATCTGGAAATACTACCTCAGCTGAAACAAAAAACAACACCTCGACCACCGAAAGTAATATTATTACTAGTAGTTCAGATGAAAATAATACAGATACAAACGATTTCACTAATTTCTTTATACCACTGGTGCTTGTGTTGGCAGCTATTTTTGTTGTAACTGTTGCAATTGAAGTTATTGTTTATAAAATCGTAAAATCAAAGAAAAAATAACGGTATTACCACAAAATTACGCTTACCCATATCAGACTCTATCACTTGATTTTAATG
>Ga0192240_10046_pt1 | contig 66281 bp, 60 predicted proteins | sample Koala_Koa27_H3_FD_131237 | JGI IMG/M metagenome (GOLD analysis project Ga0192240, IMG submission 131237) | Enriched cells from koala feces incubated with labeled cellulose particles, San Francisco Zoo, California, United States - Koala_Koa2-7_H3 ...
CATACCGTTATATTTATATTGTTTGTTTATGTTTTTGTTTGGCTATAAACTCCACCGATATGCTTATTATCAGCGTAAGAAGGAATAGTATGCATCCGAGCATGAACAGCGCCTGGTAATGAGCTCCGCCGCTCGGTGCTTCGCCGAGCTCCGCCGCTATGGTCGCAGGGATTGTACGGATAGGTTCTACGAGGGACTTCGGCATTACCGCCGCGTTGCCCGTTACCATAAGTTTCACCGATAGCACGTCCGATACCCAATACCACCGCAGCCATAATGCCTGAAACGGAGTAAGGAAGTATTACTTTACGTATCGTCTGCCAGTGTGTTGCACCCAAAGCGAGACTCGATTCCTTCATTGCACGCGGTGTAGTGCGGATAGCGTCTTCCGCAACTGTTATAATCGTAGGAAGTGCCATTATCGCCAGTATTATAGCGCCTGCGAGAGCTGTTCCTCCGACAGGGAGTCCAAACACCTTCTGGATAAGCGGTACGATAACCACCAGCCCGAAGAAACCGTAAACCACGGAAGGAATCCCTGCGAGAAGTTCGATTATAGGTTTTAGTATCTTCCTCAGCCTGCTGCCTGCAAGTTCTGCAAGATATATGGCAACAGCCATTCCGAAAGGAAGTGCGATAAGGATCGCTGCTATACTTACCCAAAGTGTTCCGAGAAATAGCGGAAGTACTCCGAATTGCGGTGATGGTTGTGCGGTAGGATACCATTTGGTACAACCGAAGAAGCTTGCAGGACTGATCTTACCGTTAGCGAGGATTTTGCCTTTGAAGTCTTCTGCGACGTAATGCTCCGGGAAATATGCTATGATGTCCGGATGAGCGGAAACTATATTGCTCAGTACTTCCGGTATGTTTTCAAAATTAGATCCAAGTTCTTCAGGTGTGGAATACTTGGTTATATCGCTGAATCTGAATACTCTTATATCTGCGTTAACGCCGCCGACTTCATTCCAGTTGGTAATTTCCGCATCGAAAATATCCATGATCTTCTCCGGATTTATCTTGTTTACCGGATTATTGTTGTTAATGGCCAGAACGTAGCCTTCCTCCACATTGGACGAATTGAATAGTTCTGCACCCTCCCTGAATAGGAAAATAACTATGAGAATGATCGTGAAGCTCGTGATAAATCCACTTAGCATCAGGATCTTCTCCATTATTATTTCAAAAAATTTCTTTAAGTTTTTCACCTGTTGACAGTTTTAATGAAATAATCCGGACCACACTTTATCCGCATGGTCCGGAGTGATTTTATAGAATTATTTTACAGGGATGTATTCTAATTCTTTTACAGTAGCCTGTCCTTCGTCAGAGAGAATATAGTCGATGAACGGTTTAACTGTTTTTTCGTTAGGTTTTGTATAATAAAGGTAAAGGGGACGAACGATAGGATATGTTTTATTCTTAGCGTTCACTGCGTTAGGTGCTACATAGTTGGTTCCGTCGTAAGAAACGTGAACCGCTTTAACGCTCTCGTTAAGGTAGGCCAGACCCACGTATCCGATCGCTCCTTTGGTCTGGCTTACCGATTGTATTATCGCTCCCGTAGCAGGCATGCTCAGGATAGACGCCATATAATTTTTGTTCTGAAGTACACTCTCCTTGAAGAACTCGTAAGTTCCCGAACTTGTTTCACGGGAGTAAGCTACGATCTTCATGTCGTCGCCGCCCACTTCTTTCCAGTTGGTGATCTTGCCCGTGAAGATTTCTTCGAGTTGTTCCCTCGTGAGGTTGGTAACTTTGTTCGAAGGGTTGATAACCACTGCGAGTGCATCGTAAGCTATTATCTCTTCTACTACTGGTTTTCCAGATTCCTGCAACTTAAGTTTTTCATCGAATTTTATCTCACGCGAAGCCATTGCTATATCTGTTGTTCCGTCTATAAGTGAAGAGATTCCTACACTGTTTCCTCCACCTGTAACTGTTACATTGGCAGAACTATTTTTCTTGGAGTAATTCTCCGATTCTTTCTGTATAAGAGGAAGTAATGTGTCGCTTCCTTTAAGTTTTTGTGCCTGTGCACCGCTTGCTATTGTCAAAAGTGCTGCTAACGCGATAAGTGTCTTTTTCATAATCTTTTGAAATTAATTTTGTAATAAAATTTATTAGAATTTATATTGGAACCTGAGTGTGAATACGTCATCTTTTACATTTCTGCTGAATTTGGAAGAAATATCCGCTCCGCTCGACTTTTCGTTTTTCACGATATCGTAGTAAGCCATGATCCTGATGTTATCTGTTGCACGGAACAACCATCCTAAGCCTAGTGTTACGAACACTATGTCGCCGTCTGTAGTGTTGTTGCCTCTTTTAACTTTTGTGTTAGGGTCGTATCAGTCGAGTTTACCTACGAATGAGTGTTTTGTTGTTGCAATGTCCTGAATAAAGTACACGTAGTATCCTCTGAAGTTACGAACGTAGATGTCTCCTGAAACCGCTCCGGTAGGACTGTCGCTTTTTGCTTTAAGGCCGGGTTGCTGTCCCCATAGATATTCCGCACGTATCTGGGATTTTCCAATCACGCTGGTTACCGCGAACTGAAGATCGAAACCGTAATATTGTCTTTTAAGATATTGTCCCGCTTCCACGCTGTTATCCACGACGAATTTACCGTTGTCCATTTTGTAAGCCTGTGCGTTGCCATTTAGCCTTACACCGCCCTGATAAGTCGAGAAATCTGCGCCGAAAGTAATGTTATTGAATTTGTTGGTGTAACCCAGACGTCCGATGAAATCCTTTTTCGAGTCCGTTTCCTTTGCCGCACCACCGTTACCTGTAAAAAGTCCTCCTTCGAGAGAAAATCCTTCCAATGCTATTCCTTTAGGAGCTTTGAAAGAAAGTTTTCCTCCGAGGTCTCTTTCTTTAGGGAAGAGTGTCAGGAACACTTTGTTTCTTTCAGGTGATTCACGTGTGGAAGAAGAGTAGGAAATCTCGTAACCGAACGGTCTGTCGAATACACCTGCTGTGAAAGATGCCCATTGCAGTTTCGGAGTTTTCAGGGTAAGGTAAGCGTCTTTAATCGATACGCCTCCTTCGGTCACGTCAATCTGCATTACTGCCTGTCCGTAATTATTCGAATATGCGGTTTTAATTCTACCTCTTCTTACGGAGAAAGTATTTTGTGTTCCGTCAGCTACGCCAGACTCGTTCCATTGCCACTGAGTCTGAACATATCCTGAAATTTTCAGGTTATTCAATGCAGAAACTTTTTTTCCAGATCGGAAACCCTACCTTCGAGTTCTGAAGATTGGGAGAATGCTGCTCCCGTACATGCTAAAGCTAATGCTGTCGTTGCGAAAAATTTTCTCATAAATTTTAAATTTGGTTTAATTATTTTCACATCGCAAAGGTATCCGGGGTCTGTTACCGGATATTTAAGCCATTTTTAAAAAACGGTTTTGTTTGTGTTAAGTAATCGTTAACCGTATAAAAGAAAAATCCGCTGAAACTTCTGTGTTCCAGCGGATTTAATATTGAGTTAACCTTAAATGCTATGTTAAACTTATCTCCCCGTAAATAACCTGTATATATTCTTTTTAGTTTTTATTTGTTCCGATTAGTTCTTTTGCCTTATCCAATGCTTCGGTTTCCGTAACATAAAAATCCGGATGGAGTATTATATCGCTTTCATCCGTTGTATTCATCTGATAAAACTTCTTACAGGAGGAACGAAATACGATATGTGTATTCGGCAGAGTGAAATTCAATGCATTACCGAATGTAATTCCGATTTCTCCCGCTTCCTCTCCTACGATAGTACCGATTTCTGCCTGTCTGAATATCCATGCACATGTTGCTGCGGAAGAAAAAGTATAATTACTTATCAGCATGTATATATTTCCGTTGTATCTGAAAGATTCTTCTCTCGGAGCTGTTTCTTCGAAATTGAAAGTATGTAATCCGTCACTATAGAAAAAACTTTCCATATACCAATCCGGATTATTCTTTTTTAGGAATTCTTTCATATTACGACTGTATTTTACTGTCGATTTTTCCAGTATTTTATATGGGACAGGAGATATGTATCCTATTAACTCCTCAACAAGGTCGTCGCTTCCTCCTCCGTTATATCTTATATCTATTATCAGATTTTCGATATCGTTCTTTTTCAGACTACCGAAGCTCTCATGAAGAAATTTATCAAAATTATTTTTCTCACCACCGTTGAAAGTATTTATAGTCATTATTCCGGTATTGTATACGGAGTCGATAATAAGATTGAAATTTTTACGTGATACAGTTTTTATTTTCTTTCTTGCTTCGCTCAATTCAGTAAAACTTCTACCTTTTATGTTGTACGTTTCTATTTTTCCGTCGTGACGTACCACAATATCGTAATCTGGGCTATTCCCGTAGATTATATAATAATTGGTTCCAAAGAGTGGAGTGCCGGAAGACTCCCTGTTTAATTGGGATATTCGGAAAGATTCCAGTTCACCGCTTTTATAACCGATTAACTCTTTCCTTAATTCCGGGGCAGTGTGTCCGTTTAAGGAAAGTAATTCCGACGATTCGAGAAAAGAATATTCTTCCGTGAGATCTTTGGATATGGTAAGACTACCGTCTTTTCGGAAAAATATATCGAAAGGAAGGACTGTGGCATAAAGACTTTCGGTCGTAAAAATATTATTTGCCATAATGCCGGTATGTCCGTCGCCTAATTTTGCGATCAATGGTGTCATAATTCGATAGAAATCTATCCTGCTCATCGAATCTGTGAAAGAATTCTTCAACAAATAGAATTCTTCCATAAAATCTTTTTCGGGATAAACGGCGAACATATCCGGATGTACGTCATAAATGATGGAAATCAATGAATCGGCATCTTCACATAACTGATCTTTTGTGAAATAGAGCGGAGGCCATATGTGTTCGCTGTATATAGCAATTCCAGCGATATCTTCGTATGTAAAAAACGAATAGTATTTCACAGGTTTGCCGGAAGTAAGCCATAGGACGGTTATGTCGATATTGTCTTCTTTTCTATCGATCTCCAGAATCCGGTATTTTTCATCCTGTTCAAGGTTTTTAATATCGTTGTAGAATTTTGTTTTTACTTCTTCAGTGCATCCTGTCAGGCTGATTAATGTAAGAATATTTAAATGATTATAATCGACTGTTAAATCTCGAGGCTGAGTAAGCCCGCTATTCTGCCAGAATTTTTGATTAATAGTATCTATCCGTGCACCCTCGTAATTTCGGTATTTTTGTAAAATATCTTCAGGAGTCAGTGCATACGAGAAAGATATAAGGAATGACAGAACAGATAGGGTTAAGAAGTTTTTCATTATATATTATTTATCTGTAAATATAAAAATACCCTGCATAATGTAACATTATTTCACCCTTATCACACTCATGCCGTCGCGGATGTCGAGCATTACGTTCTCAACGCGGACGTCCTGTTGAATCTTGTCGTTGAATTCGATTATCTTTTGTGTCTGCGTGTCGTTCTTCGCGACGTCCTGAATTACTTTTTCATACCATATTACGTTATCTGCGATTATTACCGAACCGCTTCTTACCATGTTATTATCCATAAGCATGTCGTAATATTCGACATATTCCCGCTTGTTGCCGTCTATAAATACGAGGTCGAACACTATACCGAGGGTTGGCATCACTTCGAGCGCAGGGCCTATGTGCTGGATTATGCGATCAGACATTCCGCTCTTTGCGAAAAATTCAGACGATATATCTTCCAGTTCATCGTTTATCTCTATGGTATGGAGCTGTCCTCCATCGCGGAGCCCCTTGGCAAGACATATTGCGGAATACCCTGTAAATGTTCCTATCTCGAGAATCCGTACAGGTGCGGTCATTTTCGAGATCAGTTCGAGAAATTTACCCTGTACAAGCCCTGAGATCATACGTGCCTGGACTACGCGCAGGTTTGTGGCTCTGTCGAGTTCGCAAAGCAAAGAATCTTCGGCAGATGTATGTTCCGATATATATTTTTCGATGTCTGATACGTTATACATATTGGTTAAAATATGAAATGCGAATGTAGCAAAAAAATCATAGTAAAAAGTTTTTAAAGCTCTTTTCTTTAGATTAACTTTACGACTTAAATACACATTGACAGCCGATGATACTTTTTTTCAGAGACAATGAAACTATTTATGCGGTGGAATCATCCTCGCGCCCGAATTCGGAAGATATTAACAAGCTCGAATGGCTATTCAGCGGAGCGAAACCGCTCGAAGACGAAAAACTCGAAGGGTTTTTCATAGGCCCGAGGCGTGAAATGATAACCCCGTGGAGCACCAATGCGGTGGAGATCACCCAGAATATGGGTATAGAAGGCATCAAACGTATCGAGGAATTCAAGGCGTATGCCGACCACAATGCTTCTTACGATAAGATGCTCCAGCGTAAATACGAGGTTCTCGACCAGAATATATTTACCATAGATAAAAAACCGGATACTATTATATATATAGATGACATCCGTTCTTATAATAAACAGGAGGGTCTCGCCTTAAGCGAAGAAGAAGTCGAATATCTTGAGGAAGTGAGCGAAAAAATGGGTCGGAAACTTACCGATTCGGAAGTTTTCGGATTTTCTCAGGTGAATTCGGAACACTGCCGCCACAAAATCTTCGGTGGTAAATTTGTCGTCGACGGCGACGAAAAAGAAAGTTCCCTCTTTGAACTTATTAAAAAGACTACGAAGGAGAACCCGAATCAGGTGGTATCTGCGTACAAAGATAACTGCGCGTTCCTTCAGGGGCCGGTTGTCGAGCAGTTCGCGCCTGCGTCGCATGATAAACCTGATTTCTATGAAACTAAAGATTTCGAATCGGTAATATCTATAAAAGCTGAAACACATAACTTCCCTACCACAGTGGAGCCGTTCAATGGTGCTGCCACAGGTACCGGAGGTGAGATACGCGACCGTATTGCAGGAGGAAAAGGAGCGTTCCCTGTTGCAGGAACAGCAATTTATATGACCGCTTATCCGAGACTTGAAGGCGGCCGTTCATGGGAAAAAGCAACTGAAGAAAGACCTTGGCTGTACCAGACGCCTGAAGATATTCTTATTAAAGCATCTAACGGAGCTTCAGACTTCGGCAACAAATTCGGTCAACCGTTGATCTGCGGAAGTTTGCAGACGTTTGAACACTTCGAGAACGGTAAAAAATTCGGATTCGACAAAGTTATAATGCTAGCCGGAGGTATCGGTTACGGTAAAAAACAGGACAGCCTTAAGGACGATCCTGAAAAAGGAGATAAAGTCGTTCTTCTCGGTGGAGACAACTACCGCATCGGTATGGGCGGTGGCGCCGTATCTTCCGTTGCGACAGGAGAGTACGATAATGCTATCGAGCTTAATGCCGTGCAGCGTTCGAATCCTGAGATGCAGAAGCGTGCGTATAACGCTATCCGTGCATTGTCGGAAGAGGATCGTAATCCGGTTATATCTATCCATGACCACGGTGCAGGAGGACATTTGAACTGTCTGTCAGAGCTTGTCGAGACCACAGGCGGGCGTATAGACATAGATAAACTTCCTATCGGGGATCCGACCTTGTCAGCAAAAGAGATCGTGGGCAACGAATCTCAGGAACGCATGGGTCTTGTGATGAAGGAGGAAGATATCGAACATCTGAGAAAGATCGCGGAACGGGAACGTGCACCTATGTATGTCATAGGGGAAGCTACAGGCGATATGCAGTTTACGTTCGTAAATAATAAGAACGGAGAGAAGCCTATCGATTGGAAGCTCGAATATATGTTCGGCAAAGCTCCGCGCACTGTTCTGGAAGATAAAACGCTCGATGAAACATATTCTGCTCCGAAATATTCAGAAGAAAAAATCAAAGATTATATAGAGGATCTTCTTCAGCTCGAAGGGGTGGCTTGCAAGGACTGGCTGACTAACAAAGTCGACCGTTCCGTAACCGGACGTATCGCGATGCAGCAATGCGCAGGAAGCATACAGGTTCCCCTTAACAACTGCGGTATAGTTGCGCTCGATTATCAGGGTAAATCAGGTATCGCTACCGCTCTCGGACATGCTCCGGCAGCAGCTATGGTGGATTCTGAAAAGGGATCCGTACTCGCTATTGCCGAGTCGCTTACGAATATCGTATTCGCTCCGATAGCAGGCGGTCTTCCGAGCATATCGCTCAGTGCCAACTGGATGTGGCCGTGCAGGAACGAAGGAGAGGATGCCCGTCTGTATAAAGCCGTGGAGGCTGCCAGCGACTTCGCAATATCTTTGGGAATCAATATTTCTACCGGTAAGGACTCGCTTTCGATGACCCAGAAATATAAGAACGGGGATCTCGTTTATGCTCCGGGAACGGTCATCATCACCTCTGCCGGCGAAGTATCCGACATCAAAAAAGCAGTATCTCCTGCGCTTAAAAATAAAAAGAGCCAGATTGTTTACGTGGATATGGCTAAGGATGGATTCAAACTCGGTGGAAGCAGTTTCGGACAGATATTGAATACTGTAGGAGGAGAAGTGCCTACTGTTACCGACAGCGAATATTTCAAAAAAGCGTTCAGTGCCGTACAGAACCTTATAAATGAAGATAAAGTTCTCGCAGGCCATGATATATCCGGAGGAGGATTATTGACTGCACTCTTAGAAATGACGTTCGCGGACAACCGTTCAGGGATCTCTGTAAATATCGACTGCCTCGAGGAAAAAGACGCAGTAAAGGTCTTGTTCAGCGAAAAACCCGCGCTTGTACTTCAGGTTGAAGACGGCAGTATTGTAGTTAACGAGCTGAAAAACGCCGGCGTGGAAGCATGCGTAATCGGAAATGTTAACCACGATAGAAAATTCGAAGTGTTGTTCGGTGGAAAAACTTTGTCGCTCGACAGCGATTCGTTGAGGGACAAATGGTATAAAACTTCATACCTTCTAGACAGACGCCAGAGCGGAGAGCAGAAGGCTCTCGAAAGATACACGAATTATAAAAACCAAGAACTCGTATTTGACTTCCCGAAAAATTTTACAGGCAAACTATCGCAGTACGGAATAGATCCTAAACGTAAGGAAAAATCCGGTATCAAAGCTGCTATTATTCGTGAACAGGGCAACAACAGCGAACGCGAGATGGCGTGGTGTATGCACCTTGCCGGAATGGATGTTAAGGATGTTCACACAACCGATTTGACGACCGGACGCGAGACTTTAGAAGATGTCAATCTTATCGTATTCGTTGGCGGATTCGCAAACTCGGACGTTCTGGGTTCAGCTAAAGGATGGGCCGGTGCGTTATTATATAACCCTAAAGCTAAGGCTGCACTCGATAATTTCTTCGCACGTAAAGATACTTTATCTCTGGGAATCTGTAACGGATGCCAGTTGATGGTGGAATACGGTATTATAAATAAAGGAGATTCACAGATGCCGAAGATGCTTCACAACGACAGCCACAAGTACGAATCGAATTTTATCGGTTTGAAGATAAAAGAAAGTAATTCTGTGATGTTGTCTTCGCTTCAGAATTCCACGATAGGAATCTGGGTTTCACACGGAGAAGGTAAGTTCAGCCTGCCGATGGGTAAGGACAATTATAACATTCCTGCCGAGTATTTATACGATGCTTATCCTGCAAATCCGAATGGCAGCGACTTCAATGCCGCAGCGATATGTTCGGCAGATGGACGCCACCTTGCGATGATGCCTCATCCGGAACGTGCGCTGCGTCCCTGGAACTGGGCATATTATCCGGAGGACAGAAGAAACGACGAAGTATCGCCATGGATAGAAATATTTGTGAATGCACGGGAATGGATAAAAGCAAACGCTGAAAAATAATGTCTTGTGCATCTCCTATAGGGGTTTTGGATTCAGGTCTCGGAGGATTATCAGTATTCTCCGAGATTGTCCGTTTATTACCGGAGGAATCGGTAATATATTACGGGGATGGAAAAAACTGCCCTTACGGTGAGAAACCGAAAGAAGAGATAATAAAAATATCGGACGAAATAGTATGCTTCCTTATAGGTCATGGATGCAAATTAATAGTTCTTGCATGCAATACTGCTACTGCCGATGCTATCGATTACCTGCGTGAAAAATATCCGGATACGCCGTTTGTGGGGATGGAGCCTGCTGTAAAACCTGCCGTTATGTCTACAAGGACAGGAGTGGTGGGCATATTGGCAACCGCTCCGACTCTCGAAGGGAGGCATTTTAAAGATAATTATTTAAAATACGCCGGTGAAGCTGCGATCATACCGGTGGTAGGTGAGGGATTTGTAAACATAGTAGAAAACGGGGAAATAGAAAGTCATGAAGCGGAATCCGCAGTGAGGAAAATAATCGATCCGTTAATAGAAAAAAATGTTGACAGGATAGTATTGGGTTGTACACATTACCCCTTCTTAAAGGATGTGATTAATAAAATAATCGGTGAAAGGGAGATCGAGATAATAAACCCGGCACCAGCTGTGGTAAGAAGAATCGAAAATCTGCTCGTTGAAAAAAGAATCAGTGCTCCGTCCGGTAATTTACCTTATTATGAATTTTATAGTTCATCGGGGAAACAGTATTTAAATAAAATAAAAACCACCGCGGACAAACTTTTAAAAGGTCTGAAAAAATAAATTATGGCAGTCAGAACGAAAAAAAATACATCGAAAACAACTTCGGCCAGCGAAAAGAAAAAAACAGGGGAAAAAAATAAATCCAGGCAATGGCTCTTGGGGTTTGCTTTTTTATTCTTTGCATTATATATAGCCATATCCGTTTTTTCATATATGCTCTACTGGAAAAACGATCAGATGGTTGCAAGGCTTCCTTTATCGGAGACCGAAAATGAAAAAATTTATAATTGGGGCGGACGACTCGGTGCTAAAATAGGAGAGCTTCTGGTAACGGATTCATTTGGACTTTTCGGTTTTCTTATACCCGTAACGCTGATTATCCTTGCTCTGCGCGTATTGAGATACAGGCCGATGTTCCTGAGTAAATCCGTTAGGATCTGTCTTATAGGTATGATACTTGGATCGGTAACGCTTGGTTACATCGGTAGTTTTTTCTCCGGTGAAGGAGCATTCGGCACAGGTCTCGGTGGTGCGCATGGAATCTATATCGCGCAATTGATCGAATCTTATCTCTCTTACGGTACGGGATTGTTGTTATTATTACTTATTGCATTTTATGCTATCTATATAAACCGTAACACCATCTCATTGATAAACCGTTTCGGTAAAGGTATTGCTGAAAAATCCAAAGATATCACTACTTCAGTGGCATCCAAAGCTTCTGTCATGATGCAGGCAAGGGAACAAAAAGCTACTGAAAAACAGAATAATGTTCCGATTCCGGATCAGAAAGATGAAGAAGATGAGGAAAAACCTGAACCGTTTACAGAAAATGAAAATCTCGATTACCGGTTCGAAGACGATGCTGTGGAACCTATTCAGCCTATTGCTCCTTCACGAATCGTGGAAGATGACGAAGACACCACGGAATTCGAATTTACCGTTACATCGGACGATGGAGAGGTTTTAGCAGTGGAAGATATTCCAGCCCCGGCTAAGGATATATCCGAATATTCCGGTTTGGGAGCGGATTTTCTTATACGGGACGAATATGGTAATGTTACCGATACAGTCGATCCTTTCGCCCTTCCGGAGGTAGATGAAGAGACGCAGGCTGTATCTTTGACCGGAGAAGAGTCGTCGACTATCGTTGTCGACGATATGTTTACTGTAGATAAACATGTCGAGGAGATGGTTCCGGATGAATTGATCGATACCAATTACGATCACACCCTCGATTTGTCATATTATCAGAAACCACCGGTAGAACTTCTCGAGGATCATAAAGTCGAAGTTAATGTGACTGAAAACGAACTGGTAGGAAATAAAAATAAAATCCTCGAGACCCTGGAAAATTTCGGGATCAAGATAGATAAAATAAAGGCCACCATAGGCCCTACGGTTACCCTGTACGAGATTGTTCCCGCTCCCGGAGTGCGCATATCGAAGATTAAAAATCTTGAGGATGATATAGCTCTTAGTTTGTCCGCTTTGGGAATACGTATTATCGCTCCGATGCCGGGGAAAGGAACCATCGGTATAGAAGTACCTAATAAAGACAAGGAAATCGTTTCGATGTATTCCGTTATCAAATCAGTCAAATTTCAGGAGACTAATTTTGAATTGCCTATAGTTCTTGGTAAAACCATACAGAATGAAACGTTCGTAATAGACCTTGCGAAGATGCCTCATCTTCTTGTCGCAGGTGCCACTGGTCAAGGAAAGTCCGTAGGATTGAATGCTATTATAGCTTCTTTGCTCTATAAAAAACATCCTTCGGAACTTAAATTCGTTCTGGTCGACCCTAAGAAAGTAGAGCTTACACTCTATTCCAAACTTGAAAAACATTTTCTTGCGAAACTTCCAGGAGAAGACGAGGCCATAATTACCGATACACAAAAGGTTGTGTATACTCTTAACTCGCTTTGTATCGAGATGGATTCACGTTATAACCTTCTTAGAAAAGCGGAAGTAAGAAATATAAAGGAATATAACGATAAATTTACCAAACGCAGACTGAATCCTGAGAAAGGACACAGGTATTTGCCTTACATAGTGGTGATTATCGATGAGTTTGCGGATATGATCATGACTGCCGGACGCGAGGTTGAATCTCCGATTGCCCGGATAGCACAGCTCGCCCGTGCCGTGGGAATCCATTTGGTTATAGCTACACAGAGACCGACCACTAATATTATTACGGGACTTATCAAAGCTAACTTCCCTGCAAGGATAGCCTTCCGTGTTACATCGATGATAGATTCACGCACGATTATAGATCAGCCGGGAGCGAATCAGCTTATCGGTAGAGGTGACATGCTTATATCCAATGGCAGCGATCTGACAAGGGTGCAGTGTGCGTTCATCGATACTCCGGAAGTAGAGCGGATCACAGAGTTTGTCAGCAACCAGCAGGGATATCCATGCGCTTATGAACTGCCGGAATATGTTCCCGAGGGTGAATCCGGTATACCGGATGCGGACCTTACGAGGCGTGACGCTATGTTCGATGAGGCGGCAAGGCTCGTTGTGGCCCATCAATCCGGATCGACTTCGCTTATCCAGAGAAAATTCTCGATAGGGTACAACCGTGCGGGAAGGATAATGGATCAGCTGGAGGTAGCTGGGATAGTGGGTAAAAGCGAAGGTAGTAAACCGCGCGAGGTTAAAATTTCGGATATGAGTTCTCTGGAATTATTATTGAATAACATCGACTCGTTCCATTAAAAAAAACAGAATGAAAAAATACCTATTATTTATAGTATTATTATTTACGGGTTTTGCAGCTTCGGCAGATCAGAAATCGGATGCGATCTTGTCTGCAATGAAAAAGAAATTCGATTCATATGCTTCATACAGGCTTAATTTCCTTGCTGATATAGAAGAAGATGCAATGGGACTGGAGGGATATGTAATTGTGCAGGGCAACAAATTCCATATGGATATCCGCAACATGGAAATAATTTATGATGGGAAAATAAGGTACACCCATTATAAGGATTACGAAGAAGTTATTATCGAGAATATATCTGAAGTGGACGCGGCATTATCGTCGAATCCGGCATATATTCTTTCATCTTTTTTTACAGATTACGATTCGAAATATATCGAAGGTGTAAAAGTTTCCGGTAAAAACGGACACAAAATAGCACTGACCCCGAAGAATGATAACGGATTTTTTACAGAAGCGGAAGTCATAGTGGACTCGAATACTTCAATGCCTTTGTCCATAAGTCTTACCTTACCGGGAATGGATAATGATATTTCTTTCAGGGTTACGAGGGTGGAACCTAATATCAGGACATCGTCGGAGATCTTCTCTTTCGATCCGAAGAAATTTCCGGGAATCGAAATTATAGACTTCCGGAATTGACGTTCTTAGAATTTAAATTATTTCATAAATTAATAAAAAAGCGTTAAACTTGCCAAGTTTATCGTTATGACTACTGATACGATTTTCTAAATAATACTAACTAAAACTTATTCTATGCCATTAGATGACAAGATCCTCGATCTCGAGGAAAGAATGAAGAAACTATTCCTTGGCGGAGGAGAAAAAGCTATCGCCAAGCAGAAATCTTCGGGGAAGCTTACGGCTCGGGAAAGGATTGTGGCGATCCTCGACGAAGGCTCGTTCCACGAATATGATATTTTTGTCGAACATTCCTGCAACGACTTCGGGATGCAGGGAAAAGAATTTGCCGGAGACGGTGTAATCATTGGTACAGGTACCGTTCATGGTAAACCTATCGCTATTTTTACACAGGATTTTACTGTCGCAGGCGGATCTTTGGGATTTACGCACGCGAGCAAGATCACCAAAATAATGGATTATGCCCTGAATATGAAAATTCCTTTGATCGGAATCAACAATTCAGGAGGAGCACGTATTCAGGAAGGTGTTAACGCCTTGGCAGGATATGGCGAAATATTTTATCGCAATACGCTTGCAAGCGGTGTTATTCCACAGATCTCGGTAATTCTGGTCCCATGTGCGGGAGGGGCGGTTTATTCTCCGGCGTTGACGGATTTTGTTTTTGTAGTGGATAATATATCGAAAATGTTCATTACAGGTCCGGAAGTTATTAAAACCGTACTCGGAGAAGAGATTTCGATGGAGGAACTGGGAGGAGCTAAGGTTCACAGCGAACTTACAGGTAACGCTCATTTCTTTGCAGAGAGCGAAAAAGAATGCTTTGAACAGATCAGGGCGCTTCTTGCCATGATTCCTCAGAATAATATGGAAAAAGCGGAGCCAGCCGCACCTGCTAAACCGGGTAAAAAAACATAAAATATCTGATATCGTTCCTGTCGACCCTACGGTTCCTTATGATGTACGCAATGTAATACATACGTTGGTGGACAAAGGCGAGTTTATCGAAGTGATGGAGAAATTCGCAGGAAACATAGTTGTCTGATTCGGACGCATTAACGGTGAAACAGTAGGGTTTGTAGCAAACCAGCCCCTCGTTCTTGCCGGTGTACTCGACTGCGATTCTTCTGATAAAGCAGCAAGATTCATACGTTACTGCGATTCCTTCAATGTACCTATCGTTACTCTGGAGGATCTTCCCGGATATCTCCCGGGCGTTGACCAGGAACACGCAGGCGTAATTCGTCACGGCGCTAAAATGCTTTATGCTTACAGTGAAGCCACCGTTCCTAAAATTACAGTTATTTTACGCAAGGCATACGGAGGCGGTTATATTGCTATGAATTCACGCCATTTAAGGGCTGATTTCGTATTCGCATGGCCCAACGCTGAAATTGCGGTAATGGGACCGGAAGACGCTGCAAATATTATCTTCCGCAAGGATATAATGGAAGCTGCCGATCCGGCTGAAATGCGTAAACAAAAGATACAGGAGTATAAAGATAAGTTCGCTAATCCGTATGTAGCAGCTGCGAAAGGTTATATTGACGCGGTTATTGCACCGGAAGATACTTTAAAACATATCATACATGCGTTGGCGGTATCTAAAAACAAGAGTGTGGACCGTCCTCAAAAGAAACACGGAATTCCTCCGTTCTAAAAACTAAATTCTTTTGTTATGAGTGATAAAAAGATTCAGTACGAAGAACTTCCTACGATACACGGTACTTACCGTACTACATTAAACGAGATGTACCGGAGACGAAAGCCATGGACCCCTGCAAATCCGAAACATTTATTATCATATATACCGGGAACGGTAGTTTCGATAAATGTAAAGGTAGGACAGAAGGTCGAGATAGGGGAGGAGTTGATGATTTTCAAAGCAATAAAAATGGATAACAGGATAAAATCTCCTATGGATGGAAAGATAAAATCCATTCTGGTCGCGAAAGACGAATCGGTCCCAAAAGGGAAATTAATGATAGAGTTTGAATAATGAAAGGTGTCAGAAATGACACCTTTTTTATTACATAAATGTCAGACGGTTTAAGTTTTTGTGAAAATAAGACTCTTTATAATTTTTAGTCGATACTAATTATGTATTGTATAAATATTCCTGATATAATGGTCGTATGGTCGGTATTTTGCTATTTTAAATTTTATTTTATGTAAATATAATATTGGATATAATTATTTATGTTTTTTATTTCTTGATATCCAGGTATTTATATTTAATCAATTAATGTTTTTGTTGATGTAAATTTCTTTAGCATTCTTTTTGTGAAATGTAAATGTCTGTAAATTAGGATTTTATAATTATTTTTTTAATAGCCTGGTTATTTTTATTGGTGGTTAATGTATTGATTTATAGAATATTGTAGTGGCTATATAAAGTTTTGGTGTTATTTATTGGGAGTTAAAATGTAATTGGAAATAAATTTTTAAATCTTATTTTTGTATAAACTTAAATAAAATAACCCATGAAAAAACATTTCTTTATTGCTTTGTTCACCTTGATTTATTGTGGCGTGCCATTTGTTTACGGAAGTAATAGTATACTCGACGGTAAGGAACTTGAAATTACTTATAATGTAAATCGTATTCCGGGGCCGGGAAGTAATCAGATTGCAGTTTGGATAGAAGACGCTCAGGAAAATTACGTACGCAGTTTGTATGCCTCCAGATTTACCGCTGACGGAGGCTATGTTCGCAGGGAAGTTTCATTGAGCGAGTGGATCGAAAAATCCGATTGGGCTAACGCTTCGAAAGAGGAAATAGATGCCGTAAGCGGAAGCACCCAAACGGAAGGTTTGGCTACACTTGTTTGGGATTTTAAAGATAAGAGTGGAGAGTGGATCAAATCCGGACGGTATATCATATGCATTGAAGCAAATATTAAGAACGAGAAAAAAATGTTTTACAGAGGGGTAGTTGTCGTCGACAAACAAACGGTGGATGTGAAACCAGGGAGAATAACTTATTCCGAATCCGAAGATGATCTGGAGGCCGGACCACAGATATTTCGGGACGTTGAGATGAAATTAAAATTTTAGATGTTTTAATTTTTTGTTTTGAAAATTTAAAGTATATTTGTATAAAATGTAGAGGGTTCTGACTCGGTCACGAGTCAGAATTCTTTATTATTTTTTTATTATTTATAAAAAATAACAAAGGTTATGTCAAACGTAGTTTATTTAACAGAAGTTGGTCTGCAAAAACTTAAGGCAGAACTCGAACATTTACGTGGTGTCGAGCGCCCTGCCATATCAGCACAGATAGCTGAGGCGAGGGATAAAGGAGATTTATCGGAAAATGCCGAATACGATGCAGCTAAAGAGGCTCAGGGGCTTTTGGAGATGCGCATAGCCAAATTGGAAGATGCGATCGCCAAAGCAAGAATCATTGATGAATCCCGTATTAATACGGATTCAGTACAGATTCTTAATAAAGTAAGAATACTGAACCACAATGTAAAAAAAGAGATGGAATATACCCTTGTTTCTGAAAATGAAGCAAATTTGAAGGAAGGAAAGCTATCCATCAGTACCCCTATTGCCAAGGCTCTTTTAGGGAAGACCAAAGGCGATGTGGTTGAAGTAACTGTACCGTCTGGTACACTTAAATTGGAAATTATCGATATTTCCATATAATTATTTCTAAAAGACGTTCCAATACGTCTTTTTTTTGCCGTGAGATAATGGCATAAGAAATGAAAAGATATATCCTCTTCCTTATTGACGACCGTGACCAATAATTGTTAAATTTGTCTGAGGGAAATTATACAAAAATGGATATAACCGACATAAAAGTAATTCTCATAATTCTATATCTGATATTTGTAATACTGAATATTCTTATTATCATCCGTGATAAAAGAGATTCGGTTAAGGCGCTTGCGTGGATAACGGTTATAGCACTTATACCCGTAATAGGATTTATACTATATATATTGTTTGGAAGGAACCACCGCAAAGAAAAGATATTCAATATTAAAGAGAGTGCGGATATCGAAATACTTCTCGAGACCTTAAGCGCCAAGCAGATTTATGATATTCAAAATAAAACGTTCAATATTAAGGAAATTTCAGAAAACCGCGATATTATCACTCTTCTGCTAAACAGTAATAAATCGCTGCTGTCTGTGCGCAACCATGTAAAGATTTTTAACAATGGTAAAGAAACATTCGAGGATATTATCGCGGATCTTAAAAAAGCTAGGTCCTTTATTCACCTTGAATATTATATTTTCGAGAAAGATAAAATAGGAAAAGGAATAGCAGAGATACTGATCGATAAGGCACGTGCCGGGGTTGAAGTCAGATTGATATATGACGATGTGGGAAGCTGGGGGCTCAACACACGCTTTTTGAGAAAAATGAGGGATGCGGGAGTGAAGGTGAAATGTTTTATGCCCGTGGTTTTTCCATGGTTGACCAGTAAGATCAATTACAGGAACCACCGTAAGATAATCGTGATAGACGGCAAGGTCGGTTATACCGGAGGGATAAATATCGCTCAGCGTTATATCGACGGAACTAAAATGGGAATATGGAGGGATACCCATTTAAGAATAGAGGGAGAAGCTATAGAGTCCCTACAGGTGATTTTTATTACGGACTGGCATTTTGTGAGCGGAGAAAAACTCCGGGACTCCGAGCGTTATTTCCCTCAAACTTACGTCGATGTAGAGACGCCTATACAGATCGCTTCCTCAGGGCCGGACTCGGATTGGGCATGTATAATGCAGGCATTTTTCGCTGCGATTACTAAAGCCAAGAAACATATTTATATTTCTACTCCGTATTTTCTTCCTAATGAAGCTATCCTAACAGCAATAAAAGTCGCTTCGTTGAGCGGAGTCGATGTTCGTATACTTATTCCCGAAAAATCGGATTCTAAAATAGTCCACTGGGCCACACGTTCTTATATATTGGAACTGCTGGAAGCAAAGGTGAAAGTTTATCTTTATCGAAAAGGTTTCAATCATTCGAAGATAATTATGATCGACGGAATGTTCAGTTCGGTAGGTACGGCGAATATGGATATCCGCAGCTTCGAGGATAATTTTGAAATAACGGCGATTCTTTACGATTCGGAACTGACGCACGAACTCGAACGACAATTCCGGTCGGATCTGAATGACAGTGTTCTGGTTAAAAAAGAAGAATGGGAGAAAAGGCCTGTGATCTATTCCATAGGAGAATCGTTCGCAAGCCTACTCAGTCCGCTGTTGTAAATTACAATGAAATTTTTTCAGCTATTTCGAGGAATTCTTCCGATGTAAGTTTTAATTTCGGTTTTTTAAAATCCACATCGGATTCGTTGTTTAATGGGATAAGGTGTATATGGGCATGCGGGACTTCAAGTCCCAGAACTACTACAGCCACGCGTTTACACTCCAGAACCGAATCCATTTTTTTTGCTATCTTTTTTGCAAATATTATCATTCCGCTCAAGGTGTCGTTGTCAAGGTCGAATAGATAATCGATTTCTTTTTTCGGAACCACTAAAGTATGTCCCTTTGAGAGTGGATTTATATCCAGAAACGCATAATAATTTTCATCTTCCGCTACTTTGTAAGAAGGAATATCGCCATTTATGATCTTCGAGAATATTGTCATGGGTATCGTATTTAAATAAAATGTTAATTATACGAATTTAGAAATTTTTAATACATTTATATAAGGGTAGTGAATATAAATTAATTGAAAGTTTTATGATATCGTTCCCTAATTGTAAAATTAATCTTGGACTTAATGTTATTTCCAAGAGAAAAGACGGTTACCACAACATTGAAACATGTATGGTTCCTGTCTATGGGCTTAAGGATGTCGTAGAGATTATCAGGTCAAAAAATGACGGAGTGGATTTCACGACTTCCGGTAAGACTATCGACTGCCCTTCGGAAAAGAATATCTGTGTTAAAGCCTACCGGCTGATACAGGAGAAATTCGGTATAGGTGGTGTTAAGATGCATCTGCATAAAAACATTCCGTTCGGGGCAGGATTGGGTGGAGGTTCTGCCGATGCCGTGGCTGTTATTAAACTTTTGAACGAGATTTACGGTTTAGGCATGGATACGGGCATGACCCGTAAATTATCGTTGATGCTTGGCAGCGACACGGCATTTTTTGTTGAAAACGTGCCTGCGGTATGTTACGGCAGAGGAGATATTACGGAGAAAATAAGTCTGGATCTTACCGGTTATTTTCTTGTACTGGTAAAACCGGATGTTTCTGTCAGTACAGCAGAAGCGTATGGCAGTATCGATCTTAAGAAGACGAACAAACCTGTCGCTGAAATCCTGAGGAATGGAATCGATACATGGGAATATAATCTGGTCAATGATTTCGAGGATTATGTTTTCAGTAAATATCCTGAACTGGAGGATATAAAGTCGCAACTTTATGACGCAGGTGCTGTATATGCTTCGATGTCGGGATCCGGTTCTGCTATTTACGGTTTATTTGAAACTAAACCGGAAGGATTGAAATTCGAAATCGAAAATTATTTATTTAATTTATAGATGAATGAAAAAAGTGAAAAATATGGTGCCTGTACTCTTCGTGAAAAATGCAGGCAAGGCTAAGGATTTTTATGTTGATGTACTGGGACTGACTGTTAAAGCAGACTTCGGAGGACTTAATTATGTATTCGAGGAAGGTCTTGCCGTGTGGCAGCCTATGGAAGAAAATATAATTCCTGAAAAACTTGGGCAGTCCATATTTGACGCGAATGCGGTAAGCCGGGTTGAAATTTGTTTCGAGACAGACGATATAGAATCGGTTTATAAAAAACTGAAGGATTCTGATGTAAAATTCCTTCATGAGATGAACGTGGAATTATGGGGGCAGCGTACACTGCGTTTTTATGATCCCGAAGGCCATTTGATCGAGGTCGGAGAAGAACTGGAGGTATTCGTAAGGCGTATTTATGAGGAAGAAAATGATGTGGAGGCTGCGGCTAAGCGTGTGTTTATGTCTCCGGATATGGTTAAAAATATACTCGGGCTGTAATGTTCTGTGGATAGTGAATAAAAAAGTACGGCATCGCCGTACTTTTTTATTATAATTTTATATCTACCGATCTCTTTTTAAGATAATCTTCGATATGTTTTTCCTTTTCGTGCCTGTGGTAATCGAGTATATGTCCTACCCAGTCATTGCAGGTTTTATCCCCGCATCTTTCCTGATTGTATTTTTTCACGAGTTCGTCGTATTCGTTCAATTCATCCACGATAGTTTTGTCGTCCGAATATTTTTCCTTGTGAACTACGATATTTACGGGTCTCTTGGGCTTGAGATCCGGAGTCTCCCTCGGATATCCGATTGCAAGCCCGCATACGATCCCTACTTTTTCCGGCAGACCGAGTATGTCGGATGTTTTCTGAGGATCTGCCGTTCTCGCGTAACCAATCGAACAGCATCCGAGTCCGAGTGATTCCGCTGCCACTTCCGCGCTGTGCATCGCAAGTGCAGCATCCACCACACCTACGGTATATCCGTTCAGTGAATTTTGAAAGTCAGGGAAGTCGATTCCTTTCGATTGTGCTGCGATGTCGAGTTGATGGAAGTCGAGGCAGAATACGAGAAATACCGCTGAAGTCTTAACCTGCTTCTGTCCCATGATTTCGTACAGCTGTTCTTTTATAGACTGATCGGTCACAGCAACCACCGAAAATTGTTGTCCGTTATAGCTGGTTGGAGTATTACGTATGGCTTCGTAAATGAAATTAAGTTTTTCTTCTTCAATTGGCTGTCTTTCGTAGCGCCTGACAGACCTTCTTCCCAACAAGATCTCTTTTATGTCTTTCATCGTTATTATGGATTGTAGATGTCTTTATACCTGTAATTGAGTATTTCGCTGATAATTTCTATGTAAGAATCAGCCTCCTGGCTATCCGGATTTATTTCCGATGCATGAATGAAATCGTTCAATGCCTTGTCGAAATTTCCCTTCTGATGATACAGTTTGCCCCTCTCCATGAACAACGTGAAGTCGTTCGGAGATTCATCGATGGCTGCGGACAATATCTGTATTGCATTATCTATCATCGTTACTTGTGGCATAGATGTTCTTTTGTTTAATGTATTCGTAAACTCCTTCTGGGAGAAAATCCTTTATATCATCTCCCTTTTTTAATAAATTTCTAAATTCCGTAGAACTTATGTCGTACAATGGTGGATTATCTATAATGAAAATATCCCCCAGGTGCAATAACTTATCACTATGAGGGTAACCTTTTCTTTCGTATACAAAAACTCTGCAATTTTTAAGTATATCTTGATAATCCTTCCATTTTCCGAGATTCAGCAGATTGTCCGAACCCATAAGAATCGAGAATTTACAGTCGGGATATAAACTCCACAATCTACTTAATGTGTCGATTGTGTAAGAGGGCTTCGGCATATTGAATTCTATATCCGATACTTTCATTTTATTATGAAAGATACTTTTTTCAATGGCGATTTCGACCATTCTCATTCTATCGTTCTTCGGAGCAAGATCCTCTATTTGTTTAAACGGATTCTGAGGGGATACGATAAACCACACCTCATCTCCGAATCCTTTATCGAGTACATATTCCGCTATCGATAAATGGGCTCTGTGAATAGGATTGAACGATCCGAAGAATAGTATTACATTTTTCATTTAATCGGAAAGAAATTCTTTTATAAATCCGTCTGTTTCATCGACCGCTTGGTTAAGGTTGTCGTTTATGATTATTCTGTCGAATTGACTTGCGAAGGAGATTTCTTCTTCCGCCTTTGAGAGCCGTTTGTTTATTGTTTCTTCGGTGTCCGTTCCTCTCGATCTCAACCTGTTGCCGAGCTCTTCTACTGAAGGAGGCATGATAAAAAGTGAAAGAGCCCTGCTTCCGAAATGTTTTTTCAGATTCAGCGCCCCTTTAACGTCTATATCGAATATTATCGTTTTGTTTTTGTTCCAGATTCTGTCGAGTTCGGACTTCAGGGTTCCGTAACTTGTGCCGGCATAAACTTCTTCCCACTCGATAAAATCGTCTCTTTTTACGCATGCCGAGAATTCTTCCTGTGACAGAAAATAATATTCCCGTCCGTGTTCCTCGATTCCTCTCGGTGCACGGCACGTGGCGGATATGGAGAATTCGAGATCAGGGAATCTTTCAAGGATCTTGTTTATAATAGTGGATTTTCCAGAACCGGAAGGGGCTGAGAAAATTATTACTTTACCATTGCCCATATTTATATATGATTATAGAATGTTAAGAAGTTGTTCTTTAATCTTTTCCAACTCGTCTTTCATCTGTACTACGATCTTCTGGATCCGCGAATCATTCGCTTTAGATCCGAGAGTATTTATTTCCCTTCCGATCTCCTGTGAAATAAACCCGAGTTTTTTTCCCGGAGCGTCTTCTGTCGTACATACTTCCCTGAAATATTCACAGTGGTTCTTCAGGCGGACTTTTTCTTCCGTAACATCCAGTTTTTCAAGATAATATATAAGCTCCGGTTCGAACCTGTTTTTGTCATAGTCTATTCCTATGGAGGTAAAATTCTCGGTTATCCTGTTTTTAATGGCTGTTACTCTGTCTTCTTCGTATTTCTCTACTTCCGGAATGGAATTCTCGATTATCAATATACGTGAAATAATATCCGTTATCAGATTCTCCCCCTCCTGTATTCGGAACGAATTAAGTGCGTCCATAGCTTGGGAAGCTGTGTTTAACAAGGCTTCAGACTCCTCTTTGCTGATGTCGTTAAGTTCAGTCTGCACCACTTCCGGCATTTTCATAATTACCGGAATGACCGAAGCACTGACAGACGAATCGTTCGGATCCATTTTACAGTGCGGTAATATTTCGTTTATCTGATTAAAATAGTCGATAAATGCTTCCTTGTTGATCTTTACGGCATCTGATCCGCCGTTTTTTTCGATCGTAATAAATATATCGCTCTTACCCCTGATAATTTTTTTATTGGCAAGTAGTCTTATGTCTTGTTCGAACTGCCTGTAAACCGAAGGTATTTTTACGGACAGATCCAACTGCTTGCTATTCAGGGATCTTACTTCAATAATTATTTTTTTATCTGTGATTTCGGTCTCGGCTTTACCGTAACCGGTCATTGATCTTATCATAAACGGTAATTAAATTGCTACAAATTTAATTATTTTGACTTAATAACAGCTTTGTTTTTCCATTTCCCGCTGAAATAATACGTGCCTGCACAAATCAGGCCGACGATCCATCCCGTAGGATACGACCACCATATCCCTTCGTAGCCGAAAAAATGCGACAATATCATCGCCGCCGGAAGCCTTACCAGCCATAATGAAAGCAGAGTGATAAGCATAGGTGCGATAGATGCACCTGCACCTCGCAATAGTCCGTTGATGACGAACATCGCAGCAAATACAGGATATAACGAATTGAGTATGACAAGAAGAGAGTAGCCGGGCTCTATAACCGCCGGATACGTAGAAAAAAGCGATAGAAGAGGCCTGCCGAAGATTATTATGGCGAGGTTAATGGTAGCGCAGCACCCCACAGCCATAAACAACGTGGAACGCAGGCCCTGTTTTATCCTGTCCATATTGCCCACGCTTATATTTTGACCGACGAAAGTGGTAAGGGACGCGGCAAAATTCATGACCGGAAGTGATGCGAACGTATCGATGCGGTTTACAGAAACATACGCAGCGATTATATCTGTACCGAACCCGGTCACTATGCCGATCAGGGCCAGCATTCCTACTGCTACGAATGTCTGCTGGAGTCCTGCCGGAAGACCCAGTTTGATGCACTGCATGAATATTTTTTTATCGAATTGCTGGCGCAGGAGCCTGACCCTTATTACCGGATTGGTACGGTTCACGTAGATCACACATAATATAAATGCAAATCCCTGTGCGATCACCGTTGCCCATGCCGCGCCTTCGATACCCCATCCGAAACTCTTTATGAATAGTAGATCCAGACCGATATTAAGCACCGACGAAAATATAAGGAAATACAACGGGGTTTTGGAGTCGCCGACGCCCCGGAGGATCGCCGCTACCGCGTTATATCCGAATAGCAGTATCAGTCCGCAGAAATATATCTGTAAATATGATTTTGCGAATGGCAGTACGTCAGGCGGAAGACCGATCCATTTGAGTATATATCCGCTTAAAGGAATTCCCACAGCAGTGGTTATAACCGACGCAACGATCAAAAAAATAAATAATGTGTCGCATGTTGTACGCACCTTATCGAATTGTTTAGCACCGAAATATTGAGAGATCACTATGGATGCGCCTATTCCGATCCCCGCAACCAGCGCAACCGTGAGAAAAACCACCGGTGTGCATGCTCCGACTGCAGCAAGAGCCTCTTTGCCGAGGAACCTTCCGACGATCACTGTGTCCGCGAATTGGTAAAGCTGCATAAAAACATTACCGAGAATCATCGGAACGGCGAAGAAAAAGATATTTTTGGTTATGTGCCCCTGAGTGAAGTCTTTCATGGATTTTCGCGTCGGATCATGCAAACGTACTACTAATATTCAAAAAAATCATAATTATGTTCAGTAAATGTTACATTAAATTTTTTATTATTTTCTAAATTTTTTCAAAAAGTATTACATTTGCGGTGCAAGATACACTGTGTTTATAATCACAAAAATTAATTAACATTTATGAAAAAGCATAATTTCAGTGCTGGTCCGGCTATTCTGCCACAAGTATCTATTGAAAACGGTGCCAAAGCGGTCCTCGACTTTGACGGAACAGGTTTGTCCGTCCTTGAAGTATCGCATCGCTCGAAGGAATTCGACGCGGTTATGGATGAAACCGTTTCTCTTTTCAAAGAATTGTTAAACCTTCCTGAAGAATATAAGGTAATTTTATTGGGCGGCGGCGCAAGCACGCAGTTCTACATGGCTCCTTACAATCTTCTGGAGAAAAAAGCAGGTTATATAAACACCGGGGTTTGGGCTAAAAAAGCTATGAAAGAAGCCAAACTTTTCGGAGAAGTGGAGTGTCTTGCATCGTCGGAGGATAAGAATTTTTCGTATATTCCAAAAAATGTCGAAATCCCTTCGGACCTCGATTACGTACATATAACAACGAACAACACCATCTTCGGGACTGAATACCACAAAGATATCGACTCTCCCGTGCCTTTGATCGCGGACATGAGTTCGGATATTCTCAGCCGTCCTATGGATATCACCAAATACGGTATGGTTTACGGTGGAGGACAGAAGAATCTTGCTCCTGCCGGTGTGACGTTCGTTATCGTAAGGGAAGATATACTCGGCAAAGTATCGCGTCCGCTTCCTTCTATGATCGATTACAGAACTCATATCGCGAACAACTCTATGTTCAACACTCCTCCGGTGTTCCCTATCTTCGTTATGAGGGAAACACTCCGCTGTCTGAAAAATCTCGGTGGAGTAGAGAAAATATATGAAATCAACAAGAAGAAAGCAGGCATCCTTTACGATGAAATCGAAAGGAACCGCATATTCAAAGGCACTGCTGCTGTCGAAGACCGTTCATTGATGAACGTATGCTTCGTGCCTAACGATGGCTATGAGAACCTTTATGACGAATTCATGAACTTCTCTAAAGAGAGGGGAATGGTAGGTATCAAGGGACACCGTCTTGTCGGAGGATTCCGCGCTTCTATCTACAACGCTATGCCTCTCGAGGGCGTTCAGGCTCTTGTGGACTGTATGCAGAAATTCGAAAAAATACACGCAAAATAATATAATACAGCCGTCATCTATACCGGGCTGTACAAAGGCAGGGAAGAGAGGACGGTCTATTTAATTCATTAGTCGAAACTAAAATGAAAGTATTGGTAGCTACCGAAAAACCATTTGCTAAGGCAGCGGTTAACGGTATTACGGAAATAGTAGAGAAGGCCGATTTCGAATTGGTGCTTCTTGAAAAATACACCGACAAGGCACAGCTTCTCGAAGCAGTTGCGGATGTCGACGCCCTTATAATAAGGAGCGACAAGGTTACTAAAGAAGTTGTCGATGCAGCTAATAACCTTAAAATTGTGGTACGTGCCGGTGCCGGTTACGATAATGTGGACCTCGAGGCTTGTTCTGCGAAGGGAATCGTCGTGATGAACACTCCGGGACAAAACTCGAATGCTGTTGCGGAACTCGCGATAGGAATGATGATCTTCATGTCGAGGAACCAGTTCACTCCGGGTACCGGTAAGGAGATCAGCGGTAAAAGGCTCGGTATCCATGCTTACGGCAACGTAGGACGTATCGTCGGAAAATATGCGAAGGCTCTCGGAATGGAAGTTTATGCGTTCGATCCGTTCGCTAATCCTGAAATATTCAAAGAAGACGATGTAACGGTTGTCGATTCTGTTGAGGCTCTGTATTCTTCGTGCGACTTCATATCAGTAAATATTCCTGCAACTCCCGAGACGAAAAAATCACTTAATTACTCTCTTCTTTCGCAGCTTCCTAAAGGGGCTACGATCGTTAACACTGCGCGAAAAGAAGTTATCAATGAAGAAGAACTTGTAAAACTTCTCGAGGAGAGGGACGATATTAAATATATCACCGATATTGCTGCTGACAATCAGGCTGAATTAAATGAAAAATTCGGTAAAAGGGTATTCGGTACTCCGAAGAAAATGGGAGCTGAAACTGCTGAAGCGAACATAAATGCAGGACTTGCCGCCGCACGCCAGATAGTGGATTTTCTTGTTAATGGAAATACTAAGTTCCAGGTAAACAAATAAAAAACTAGAATATGTATACTGACTGAATTTGCGGATTGAATAACATTTCGTAAATTTAGTCCGTATTTATTTTGTAAACGCTACAAACTGTTATGGTAAAAGTAAAACCTTTCAAGGGCATACGTCCTCCGAAAAATATAGCTGCCGAGGTAGCTTCACGTCCTTATGACGTGTTAAACTCCAAAGAAGCGCAGGCTGAGGCAGGCGAGAAGTCGCTGCTTCATATAATCAAGCCTGAGATCGATTTCAATCCGATAATTGACGAACATTCGCAGGAAGTTTACGACAAGGCTGTCGAAAATTTCAAAAAATGGCAGTCTAACGGATGGCTCGTTAAGGACGACAAAGAGAAATATTATATATACGCTCAAACAATGGACGGACGGACACAGTACGGACTTGCTATCGCGTGCCACTTCGAAGACTATCTTAACGGAAGTATCAAAAAACACGAACTTACAAGGCCGGATAAGGAAGAGGATCGTATGATTCACGTCCGTATTCAGAATGCCAACGTAGAACCCGTATTTTTTTCCTACCCTTCAAACGAAGAACTCGACACTATCGTTTCAGAAATAGTTAAAAATAAAGAACCGGAATACGATTATGTCGCGGAAGACGGATTCGGACACCACCTTTGGCTGGTAGACGACGATTCGATTATAGCCCGTATAACAGAGTTATTCTCAGGAATGCCGGCATTGTATATCGCAGACGGACACCACAGGACTGCTGCTGCCGCACTCGTCGGACAGGAAAAAATGAAAAATAATCCGAATCACAAAGGCGACGAAGAATACTGCTACTTCCTTGCTGTCGCATTCCCGGACAATCAACTGAAAATCATCGATTATAACCGTGTGGTTAAGAATCTTAACGGACTTACCGTAGAAGAGCTTGTATCTGCTCTTGAAGAGGACTTCGTAGTCGAGAAAAAAGGCGCGGAAGAGTATAAACCCGAAGGACTGCACAATTTTTCGATGTACCTCGACGGCAACTGGTATAGTTTCACCGCCAAGGAAGGACGTTATGACGACAACGATCCTATCGGAGTGCTCGATGTTACGATACTGTCCAACCTGGTGCTCGATAAGATTCTTGGAATCAAGGATCTTCGGACTGATAAACGCATCGACTTCGTGGGTGGTATACGCGGTATAGGCGAGTTGAAGAAGAGAGTCGATTCCGGCGAGATGAAAGTTGCCTTCGCTCTGTATCCCGTGTCGATGAAACAGCTTATCGACATTGCGGACAGCGGAAATATAATGCCTCCGAAAACGACATGGTTCGAACCTAAACTGCGTTCGGGACTTGTAATTCATTCACTGGATTAAAATTATGACGACTTTCAGGGATTATATGCGTAATGTTTATTATCAGTTTTATAAACTGACAAGCAAGAAGTATGTAATTCCTGCAAAGGAAGTCGTTATAGATGTGGTCATTCCGTTTCTCCAGCCTGATGCGGAAGTTCTTCTGTTATGCATTCAGGGTGTGAGGCACTGCGTAAACCATAAAATAGATAAAATATATGTTGTTTCCCCGGAAACGGATCTCGTAAAAAAACTTTGCGAAGACAACGATGCTGTTTTCGTGGATGAAACCAAAGTTATGGGATACGGTTCTGAAGCCGTATCTTTTCATACGGATACCGGAGAAGATAGAAGCGGTTGGATATTCCAACAACTCCTGAAGCTATCCGGTAAAATAGGAGAGAACCGGTATTTTCTTGTCATCGATGCCGATCATGTTCTGGTAAGACCGCATACATTTATTTCGCAGGACGGACGGTTCGTATTTTACCGTAGTTCGGATCATCATATTCCTTACTATAACACTCTGGAATCACTGACCGGATTTACCGATTACGGATTTTTTACTTTTTCCTACGTGTCGCGTAAAATGATATTCGATAAAGAGATTCTTGCCGAACTGCGCGAAACTCTTGCAGGAAGAAGCTGTAAAGAGTGGGATAGGGCTATTATCGAATCTCTGGAAAACGGCGAACTGACTACTTTTTCCGAATTCGAGTTATACGGAAATTATGTTCCTGACGAGAAAAAGATCAGCCTTCCATGGCGGACGAAAGTACTGAGCAGCGCAAGGCTTGCCCCTTATGAAAAACTGGTCGATAAATATTCCGGGAAATTTCTTGCCCTGACATTTCCGGACAGCATAGAGAGTATGTATAAATGAAAACGAGTGGAAACCTGAAATACCACTTGATGGCGCTGTTCACGGTGTCGGTATGGGGTACAACCTTCGTTTCTACCAAAGTATTGTTAACATACGGATTATCGCCGGCAGACATAATGTTCTACCGGTTTTTTATCGCCTATATTTTGATATGGTTCATATCTCCGCTTAAATTGTTTGCAGACAATATAAAGGACGAATTGCTCATGGTCGGTGCGGGAATAGGCGGAGGGTCCATGTATTTTCTTACTGAAAATATGGCACTCGGGATCACCCTGGCATCGAATGTATCTCTTATAATATGCACGGCACCTCTCTTCGCATCTATATTCCTGCATTTTTTCGGTAGGGGCGAAAGCTTCGGAAAAAGATTATTGCTGGGATCCCTGGTTGCATTAACAGGTGTGGCGCTTGTCGTTTTTAACGGTGCGGTTATTCTCGAAATAAATCCGTTAGGCGATTTTCTTACTCTTACTGCTGCTCTAAGCTGGGCCACTTATACACTCATAATAAGAACTCTCGGTGGACGGTACGATACCAAATTTATTACAAGGAAAGTATTCTTCTATGGGCTGGTTACTTTAAGCCCGATGTTCATTATTCATCCTCTTAATTTCGATCCTTCCGTTATGGTAAAACCCGTAGTGTGGAGTAATATTTTATTTCTGGGGGTCATAGCTTCTATGCTGTGTTTTATTATCTGGAACATCGCATTGAAGAATCTTGGAGGTATACGCACCAGCAATTATATTTATCTTACCCCAATCGTAACCTTGATTGCTTCGTCGCTCATAATAAACGAACCGGTTACGACATATGCCGTAATGGGTGCCGTACTCATACTTCTTGGCGTTTATATGGCGGAGAAACCGCTGCCCGGAATATTGAGGAAAAAACGTTAAAGAAGGATATTTCTCTTACCGTTTTTAATTTCGGATAATCCGTTCTGGAGGAATTTTTTCAGATTTTCGTCGGATTCTATTTTTTTACACTCTTTGTTTATAATACTCCATCCTTTGGAGTGAAGAGAAGTTTCAGTGAAATCTTCAAGGTATTCGGCGAATGTAAGTAAAGAATTTACTGTACAGAACTCTTTGATTTCTCCTGTCGCGGACAGTTTCATAAAACTCTCTCCTGTTCGACCTTTGCGATAGCAGGCGGTGCAGAATGAAGGTACCTGTCCGGAATCAACGAGGAAGTTTATAATATCTTTCAGTGGACGTTCGTCGTCCAGATGAAACTGTTCGCGGTTGATATCCTGTTCTTCCCGCTTTGCGGAATATCCTCCTATCTCAAGGTTCGTACCTCCGTCGATCTGCGTGATGCCGTAATCGAGTACCTTGTCCCTTAAGTCGGACGGTTCATGTGCTGTAAGGATAAGACCGGCATACGGAACGGCAAGACGAAGGATAGAGATGAACCGTATAAAATCCTCATCTTTAACTTCATGTTCGTATTTGCGGTCGATATTCGACGCGTTCTTTATACGTGGGAACGAGATCGTGTGAGGACCTACATTATAGCAGGCTTCGAGATGGTTCGCGTGGCGTATAAGGCCCAGAAGTTCGAATCTCCAATCGTATAATCCGAGTAATGCGCCGATCCCCGCATCATCGATTCCTGCATCCATTGCACGGTCGAGTGCTGTCAACCGGTATCCGTAATCGGTTTTATTCCCGCCGAGGTGGTATTTTTTATAAATATCAGGATCGTATGTCTCCTGAAAGATCTGGTATGTTCCTATGCCCGCTTCTTTTATCTTCCGGGACGATTCGGTATCGAACGGAGCCGCATTAATATTTACGCGCCGTATTTCACCGTGCGTATTCTTTGTCTCATAAACTTTTTTCACGCTGCCCGCAATGAATTCCGCATCATATCGGGGATGTTCACCGTAAACAAGTATGAGTCTTTTATGTCCGGCATAGAGAAGCGTATCGACTTCTGCGGATAATTCTTTTTCCGTAAGAGTCTTGCGTATCGTTTCTTTATTCTGGTTGCGGAATCCGCAGTAAGAACAGTTGTTAATACAGTTGTTGCCTATATATAAAGGTGCGAATATTACGATACGGTTGCCGTATATCTGTTTCTTTATTTGTTTTGCCGAGTCGAGAATTAATTCCGTACTTCTTTCATCATCCGCTTTAATAAGATTTGCCGCGTCTTCCATGGATAATCTTTCCCCGTTTAAAGATTTGGAGACGATATCTTCGACATGGCTGAAAGTAGGACGGACAGTACGGTTTAAGATACTGATAATCTCATCTTTGTCGATAAATGGAACTCCGGGGATGTCTTTAATGGTATAATTCTGCGGATTGAAAATCATGGTATTCAAATTGATGCACAAAAGTAAATAAAATAAACGTGCTGTTGTGTTAATTTAGTGTAAATTATATATCTTCGCGTAAAATTCTGATTAATATATCTTTATGCAAAAAAGAAGTACTTTCGGCAGTAAATTCGGTGCTATTGCAGCGGCGGCCGGCTCGGCCATCGGATTAGGAAATATCTGGAGATTTCCTTATGTAACAGGTGAAAACGGAGGAGCTGCATTCATAATAATTTATCTTATATGTACGATTGCCATAGGACTTCCATTATTATTGACTGAATTTTCGATAGGACGATTTACCAACAGAAATGTATTCGGTGCTTTCAAAGTTCTGAAACCACGTTCGAAATGGAGTCTTATAGGTGTTTTAGGGATAGCGACCGCATTCGTTATCCTTTCTTTTTATTCGGTGGTAGCGGGATGGACAATGAATTTTCTGGCGGAATCCGTTATAAATAATTTTGCCGGAAAGAATAGCAGCCAGATACAGGAAGGATTCGGAGGCTTTGTAGCTTCCGGATGGAGGCCGATAATATGGTCGATTATGTTTATCGCGATGACCGCATATATAATTATTTCCGGTGTAGAAAAAGGAATTGAACGGTACAATAAGATACTTATGCCGGTACTGCTCGTTATATTATTGATACTGGTGGTTAATTCCGCATTCCTGTCCGGTTTTAAGGACGGAATAAATTTTCTTTTCAGCCCGGATTTCAGTAAGATAAACGGTAAGGTAGTGCTTGAAGCTCTCGGTCAGGCATTTTTTTCGCTGAGTCTCGGAATGGGTACCATGATAACTTATGGTTCGTATATACGCAGCAATGACAATATGATCTCTACCGCAGGCTCCGTTGCTTTGACCGATACGATCATCGCACTGCTTGCCGGAGTAGCCATATTTCCGGCGGTGTTCTCGTTCGGCATTAACCCTACTTCCGGCCCGGATCTGGTTTTTATCACACTTCCTAATATTTTTTTACAGATGCCGGGAGGCTACTTCCTGTCGGTATTATTCTTCACGCTTCTTCTTATTGCCGCACTGACCTCGTCGGTGTCCATAATGGAAGTTCTTGCCGCATACTGTACCGAAGAACTTAAAATGTCGCGTAGGAGGGCAGGGGTGTTGATTGCAGGCGTAATCATGGTTATTTCGTCGATGTGCTGCATATCCCAGATGCCGGAATCTTCAATCAGGATTGCAGGAATGAATCTTTTCGATCTTTTCGATACTCTATCGGCAAACTATATGATGATCTTCGGTGCATTCCTTACCACGTTGTTTGCAGGTTGGTTTTGGACTAAAAGCAAACTTAGAGGCGAATTTACGAGCGGTGGCAAGTACGGTGTAAAAATATTCCCGGTTTATTACTTTATAGTAAAATTTGTCGCTCCGGTGATGATATCACTGATCTTCCTGTCACAAATAGGTCTTTTAGGATTCTGAGACGAGGATCATTTTGTTAATTAAATGTAAAAAAATGCATTTTGTTTTGTTTAATTGTATTTAAACAGGTATTTTTGCTTCATAATTACACACGACACACACACAATTTAACTAAAATAAATTATTATGGCTTATAAAATTGACGAGGGTACTTGTACAGCATGTGGTACTTGTATTGATGAATGCCCGGTAGAGGCGATTACAGCAGGTGATGTTTATACTATCGATCCTGATACTTGTATCGACTGCGGAGCATGTGCAGGCGTTTGTCCGGTAGAAGCTATTCAACCAGAATAATTATTAATTAAAAATTAATAATTTTGGGCTGTCCATTAAGGACAGCCTTTTTTTATGGAACTAAATAAAATTTACGATAAAGCACTCAATAATATCGATCTTACGGTCGATGAAGCGGTATACCTCTGGAATAACGCCCCGCTCAGCGAACTTATGTTTATTGCCGACATCCTTCGGAGCCGAGCCGTAGGGAGCGATATAGTTACGTGGCAGATCGACCGCAACGTCAATATCACTAACGTTTGTATATCCGGATGTAAATTCTGTAACTTCCATTGCAGACTCATAGAAAAAGAAAAATCCTTCATAACTACCGTAGAGGAGTATAAGAAAAAGATTGATGAAACGATCAGCCTTAACGGGGATCAGCTTCTTTTACAGGGAGGACTCCATCCTGAGCTTGGAATAGAATTTTACGAAGAACTGTTCCGAACCCTGAAAGGAGATTATCCAGGTTTTAAACTACATGCCCTCGGACCGCCCGAGATAATACATATTTCGAAATTAAGCAGGCTCGATATAAAAACTGTTTTGCAAAGATTAACGGATGCCGGATTGGATTCGCTTCCCGGAGCAGGTGCCGAAATACTCGACAACGAAATAAGACGCAGGATATCTCCCGGAAAATGCACTGCTGACCAATGGCTCGATGTTATGCGTATTGCCCACGGTATGAATATTGCGACTTCCGCTACTATGATGTACGGACATGTCGAGACCGTAAGGCATCGTATGGAGCATCTGGCTAAAATACGCGATCTGCAAGCGGAATGTCCCGGGAAGAATTACGGATTTATAGCATTTATTCCATGGATATTCAGAAGCACCGGAACTAAACTCGGGAAGGACGTCGAAACGGTATTCCATCCTTCGGAATATCTCCGCATGATAGCGATGAGCAGAATAGTTCTTAACAATATAAGGAACATTCAGGCGTCGTGGCTCACGGTGGGCAAAGAGACTGCGCAAATAGCGCTTCACGCCGGAGCCAACGATATGGGATCGATCATGATAGAAGAGAATGTTGTTTCTTCCGCAGGAGCGCGTAATAGTTTTGACGCAGAGGGAATACAGCAGGCTATCCGTGAAGCGGGATTCGAACCGAAGCTCAGGGATCAGAAGTACCGTTACCGTACGGTTTAATACAAATTACAGAATTTTATTACATTTGTGAACTAAAATAATAATTTTTATCCGAGCATGGGAAAAGTTTTGATAATCGGAGCCGGCGGTGTCGGAACCGTAGTGGCCCACAAAGTGGCGCAGAATCCGGAAGTTTTCACGGAAATAATGCTGGCGAGCCGTACTAAATCCAAATGCGACGCTATTGCGGAAGCAGTCGGAGGAGGCCGGATACAGACCGCACAGGTAGATGCGGACAGTGTACCTGAACTTGTGGCGCTAATGAAGTCGTTCCAACCGGAACTCGTTATAAATGTTGCGCTTCCTTATCAGGATCTTACGATTATGGATGCCTGCCTCGAGTGCGGAGTCAACTATCTCGATACGGCTAACTACGAGCCTGTCGACGAAGCTAAATTCGAATATAAATGGCAGTGGGCGTACAAAGATAAATTCGAGAAGGCAGGACTTACCGCTATTCTCGGATGCGGCTTCGATCCGGGAGTGACAAGTGTATTCACTGCCTACGCTGCTAAACACCACTTCGACGAGATTCAATATCTCGATATAGTAGACTGCAACGCCGGCGATCACGGCAAGGCATTCGCTACCAACTTCAATCCGGAAATTAACATCCGGGAAGTCACCCAGAAAGGTAAATACTGGGAGAACGGCCAGTGGGTAGAAACCGAACCGCATGAGATTCACAAACCGCTCAATTACCCTAACATAGGCCCTAAAGAGTCTTACGTTATTTATCATGAAGAACTTGAGTCGCTGGTTAAAAATTTTCCCACGATCAAACGCGCTCGTTTCTGGATGACATTCGGACAGGAATACCTTACACATCTTCGTGTGATTCAGAATATCGGTATGGCAAGCATCGAACCTATCATGTATAACGGTGTCGAGATCGTACCTATACAGTTCCTTAAAGCCGTGCTTCCGAATCCGGGAGATTTAGGCGAAAATTACGTAGGAGAGACTTCTATCGGATGCCGCATACGCGGATTGAAAGACGGTAAGGAACGTACATATTACGTATATAACAATGCAAGCCATAAAGCTGCTTACGAAGAGACCGGTACCCAGGCTGTGAGCTATACGACAGGTGTTCCTGCTATGATAGGCGCTATGATGTTCTTCAAGGGACTTTGGCGAAAGGCAGGAGTTTACAATGTCGAAGAATTCGATCCGGACCCGTTCATGGAACAGCTCAATAAACAGGGGCTTCCATGGCACGAACTTTTCGATGTGAATTTGGAACTGTAATATATAACAAAGGGTGACATTCGTCAGCCTTTTATTTAATGTGCTTCCAGCCAGTTACTGCCGTAACCGCTCTCAGCGATCAGCGGTACGGAAATTTTTGCTGCATTCTCCATACATTTTATCACGATGTTCTGTACCGTTTCGATTTCATCGGTAAAAACATTCAGAACGAGTTCATCATGCACCTGAAGCATGAGTTTCGAACGCAGTCCCTGTTCCTTCAACTGTCTATCCACATGGATCATAGCGATCTTGATAATATCCGCAGCACTGCCCTGTATAGGTGCATTGATTGCATTTCTTTCTGCAAATCCGCGGACATTGGCGTTCTTCGAGTTAATATCCGGAATAAACCGCTTGCGTCCGTAAATGGTCGAGACGTAACCTTTGCCGCGAGCTTCTTCGATACAGTTGTCCATATATTTACGAACTCCCTGATATGTTGAGAAATAACCTTCGATTATTTTCTTCGCTTCGCTTCGCGGTATCGTAAACCGTTGGGACAGACCGAATGCAGAGATTCCGTATATGATTCCGAAATTCGCTGTTTTTGCCCTTCGCCTCTGTTCGGAAGTTACTTCACCTTCGGATACACCGAAAATTTTCGCCGCTGTCGCTGAATGTATATCTTTTTCTTCACGGAACGCTTCCAGCATATTCTCATCCCCGCTCAAATGCGCCATTAACCGCAGTTCCACCTGACTATAGTCCGCCGACATTACCACACAACCGTCTTCCGAAGGGATGAACGCTTTGCGCAGCATACGTCCCTGTTCGTCCCGGATAGGAATATTCTGAAGGTTCGGGTTGTTTGAACTGAGCCTGCCCGTAGCAGTAACAGCCTGATTGAAAGAGGTGTGGATTTTTCCCGTCGCCGGGTTGACCAGCTTCGGCAGAGCTTCTATATAAGTTGAGAGAAGCTTCTTGAGACCTCTGTAATCGAGTATCATTTCGATTATCGGATGCTTGTCCTCGATGCTTCTCAAATACTCTTCGTCAGTGCGGTATTGTTTGGTCTTGGTCAGCTTAGCCTTGGGGTCTATTTTAAGTTTCCCGAACAAAACTTCCCCGAGTTGTTTCGAAGAATTTACATTGAGATCAGGCTCCCCGGCAAGTTCGCGAACTTTACTCTCAAGCGAATACATTTCTCCTTCCAGCGATCTGCCGTATTCCTGCAAGCCAGCTATGTCTATTTTAATTCCTTCGAGTTCCATAGATGCAAGAACACGGATCAACGGTTCCTCGATTTCTTTATATAGTTCGGTGAGCTGATTGTTCTCCAACTCTTTCCAGAGGATTTCCTTGATCTGGAAAATATTGTCAGCTGTCTCGCACGAATACTCCGAAACTGTATTCACCGGAACAAGATCGAGGCTCAGTTGCTTCACCCCTTTGCCCGCGAACGATTCGTATTCCACAGCTTCATAATTGAGATATTTACGTGCCAGATATTCCAATTTGTGGCTCGCTTCCGGATCCAGAAGATAATGCAGGATCATTGTGTCGAACAAAAAGCCGCCTACATTGATTCCGTATTGGCTCAGAGCCGTAATGTCGGTCTTGATGTTATGCCCGCACTTGCTTATATTTTTATTTTCAAATGCCGGTTTCAGAATTTCCAGAATTTGTTCCGCCTTCTGCTTGTCGCTGTCGAGAATAAGATAGTGCGCCTCGTGGAACTTTAACGAAAATGATATTCCCAGAATTTTATCGTTAAAAACGTCAGGACCGGATGTTTCCGTTTTAAATGAAAAAGATTCGCTGGCACAGAGCTTCCCGGCTAACTCCCGTACATCCTCTGCCGATGAAATATTGCAGTATAAATGTTCGGTGTTTTCGATACTGACGGTGACCGTTTCTTCAACTTCCACCGTATTTATACTGAACAGATCGTGCCGGGCATTTTGTTGTACCTGTTGTTGCGCCGCGCTCGAAAAAAGATCGTTCCCGGTTGAATTTTTCACGATTTCGTCCCCCATACCTTTGAGAAACGAAGAAAAACCAAGATGTAGATATATTTTTTTCAGACTCTCGTAGTCGGGTTTTTCCATGACCAGACACTCCGGCTGGAACTCTATCGGAACTTCCGTATCTATTGCCGCCAGTTTTTTCGCAAGCATTATCTGATCGGTATGAGCAGCGATGTTTTCACCCAGCTTACCTTTTATCGACTTAACGTTTTCAATAACTTGATCGACCGTTCCGTACTGGCATACGAGTTTTATCGCAGTTTTTTCACCGATCCCCGGAACCCCCGGAATATTGTCGGAAGCATCTCCCCACAGGGCAAGAACATCGACGATCTGTGTAGGGTCGTCGAGTCCGTAATGTTCCTTGACCTTCTCCATGTCCACGATCTCTATACCTTCCCCGCTCTTGCGCTGTTTGTAAATATAGACGCAAGGCTGAACCAACTGCCCGAAATCTTTATCCGGAGTAACCATATAGACTTTGAAATTCTCTTTCGCAGCCTTGACTGATAAAGTTCCTATAACGTCGTCCGTTTCGTATCCCGGTATCTCGAGAATAGGGATGCGCATTGCCGTAAGTATTTCTTTTATATAAGGCACTGAGGCGATGATGTCTTCCGGAGTAGAGCTTCTGTTGGCTTTGTAATCGGTGAAGATGTCGTGCCGGAAATTTCCTCCCGGAGGATCGAACGCAACCCCGATATAGCTCGGATTCTCCTTCTTGATTATATCGTTGATAAATTTAGTAAAACCGAAGATGGCCGAAGTGTTCAGGCCTTCTTTGTTCCTCATCGGACGGTTGATGAATGCGTAATACGACCTGAATATCAGGGCATATGCGTCTACTAAAAATAGCCTGTTCATTTATTTTATATTATCGGAATGAAACCATTCGGCATACGACGTTGCCGTTTCGTGCAGCCTGAGGCTGTGAAGTGTTACTCTTTCAGGAAGTTTAGCCATTATGTCCGGAGCGAAATCCGAAAGCATATTCTCACAGGTCGGCTGGTAGTCCGAAGTTATGACTTTGCCGAAGTGTTCCCTGATCTGTTCAATTAATTCTGCGTTGGCATCTGTCCTGCGTATTACGAACGCGTGGTCGTATTTGTCGATGACCGTTTCCATGACTATCTTTTTCAGTTCACCGAAATCCATCACCATCCCGTACTTGGGATTTTGCTGATCGCCGCAGGGTTCGCCGCAGATAGTAACGAAAAATTTATATGAGTGCCCGTGTATCTGCCTGCATGCCCCGTCGTAACCTTCCAGTGCATGAGACATTTCGAAAGAAAATTCTTTCGTTAGTCTGATTACTGCCATAATTATGTTTTAATACAAAAATAATTAATTCTTACTAATTTAGCCCGATATTTGCATGAAATAAATTTAAGATGCACAAGTCAGGTTTTGTAAATATTATAGGTAATCCGAATGTAGGTAAATCCACCCTTATGAACGCTCTCGTGGGCGAGAGACTGTCCATTATAACGTCTAAGGCGCAAACTACGCGCCACAGGATAATGGGGATCGTTAACGGCGAGGATTTTCAGATAGTTTATTCCGATACTCCGGGAGTTCTCAAACCGAATTACAAACTTCAGGAATCCATGATGAAGTTCGTGACCGGAGCTTTGAAGGATGCGGATATAATCCTATATGTTACCGATACGGTAGAGCAGATCGACAAGCACAGCGAATTTCTTGAGAAAGTTAAACTCAGCGGTATTCCTACCATTGCAGTTATCAATAAGATCGATCTTACGACCCCGGATAAACTGGAAGAACTTGTGGACAAGGTACAGGAAATACTTCCGGATGCCGAGATAGTACCTGTTTCAGCAAAAAACTATTTTAATATCGGAGGTCTGTTCGACCTTATCCTTAAGAAACTTCCCGAAGGTCCGGCGTTTTATCCGAAAGATGCACTCACGGATAAAACCATGCGTTTTTTCGCTTCAGAGATAATCCGCGAGAAAATCTTCCTAAATTACGATAAAGAGATACCGTACAGTGTAGAAATAGCAGTCGAGAGCTACAAGGAAGAGCCTGCGATAGACAGGATAAGAGCGGTTATCTATGTTACCCGGGATTCCCAGAAGGGTATCCTTATAGGACATCAGGGTAAAATGCTGAAAAAAGTCGGAACCCAGGCAAGGATGGAACTCGAAGAATTTTTAGGAAAAAAAGTATTTCTGGAATTATTCGTTAAAGTAAACCAGGATTGGAAAAATAACGACCGGGCCCTCAGGAATTTTGGATATATGGAATAATCTAAATCCCGCACTCCCATGAGACGGATATTTTTGTTTATTTTTTTCATGTCGGTATTTTATACCGTTCATTCGCGTCAGATCATAAATATAAACCGCAACTGGCAGTTTTCGCTGAACCAAGATATATCATTGCAGTCGCGCATAACAGTGGATGTTCCGCATACGTGGAATTACGATGCCGTGGCCGTTCGGAATGAATATTATCGTGGCGTTGCCAATTACATAAAAGATATACGCATTCCATCCGATTGGAGGGGCAAACGTGTCTTTATCCGCTTTTACGGGGTTAATTCCGAGGCCCATCTAATCGTGAACGGTCATTTTGCCGGTGAACACAAAGGCGGTTATACAGCATTTACATTCGAGATAACGGACTATCTGCGTTACGGATCTTCCAACAGTTTATGGGTAAGGGTCAATAACTCTCATCAACTCGACGTAATGCCTATAAACGGGGACTTTAATGTTTACGGTGGAATTTACAGGGATGTGGAGCTTATCGTTACCGAAGATATCGGTATATCCCTTCTGGATCACGGAAGCAACGGTGTGTACGTGAGTCAGTCCGAAGTCACTTCGGAATATGCGAAAATCGATACTGAGATACATATTTCTTCTTCAGCATCTAAATTAACGAACATAACCATTTCTGTTGAAATAGTGGAACCTGAAACTAATTCCGTGGTGGCTTCGAAGGATGCGAGAATTAAAGTCGAAGGCAGCGAGATATTAAACCTGAGCCTCTCTGTTGACAATCCAAAGCTATGGAACGGATACAGGGACGCTTATCTTTACGATCTGAAAGTTAAAATAAAATCAGTCGATATTGTAAAGGATTCCCTTGTGGTTCCTGTCGGACTGCGCAATTATACAGTAACTTCGGACAAAGGATTCTTCCTTAACGGCAATCCTTACAAACTGCATGGAGTTTTATATCACGGAGATATCTCCGGCCGGGGAACAGCGATGACAAAAGCCGATATAGAAGCTGATTTCGATATGATGCTGGAGATGGGCGTTAATGCCATAAGAATGGCGAATTATCCACAAGACCCTTATCTTTTCGAACTTTGCGACCGATACGGAATTCTGGTTTGGTGCGAGATCCAGTTGGTGGGTCAGGATATACGCAGTTATAACGGATTTATCGACAGCCCTGTGTTTAAAGAAAATTGTAAACTCCAGCTTACGGAGATGGTAAAACAGAACCACAATCATTCATCCGTAGTATTCTGGGGGATTTTCTCCAATCTTATAACCAGGGACGACCGGTTGATTCCTTTCGTCCGTGAGCTGAACAGACTGGCTAAAACGCTTGACCCTACCAGACTTACATCCGCTTCGAGCAATCAGGACGGAGATATTAATTTTATAACGGATGTGATAGGATGGAGCCAGTATCTGGGATGGAAAGAAGGTGCCGTAGCAGATATGGAAAAATGGCTGGATCAGCTTACTACTCAATGGTTCATGCTGAAATCCGGAATAGGGGAATACGGTTCAGGAGGTTCCGTTACCCATGTTAACGATACCCTCCGGAGACCTTACACGCGTGAACGCTTGAATCCCGAGAGGTAGCAGAGCAGGTATCACGAGAAGTTTTATGAAATCGTAAATAATTATCCTTCGTTGTGGGGAACATTCATCAATGCTATGTTCGATTACGGATCGGTGAATTATATTCGCGGAGATAGTCCCGGAGTGGTTAATCTGGGAATGGTGACTTACGACCGCAGATTTAAAAAAGACGCATTTTATTTTTATAAAGCGAACTGGAACGATCTCGAAGCATTCGTATATATATCTGATAAAAGATGGAACGAAAGGGTGGATGAGCTGCAGAATATCCGTGTTTATTCTAATCAACAAACGGTAGAGCTCTTTGTCAACGGAAAGTCTTATGGGACCATTCGGGGGAAGAATGGGGTCTTCATTTGGCCGAACGTACGTTTACAAAGAGGTCTGAATACTATAGAAGCCTATTCGGGTAGAGTTAGCGATATGACGGAAATATCCGTAAATCCTTACATTATAAGATAATAAGAGCGGAAGATATTCTGAATGGTCTGATTGTTGAAGTGTTTCTGTATTTTAAGAGAAATTGTCGAACAATTAAACTATTAGAATTATGTTTCATCATCACAAAAAACTCAGTCACAAGCCTAAAGAGGGAAAATTAACGGTAGCTATTGAAAAACGTACGTCTAAAGTTCCTTCGGTAGTTTATCTTTCAGCGTCAGCCGCCGCTATGGCAGCGTCGTTGACATTAAAATGTTTCGGTAAGAAAAACGCTTCTTTATTCGTAGGTCAATGGGCCGCACCGTTACTTATAATGGGACTATATAATAAAATAGTAAAAACAGAATAACACGACTGAAAATAAGGAGAGCACTGCTCTCCTTATTTTAATACTGATGGGTATCCGATTCCAGTTCCTTACCAGTAATTTTTACTTTTCCAAGAGACCTCCATACATACCATATGTACCATATCACTACAGGCAGAAGAAGCGACACCCAGCTCATCACCGTAAGAGTGAACTTACTTGACGAACTGTTGTAAATCGTAAGTGAGCTTTGCAGATCCGACATTGAAGGATAATATGCCGTATTGTTGTACCCGGCGATAATCATAAGTGCCAGTACGGTGGCAACTGTTCCGAATCCGGTGACCCAGAAGCCCTTGCCGTTATTGCGGATAAGATCGTTCAATATTCCTGCAAGTACCGAGAGTACTCCCACTGCCATTAATATCAGCACCATAGGCATATCCCACAGATTTTTGGCATATTTAAATTTTTCCATATAAATCAAACCCGTATCCGGTTCTACTGCGAAGCCTGTCGAAAACAGGATGCTCACAAGAAATAAAAGAAAAAATACAAGGAACGGAACGACATTATATAACATATGTTTTTTCGAACGTTCGAAGATTATTTTTTCATCTATGCTGTTCATGAAAAATTGCAGACCGAGTACTCTTGCGAGGAAAAGCACGGCAAGCCCCAGAGAAATATTACGGTAATCCGCCAGTGCATCGAGCCCCCTCCACGGAGTGGTCCATTGCGAAATTGTGACGCTTCCTCCGATATTGGTAAGATTGGCAGTAGAAACGGTAAACTGCGCCCCTGTGAAAAAAGTTCCTACCGCAACTCCCAACAGAAATGTTCCTGCGATCCCGTTTATCAGCAGGAAAGCATTGTATGTTTTCATCCCGAAAATATTCCCTGGTTTGCGCCTGAATTCATACGATACCGCCTGAAGTACGAATACGAAAAGTATCAGCATCCACACGTAAAAGGCTCCGCCGAAACTCGTACTGTAAAATAACGGGAAAGATGCGAAAAACGCCCCACCGAACGTTACGAGAGTTGTAAAAGTGAGTTCCCATTTCCTCCCGAGAACGTTAGCTATGACGTTGCGCTCCGCTTCGGTTCTGCCTATCGTGTAAAGCAAACCCTGCCCCCCCCCCTGTACGAACATCAGAAATACAAGCGCAGCCGCCAGCAGTGAAATTATGAACCACCAATAATGCTGAAGAAAAATGTATGTAGTATCCATAATGTGTCGTTTTTAAGATTGTTTTTCCGATTTTCCGCCCGGTCCCAGTTTAATCTGTCTGGTCATGATTTTCACTTCCGCAAATAGCAGCGCCGTAAAGAGCGCAAGGAACAGGAAGAACGTTACTATCACCGATCCTGCGTCGACCCTTGAAACCGCCGCGACCGTAGGCAGAAGATACTGTATCGTCCATGGCTGCCTTCCGACCTCTGTCACTACCCAGCCCGCCTGTCCGGCAAAATACGCAAACGGTATCGACCATAGTAATACATATAAAACCCATCGTTTTTTATCTATCGATTTTTATAGAGTAAAATCAATACCACCGTAAACATCAATATAAAATAAAACCCCAGTCCGACCATTACGCGAAAACTGTAAAATACCAACGGTATGTTGGGAACAGCCTGCTGGGGAGTTGTGAGGTAACCATATCCGAAGTAACGATAATATTTGTCCATAAACTCTCTGCCTTGTTCGGTAGACGGATCGAAATTCCGTTTCACATCTGCAAGAGCCTCATGGTCGCCGTCGTCTTTAGCCTTCCTGAACCGACGCATCTCATCGATAACTATTTTTCCGCGCGCGATTTTTTCTTCAGTGGAGATTATTCCCATCTCTTCATTCCCGTACAATAAATCGTTTATTCCCGGTACGAATGCGTCCTTATCCCAGAAACTCATGAACGACAGCATTTTCGGAAGTTTTATTTCCCAGTAGTTAACCGTTTCATTGCTGACCCGTTCGCTTTCAGGCTTCATCATGCTTATAACCGTCAGGTCCGCACCATGCTGTCCGTCGTAGAGAGCCTCTATCGATGCGAGCTTCATAGGCTGTACTCTTGCTACCAGTTTTGCAGAACGATCCCCTGAAGTTGCAGCGAATATAGAACATACCAGCCCGAATATGGCAGCTATCTTCATACTGTCCTTAGCCATGCGGTGCTCGCGGTTCTTAAGCAGGAACCACGCGCTGATACCTATCACGAACACGCTTCCGAGTATATATCCCGAAAGAACGGTGTGAAAAAATTTGTTAAGCGCGACAGGGGAGAGCAGAACCTCCCAGAATGACGTCATTTCATTTCTCGCTGTCTCTATGTTGAATGTCATTCCAACCGGATACTGCATCCATGCGTTTGCGACTAATATCCACAGGGCGGATAAACTTGCGCCTATCGCCGGCAGCCATGTGGCGGTAAGATGGAACCCTTTGGATACCTTATCCCATCCGAAAAACATTACAGCTATAAATGTGGCCTCGAGAAAAAATGCCATAATTCCTTCAATGGCGAGGGGCGCCCCGAATATATCGCCCACGAAGTGAGAATAATTCGACCAGTTGGTGCCGAATTCGAATTCCAGTATTATCCCGGTCGCTACTCCGATGGCGAAGTTTATTCCGAACAGCTTCATCCAGAATTTCACGGTGCGCTTCCAGTATTCGTCCCCGGTTTTATAATATATGGTCTCCATAAAGGCACATAAAAAACCGAGTCCGAGGGTGAGCGGTACGAAAAGCCAGTGATAAATGGCCGTCATAGCGAACTGTGCCCGTGACCAGTCCACTACGCTCATAAGATCAGTCGTAGTCAGCAGCATAATCTTCTTGGTTTACTGTTGTGAAATTTTTGATAACCTGTTCGCATTTTTCTTCGTCGGTGTCGTATTGTCCGAGAACGCTGGGGAAAAAGAAAAGTTTGAGAACAGCGAACATGATGAAGAGTTTTATAAGGATGATAGCCCACAAAGTACGACCTAATGTCTTGCTCTGAAAGCCTTCCTTGTAAAACATGAAAACCCGGTAAAAGACATTTCTTCTTTCCATGTTCCCCACGCTTTATATCAAATTTATAAAAAAAATTTTAAGAACCATAGGTTTTAGTATATTTGCATGTAGTGAAACCTAACTAAATTAAAATATGAAACTAACACTTACAAAAACCGTTCTTCTTTTTACGGCTTTGCTGCTGTTATGCCCGGGAATTACCGGTGCCAGGGACGTTATGAAACTTGAATACGACTGGAAGTTCACCCGCGGCGATGTTTCAGGATCAGAGAAACCCGGATTTAACGACGCTTCATGGGAAACGGTCGATGTTCCGCATGACTGGGCCATAAAAGGGCCTTTCGATCTTGAAATAGATTCACAGGTCGTTCAGGTGGATGAGGACGGCGATAAAGTTCCTGCACTTCGTACCGGACGTACCGGAGCGCTTCCGTTCCTCGGTGTAGGCTGGTACAGGAAATCTGTCGACATACCGTCGGAATACAGCGGTAAACGATTCTACATAGAATTCGACGGAGCCATGAGCAATGCCGAAGTATTTATAAACGGTACCTCAGTGGGATTCCATCCCTATGGATACACTTCCTTCGGATACGACATAACAGAACAGATTAAAGCCGGAAGTGACAACATTATAGCAGTTAGGCTTGAAAACAAAGAAGAATCGTCCAGATGGTATCCCGGAGGCGGTCTTTACCGTAATGTAAGATTGGTAGTTACTAGCCCTATACATGTTGCAAAATGGGGAACGTTCGTAAGAACGCCTGTGGCCGATCCGGTTATTTCCGAAATCATTGTATCTACCGATGTGGAGAACCATACAGGGCAGCCAGCCGATGTAGCGGTTATTACGGAAATAAAAGAACCTAACGGTAAACTAATTACAAAATCCATACGGATCAAAAGAGCTGCCGAAGAGAAATTCACCCTTCATGATACGATGGAGATCTATGCCCCGATTTTATGGAGTCCGAACAGGCCCGCCCTCTATACAGTCGTTACCTCGATCATTAAAAGAGATGAATCCGAAGAATTATTGGATCAATATGAAACACCGTTCGGCATCAGAAGCGTGGAATTCGATACCGATAAAGGTTTTATATTCAATGGCGAGATTACTCAAATGAAAGGCGTGTGTCTTCACCACGACTTAGGACCATTGGGTGCCGCCGTAAATTACCGGGCTACCGAAAGACAAATACAGTTACTTAAAAGTATGGGTTGTAACGCAATCCGTACAGCCCACAATCCTGCATCGCCTGAACTGATCCAACTCTGCGACCGCATGGGAATGTTCGTTATAGAAGAAGCGTTCGACGAATGGAAGGCAGGGAAAAATAAAAACGGATACTCCCTTGTTTTCGACGAATGGGCGGGAAAAGATATAATATCTATGATTCACCGCGACCGTAACAGTCCTTCTATCGTTCTATGGAGCATAGGTAATGAAATCAGGGAACAGGTGCAGTCCGGAGGCGGACAGGTTGCGAAGTACCTCGCTGATATTTGCAGACGGGAAGATCCTACGAGGCTTACTACTGCCGGTTTCGACCGCCACCGTTATGCATTCCAGAACGGACTTGCCGAAGCAATCGACGTTGTCGGATTCAACTATAAACCCCATGACTATGCGTGGGCGAAAGAAACTTATCCCGGTGTAATTCTTTACGGAAGTGAAACTGCGTCCACCGTAAGTTCACGCGGACACTATGTCTTCCCTGTCGTGGACAGCGAGAAAAAATCCCCTCAGCATAAGGACTCACAAGCATCGTCATACGATACCGAAACCACTTCATGGGCCACACTTCCCGATACCGAATTCGCAGCGATAGACGATAATGATTTCGTGTTCGGCGAATTCGTCTGGACGGGATTCGACTATCTCGGCGAACCTTCGCCGTATAACGATAATTCGCCTGCAAGAAGTTCTTACTTCGGAATTCTCGACCTTGCAGGGCTTCCTAAAGACAGATTCTATCTTTACAAGAGTCGTTGGAGCAATGAATCTGTTCTGCATCTGCTGCCGCACTGGTCATGGGACGGAAGGAAAGGAGAGGCGACCCCGGTTTACTGTTACACGAATTACCCTAAGGCTGAACTCTTTGTGAACGGTAAATCGCATGGCGTGAAAGAAAAAAGCAATGAAAATAAATACACACGTTACAGATTGATCTGGGACGATGTGGTTTATGAGCCCGGAGAAATTAAAGTAGTAGCTTACGATGATAATGGTAATGCAGTTGCCGAAACCTCCAGAAAAACAGAAGGAAAGCCATATAAGATAGAGCTTACCGCCGACAGAATCAACCTCGATGCAGGGTCGAAGGACCTCTCTTTCGTGACAGTTAAAGTAGTGGATAAAGACGGTAATCTCTGCCCTATGGCGGATAATGAGATTAAATTCAGTATCAGCGGAGCAGGGGAGCTTCAGGCTGTCTGCAACGGTGACGCTACGTCGCAGGTATCGTTTGCGTCCGATAAAATGCCTGCGTTCAACGGAATGCTGGTGGCGATAGTCAAAACTAACGGCGAGACCGGCGATATAGAATTGACCGCATCATCACCAAAATTGAAACAGGAAAAAGTATTGTTATCTGCTAAATAAATCCGGAGTTACCTCCGCGACCACAAAAGTACTGCCTCCGACGTAGATAAAATCGTCGGGGGCTGCTTTTTTAAGGGCTGCCGCAACAGCATCGCTTACTTTGAGAACTACCTCCCCCCTCAAACCATAGGCTGATGCCCGAGAATAAAGCTCTTCGGCGTCGAGTGCCCTGTGAATATCAGCCTGTGTAAAAAAATAATAAGCGTCTTTTGGAAACAAAGGTAAAATCCCATCGAGTTCCTTATCGTTTACGACTCCGAGAATAAAATATAGTTTTTTATACTTACCCCCTCCTAATTGAGCCATGGTTTCAGATAAACCTTCCTTATTATGGGCAGTGTCGCATATTACAGTAGGGTGACGTTGCCTAATTTGCCATCTTCCGTATAAGCCGGTAGATCCGGATGCTGTTCGTAAACCTTCTTTCACAGCTTCTTCCGGAACCAGTATATCAGGACCTTCTCGTAATATATCTATCGCTGTGAGCACAGTGAGAATATTTTTTCGCTGGTATCTGCCTGCGAGATCGAGTTCGTACTCCGTCTCTCTGCCGTCGGAATTTCTCCGGACGCAGATTTTTTGCCCGTTTTCATAGGCAGCCCCCCCTGAAAAAGTATACCTGTCATCCGCAAATACTATTTCCGAGCCGCATGCCCCAGCTTTTTTTATGAAAACCGGTGCGGTTTCCGTATCTGTCTCGCCTATTACTACCGGAACGTCATTTTTAATAATTCCTGCCTTCTCGCCGGCAATCAGAGTTTTGGTGTCTCCGAGAAATTGGGTGTGGTCTGTTCCGATATTGGTAATTACACTCAGAACAGGAGTTATTACATTAGTCGAATCGAGCCTTCCTCCCATTCCTACTTCGATTACCGCAATATCCACATTGTGGCGTGCGAAATGATCGAATGCCATGAAGACTGTCATTTCGAAAAAAGAAGGTTTGATTTCCTCGATTTTTCCCCAATGCCGTTTGACGAATTCCACAACTTCGTTTTCGGATATCATTTCACCGTTAACCCGGATACGTTCCCGAAAATCATACAGGTGGGGAGAAGTGTACAGCCCTGTTTTATAACCTGCCTTCATCAGAATGGAGGTCAGCATGTGCGATACGGAGCCTTTGCCGTTGGTTCCTGCTACATGTATGGTCATAAATTTTTTGTGCGGGAATCCGAGATATTCGTCCAGACTGTCCGATTTATCCAGTTTGCCGTTGTAGGCCGCACCTCCGATATTCTGGAATACGGGAAGTGAATTATATAAAAAATCGATTGTCTCGCGGTAATTCATTTTACTGATTATTAGGCACGGTATAATTCATTTCATTCACGTGCGTGTAATACTGTTGAAGAATCGCCTTCAAATATCTTTCCGCTTTTTTCTGCTGCGGATCGACGGGGTTTTTAAGGTCTTTGATCTGTAGGGTATCGCTCTTCTCGAAGGCCGAAAGAATGGCGCTGCCGTCTGAAAAAATTACAACCGAATCATTGATGAACTGGAACGATTCGTTAATATAATTCGTGGTATTGGGCATACGTTCCGGTTCATTGAAAACATCCCTCCCGAATGCGAAGTATGGCTTGTCGTAACCGGTAAGTCCTAATAAAGTCGGCATTATATCCATTTGCTGTGCAACATTCCTGTCTTTATCTATAATGGCATTATCCGGAGTATAGATGAACATTATTATGGAGCTGTTACCTGTCGGAGTCTTGGTTTTTTCAGCGAAAATTTCGGATGAAACGTGGTCCGCGACAAATACGAAAATGCTATTCTGGTACCATGGCTCACCCTTGGCATATTCGAAGAAACCGCGTATAGCCAACTCGGTATACCTTACAGGTTTATGGATTTTGGTCCGTCCTTCTCCGAGAAGGTTTTTATATCGGTCAGGTACCTGGAACGGATGATGGGAAGTCAGGGTAAAAACCGATGCCATAAATGGCTGCTGAAATCCGGAAACGGTTTCAGCCATGTATCGCAAAAACGGTTCGTCCCAGATACCCCACGCCCCGTCGAAATCCGAACTGCCGTATATCTTTTCATAATCCTCGCGCATGTATATATTCTCTATACCGGACAGGGAGGCAAATGCCGCGAACCCCATCGAGTTACGCTGGGATCCGCAGAAAAAAGACGTATAATATCCTTCTTCCGACAGCAGTGCAGGTAGTCCCTTGACGTTCCCGAGAGACTGAGGCAGCAATGCGAAAGGTTTTTTATACGACGGTATGGATGTTAATATCGAAGGCAGTGCATCTATGGACTTGCGTCCGTTCGCGTAAGCATCCATAAAGACATATCCGCTCGCCATAAGCGAATCTAAAAAAGGAGTGTTGGTCTCATGTTCTGTGTACAGTTCCGGATTCAGAAATGCCGAATGTTCGCTGCTGAAACTCTCGAGGGTGAAAATTATTACGTTGCGTTTGCCGAGATCGTACGTGGATTCGTCGGGATAATGGTACGGAGTGAATATTTTCTCAAGTTCTTCTTTTGTAAAATAGGCCGGCACCTCGATACGGCTGGATCCTAACGTTCGTATGATGCAGAACGGATTGCTCAATATCATAGCCGCCTTTTGCGGAGATGGAGCGTATTGTGTCGCATTACCCAATGCCAGCGGACGTACCGCGCGCGTGAAACCTCCCCGGATTCCTCCGATACACAGTAAAACGGCAATGGCCAGTATCGCTGTGTTCACCGGATAGTAAACGTAATTGTTCCTGATCCGGAACGGATGATATTTTATTTTTCGGTATGCGCGGGCCATTCCCGATATCAGGAGGATTCCTATTATTACTACGTACCAATTCTCTGCCGTGAATTTCCCGATTAATACCCAGTTGTTGTCGTTCCCTGTAAAATGGAATTCGTCCGAGGTAAATCTCTTTTTGGCGTAATGGAAATAAATGCTGTCCGCCAGATTCAGAATGATAACGATGCTGTTGACAACAAGGAACAGCCATTTTAAAACTCTCTGGTATAATGAATGAGCTCGAAACCGGAACGGTATCAAGGACAGGAATATAAAAAGTGAATTAACATACAGCACCGATATGGTGTCGAAGATAAAGGAGCCCCTTACAAGTCCCGGGATTTCCGCGAAGACGATCGCTCCCAGGGAGTCGGTATTCATTGCGTAAAATAATATCCTGCACAGAAAAAGCAGGACATAAACGATTAATAACCGTTTAATCAAAATGGCGAGATCGTTTCTGAATAATCTCATTACCGGAAATTAAAAGAGCTGTTCAGCTATCCGGATCATATTGTCGCTCTTGCCCATGGTGTAAAAATGAAGTGCCGGTACTCCGGATTTTATCAGTTCCCTGCCCTGTGCTACCGCCCATTCGACACCGACCTTCCTTACTTCCTGATTATTTTTACATGCAGACACTTCACTTACAAGTTCGTCCGGAAGATCCACATGGAATATATGCGGAAGCATCGTAAGCTGTGTTTTTGTGGAAAAAGGCTTGATCCCCGGTATAATCGGAACGTTTATGCCGGCTTTTCTACACTCCTCGACAAAAGTGAAAAATTTCGAATTATCGAAAAACATCTGTGTAACGATATATTCCGCTCCGGCGTCCACTTTATTTTTCAAATATTGAATGTCGGTGGAAATATTCGGAGCCTGCATATGTTTCTCGGGATAACCGGCAACACCTATACAGAAATCAGTAGGGTGGCAGTTTTCGATCTCGCAATCTATGTAGTTCCCTTTATTCATTTCGGTTATATGACCTATCAGGTCGCATGCGTAAGAATATCCTTCCGGATGTGCAATAAATTTATTCTCACCTTTAAGGCTGTCGCCACGTAGTGCAAGGACGTTCTCGATGCCGAGAAAATCCATTTCTATAAGCGCCGCCTCTATTTCGAATCTGGATAATCCGCCGCAGATAAGATGCGGTACCACTTCGACGCCGTATTTTGCTTTTATTGCCGCGGCAATACTGATTGTTCCCGGACGCTTGCGGACGATCCTTCTCTCCAGAAGACCGTCTGCACGTTCGATGTATTTTATATCTTCCCTGTGGTAAGTTATATTTATGTATGCCGGATCGAACCGTATAAGATTGTCGATGGTTTCATATATAGTTCCTATCGTTTCCCCTTTCAGAGGAGGAAGTAGTTCGAATGCGAATCTTGTCCTGCCGGATTCGACGGCATCGTTTATAATATCGATAACTTTCATCTCATGTAACTTTACCTGCGCAAATGTATGGTTTTTTAAGTATTTTTAAAATAGTGATGAGATAAAGAGTACAATACCCATAAAAAATAAACGGACCCAGGAGCCCGTTTATTTTCGAATGTATTTTTTATATGCTTTTATCTGAGGTAATATATCGAAGGATCGAAAGAAACATTATAAGTGCGGAACGTAGTTCCTACTTGAATCGAAGGATTATTGTCGTTAATGATCCAGTCGATGGAGTTACCCAGATAACCGTCTTTTACGGTAAATTTGAAGTCCTCGATATAAACATATTCGTCGCCTTCGAAGTCAGGAAGTCGGTCATCGAATGTCCACGGCATCTCGAAATCGTCGAAACTTTCAATTTTGTTGGATAATACGGTCAGATAATCGTAAGGGCCGTAGTTATTGAGATTGGGAGTTTCCCAGTCCCCTATCATCAGATAAACCTTACCGCTGTTTGAAACGATTCTCATCATGTCGATATATAGTTCATCGTAAAGTTCCCCGCGGTCGGTGCTCGTTACGGTTACGGTCCATATGTTGTGATAATAACCGAAATCATATTCGTAACCGAGCGCTGCTTTTACGGTAATAGTCGCAAAAGGAGGATCTGCGTCTTCCACCGTCGCAGTCGTTTCGACTGTCGCTTCATTGTCAGGGAGCGCAGACATGTTGTCTTTGGTACATGCGGCAAGCAATGCAATAAATGCAATAAGTAATAATTTTTTCATAGCTTTTGATTTAAATAAAACAATTAAAATTCTCGTAAATATATGCATATTTTATTGTAATAGCAAATGTTTGCCAATAAAAACTCATTATTTTGATAAAACTGCCTTTGGTTTTAATGGCTCTAAATTTGTTTTAAAAGAAACGATGCTTTAATCTATCGGATGTTATGACAGTAGCCGAATTATTTTTAATAAAAAATATACCATAAATACCATAAAAAAGCTACCTTTATTGCTTGAAATTGTTATCACTCATGGAATATACGGAACAGGATGAAATATTGATAGGAGAGCTACAGAAGGAGCTGTTCGAGGCGTGTGGAAAAATTGCGAAAAAGGAGTCCGATATGGAACTGGTTCGGAAGGCTTTCTTTTTTGCCAAGGAAGCGCATAAAGGATTGAGGCGTAAATCAGGGGAACCTTATATCGTCCATCCTATATCTGTTGCGCTTATCGTCGTGAATGAGATCGAACTGGGTACGAAGTCTGTTGTTTCCGCTCTTTTGCATGATGTTGTAGAAGATACCGATTATACCGTGTCCGATATCGAACATCTTTTCGGTCCGAAAATAGCCTCGATGGTCGACGGTCTGACAAAGATGGCTGGGGTTTTTTCTGCGGATACTACCGAGGAATCCGAGACTTCCAAGCAGGCGGAAAATTTTAAAAAAATGCTTCTCACATTGTCGGACGATGTAAGGGTGATAATTATAAAAATAGCCGACCGGCTTCACAATATGCGTACGCTCGGATCCATGACTGTGCATAAACAAATGAAGATCACCAGTGAAACGGTCTATCTTTTTGCACCGCTGGCGCATCGGCTGGGATTGTTCGCGATAAAATCGGAACTGGAAGACCTCAGTCTTAAATACAGGTTTCCGGATGATTATAAAATGATCCGGTCCAAGATCAAAGATACTGAAGCGAACCGTAATAAATACATCGAAAAATTTAATTCTCCGATCAGGGAGATTCTTAAAGCAAACGATATCGATTTCGAAGTATCGGGCAGGGTAAAATCCATATATTCGATATGGCGGAAAATGCAGCGGAAGAACATCGACTTCGAAGAAATTTACGATCTTTTCGCTATCCGCATAGTTTTCAAACCATCTCCGATGATTCCGGAAAAATCGCAGTGTTGGCACATTTATTCACTGGTGACGGATATTTATAAACCGAAACCGGACAGGATAAAGGATTGGGTAAACATTCCCAAGGCCAACGGTTATGAAGCATTGCATTGTACGGTAATGGGGCCCGACGGAGAATGGGTCGAGGTTCAGATACGTTCGCAGCGGATGGAGGAGATCGCGGAAAAAGGATTTGCCGCACATTGGAAGTATAAGGAACAATCCAGCAATACTGACGGAGAGATAGACAAATGGCTGAAACGCGTAAGGGAGGCCTTGAGCAGTTCCGTAGATAATGCGGTCGAATTCCTGGATAATTTTAAACTCAGCCTCTATTCCTCGGAAATAGTGATCTTTACTCCGAAAGGGGATCAGATAACACTGCCGCAAGGTTCCACCGCGTTGGATTTCGCATATGATATTCACTCCAAGATAGGGAATACTGCCGTAGGAGCGAAGATTAATCATAAGATAAATTCTATTTTCACTCCGATAAGTTCCGGCGACCAGATAGAAATCATTACCTCGAACAATGTCAAGCCTAAACCCGAGTGGCTGGACCATGTAGTTACCTCGAAGGCGAAAAATTCCATAAAGAATTTTATCAAAAAAGATAATCAGAATAATATCGAGAGGGGAATCATAATTTTCGAGGAGAAAATGAAAAGCTTCGGTATACAACCGAGCGCCCGTGTGTTCCGGAAAGTTCTTCCTGCTTACAAATCTTCATCTAAAAGCGAATTTTACAGTAAACTCGGTGCCGGAATAATCAATCTTAACGGAGTGGAGAAAATACTACGTCAGAATGCAGCCAGCAAAATGATCAAATATTGGTCTCTACAGCTCTCGAATCCGCTGCGTCTGTTGAAAGGAAGTACCGAGACTAAGAAAAAAACAGAAGCAGAGGAAGTGGAAACCATCACCGGAGATGAGTCGGAATTTTCTATTGCCGAATGCTGTAGCCCGATACCCGGAGATCAGGTTATCGGCTTCAGGGATGAGAACGGACATGTTACCGTACATAAGAAGAGCTGCAAGGAGGCCGTGAAACTTGCTTCGCAGCATGGTGAGAATATTGTCAAGGCGCAGTGGTCGGGATTTAAAGCCGTTTCTTTCCTTGCACATGTCGAGGTACGCGGCATCGACCGAATCGGCATAATGCTCGATATGGCTAAACTTATATCGGAGGAGATGAACTTCAATATCCGCGAACTCAAGGTTCAGAGCCACGATGGAATATTTGAAGGGATCATAAGTCTGTATGTAAAAAGTATAGACGATCTTAAAACAATAATGGCCCGTCTGGGTAAGCTGCGCGGAGTCGAGAGGGTGCGAAGAATAGAGACGTACAGGGAATAAAACTAAAATCTACCGCCATGTTAAAAATTTTCAGCAGCGACATTTGGAGAAGCATAATCTCTTTGTTAGTGGGAATCGTTATGGTAGTATGGTCGCATCTTGCGATTAACTATGCGATTGTGATTACGGGAATATTAATTTTATTATCAGGATTAATTTCCATGATTATGTTTGCGAGAAATACAGATCCAACCCGAGAAGGACTCCCGGTCCAGGGAATGCTGGGATTAATTTTGGGCGTATTTCTAATAGTGGCGCCATCTTTTTTCGTAAGTATCATAATGATCCTGTTGGGAGCCGTAATAATCGTTGCTTCCCTGAATCAGCTGTCAGGACTGGCTCTGGCTCGCCGTAACGGTTTCAGGATCCCGGGATTTTTGTATCTGTTCCCTGTTCTGCTTCTGATAGCAGGATTTGTAATTTTCTTCGATCCGTTCGCTTCTGCACAGGGATTGGTCGTATTTTTCGGATGCGCGGTGATTTTCTACGGATTAACCGATCTCGTCAATTATTTTATCGTTCGTAATTCGCGTTGATTTTGGACAATATTTTCGAAATACCTGATAATTCATCCGGAGAAGAAATATTCGAAGATATTCTTAAAAAAGATAATCTCGAGTGGTTCAGACTGGAGAGAATAATTTCTTTCGGCAACCGGAGTCCCGAAGAAGGATGGTATGACCAGCAGTGGAACGAGTGGGTAATGGTCGTAAAAGGTGAGGCAGTACTCGAGTTTGAAACAGGAGCAAGTACGGAATTGATTACCGGCGACCATATCTTTATCGAAAAAAATGTTAAGCACAAGGTATCTTACACAAGCGATGATTGTGTATGGCTGGCTTTGCATTTTAAGGAGCGTTCTAATTAATCGGAAGTTTTTTTCGGAAACGCAGCCCCATAACTCCCCAGAATGCTTCACCGAATATTCCGCTGCTCATTTTGGATGTTCCCCTGGTTCTGTCTGTAAAAATTATAGGTAATTCACGAACTTTTAATCCCACCTTCCAGATAAGATACTTCATTTCGATCTGAAATCCGTAGCCTTTCATTCTTATTCCGTCCAGATCAAGTTTTTCGAGCGCTTCTTTAGAATAGCATACAAACCCTGCAGTAGCATCCCTGACAGGCATACCGGTAATGGTGCGTACGTAATATGACGCGAAGTATGACATGAGTACCCTCTTCATGGGCCAGTTTACGACGTTCACTCCGCATACGTATCTTGAGCCGACAACCAATGCGGCATTTTCTTTTGTCGCGGTCCCGCAGAGTCTTTCGAGGTCGTTCGGATTATGGGAAAAATCCGCGTCCATTTCGAAAATGTAATCATATCCGTTTGCCAACGCCCATTTAAAGCCTGTAATATATGCTGTTCCGAGCCCGAGCTTGCCGCTTCTCTCTATCATATGGATCCTGTCCGGAGCTTCAGACTGCATGTTTTTTACCAGCATTGCGGTTCCGTCAGGGGAGTTATCGTCGATAATCAGAATATGAAAATCCGTTTTTAAATTAAGTACGGCGCCTATGATCGCTTCGATATTTTCTTTTTCGTTATATGTAGGTATGATTACCAGTTTACGCATCACGTAATTAAATGAATTATTTATTGTAAATGTAGCAAAATAATCGAAAAACCGTTTATTTTTGCGTAAAATTGAATGAATGTATCGCATAATAACCATATTTTTTCTTTTATTCACTGCTCTCTGTGCTGCCGCACAGGACGGAAATTATGAAAACGCTGAGGTTAGAAGCGGCTTTTTCAGACGTATTTTTAAAAACGAGAAAAAAAGTAAACAAGAATCAGTCCGTAAAATTACTGTTCCGCGTACAGAAACCGTAAGATGGCTTAATGAAAATATGGTGCCTGCGGAGGATTTTATCGATAGATTCGAAATGACAGTTCCCGATTCGGTTCCCAAAATAGAGTTGTTTATGACAAATCCGGTGAACGGATGGTATGTCGAAGGTAAGGTAATCAATGCCCTTAACGGAGGAGCGGATATTCATAAAAACGATTTTTATTCTTATCTCGATTATAAACGTATTGCGTCGGTAGCTTTGCAAAACGAAGTTTCTATCGTTCCTGTTTTCGACCTTTCGGATTACAATCTGTTTTTTTCTGAGACTACCGGACATGAAATGTTATCTGTGGAAGGATGGAGATTCGCGAGGGCTCTTATCAAAGAATTTTTGGAAGAGACACAAACGGATAGTATCGCATTCGCTGTTCCTGAAGGTAAATACCGTAAGTTCATAGAAGAGATAATGGTCGGATATCCCGATACGGCATATTATTACATAAATTAATACTTATGGCTTTTGAAATCTCCATTACCTTATCGCCGAAGCAGGCGTCGGATACGAAATACTACCTTCCCATCGCTGCTTCAAAAGCGAGGATAAGTGTCGAAAATATAGCTTTTTCACGTGTAATTAAGCGATCCGTAGATGCCCGTTCAAAATCGGTTAAAGTAAATCTTACGTTACAGATATTCGAGGACAATGAGAATAAACCCGATCCTGTAAATTTCGAATACGGAGACGTGAAACACGGTCAGCCCGCGGTTATTATAGGAGCAGGACCTGCGGGATTATTCGCTGCGTTAAGATTAATAGAGGCGGGAATTAAGCCCGTGATAATCGAACGTGGTAAAGAAGTATCTGCAAGAAAATACGATATTGCGCGCATCAACAGGAACGGAGCTGTGGATCCGGACTCGAACTATGCGTTCGGGGAGGGGGGAGCCGGTACTTTTTCCGACGGAAAACTGTTCACACGCTCCAAAAAAAGAGGCGATTTCCGTAAATCCCTCGAGATTCTGAAGTTTCATGGTGCGGACGAATCGATCCTTTATGAGGCGCATCCGCATATCGGTACCGACAGACTACCAAAAATTATCACTGAAATAAGAAAAACCATTGTTAACTCGGGAGGTGAAATAATTTTCAGCGCGCGTTTGACGGATATAATTTTGCGTGATGGTAAAATATACGGTGTCGAATATAATGGAACGGAAAAAATAGAATCACAAGTGTTGATACTTGCTACGGGACATTCGGCACGCGATATATATAAACTTCTTTACAGAAAAAATATACTGTTGGAAGCCAAGGCCTTCGCGATGGGGGTCAGGATCGAACATCCTCAGTCTCTTATAGACTCCATACAGTATCATATGGCTGACAGGGGAGAATATCTTCCCGCTGCTTCATATACGTTGAAAAATCAGATTAAAGGACGCGGAGTTTATTCTTTCTGCATGTGCCCGGGAGGTTTTATAGTGCCTGCGATGACCGCGGAAGACGAAGCGGTTGTAAACGGAATGTCGCCTTCGGGACGGAACTCCGTTTTTGCGAATTCGGGAATCGTGACCGAGGTTCGGCAGGAGGATTTTGCGCATTTGATTCCGGAATACGGTGTGCTTGCAGGAATGATGTTTCAGGAGGAGTTTGAAAAATCGGCATTTGCGAATGGTGGGGGAAACAGGTCCGTTCCCGGACAAAGGGGTCCTGATTTTATAAAAGGAGTTAAATCGTCATCTCTTCCCAAAACTTCATATCATCCGGGGGCGGAGAGTTCCAATATGAAAAATTGGATGCCCGGTTTCATATATGGGGCGCTTAGTTTCGGTATCGACAGTTTCGGAAGAAAAATGCGTGGATTTGTAACGGATAAAGCGATGGTGCTCGGTGTGGAGTCGAGAACATCTTCTCCTGTAAGGATACCCCGGGATAATGAAACTCTTATGCATCCACAGATTTATGGTCTGTATCCTTGTGCCGAAGGTGCCGGTTATGCCGGAGGTATAATTTCAGCAGCGATAGACGGGGAGCGTTGTGCGGAGAAAGCAGCGTCGCAGTTGGGGAAAAAATAATCCGCATATTCTTTGCGGATCGTTTCTATATATTTAATCGAGATACAGATAATCATAATGGATCAGCGGTTTGGAGCCTTGGATTCCTATGGATTCAGTTGCTTTGGCGCTGTCGGTAGAGACTTTGCCTACGCCGATAGATTCTCCTTTGTATAGTATTTTAACTATATCGTCTTTTTCGAACTCACCTTCTATTTTCTCCACTCCTACGGGAAGAAGGCTGGTGGCCAACGGACCGGAGAGAGCCTTGAAGGCACGTTCATTGATGTGAAGTTCTCCTTTTGCGAAAAGGTCGGAATGCGCTATCCATTTTTTAACATCCGAGATCGGTTTGTCCGAAGCGTGAAAACGTGTACAGATCGTATCGCTTTCTTTTTTGAGAAGGTCGATAAGAATATTGTCCTTTTTGCCGTTTGCGATAATTACCTCTATTCCTTCGTTAGCTACTTTTTTAGCTATGGTGCTTTTTGTAAGCATTCCCCCGCGTCCGAAATTGGATTTCTGGGGTTGAATGAATCCTGAAAGATCCTGCTTCTTATCGTTATAAATGTCGCGTATTACTTCTGATTCCGGATCGGACGGATTACCGTTGTAAATACCGTCGATATTGCTTAATATTATCAGAACTTCCGAGTTCATCATGGATGCGATAAGACCGGACAATTCATCGTTGTCCGTAAACATTAGCTCGGTAACAGAAATAGTATCGTTTTCATTTACTATCGGAATCACTCCGTTTTCGATCATTACCGACATACAGTTTTTCTGGTTCAGATAATGGCGCCTTGTCGAAAAATTTTCTTTAGTAGTTAAGATCTGCCCTACGTAAATGTTGTGATCCCTGAAAAGTTCGTAATAACGGTTTATAAGTTTCACCTGTCCCACGGAGGAAAACAGCTGTCTCCCGGCTATGGAGTCGAGTTTTTTTGTCGTTTTGAGTTCGCTTCTGCCCGAAGCTACGGCTCCTGAAGAGACCATAATTACTTCGATTCCCGATTTTCTCAGAAAAGATACCTGGTCGACAAGTGAAGACATACGCGTAACGTCCAGAGTTCCGTCCGGGCGCGCAAGTACGTTGCTGCCTATTTTTATGGTAATTCTTTTGAATCTGAAATCCATTAGCAAAGCTCGTATTTATTTATCGCGTCTTCGAAAAGCCGGCGAAGTTCGTCGCTTCCTGAAACTAACGGGAGTCTTACAGTGTTGGACATTACTCCCTTAACCGCTAAGGCTGTTTTTATTCCGACAGGGTTGCCTTCGAGGAAGAGGGAATCTATACAGCCCAGAAGCGACATCTGGAGAATCGCTGCGTTTGTAAAATCACCGGTGAGGCAAAGTTTCACCATCCGGCAGAATTTTTCCGGAAATGCATTCGCCGCTACAGATATCACGCCGTCTCCGCCGAGTGCGATAAGAGGCAGCGCCATATTGTCGTCACCCGAAATTACCATAAAATTTTCCGGTCTGTCGCGCAATATATAACTGATCTGAGACAGTGACCCGGAGGCTTCTTTGACTGCAAATATATTTTCAACCTCGAGTGCTAGTTTAAGAGTCGTTTCCGCAGACATGTTTACTCCGGTGCGTCCGGGAACATTATACAGCATTACCGGTTTCGGAGATGCTTGTGCAACAGATTTATAATGTTCGTACAGACCTCTTTGCGACGGTCTGTTGTAGTAAGGAGTCACAGAAAGTACGGCTGCGATCTTATCCATATCGTAGTCCCCGAAACATTTTACGGTTTCCGCAGTGTTGTTTCCTCCCACACCAAGTACGACAGGAACCCTGTCCCCGTTTTTCTCCATAATGAACTTTACCAGTTCCTTTTTTTCCTCTTTGGTAAGCGTAGGAGTTTCCGCAGTCGTTCCCAGTGCGACAATATAATCAGCCCCTCCCGTTATGACATTCTCGATCAAAACATTAAGGGCATTGTAATCGATTTCCGTATTTTCTTTGAAAGGGGTTACGAGCGCAACTCCCGTACCCTGTATATTGTTCTTCATGCAGGCTGTTTATTTTCGTACAAAAATAGTATAAAATTAACAATATTCAATACTAAAATGATTTGTTCGGAAGATATTATTCCCGGAATCTAAAGTTCGATGGATGAGCATTTATATCCGTTCTCGGTAAGGAACTGAAGAACTTTAGGAAGTGCGTATTCAAGGTTCCGGAACGATTTTCTGGAATCGTGAAATACCACTATGGAACCGGGCTTCACGTGTTTGGTAACATTTGTCACACATTGGCGCGGATTGACGTACCTGCTGTAATCCCTGCTGATGATCTCCCACATTATCAGGTTGTAGCGTTCGCTGAGCAGTTTGATCTGACGTGCTTTGATTCGTCCGTAAGGCGGACGCACCAGATTCGATTTTATTATCTGATCCGCAAAGTCTATGTCCTCGATATATCTCCACGTTTTCATTTTCCAGCCTTTTTGATGGCTGTATGTGTGATTTCCGACCTGATGCCCGGCATCCAGTATCATTTGAAATATCTCGGGATATTGTTCTGCGTTTTTACCGAGACAAAAAAAAGTAGCCTTAGCGTTGTATTTTTCAAGCTGTTCCAAAACCCATGGGGTCACCTCCGGCGAAGGGCCGTCGTCGAATGTCAGGTAGACATCCGCGCTGTCCGGGAAGTTCCAGATCAACTGCGGGAAAAGTCTTCGGATTATTTTGGGAGGCTTAAAAATCAAGTTTCCTGTCTTTTAAGAATTTCACATATATTCTGTAAAACCAGATCCCTATCAGATATCCGGTCAGCCCTCCGCAAAGCAGGTCGAGAGGGAAATGTACGCCCAGATAAATACGGCTGTACATTACCAGCGCCGCCCAGAGATAAATAAAAACCGTGTATATATTGTTCCTGAAAATTCTGACCGTGATAGCGGAAATAGCCATAACCGTAGCGGAATGAGCAGAAAATGGTCCGTAGAGCCCTCCCCGGTATCCTTTAAGGGTATATACCATTCCTTCCAATGCAGGATTCTGGGACGGACGGAACTTCTTAAGTCCGTATTTAAACAGGTTGCATATCTGGTCCGCAAGTATAACGGCAAGGACGATCATTATGGTTGCCCAGATAAAATTGCGTAATCCCAGTTTTTTATACATAAAAAACAGTATCACCAGATAAAGCGGAACCCAGTTGAAATTTCCGGAAGAGAACCAGAAGATCGCATCTGCGAACGCTCCTAAGTCCCCGTTAAGGAGGAGAAATAATTTTGTGTCGAGTTCCAGCAGACGTTCGAGCATGGTTGTTATAATTTATCTACAATCGATTCGTCGATTTCCGTAAAATCGGAAATAACCATATCGTAGCCTGAAAGAATTTCTTTTGGAAAAGTTGTCGCGAGAGCCACGACATTCATTCCTGCCCGCCTTGCCGCTTCGATTCCGACGAATGCGTCTTCAAAAACCAGACAGTCTTCCGGTTCTTCCCCGAGCAATTTGGCTGCGAGAAGAAAGACTTCCGGATCGGGCTTGCCTTTGCTTACCATGTCTCCGTTCGCGATTGCGTCGAAATATTCTGCTATTCCGCACCTGTCGAGAACGAATTGTACGTTTTTAAGCGGACCGGACGAGCCGACAGCTATCTTTACGCCTCTTCTCTTCAGTCCTTTCAGAAGCTCTGTCAGTCCGTTGGCGGGTTTGATTTTTTTAGCGAAAATTTCCCTGTATATCTCTTCTTTCTCGATTCCGTATTCCTCGATTTTTTCCGGAGAAAGAGCACCTTTGCCTAATAACGCTTCAAAAATCTGCTCGTTGAGTTGGCCGAAGCTCCTGAGTATTTTCTCCCTGTCGAAATTAAGTCCGTGTTTATTGCAAAGCACTTCGAATGCTTCGATATGTATATCCCTGTTATCGACAAGAACGCCGTCCATGTCGAAAATGACTGCTTTTTTCATTCCAAAAAAATTCGCCTGCAAAGTTAATGCTTCATAATGACAATGTGAAAAAATATCGGTCTTTTTTATACTTTGCTTATTATATAACTCTGATGACAATCGCACTGCCGGAAGACGATTATTATACGAATCCGGTTGTCGGTATTGAAACCGAAGAAAAAGAAGAATAGTATACATGGGAAAGGGAACATATTTTAAGATAATAAAAAAACGGCGACTAAAATGGATACCGTTTTTTATTAAATTTTATGTGGAACATTCCGGCTAATAATCGAAATCCGGTTGAAATATAGCCTGTAATTTTTTATATTTGCAGACTAATAATTTCGATCCAAATGTCAAATTTCGTTCATCTTCACGTACATACCCAATATTCGATTCTCGACGGTGCTTCGGCCATAAAACCTTTGATAAAACGCACCAAAGAGTTAGGCATGCCTGCCATTGCCATCACCGACCACGGTAATATGTATGGGGTCAAGGAGTTCCACGACGCGGCGACCAGAGAAGGAGTGAAACCGATAATCGGATGTGAGGTATATGTTGCCGGCGGGAGCCGTTTCGATAAAGGAGGTAAGGAAGACAGGGGAGACCATCTTATCCTTCTTGCTAAAAATAAAACAGGCTACCATAATCTTACGAGAATCGTTTCCTACGGTTTTACGGAAGGATTTTATTACCGCCCAAGGGTTGATAAGGAGTTATTGAGAAAATATAACGAGGGCATCATCTGTTGCTCCGCATGTCTCGGAGGCGAACTTCCGCAGGCGATCATGCACGGCAATATGAGCGAAGCGAAAAAAGTCGTTCAGGAGTTCAAGGAGATTTACGGAGATGACTATTATATGGAGCTCCAACTGCACCGGAGCGGAGTACCGAGGATAGACGAAAATGTTTATAACAATCAGCAGAAAGTTAACAAGGTAATTGTCGATCTCGCGAAAGAATTCGGTGTAAAAATGATGGCCAGCAACGACGTCCATTTTATTATGGCGGAAGATGCGGAAGCACACGACAGGCTTATCTGTCTGAATACGGGAAAGGATCTCGACGATCCCAACCGTATGAGATATACTTTTCAGGAATATCTGAAAACTCCGGAAGAGATGTCGAATCTTTTTTCCGACATTCCTGAGGCAATTTCCAATACTCTGGAAATTGCGGATAAAGTCGAAGAGTATTCTCTCGAACATAAACCGCTGATGCCTAATTTTCCCATTCCGGATGATTTCCCGATCGATGAAAAAAAATTACTTACAACTTTTATAAAGAAAGTAGAAGACGAGGACCTGAAGAAGGAGTTGCTGGATCTCGGTTCGGTGCAAAAGTTCAGCGACGCACATCCGGGGTTCGAAGAACAGGTTACGATTGCAAAGCAGTTCCTTTATTTGGAATATATATCTTATAAAGGTGCGGAAAAAAGATACTCCATGCCGCTGGATGAAAACCTTCAGGAAAGAATAAAATTCGAACTGTCCACCATAGAATGGATGGGGTTCCCGGGGTATTTCCTTATCGTGTGGGACTTCATTCGTGCTGCCCGGGAAATGGGTGTATCCGTAGGGCCGGGAAGAGGTTCAGCCGCAGGTTCGGTAGTGGCCTATTGCTTGGGTATTACCAATATAGACCCTCTGAAATACGACCTCCTCTTTGAAAGGTTCCTGAATCCGGATCGTATTTCTATGCCCGATGTCGATATAGATTTCGATGAGGACGGACGTGCCGATGTATTACGATACGTTATCGATAAATATGGAAGCAAGCGTGTCGCTCAGATCATTACGTTCGGTACAATGGCTCCTAAAGTGTCGATCAAGGATGTGGCACGCGTTCAGAAACTTCCGCTTGCGGAGAGTAACCGCCTTTCGAAACTCGTGCCCGAACGACCGGGAATGAATTTTGAAAAAGCATATAAAGAATCGCCCGAACTGCGCGCCGAGAAAGAATCCGGTGCCCCTCCGGTGCGGGATACATTGAAGTATGCGGAAAAACTCGAAGGGTCGGTGCGGCAGACCGGTGTTCATGCCTGCGGTGTAATTATCGGACAGGACGATCTCGAACTGTTTGCCCCGATCGCTATTGCAAAAGATGCGGAACTTAACGTTGTTCAGTTCGAAGGCAAGCTGGTAGAGAGCGTAGGGCTTATAAAGATGGACTTCCTCGGACTGAAGACTCTGTCCATAATAAAAGATGCCCTGGAAAATATTGAAAATTCGAGAGGTATTAAGATAGATATCGACGCGGTATCTTTGGAAGACAAGGAGACCTACGAACTTTACAGCCGCGGCGAGACGACCGGGATATTCCAGTTCGAGTCCCCTGGAATGAAAAAACACCTGCGGAACCTCAAACCCAATCGTTTCGAGGACCTGATAGCTATGAACGCTCTTTATCGTCCCGGCCCGATGGAGTATATCCCGAATTTTATCGCCCGTAAACACGGACGGGAAAAAGTAGTCTATGAGATAGCGGATATGGAGGAATACCTTAAGGATACTTACGGTATCACCGTCTATCAGGAACAGGTCATGCTTCTATCCCAGAA
>Ga0192240_10047_pt1 | contig 65942 bp, 56 predicted proteins | sample Koala_Koa27_H3_FD_131237 | JGI IMG/M metagenome (GOLD analysis project Ga0192240, IMG submission 131237) | Enriched cells from koala feces incubated with labeled cellulose particles, San Francisco Zoo, California, United States - Koala_Koa2-7_H3 ...
AAACAGAAAAACGTACATAGTGTTATACCCTTAAGTTGGTATTCTTAGATGTTATATTTACATTTGTGAGTCAAATCTGAAAGCAAGAAAAGAAAATGAAAATATTTCCTACACACCTCGTCCGTAAATTAGACGAATATACAATGGAGCATGAACCCATCGCCTCTATCGACCTGATGGAACGTGCCGCACAGGCTCTCATAGAAGCGATCATACGCAAATGGGATGCTTTGGTACCGGTAACTGTATTTGCCGGACCAGGCAACAACGGCGGAGATGCCCTGGCAGTGGCGCGGATGCTGTCGGAACAGAATTATAAGGTGGAGGTCTATCTTTTCAATCCGAAGGGTGAATTGTCTGCCGATTGCCGTACCAACAAAGAACGGGTAGAAAGGATGGATAACATCGCTTTCACAGAGGTTTCGACCCAGTTTGTCCCTCCTGTACTCACAGACAAGCACCTGGTCATAGACGGCCTGTTCGGATCGGGACTCCACAAACCCCTGACCGGAGGATTTGCCGCGGTAGTGAAATACATCAATTCTTCACCGGGCACCGTGGTAGCCATAGATGTGCCCTCCGGGCTGATGGGAGAAGACACTACACTCAACGTACGTAGTCACATTGTACGGGCGGATGTTACGCTGACCCTGCAATTCCCGAAGCTCTCTTTCCTGTTTTCCGAGAATGCCGATCTGGTGGGTGAATGGGAAGTGATCGATATAGGGCTGAGTCCGGAAGTCATAGAGGAGACAGAGACGGATTATTACCTGACAGAGGCGGAAGAGATCCACGCGATGATACGCCCCCGGAAAAAATTTGCCCACAAAGGCAATTTCGGACACGCGTTATTGATTGCCGGATCGGCAGGCATGGCAGGATCTTCTGTTCTGGGAGCCAGAGCCTGCCTGCGGTCAGGAGTAGGCCTGCTGACTGTGCACGCTCCGAAAATAAACGTTCCGGTCCTACAGACCACTGTACCGGAAGCGATGGTACTGGCAGATCCCAACCTGGAAGTATTTTCTACACCTGTGGATACGGACGACTATCAGGCGTTAGGGATCGGCCCGGGACTGGGCAAAGAGGAAGAGACGGAACAGGCGCTGGTAGAACAACTGGCACTGTGCCAGATACCTGTCGTTGCAGACGCGGATGCACTGAATCTGCTGGCCAACCAACGGAAAGCACTGCATACCTTACCCAAAGGCTCCGTACTCACTCCACACCCGAAAGAACTCGAACGCCTTGTCGGAAAAATGCCAGAACTCTTACGAACGCCTGAACAAAGCCAGAGACCTGGCCCGTACGGCCCAGGTACATATTATTCTGAAAGGTGCCTATACGGCTGTGATCGCTCCGGACGGAAAATGCTACTTCAACACAACAGGTAACCCCGGAATGGCTACAGGCGGTAGCGGAGACGCACTCACTGGGATTGTATTGGCGTTGCTGGCACAAAGCTATCCCGCGGATGAGGCGGCACGGATCGCCACCTACGCGCACGGGCTGGCCGGTGATTTTGCCCGGAAAAAGGTCGGGGAAACAGCCAGGCCGGCAGGTGACATCGTTCAGGGTCTTCCGCTGGCCTGGAGGATGTTAAGCGAATAATGCTTAATTACTTGCGTTTTTTCAAAGAAGTTGATTAACTTTGTTTTCGGAAAAACGTTAAAAACAAACCGGAAATGAAACAGATTATTACTATATGGGCAGCGGTGATGGTATGTACAGCTACTGCCTCCGCACAAACGGAAGTCACGGCAGGAGTCATGCGCGGAAAGGACTATGGAGTTACCTACACGCTGCCTAAATCAGAGATCCGGATCGAGGTGAAAGTAAATAAGGTGATTTATACTCCCGGAGAATTCAGCCGGTACGCGGATCGTTACCTGAGATTGAACAACGTCTCAGGCGAACCGGAGGAATACTGGGAACTCCAAGGCATGACCGTGCAGTCTGCCGGAGTGCCCGACAGTGAGAAAACTTATTTTGTAAAATTAAAGGATAAAACGGTAGCTCCTTTGATGGAACTGACTAAGGAAGGTATAGTCAAATCTATCAATATGCCCTACAGTTCTCCTTCGGGATCCGCGGCCTCTTCTTCTACACCTGCTTCCACACGGAAAGTGAACCCAAAAGATTTCCTGACGGAAGAGATACTGATGGCCAACTCTACCGCTAAAATGGCGGAACTTATCTCCAAAGAAATCTATAACATCCGGGAAAGCCGCAACGCGCTGATGCGCGGACAGGCAGATTATATGCCTGCGGACGGGGAACAGATGAAACTGATGCTGACCAATCTGGAAGAGCAGGAACGGGCCATGACGGAGATGTTTTCCGGCACCTGCCATATAGAAGAACGCGCTTTTGTGATCCGGGTTGTGCCCGACCGGGAATACGATGAGGAAGTCGTATTCCGTTTCTCACGCAAATTGGGCCTACTTGGCAAAGAAGACCTGGCGGGAGAGCCTATCTATATGACGCTGAAAGATCTGAATGCGGTAGACGTACCCGAAGACGATAAGAAGAAGAAAGTAAGCGGAGTGGCTTATAATATACCGGGACGTGCCCGGGTGACGATCAAACAAGGGACTCAGCAATTGTACAGCGGAGAAATGCCCATTACACAATTCGGAACCACGGAATACCTGGCACCGGCCTTGTTCAATAAAAAGTCTACCGTAAAAGTACTTTTTAATCCGGAGACGGGGGGCCTGATCAAAGTAGACCGGGACGAGTAAAGGGGGTTATTTTTAGTGACTCTATATTTCAGCTTGGGTTTACAGGGTTCGATAGAGAGGCAAGAGTGTTCTTTACCGAAGAAGAATTTATCCGATTATAAAGTGTATTCACTGAAAGAATAAAAATGTAAGTTACAGTCCTATGTGTCGGATATGTATCGCGCCGTAGGTGTTGGACATGTATCGCGGAGACGCACGCCGTGCGTCTCTACAAGTAAATTGGACGTTTCTGACAGAGATGCGGGAAGATTTATAATGGGTAATATAAATAACCCAGGATAATATAATAATATAATTACCCAAATGTTATCATACACATGTAGAGACGCACGGCGTGCGTCTCCGCGGTATATGTCCAACACAAAAGTGCGTCTCCGCGGTATATGTCCAACACAAAAGTGCGTCTCCGCGGTATATGTCCAATACAAAAGTGCGTCTCCGCGGTACATCTCCAACACCAAAGTATCCCTGTCCAATACACATATATATCACCCTCTGTCCGGACGATACAAATCTACTACGAAAACAGGCGTTTTCACCTGGTAAAAATCACCTCCCCTCTGCTCTATTCTCTTTCTTCTTTATTTTCCCAATCCGCGTCAGAGCGTACTCCGTTCCGGACTACATAGGTGCTTACAAGGGTTTTAGATCCCTCTTTCCTTGAGGCAGTATCCGATCAGATTGTCTTTCCTCAGTTGGGTAATGTAAGCAGTTACACGAGCGTCGTACCCCTCCTGATGCTGAAAGTAATCGCCCAGCAGTCCGATGATCTCTCCCACGGTACGATGTCCGTCAATCAGTTCCCAGACTGCTGTTCCATGCTCTTCCAGGGTAACATGCACGAAAGGAGACATCCCCTTGGGAAGCAGGAAACGTCGCATCCACTCCTTCTTAAAGCGGGGAATACCCAGCCTGATACAGGCTCCTTCCCGGACAACGGAGATCCGTTCATCCGGATAGGGAATCACTTCCAGCAGGTTTATCTGTTCGGACATGATCGGGTGAGACTAAGACTTTTTGATATTGGGTGCTTCCAGCCCGTAACCGTGCAGTTTATCTTCCGCTTTGAGCCAGATACCCAGTAAGAAGGCAAAGATGCCCAGACTGGCGAAAATAAGCATGGGCAACGTATAATCATAGTGCCCTGTCAGAGCGGCATCCGGATTGGCATAGTCCAGTGTAAACCCGATAATTATCGGGAAAGCCCATAATCCGACATTCTGTATCCAGAAAATAACACTATAGGCAGAACCCAGGTAACGGTTTTCTACTAATTTTGGAACAGAAGGCCATAACGCCGCGGGTACCAGAGAAAAAGAGACGCCCAATACCAGGATAGCCACATAGGCAACCATGAGGCTATTGGTACTATCGGGTTGCAAAGGATAAATGGCGAATATGAGGTGACAGGTAAAAACCAGTACGGAGCCGATGATAAGCATCGTGGCTCCTTTTCCTTTCCGATCTAAGAACCATCCCAGAAGGGGAGTAAGCACCATAGCGCCGATCGGAAACCAGGAGAACAATTTGGAAGCCTCCGGACTCGGGATCCCCAACCTGTTTTCCAGCATGCTGGTGGCAAACTTCTGGAACGGGAATATAGCTGAATAATAGAGCACACACAGAAAAGCGATGATAAGAAAAGGCTTACTGGTAAACAGTATACCCAGATCACTGAGCTTAAACGGATCTTCCTCTTCCGTTCCCGCCGCCTCTCCCAACTGCTGATCGAGCCTGCGGTCCATGAAGAAGTATACAAGGAAGGTAAGCAGACCCACACACAGCAATCCGCAACAGATCGCTACCGGACGCACCACACTCTCAGTACCCCAGGAAGCAACCCACGGAGACAAACGGAATACCGCAAAAACTCCCAGACGGGCAATAGCCATTTCCAGTCCCATAGCAAGTGCCATCTCTTTCCCGGTAAACCACTTGACAATGGCTTTAGACACAGTAATGCCTGCCATCTCCACTCCGCAACCAAAGATAGCAAACCCTACACAGGCGAGTTTAGCCGTCGCGGGAAAAGAGACCCAGAAAGAATTAAAGAAATCGTAAAGGGCATTTCCTTCCACGAAATAAGAACTGATGGCATACAGTTTGATGCTTCCACCCACTATCATGACCACTGCCGAAAGAAGAGCGGTAAATCGTACGCCCATCTTATCCAGAATGATTCCGGCAAAGATCAGAAACAAAGCAAATACATTCAGAAAGTATTCGGAACCGGCAAACGTCCCATACGTACCCGCGCTCCATCCCAATTGATTTTCCAGCAGGGTCTGCAAAGGAGACAATACGTCGATGAACATATAAGCGAAAAACATGGTGGAAGCGATCAGAAGAAGGGCAGTCCACCGCAGCACGGAAGAGTCGCGCATAGTTACAGTGAGTTTGTCGGTAGTCATATCTTTATTTTATGGGTTTGACTCAACGTATATTATGTAAAAAACATGGCTGTAAACTTCCTGTAGAAGCCGACAGCCATATTCTCTCTTATTTGTTCCGATGTAACATCGGGAGTTATTCCGCTACGATCTCAGCGTCTTCTGCCGGAGCAGTCAGATCCAGCGCAGGAGCAGCTGTTCCCTGAGGTACGGTGTAAGGATTGGTAATTTCATCCTCCAGCGCTTGTTGCTGGATATATCCGCCGCCGTCCACGACATCGTGTGGAAGGACATACGCGATCGCGATACTCATCACTACCATAAAAGCTGCCAGTCCCCAGGTCACCTTTTCCAGAATATCCGTAGTCTTACGTACTCCCATGATCTGGTTGGAAGATGCGAAGCTGGATGCCAGACCACCCCCTTTAGAGTTCTGGATCAGCACAATGAAGCACATCAGGCCGGCAGCGATCAATGTCAGGATAAGGAATAATAGATACATATTTCTTTATTTTGATTGAGTGTTAATAATCAATTTCTCCAAAAATCTGATTTGGTCTGCAAAGTAAGCATTTTTTTTTGGATATTTCAAACTTAATTTTTTAATTATTTCAAGGGCTTTGGAATATCTCTTCTGACGGACGTATATTTTGGCCAAAGTCTCCGTAAAATAGCCATCTTCTTCACTGTTTGCGTCCGGACCGGTACTTTCTACAGCAGGCTGTACTTCTTCTTCGTGGAAAACCGGTTCGGGCCGGACAGCCGGTTCCTCTTCTGTACGGGAGATAAAATCATCAATGAGGGATTGTCCGCGAAACGCCGGTACGTCGTCGGGCGACTGGTCTGCCGGCAAATCTTCCCGCAACAGATACGAAGTATAGTCGCCCGCGTATTCCAAAGGTACCACAGGCTCGTCCTGAGGGAGGTTTGCCAGAAAAGCGTCAATCAGCATCAGGGTACGGTCGATGGCCGGTTCCTCCTGCCACAGAGCAATGAGTTCACTGGTTTGTGATTTCTTGTGTAGTTTGAAACGATCCCCTTCTACCAGTTCAAAAAGCGCGCGCCTGTCTGCCACATGCAGGATCGATTGGCGCAACTCTTCCCCAAAAGTAGTTTCGTGCAACAAAAAAAGATTTTTGAGCAACAGCAAACGGGCAGACTGGAAATAAGGATAACGGGCAACCAGTGTACGCAGTTCGTACAACGTATCTCTATTGAGCATCTCCGGATGCCACACCCACTGATAGAATTGGGAGGAGATCATTTACCAGTTAGCTACAGTTGCATTAAAGATCAGTTCGGTTATCTCTTTAGTCATTTCCGCGATATACACATCCTGTACATCGGTCAGCAACTGGCGGGAATCGTACGTACGAAAAGCGGAAAATTGTTGTTCAAAGTCTTCGTCATGATTTGTATGGTTGACAAAACGAACATTTACCGTAATCGTCAGTTTAGTTTCAGAAGAATACCCATCGGCCTGTACAGCCTGGTTGTATTGGTTATACCCTGTAATTTCACCTTCAATCTCCAGATCTCCTCCGCGACTGACAAGTGTCAAAGGGGTCTGCCGTACGAAAAGATCTTTCAGATCGTCATTGAATTGAGTAGCCAGAGGTGCATATACATAATCCGATTTCATAGGGAAATCAGCAATAGCAATGGTTTTGACAATATCATAATTCATAGAACCGGGACTTCTGAACCCGTATGATACGGTACAACTATTTACTATAGTCCCCAACACCCAAATGCAGGTAAAACTTATTGTGGTTTTAATCCAATCCATATTCTTTTATTTTTCTGTAAAGGGTACGCTCAGAGATATTCAGGTCTTTGGCAGCCGCCTTTCGTTTTCCGTTGTGTTTTTCGAGAGCCTTACGGATCATCTCTTTTTCCACCTCATCGAGCGACAACGTCTCTTCTACATATTCTTCTGTATCCTGTATATCTTCTTCCTGACCGACAGGCTTTACCGGATGAATATTGATCGTAGGAGCTACTGCCGGTACAGCAGGAGCCGGTGAGGTATAGAAACTACTCGGAGCGGGCACGCCGGAGGTGATACTTCCGGCACGTTCGGCCATCAGTGTATTGACAAGCTTTTTCAGTTCGGTCATATCCTGTCGCATATCGAACAGGATCTGGTAGAGGATCTCACGTTCACTTTCAAATCCTTTGGTCTGCTTCATTCCCATCAGCGCAGGCAGGCGTTGCTGATTCTGCTCGGGAAGGTAGTTCTGCAGAATGGAAGCGGTAATCTCCCGCTGTGTCTCTATGATAGAGATCTGTTCGGTTATATTTTTTAACTGACGCACATTTCCCGGCCAGGGATAGGCCAGCAACGCTTGTTTCGCGTCCTCTGTCAATTGTATGGAAGGCATACGGTATTTCTCCGCGAAATCGGAAGCGAACTTACGGAACAGAAGAAGCACATCTTCTCCCCGATCCCGCAGGGCAGGTACCTGAATAGGTACTGTATTGAGACGGTAATACAGATCTTCCCGGAACCGCCCGTCTGAAATGGCCTGCATCAGATTCACATTCGTAGCAGCCACAATGCGTACGTCTGTCTTCTCTACACGGGAAGAGCCTACTTTAATAAACTCTCCGCTCTCCAGTACGCGCAGCAAACGGGCCTGGGTAGACAGCGGCAATTCGCCCACCTCATCCAGAAAGATGGTACCTCCGTTGGCTTCGCCGAAATAGCCTTTGCGCTCTCCGATAGCACCGGTAAACGCTCCTTTTTCATGCCCGAAAAGTTCGGAATCAATCGTACCTTCGGGGATAGCCCCGCAATTGACCGCGATGTATTGTCCGTGTTTACGTCGGCTATACTGGCGAATGATCTGAGGAAAACTTTCCTTCCCGACGCCACTTTCTCCGGTTATCAGAACAGAAAGATCCGTAGGAGCCACCTGAATGGCCACATCAATGGCACGCAACAACCCTTCGGCATTGCCAATAATACCAAACCTGAGTTTTACCTGTTGTACTTCTGATCTTGTCATACAATTCTCTGTGCGCTATATAGCTGTATCAAATATCCTCTTCGATGGTATCTAATTTCAGTTTATCGCCGTCATCGCGTTTTTCATAATATTGCTTACGCAACGGGTTGACCCTTGCCTGCGCGTCTCTCTGCCGGTTGCGGTATACGTCTATCGCCAGATAAATAGCCTGACGGAAAGATTCTTCACCCGCTACTCCCTGTCCGGCTATATCGTACGCGGTACCATGCGCAGGAGAAGTACGTACTACCGGCAAACCTGCCGTAAAGTTGACTCCGTCTTCCATGGCCAGTACTTTAAACGGAGTAAGTCCCTGATCATGATACATCGCCAGGATCCCGTCGAACTTCGTATAATTGCCTGATCCCATCAGACCATCCGCAGGGTAAGGACCGTAACATAAAATTCCTTTCTCAGCCATTTCCTGGATAGCGGGAATAAGGATCGTCTGCTCCTCTGTACCTATTACCCCGTCATCTCCGGCATGAGGATTCAGAGAAAGAACGGCGATACGAGGACTTCCGATATTAAAATCCCGTTTCAGCGAATGGTGAAATATCCGGATCTTTTCCTGGATGCGTGCTTGGGTAAGGGCTGCCGGAATCTCACTTACGGGAATATGGCCGGTGACCAATGCCATACGCAGATCATCTTTGACTAAGATCATCAGAGATTTCTCTCCTTCTCCCAACCGCTCTTCCAGGTATTCCGTATGACCGGGAAAGGAAAACTCCTCCGATCGGATCGTATGCTTATTGATAGGAGCAGTCACCAGAACATCTATTTTCCGTTCCCGGAACTCTTCCACGGCCTTCTCTAAAGCGTCAAAAGCAGCTCTTCCTGCCTCTGTGTCCACTTTTCCAAATTCAACTTTTACTTCATCGTTGGTGCAATTGACCACACTTAACTTATTGGGTTGTGCCTCAGACGCGGAATTCACAATAGAAAAACCGGTGGTCAGCTCCAGAGATTTACGATGGTAAGCCGCCACCTTAGGAGATCCGTAAATAACCGGTGTACAAAGCTCCAGCATAGCCGGCTCCGCGAAAGTCTTCAGGATCACTTCATATCCGATACCATTCACATCTCCCTGTGTAATCCCTATTTTTATTTTGTTGCTTTCCATTTTGTCTTACTAACTGTTTTAATTTAAAATATCCGGGCAAATATGATTTGCTGATGTACAACGTACTGATACAGGAGGAAAGGATATACTTGTCTGTCGGACGTATATCGCGGAGACGCACGCCGTGCGTCTCTACAGGTGGATGATCACTTTATATGACTTGTATTTCCAATCGTAAATCGTCAATCGTCCAATCGTCAATCCCTTTGTATTTCCAATCGTAAATCGTAAATCATTTAATCGTCAATCCTTTGGTCTACCGGGATCTCTTCATTCCTGTCTTCATTGGGCAAACGCAACGTATACAGGGAGGCTTCCATCTGGCGCACAAAATTACGTTTGGGACGATCCGGCGAATAGATAAATATCTCTGCGGTGATAATACGCTGGTTGGCATGGTCCAGACGGGTATGGGAAACAAACGGTCCGCCCATAAAGTCGCCTCCTCTCATCCGCCACAAGCCACGTGCCTCCACGGTATAGTCTCCGTGAACATCTATCACACGTGTATCTACAGTGATAGAGTCCGTAGCCATATAAGACCCCTCAAAGGAACCTGGGATATTGGCTTTCATTACGGAGTCTCTTTTATGTATGATATATTCCGGGGTAAACGTGTCCTTATCTGTATAGGGATATGAATAGATCACAAAATTCTGATCTCCTGTAGCTGTATTGGTGGAAGCCCAGAAGAAATCTTCTCCTTGTTTATAACTATTCAGTTCCGTGGGCACCCAGATATTGCAATCAAACATACTTGCTACTTTCGTAGAAATATATTCATTGTGTTTTTTCGCCAGTACACTGATGCGACGGTTCATCTCCGCACGTGTAAAGAAGTCTATGATCACCTGCGCATTCTCCTCTACAAAACGGGCAAATTCCTCTTCATCGGGAGCCTGTATGGTAAGTACCATCTGCGGAGACGCATACTTATCTTTGGCATATTTAAATCCACCTTTTGTGTAAATATCCTGCACATCCACCACAATGATATTGCGTATGAGTTTCAACGTTGAATCAAAATGACGAGGGGCAGTGTGCATGATCCGGAAAGAACGTTCCGGCTGAGGCAATCCCGGTACATCTGTATCCAGCACATCATACAACGCCCTGCCGGCTGGCCGTTCCCACAAACCGGGTTCTACTACAACCATAAGTTCATAGGCATTTCCACTGGAACTGTTTTTAAGAATTCCACCGCTGTTGCCACAGGAAGTTACTGAAAGTGCGGCAAAAGCAATACTCAAATAAGACAAAAACCGTTTCATATTGTCAGCTTTTAGGGGTTAACCATTTTATGTGTTCCGCCGCGCTGTAGAAAGCATGCCACAGGCAGCGAAAATATCTTCTCCACGAGAGGAACGGATGGTTGTAAAAACACCATGAGAGGTCAGATAATCTCTGAACCGCAACATAGTCTCCGCGGCAGCTCCCTGAAGATCTACTCCCGGAATCGCGTGAAAACGTATCAGATTGACCCTGCAATCCAATCCGCGCAACAAACGTATCAATTCCTTCGCATGTGCCAATGAATCATTGACACCCTTAAAAACAATATATTCAAATGAAAGTCGGCGCTGCCGACTGAAATCATACTTTTTTAACATCCCTACCATTTCCTGAGCAGGAAATCCTTTTTCCGCAGGCATCAGGCTCTGACGCTGGACCGCGAAAGGAGAATGCAGGCTGACAGCCAGATGGCAATCGCTCTCGTTCAGGAAACGCTCCATACCCTTGCGCAGCCCTACGGTAGAAACCGTTATCCGCTTCGGACTCCAGGCGTAACCATACGAAGAGGTCATGATCTCCAGGGCTTTCAATACCTCATCCAGATTATCCATAGGCTCTCCCATGCCCATCATCACCACATTGGTCAGGGAATCTCTCTCAGGCAAGGACTGGATCTGATTCAGGATCTGACCGGCAGTCAGCTGGGCCTGGAACCCCTGCTTTCCTGTCATACAGAACGCACAATTCATCTTACAGCCTACCTGGCAGGAAATACATAAGGTGGCCCGCTCTCCATCCGGTATATATACAGCTTCCACAAAGTATCCTTCCGGAGTCTGATACAGGTACTTCACCGTACCATCTACAGAACGCATCGCCTGTACAGGGGCCGAAGTCCCCACCTCAAAACGGGCGGCCAGCAACTCACGGTGTTTCAGAGACAAATTGGTCATTTCCGCAACAGAACCCACCTTTTTCGTGTAGATCCAGGACGCGATCTGACCGGCCGTGAAACCAGGCATACCCAGTTCGCCGACAATCTCCTTCAATCCGGATAAAGTAACCCCCAATAGCGGTAGTCTGGACATACGAGTTATCAAATCTCTACTTATTTCTGCGCATATAGTAAAAGCCGGGAAAGATCATGCAAGTTCACTTGCAAAAATGTCCGGGGCGCATCCTATATGCTGCAAATATAATCAATTTAAGCGGATATAACAGGGCCATCAACAAAACTTAACAGAGAAGGCCACCCGTTATCAGGTGGCCTTCTCTGTATATGTTGATTTTGCCCCAAAAAATCAGAAGAACAGATAACGGTTGTCTTTTACTTTCGCTTTCAGATACAGGTCGTTGATATAGCGGCTCGCCATTCTGGCCTGTGTATCGCCCAACGTCTCTTTCTCCGTGGTTACATCGAAAGTATCATTAAGTTTTTCTCTGCCATATACCTGCAATACCATTACACCCGAGTTACCCTGAATAGGACGGCTCAGCTGATTCAGTTCCGCAACAGAAGCATACGCGCCTACTAAAGGTTCACTGCTACGCAATACGGAAACATAGGCCAGAGCAGAGAAGGTTACCATCCGGATCGAATCGCTCACTGCGTTTTCCATATTTTTATATTGTTCAAAGGAAGTAGCTCCGGAAGCCTTCATATCAGCGATGATTTTTTCCGCCTTCTTGTCCCGGATCAGCTCTGCCTTCAGCTGTTGCTGTACTTCCGACAAAGGGGTATATCCTTCTTTATGGATAGCAGACAACGCGACAACAAACAATCTGTCGTTGGCATCCCCTACTTCATACAAGTTAGAGACTTCACCCGGCTTGGCAGTAAACACCCAGCGCAACGCGTCTTTGGTGCCTCTTACACCACCAATCATATGCTCCGAACTATACAGATCGTTCCTTTCCAGCAACCTGTATCCAGCTTCTTCGGCATTCGCCGTCAGTTGATCTATAGTCGGGTTGGCAGCGATAAACTGGCTGAATTCATTATACATCCGATCGTACGTCGCTTTACTATATTCTACCGTACGTTTGATCACTGCCACTTTGTATTTTTCCTGATTGCTTTTCTTATTCAGGACCTGCATGATTACAGGACCCTGTATCAGAGAAAGAGATCCTATCTCGCGCGTATTCAGGGAACTTAACGTGTGGATAAATTTCACATCATCCCCACTCAATTCCGCGCCTTCATAATCCTGTGAAGAGATCCAGCGCGATTCACCATTCTGCCCATACGCCTGCGCTACTTCTTCAAAATCCGCTCCTGCTTTCAGAACAGCCAGTACACTGTCTGCCACTGCCTGCTGACGGATCAGATCTGATTCGATAACCATAAACTGACGTACTTCAACAGAATCCGGCATATGGGCTTTGGATACAATCTTAAATGTATTGAAGGTATTGTCTGCCGCGTTGTAATAAGGGCCATATACTTCTCCCACAGAAGTGGAATCGAGACGCGCGGCGACATCCGCCGGAAAAGCATTGCGCGTATAGTACAGATCTACATACGGATAATCGGAAGCAGTGGAACGGATGAAATTGGTATAATCGGTATGGGTATTATGGAGTTGCTCGGTATATTCTACCATCTCGCTCTGAAGGGCCGCGCGATCTTCTTCACTGGGAGTAACCTGTACATCTACATACTTGATATTACGGGTTTCCGCATACCTGCGGAACTGCTCTTTTTTCTTATTATACAGGCTTTTCAGTTCTGATTCTTTCAGACGGATCAATGAATCGGGTACACTGGAATAAGGGATCGCGGCCAGCAGTACATCCGACTGATTGACTCTGCCGTCAAAAGTAATCCCCGCCTCTACCGGATTAGATTTCAGTGACTGGCTGATCAATGCCTGATATTTCTCCGCCAGACGTGTCTGGATGAGGTTCTTCTCAATAAAATTCCAATACCGTGCCAACATGCCGTAATACTCGATTTCCGGAGTATAGATACCAGACTGTGTGTATCTCGCATAATCCGCCAACACTTTTTTCAGTCCATCCTGATCAAAAGTACCGGTCTGAGGATTGTAGAAAGGGGTCTGCATCAGCAAGGGATGTGACCCTTCGTTGATAATAGACTGGATCTCTTCTTTGGTAACAGTCAAACCGATCTTTTGCGCCTGATCTTCCACCAATTTGTTATTGATATAATTGCGCCAGGCTTCATCCTTGATCTGATTGGTCTGCTCCTCGGTGAGGGTAGTCATTCCGGAAGTTAACTTCACCACATCGGTATATTCTTCTATAAGGTCCTGATATTGCTGAATAGGAATAGACTTGCCATTGATCTCACCTACGTCCTGCGACATCTGAGGCCGAAATATCCTCCACGCGTCGGTAGCAATGAATGCGAACAATGCAAAACCGATTACAATAAGTAATAAAGGTCCTTTCGATCTGATCTTTTGTAACGTTGCCATTTTGATTATTATGTTTTACTTGTTTATTATTTCCTTATTGGGGCATTTTAGCGCACGAAGATACAAAAAAGTTTTAAGTTTTGAGTTTTAAGTTTTAAGTTTTACTTTACGTGTTACTCAAAATCCGGAACTCCATATTTAAAACTGATATAAAAAAGTTTTAAGTTTTAAGTTCTAAGTAGTAAGTTTTACTTTACGAGTCACTCCATACTTAAAACTTAAAACTTAAAACTTAATGAACGACTTTCAATCTGACCAGTTCGATCTTGGTAGCAGTCACTTTAATGATCTTGAAATAATATGCTTCTACGATGACTGTCTCATGCAACTTAGGGAAGCTCTGGTACTCATGCAGGATAAGGCCACCAATGGTCATGTAATCATCCGACTCCGGCAAATCCAGACCAAAGGTCTCATTTACCTTTTCTATCTCCAGGCGTCCGGAAAGTATATATTCGTCTTCACCTATTTTTTTACATACATAGGATGTATTGTCATGTTCATCTTCAATGTCTCCGAAGATCTCCTCTACCAGATCCTCCAGCGTGACAATGCCCGAAGTTCCGCCGAACTCATCCACCACCACAGCAATAGACCGTTTTTGCTGCAACAACGACTTCATGAGTTTGTGCGCGGCCATTGTTTCGGGAACAATCGAGATCTCTTTCACATGTTCCCGCCAGTCTGCCGGTACGCGAAACATTTCTGAAGAATGAATGTAACCGATAATATTATCTATATTCCCATCAAAAACGATCATTTTGGATATGCCCGACTCTACAAATTTATTCTTGAGTTCTTCCAGAGGAGCGGAACGATCTACAGCTACAACTTCCGTACGCGGCACCATACAGTCCCGGAGCCTTACATTAGAAAAATCCAGCGCGTTACGGAATATTTTCACTTCCGCGTCCAGATCTTCCTGATTCTGCGCGTTACTGATACCTGTCTGTACAAAATAGTCCAGATCCACTTTTCCAAACGCGTTGGCAGAGGCATCTTTATTCACTTTCACCCCGAAAATACGCAGCATCACAGAAGAAACAGAAGAGGCAAACCAGGAGATGGGGTATAAAATGATGTAAATAAAGAAAAGAGGTATTGCCAGGATCTTGAGTATCAGATTGGGATTTATCTTAAAAAGGGTTTTAGGCAGGAATTCTCCCGTTACCAGGACAATCAGCGTAGAAATGACAGTTTGTACCAGAACCATCACAAATTGATTGGATATAAAATTGGAAAGGAATTTCACTTCGATCAACTGCGCCATCAGGATCCCATAGATCACTAATGATATATTATTTCCCACCAACATGGTAGAGATAAAGTTGTTGGGGTAGCGGAAAAACAGGGAAAGGATGCGAGAGACGATTCCACTCTTGCGTTCCATTTCCATACGCAGTTTATCTACCGAAATAAAAGCAATTTCTGTTCCGGAAAACAGAGCAGAAAAAGCCATCGCGATAAGGATATAAACAACTATATTCATTGTGCGGATAATGAATCTGTGATTTCAAGCGGCTCTGCTGCCTGTAAAGAACGGGACGACGGTACATCCACGGAAGGATTTACTGTCGGCTGAGAAGTCGTATCCACCGCTAAGGAGTCATTTCTTACTGCCATAGCTTCGTCTTCCACATAAAAGATCCCCTGTACATTCAGGATCCTGTAATTGGTCATTTGCTGGTTAGACTCAAATCCATAACCGGTGATGATCCGGTCTGGCTGGTCTATGCGGATAAATTCATCGGAATAAACTTTTTCCGTTACCTGATTCCAGAAAAGAAGATCTGTTTCAAAACGTTCTCCTTTCACATTCTCGATCTCTACATTGCGTACCAGTTTCCAGATCTTATCATCCATATAATAATAGGCTGTATCTGCCTTTATACTGGCTTCTATATCAAATACAGAATCGAATTTCTCCAGATAAACGCCTTTTTCAAAAGCCCAGTAGGGAGGTTTTTTCTTGTCATAGATCTCCCATTCTTCGGTCAGGATCCGGTAACGGGTGACTCCGGAATCGGAAATCAGATTGGTTACTCCCAGCGTCACCATCGTGGGTAAGGAATCACGTTCGACAATCGCATCTTCGAAATTCTTCTTTCTTCCTCCGCAGCCACTACATAAAAGAAGCACAATGACCACCCTGAAAGAGGTGATCATTATGCCTGTAGAATATGAGTATACTTTTCTAAGTAACGATACCATATTACCGGATGGTAGTTGCCTCACCGATCCATCCACCGATCGTGATACGGTCACCGGCTTTGTAGCCAAGCATGAACAGATCCTGTGCGGATGGAGTATAACGAGAGTACGTACCAATCAGTTTGTTTGCCTCTTCTGCTACACTTGGATCCACTGCCTTAGCTCGCTGCAACTTGTCTACGATCAGGAAATACGTACACTTGTTCAGTGCCGACTCGTCGCTCCAGTTAGGACTGGTCGCGTACAACTGAGCAATCATGATATAAGGAGCTCCGTAGTTCTCGTTGTAGCTGATCGCTTTCTGACAATAGCTTCTGGCCTGAGAAAGTTTCTTTGCCGAAGTCAATACCGCGGCAGCCATATAGGCTTTCTCCGCTTTTTTGATATTGTCGGTTTCCAGGTCAATAGACTCGTCGAAGAATTTAACAGCTCCGTCAATATCACCTTTCTTAAACGCCATATACGCGCAACCTGCCGCGGCATCGGTAGTAGGTTCGATCTGATAGACATAGTAAGATGCCTGGAAGCAAGCTTCCTCTTCGGTACATTTCATCATTTTCATGATGTCGATCACCTTTTTCAGATATTCCAGGTCATTTTTATTCTCTTCTACCTTATCGCCATAGATCTCCTGCAGAGATTCACAGTCCGCGGCACCACTGTTGATAAACAAGGCTACCAGGTTGTCTTTTACATTCTGGAACTGATCTTTGGCACCGTCTTTCGCGTTTTCAATGGCTTCGTCCACATACTGGGTCGCATTCAGATAGTCCTGGATAAACTGTTCTTTGTGAGACTCATCTTTTTTGAGTTTGTTCATAGACATTTCCAGGAAATAGTGCAATACAGGAGCCGATGATTGGCCTTGTACCGAGTTGGCTGATTCGCTCAGCCATGCATACGCCTGGTCCACATCCGGATTAGGCGCGTAACTGATATAATCGATCGCCTTCACTCCGATAGAAGATTCTACGGAAGGAACGTTCTTTACTGTTTTCTGAAATTCCGGAATATATTTCAGACGCAGATCATGGACTTCCATCAGTTCGTCGAAGTATTTCTTGTATTCTTCGGAAGTACGGGCGTTGTTATTCGCCTTGTTGTCTTCGTCTAAGAAATATTTAAGTATTCTGAAACCGTCAGTAAATGTGTAGAAGCGAAGAAGAGGGCAATTATCAAGAACCACTCTCCAGGGCTGGTAAGCATCCTTGAAGTTTCCCGCTCTTACAGCTTCATGGGACACACTACTGTTCGAAATGCAAATACTGTCAGTTTGTGCCGAAGCACTGGCCACCCCTGTCATAAGCAGCAACCCAACCAAAAGTGTCTTAATCTTCATCGTATCTAAATTTTAGTAGTTATATAATCACTTTAAACATAATATAATCCTTATCGGTTTATTCAACTTTCCGTTTGAAGAACCAACGTTCGTTGAAAGTCAGGCCCAGGTTTATTCTTACATAATTTTCATTTATCAGCTGGGCACCCCTGCCGTCTACTCTTATGTACTGCGCGGAGATGCTGAACAGCGAGCGCATACGTGGAACAGGAAGTCCGAATCCGGCACTCACTCCGTATTCCCGCGTAGCCCGTTTGCCATCGATCTTATAATAGGGGTCCGAATAATAAACTCCGGCCCTGTAACGCACATGTGATAAATAGTTCTTAGGCAACAGACTGGGACGATATTCCGCCCCTATAGCTATTTTCGAACGATCACACAATTCATTCTCTTCACCGTCAAACTTCACGTCTCCCCACTTCTGGAAGGTGTAGTCAGCTCCCACAGTCAGCCGTCTGTCGTAGACATAGGTCATCCCCAGTCCGAAACTATGCGCGAGTCCGTAGTCCACATCCTTTTTAACCTGCTGGGAAGTCCCGCTTGCCGTAGCAATGCCCAGATACGAATGACTGTTCAGGTTCTTCTTCGGTGAATAGACAGCCCCTACCGTCATCACATGTTTCCTGCCCCAAGGCTGTGTATATTGTATGCCAAAATCCAGCTTATAATCCCGGGCAGACAGATGCAATGTATCTGTATAGTTGTAATTACTGGTATTGACATATATCACATTCATACTACGATCCATACCTCCCCAGAAATAGGAAGCATTGACCCCGACCGACAGATTACGCATCACGCGGAATCCCATTCCCAGATACAACTGATGAAACCCGCCATCTCCGAAAAAATGCTGCGTGTTGGCCGGAGTATCCTCATCTCCCTCTGTATATCGGTCCATATTATACCCTACATTCGAATAGGGCAACAGTCCTATGCTCATAGCCATCCAGCGTTGCACACGAAACTGCATAGCCACATAGTCAAAACTCGAATTTTTAGCGTTCAACCGGTTGGCACCCTCACTGAAATTCGTATTCTGCAAGGTCAGACCTGCGTCGAACAGAAAAGTCAGTGAGTCTATAGCCGTGTAAGAAGCCGGGTTAACCGGGTTGATATGATTCCCGTCTCGTAATCCGTAAGCGACTCCCCCCATAGCCTTGGAATTGGCAAAATTCTGATCCGATAGTTGTCCATATCCGTAGCGTGTGTAAGGCGAGTTCGTATTATTCTGGGCTACTGTCCATTGTGGCACAACAACCACAAACAACAGAGCACAGAACAGCCCTTTAAAATCTATCATTTATTATAGTCTAAAATTCTATTTAACCCTTTTAACACTAAAAATCTATCTGCAAAGATGATACTTTTTAATTTCGTATCAAAAGAAAATTCATCTCCACCCGTTAAAAAAACCAAAAGTTCAGGATATTTATCTTTTAACGAAGCGATGTACCCCCGGATCTCATACGCGATTCCGCGCTTCACCCCGGCGCGTATGGCTGTTTCCGTATTCCGTCCCAGCAAGGGCAGATCACCTGCTTCCGGCACCAGCGGAAGCCGTCCGGTATAATCGTGCAAAGCCTGCAGACGCATCCGGAGCCCGGGAGCAATGTTCCCTCCGTGATACTGTCCCGAAGCGTCGAGGAAGTCATAGGTGATTGCGGTACCGGCATCAATGACTAAGAGATCACGACCCGGACACTGCTGCCAGGCTCCTACTACCGCAGCCAGCCGATCCATACCCAGTGTTTCAGGGGTTTCATACAGGTTTATTATGGGCAAAGGAGTCAGGTGATCGAGCCACATAACAGGTATCTGCTTATCGGTCAGAGGTCGCAAAGCCTCCTCTCCGATGTCTGTTACCGCAGAGAGGATCGCGGCTTCTACCGGATATTTCGCACACAATCCGGACAACCGGGACAGGCTATGATCGTCCAGACAAACCTCCGCTATCCGGCCCGCGTCGAAAACGGCCAGTTTAACGAATGTATTCCCGATATCCGCGATTAAATTCATGCTATTTGTTCTTCACCTGCAAAGATAGCTGTTTTTCTCTCAGAGGCAGTATGTATTTTGTCCGTTTCTTCAGGGAAAACGGACAAATAAAGTCCGCGATGGGTGGTAAGTTTTGAGTTTTAAGTTTTAAGTACTGCGTTTTGAGGCAGTTGCCGGACACAGCGGAAGGACTTTCCGAATAGAAATCTCCGGCTCCGCGCGCTTATGGATTCCGGCTCCGGAGCTTATGGAACTTGACTCAAATGCTTATGGAACTTGACTCAAATGCTTATGTAATTCAGCCCGGATACTTATGCAATCCGGACCGAATTGCATAAGCTCCGGAAACATCTTTATTACGAGTCCCAGGCCTCTTCACTACAGATCCCTTCACTTTTCCCAATGAAGAACAGTCCCGTTTGTGATGTTTGTTTCGCGCATTCTTTTTATTTAAAGAGAGAGTCTTTTTCTTATTCTTTTTCTTATTCTTATTCTGTAAAAGTTAATTCATTGATTATCAATAGGCATTTCTGTGATTTTTGTACAAGTTTTCTACTGTTCCTGGACATATTCTTGCAGGTTTTCGTCCATTTTTTGTACAGTGTTCATTTTTGTTCCGCACAACCGTCTGATTGACAGAAAATTACGCACGCGGCTTTTATTCCTTCTTTTTCTATCTTCTGAACGCCTTTTGAAATTATTTTTTTCCGATTTTCAGGAAAGTTTTCTCTATACTAAGCATATTTCACGCGTCTACCCCTCTCAGAAGATGTCTGAGAGGGGTAGACGCGTGATGACTCTTTACCTGCTTTTTTGTTCCGAAACATAACATTTACCGGTTTTTACCACACAAAAATTACCTGTTTCCAATACCCGCTACTGTGTTGCGAAAAAGACTGTCATCTCCCATACAGCATACAATCCCGTCCGGCTTTTAGTCAAAATTGCATTTACAGAAGGAAAAGCCTATATTTGCAACGCATCAATGAACCGTTTTATGAGCAGATACATTCATTTATCCCTGATTGTTTTTTCCTTTTTTTTAGGCACCACCCTACCGCTGACCGCGTCTGTATCGCCTCAGGGGGCAGATGGCCTCTCCCCCCGTTTCAGCCTGCTCACCTGCTCTCCCGGCGAAGAAATATATTCTTATTTCGGGCACACAGCTATCCGGATGATGTGGCCGGAGACAAACAGGGATATTGTATTCAACTATGGAGTGTTCAGCTTCAACACGCCCCATTTCATGTTACGCTTTGCCTTAGGGGAAACAGATTATCAGCTCGCGATTACCGACTATCATCGCTTTGCCGCGGAATACAATTATTACAACCGGGGCATTACTGAACAGGTGCTTTCGTTGTCTCCTTCCGAAGCACGGAAACTGGCAGAGTTACTGGAAGAGAACTATCTTCCCGAAAACCGGATCTACCGGTATAATTTCTTTTATGACAACTGCGCGACACGTCCCAGGGATATTATAGAAAAGTGTATAGAAGGAAAAATTATCTATCACTTTCCGGATAGCCTGCCGCAGTCGTACCGGGATATCATTCATGAATATACGCGGGGACATGCCTGGGGGCAATTCGGAATAGATCTCTGTCTGGGAAGCCAGATAGATACGCCGATCAGTCAGCGACAGAAAACATTTGTTCCGGACTATCTGTTACGGGCTTTCCGCGACGCGGAGATCATAGCTCCGGACGGCAGCAAGCGTCCTTTAGTGAGTGCGGAGCATATCCTTCTGCCGGTACGGACAGACACACAGTCACAGGATTTCTGTCTGTTTCCCCTCTCCTGCGCGCTGTTACTTTTTATGGTAGGGGTGCTCTTCACGATCTATGGCCTGCGCCGGAAGAAGAGTTTGTGGGGAATAGATCTTGTCTTGTTTGCCACGGCCGGCATAGCCGGATGCGTATTGGCGTTTCTGGTATTTCTGTCCCAGCATCCCGGAGTGAGTCCCAATTATCTTCTGTTCGTCTTTCATCCGCTGCATCTGTTGCTGCTTCCTTTCTTCCTGTATAAGGAAAAAAAGAGACAAAAAAGCATCTATCATGTGGCAAACAGCATTACTTTAACTTTTTTTATACTGTTTATGGCCGTTTTACCCCAAAGAATTGAATGGGCTGTAGTACCTTTGGCACTTTGTTTGTTGGTACGTTCAGTCAGCCACCTTATACTGACCTACAGAGAAAGAACATGAAAGGAATTATTACCTCTATTTTAACTGTCCTTACTTTCACCGGATTACAGGCGCAATCTGTTCCCGCGACTCCCCGTCTGATCGTGGGACTGACCATTGATCAGTTGCGTACGGATTATCTGGAATCTTTTTCACCTTTATACGGGGAGAAAGGCTTCAGACGCCTCTGGAAAGAAGGAATGGTATATCGCAACGCCTCGTACAATTTCGCGGATGTAGATCGTGCCTCGGCTATAGCTTGTATCTATACAGGTACTTCTCCTTCCATGAATGGGATCATAGGCAACTACTGGCTGGATACTTCTACACTGCGTCCGGTCAACTGCGTACAAGACCTTTCGTTTATGGGGAATTATACCGACGAGAGTTCCTCCCCTTCTCAGTTATTGGTTTCTACTTTTGCCGACGAACTTAAAATCGCGACCCAGAACAATGCCATCGTATATGCCGTATCTCCTTTCAGAGATGCCGCCATCCTGTCGGCGGGACACGCTGCCAACGGAGCTTTCTGACTCAATGAGAATACCGGCAAGTGGTGCAGTACGACCTACTACGCGGATTTTCCCTGGTGGGTGAGTCAGTACAACGACAGAAAAGGGCTGGATTTTCGCATGGAGAATATCGTCTGGCAACCTTTACTACCTTCGGAGAGTTACAAATACCTGCCGGAATGGCGCAGAGACGATTTCCGCTACAAATTCGACGACGACCGCAGGAATAAATTCAGACGTCTGATCACCAGTCCCTTTGTCAATGACGAAGTAAATCTTTTAGTAGAAGATCTGCTCGAGCATAGTTTCATGGGGCAGGACGATGTACCCGATCTGCTGGCACTTACTTACTACGCGGGAAACTACGACCGACGCAGCCCGCAGGAATACGCGATGGAGTTGCAGGACACCTACGCGAGATTAGACCGCAGCATAGAAGATCTGCTGGCCATGCTGGACCGGAAGGTGGGTCTGGAAAACATTCTTTTCTTTGTGACCTCGACTGGCTATTCCGATCCGGAAAACGCGGACATCAGTCTTTATCGTATACCGGGAGGAGAATTTCACCTGAACCGCTGTGCCGCCTTGCTCAACATCTACCTGATGGCAACTTACGGCGAAGGACAGTTCGTGGAGGCCTATCACAATCAGAATATCTATCTCAATCACAAACTGATCGAACAAAAGGGGCTTGATCTGGCAGAGATCCAGAACAAAGCGGCCGATTTCCTGATCCAGTTCAGCGGTGTCAACGAAGTACATTCGGCACACCGCCTGCTCCTGGGAGCCTGGACCCCCGAATCGGATAAGATACGGAATGGTTACCACCGCAAACGTTCGGGAGATCTGATCATCGATGTGCTGCCGGGATGGCGGATCATCGATGAGAACCACTCGTACAACAACCGGGTCGTACGCAAAGCCTATAGCCCTGCTCCCCTTATCTTCCTGTCTCCGCACTTCCGTCCGGAGATCATAGAGACTCCGGTGACCATGGATCACATTGCCCCGACCATCGCGCAATGTATGCGTATCAGGGCTCCCAACGCCTCCGCCTCTCCCCCTCTCTACCGGCACTCACTGCGGTGATTGTCGCATTTTTTACATACAAAACGGCAGCAGGTTCGTGTTTTTAGTGTAACTTTGCCGTATATTTCTACATAATAACCAATTAAGCATAAGATATAAAATGGGTTTAAATGATTTTTTAAGTAAATTCTTCGGCAACAAGTCTTCCCGTGATATGAAAGAAATACAGCCCTGGGTCGATAAGATCAAGGCGGCTTATCCGGAAATAGAGAAACTCTCTCCTGACGGACTTCGCGCGAAAACGGAAGAGCTCAAACAATATATCCGGAATGCGGCACGCGACGAACGCGCGAAGGTAGAGGAGCTGAAAGCCTCTATCGAGCAGACCGAACTGGAAGATCGGGAACAGATCTTCGCGGAGATAGATAAATTAGAGAAACAGATTTTAGAGATCTATGAGAAAGCGTTGGATGAAGTTCTTCCTGTAGCCTTTTCCATCGTAAAAGATACGGCACGCCGACTCACCGAGAACGAAGAGATCGTGGTGACTGCAACTGAATTCGACCGTACACTGGCGGCTACTAAAGACTTTGTACGTATCGAAGGCGATAAGGCTATCTTCCGGAACCATTGGCTGGCAGGTGGTACCGAGATCACCTGGAACATGATCCACTACGATGTACAGCTGTTCGGCGGGGTAGTACTGCACAAAGGAAAAATCGCGGAAATGGCCACAGGGGAAGGAAAGACACTGGTAGCCACCCTGCCGGTATTCCTCAACGCGCTGGCAGGAAACGGTGTACATGTAGTGACAGTGAATGATTACTTATCCAAACGTGACTCGGAATGGATGGGTCCCTTGTATATGTTCCACGGATTGAGTGTAGACTGTATAGATAAACACCAGCCTAATTCGGATGCCCGCCGTCAGGCCTACCTGGCGGATGTGACTTTCGGAACAAACAATGAATTTGGTTTCGACTACCTCCGCGACAATATGGCTGTAAGCCCCAAAGACCTGGTGCAACGCCAGCACAACTTTGCCATTATGGATGAGGTGGACTCGGTATTGATCGACGACGCGCGTACACCGCTTATCATTTCCGGTCCGGTACCCAAAGGAGATGTACAACTTTTCGAATCGCTGCGTCCGCTGGTAGAAAGACTGGTAGAAGCCCAGAAAGGTCTGGCCACCAAATACCTTACAGAAGCCAGACGACTGATCGCGTCGGACGATAAAAAAGAGCAGGAAGAAGGTTTCCTGGCCCTTTACCGCAGCCACAAAGCGCTGCCTAAAAACAAGCCGCTGATCAAGTTCCTCAGTGAACAGGGGATCAAGACCGGAATGCTCAAGACAGAGGAGATCTATATGGAGCAGAACAACAAACGGATGCACGAAGTGACAGACCCGCTCTATTTTGTGATCGATGAAAAGATCAACAGTGTGGATCTGACGGATAAGGGTATCGACCTGATCACGGGTAAAGCGGAAGATCCGACCCTGTTCGTACTTCCTGATATCGCTTCCGAACTTTCTGCTCTGGAAGCTATGGGCCTGTCTGAAGAAGAAAAACTTCAGAAAAAAGATGAGATGATGACCAACTACGCGGTCAAGTCCGAACGTGTACATACCATCAACCAGCTGCTGAAAGCATATACCATGTTCGAGAAAGACGATGAATATGTGGTGATGGACGGACAGGTAAAGATCGTGGACGAACAGACCGGACGTATCATGGAAGGTCGCCGCTACTCAGACGGACTGCATCAGGCCATTGAAGCCAAAGAACGGGTGAAAGTAGAAGCTGCCACGCAGACTTTTGCCACGATCACCTTACAGAACTATTTCCGTATGTATCACAAGCTGGCGGGTATGACCGGTACGGCAGAGACAGAGGCCGGAGAGTTCTGGGACATCTATAAATTAGATGTCGTGGTGATCCCGACCAATCGGCCGATTGCCCGCATAGATATGAACGACCGCGTCTACAAGACCAAACGGGAGAAATACAAGGCAGTGATCGAAGAGATTGAGGCACTGGTACAGGCCGGACGTCCGGTACTGGTAGGTACTACTTCGGTAGAGATCTCTGAGATGCTGGGCAAGATGCTTGCCATGCGCAGGATAGAGCACAACGTACTGAACGCGAAACTGCACCAGAAAGAGGCGGATATTGTGGCTCAGGCCGGTCAGAAAGGCATAGTAACTATCGCCACCAATATGGCGGGGCGTGGTACGGACATCAAACTGAGTCCGGAAGTGAAAGCCGCCGGTGGTCTGGCCATCATCGGTACCGAGCGTCACGAATCCAGACGGGTAGACCGTCAGCTGAGAGGTCGCGCCGGACGACAGGGAGACCCCGGTTCTTCCGTATTCTTTGTTTCTCTGGAGGATGACCTGATGCGCTTGTTCTCTTCCGATAAGATTGCCGGCGTAATGGACCGTCTGGGCTTCAAAGAGGGAGAAATGATCGAACATCCGATGATCTCAAAATCCATAGAACGCGCGCAGAAGAAAGTAGAAGAAAACAACTTCGGTATCCGTAAACGCCTGCTTGAATATGACGACGTGATGAACAAACAACGTACGGTTGTATATACCAAACGGCGGCATGCCCTGATCGGAGAGCGTATCGGTATGGATATTGCCAATATGATCTGGGATCGTTGCGCGGTGCTGGTAGACACGACGGATTATGAGGAGGCCAAATTGGATATGCTTCAGACCCTGGCCATGGATCTTCCCTTCAGTGAAGAAGAGTTCCGGGCCGGTAATAAAACGGAAATGACAGAAAAGGTATTCGAACTGGCCATGGACAATTTCAAACGCAAAACAGAAAGACTGTCACAGGTAGCCTTCCCGGTGATCAAACAGGTGTATGAGACACAAGGACAGATGTACGAGAACATCCTGATCCCTATTACCGACGGAAAACGTATGTACAACATATCCTGTAACCTGAAAGCGGCCTATGACAGCGAATGCAAAGAGGTGGTAAAGGCATTTGAGAAATCGATCCTGTTGCATGTCATTGATGAATGCTGGAAAGAAAACCTGCGCGAACTGGACGATCTGAAACATTCTGTACAGAACGCGAGCTACGAACAAAAAGATCCGTTGCTGATCTATAAATTAGAATCGGTGACCCTGTTCGACACGATGGTAAATAAGCTGAACAACCAGACTATATCTATCCTGATGCGTGGACAGATCCCTGTGCAGGATCCTGCGCAGGTGCGCCAGGCTGCCCCGGAGAGACGTCAGGATATGAGTAAGTACAGCGAGCAGAAACAGGATCTGAACAACCTGAGCGATCCGAACCAGGCCACTGCCGCACAGAGGGATACCCGCGAGGTCAGACGGGAACCGATACGCAGCGAAAAAACAGTGGGAAGAAACGAACCCTGTCCTTGCGGAAGCGGTAAGAAATTCAAGAACTGCCACGGCCGCGCGGTATAAGTTCATACGGAAAGAGGCCATCTTCCGCTGGAAAAACGAGGGGTCTCTCAGTCCCGGAGAGACGATCGGTTCCAACCCCGCATCAGGTGAAGCGCAGGAAACCGGAACGAAACGCCACCCCGGGGGTATAAAAGAATCAGAAAGAAGGAGTGCTGTCTGTGTACGATACGAGAGAACGGATCTGTATCGTACACAGACAGCACTCTTTGTTTTCCTTCGTTTATACGCTTTGTGGAGAGCCTGCGTTCTCTATACTCTTTTTCTTATTCACACCCTGTTGCTCCCCTTATTTATGACCTCTCATTGTCCTATTTATAAAAAGATTCAGAGCTTTTAACAATCAGCTTTATAGAAAAATCGTACATTTGTTGTACAAACATTCTTGCGCTGAAATGACATGAAAAAATATGCACACAATCTGCTCATCTGTTTTTTATTCGGAGTCACTTCCTGCCAGACCATAGATCAGCTTTCTATTGATTATCTGGTGCCTTCCGACGTCAGTTTCCCTGTTGAGCTGAGGCGGGTAGCTATTGTCAACAATACCAGTTCCCTGCATACGAATGAAGTGATTACCGACTCTCCGGAAAAACTGCCCAACGAGCTGGCCAGACAGACCTCCTATCCGGAGGGAGACGCCGTTCTGGCCGCTGAAGTCATGGCAGAAAGCATTGCCGAAGAAAATTATTTCGATAAAGTAGTGATCTGTGACTCTGTGCTGCGTGCCAGCGATCGTTTCGCCAGAGAATCTACGCTGAGTAAGGAGGAGGTGATCCAACTGACCCGGGAACTGGATGTAGACTTCCTGATCTCTTTAGAAAATCTACAGATGAAAGCAGTCCGGATCATACGTTTCGATCCTGTATTCGGAGGCTATGAAGGGGTAGTGGATGTGAAAGTATATCCTACCGTAAAAATATACCTTCCCTCCCGTTCTACACCCATGGTAACGATTGCTACCCATGACAGTATTTTCTGGCAGGAATCCGGTGCTACGGAACAGTATGTACGATCGCGCCTGGTCTCCGCTACCCAGATGGCCAAAGAGGCATCTGCCTTTGCCGGAACGGTGCCGGTTCAGAAACTGATCCCACACTGGAAAACCAGCACCCGGTATCTGTATACAGGAGGGTCCGCGGGTATGCGCGACGCATATGTACAAACCCGCAGAGACAAGTGGGACGAGGCCTGCACGCTGTGGCTACAGATCTACGAAACTAAGAAACCGCGACAACAAATGGGTGCCGCGTACAACATAGCTGTATATTATGAAATGCAAGATGAGATAGAGAAAGCCGAAGAATGGCTGTTCAGGGCACAGGAGCTTTCACGCAAAGTAGACAAAGTAGAAAGTAAAAGTGCCGAAAGCGGCAACAGAGTGGAAGCAAGCAGAGTGCCGAATTATGCCATGACTGTCATTTATATGCAGGAACTACAGGATCGCAAGAACCACCTGGCCAAATTAAATATGCAAATGAAGCGTTTTGAGAATGATTTCTGAAAAAGAGAGTAACATTAACTTTTTTTATACCTTTGGAGTAGAAAAATAAAAACGCCCCATGAAGCTGAATATATCCTCACAAACACTTATCCAACAGGCCATCCGGAATGCAGTAAAATCCGGTAACGACGTTCTGCCCTCCGTCATTACGGATATTCATCTCCAGCCCAATCCAATGAACGGAGAGCTGACTATTATGGATGATGATGATTCCATACTGGACCAGGTAGTCATTGAAGAATGGATGGATTACGAAGGAAAAGATTTCTATAAAAGAGCAGAATCCCTCCTGCGTGCTTTGCTGATACAGATGAAGGAAGCAGGTGAGTTTGACGTGACCGCTATTCTCAACCCGTTTACTTTCGTATTATTAGATGAAGACAAAGAGACGATAACAGACTTGTTGCTTATCGATGAGGATACGATCTTGGTCAACGAAGAGTTGCTGAAAGGTTTGAACGAAGAATTAGACAGTTTCCTGAAAAATCTTCTGGAAAACTAAGACATACCCGGATTTATCTTTCAGGGGCGGATCCATGCCCCATATATCATTTATCCGCTTCTCAGAAGAACCCATGCTACATCTTCGGTCCGCATCCGCTTTTCAAAAAGGAGAAAGTCTTTTATGACAACTGATCTGTCTCAGCTTTGGGCAAAGTGAACCAGAAGCGGCATCCGACACCTCCTCTACCCTCACTCACACCAATCTGCCCTCCCAATTGTTCCACAATACCTTTGCAGATAGGGAGTCCCAGTCCGGTACCGGGGACAAAGTCATGAAGTTTAACAAAACGTTCAAACACAGAGGCCCGCTGATTTTCCGGAATCCCTACTCCTGTGTCGTTTACATAAAACTCAACTTCCTTATCAAATACGTTGTATCCGAGCGTGATCCTTCCGGTATTTGTAAACTTAAGGGCATTATTTATGAAATTGGAAAAGACCTGTCTCAACGGATGTATAGAACCGATTACTACACATTCCGGCAACTCTTCCTCCAGTACGAGCTGTACGTCTGCCGTATGTTTAGAAGCATACTGTTGTACCAGTTCCCGGCACATGGGACGCGCGTCTATCCTGGAAAGTGCGAACTCCATTTTTCCCGCCTCTATTTTCGCGATATCCAGCACATCGGAAATAATCTGCAAAAGTAATTCATTGTTCTTCTTAATGATGCGCATGTACTGCTCTGCTTCTTCGGGATTCTCTCCGAGCATCAGCAACTCGGAAAAACCGATGATCGCATTCAGAGGCGTACGTATTTCATGGCTCATATTGGCTAAAAAAGCAGATTTGAGCCGGTTGGCCTCTTCTGCCTTCTCCTTGGCAATCAGCAATTTGCTTTGAGCATCTTTCAACTTCGTAATGTCATACGTGATACAGGCAACCTCAATGACTCCCTCCTGCGGCCGATAATCCTGTACCAAGAGATTCAGATTGGTCCAGGTATATGGTCTGCCCGGGCGGCGTACCCTGACCTCGATCTTTATCGTGTCTGTCTCTCCCGTGAGCGTCTCTTCCCGCAGCAGCAGCAACTTCTCTCTATCGTCAGGATGCAGGTGAGAGTATCTCCCTAAAATATCCGATAACGGTGTGTTCTCTTCTTCTCCAATGTTGCGATACCATGTATTTTGCGCGTATCCTTCTTTGGTTAATACATTGAAGTAAGCATACCCCACCTGTGCCTGCTCTCCCGCCATCCGGAAGAAACTCTCAAATTCACGGATCTTGTTCTTGGCTTTATTCTCTTCCGTGCGGTCGAATACAACTACCAGATAGTAGATCAGCTGCCCTTTGTCATCATGTATGATGGTAAAATTACCTTCCAGATCAATGATCCCCTGCTTTTTAGACGTTTTGAAGTAAGGCCCGACTTTGGAGAAATCAAATTTACGGGCAAATTCCACATAACTGTCCCTCTCCAGCCTTTCCAGAAAGGCCTGGTCCAGATTGGGATTGTCAAACAGGCAAACCCCAAGTACTTCCTCTTTGAAAGAGACACCCAGGATGTCCATTTGTTTCTCATTGAGTTCGATGAGAATCCCTTTGTCGTTATAGACCTCTATCCCGACCGGAATATTACTGTATACCCGACGAAGCAACTTCTCACTCTGATCCAGCGCGTCAGTAGCCCTAATCTGATTACTTACATCGAAAAACAGTACGACCAGTTCTTCGTCATCCGCTTTATACAGCATACACTGACAATACCTGCCACTCTTTTTAAAGAAAGCGGTAAACTCACTGTACGACTCTTTCAGGGCAGTAAGCATAGCATCAGATTGCTGCGGAACATTGATTCCCAGTTCACGCGCGGTCTTTCCGATACTTTCCGACGCGCTCCGCCCCAGAAAATCCGCTCCGGTAGGATTAATATCTACCAGCAGATAATCCACTACCTGCTGCGCTGTATAAGAAAGAAGATGTACGCGCATATATCCCACAGGAATATACTGGAGTAAATTATGGATATGTCTGGTTCGCTCTACAAGCGTATGGAGCCTGTTATGATCTTCTTTCACTCCGAGATCTTCAGGTGCCACTTTATCTATGACCCTGGTAAATCCGGTAGCAGCAGTGGGTTGTCCACTTTCATCACACTCAACCTCCACCAGTTCAGATCGTATCCAGCGTTCGCCCTGTATGGTATGGATCGGGAATGCCTCTTTATAAACATTCGTTTTCAGGGAGTGCATAAACTTTTTATTCACAAGAAGGCGGTAATCTTCCCGGATCAACTGAATAAAATCCGCATAACTGACCACATTTCGGTTCAGGCCGAATAGCCTTGCCAGATAGTCCGAACAACAGAACGTTTTGTTTTCCAGGTTAGCTCTCCACCAACCCATATCGGCCTGCTCCATCATTTTATGGAGTAAACGATTTTCTTTCACCGGATCTTTTTTCACAACAGGGTAGTCTTTTATGAGTATACACGATACCTCTTCCGCAAACTCAGAACAACGGCGAAGAGGTTGTCAAAGGTTATGAGCCAAATATAGGTATAATCCATGCACAGGCCAAACATTTTTTTATTTTTTCTTACACCATGCTCACCAACAGAGAAAGGCTATTGTACCTGGGAAATTACGATCTCTGTGACAGAATTTTTCGTGGTACAGCCCAGGTATGGAGATTTATTATTTACAGGTATGGAGAGTGGAGGTATTTTTTGAGAAAAAAGAGGGTATCGCAACATAGAAAAATAAAGGTATTCCCAGGTGCTGAACCAACGGTCGACGTAGTCAAGGCACGACCGATTCTAACCCAGGGCAGGGTGAAGCACAGGGAACCGGAGCGAGCCACCACCCTGGGTATACAAGATGAGAAGAAATAAGGAGTGCTGTAAGTACGACCGAAATGGCTCTGTGTCATTTTCTTTCGGTTGTACTTGCAGCACTCCATTTCGTGCGCGCCTCTACCCAGGGCAGCGTCAGACTATACCGCGTTGCGTCTTCCTTACCCTGGGCCGGAATCGGTCGTCCCTTCAGGACTGGGAGATACCCTCTTCATACTTATCATTCTCCATCCGATGGCTATATGTCCTGTCCACTCTTTTTCAGAGCAGCCAGAGTTTCCTGCAGGGAACGGATGATACTTTCCGCGTCGGCCTGTTTTTTACGTTCCAGTTCGATCACCGTAGCCGGAGCATTGCTGACAAACTTCTCATTGCTGAGTTTCTTTATGACTCCCTGTAGAAAACCTTGTTTGTGTGTAAGTTCCGCTTCCAGACGACTGATCTCCGCTTCCACATCGATCATATTGCCCAGAGGTACGGCAAACTCCGTGGTACCGACCATAAACGAAGCAGCGCCTTCCGCCTTATTCTCCACAACTGAGATAGAAGCGAGGTTGCATAATTTAGAGATCACTTCTGAGAATCCGGCTACCGGATCGTTTCCGATGATCTCCAGAGACAACGCCTCTTTCTGGGGTATATTCTTCTGCAAACGTATATTGCGGATGTTGCTGATCACCTCTTTCACTACCTCGAATTGCTTCAACAGCTCCTTATCCGCGTGCGTATGCAGATCTATGTTCTGTACCATCAGGCTCTCTCCCTCTTCACGCGGATACATCTGCTGCCAGAGCTCTTCCGTGATAAAAGGCATAAAAGGATGCAATAGCTTGAGAAGCCCTTCGAAATAACAAAGCGTAGCTGTGTAAGTAGCTCCGTCGATCGGTTGTCCGTAAGCCGGTTTGATCAGCTCCAGATACCACGAAGAGAACTCGTCCCAGAACAACTTATATACCATCATCAACGCTTCACTCAGTCTGTATTTGCCAAACAGATCGGCTACCTCCGCCGCCGTATCGTTCAGTATCGAATCGAACCACCGAAGGGCGACCTGATTGGTGACCGGGGTTTGCAGGTTCGCGTCTACCTGCCATCCTCTGATCAGCCGGAAAGCGTTCCAGATCTTATTGTTGAAGTTACGTCCCTGCTCGCAAAGAGATACATCGAACAGGATATCATTGCCTGCCGGAGCAGACAACATCATTCCCATACGCACCCCGTCGGCTCCGTAGGTATCGATCAGGTCCAGCGGATCGGGAGAGTTGCCCAGAGACTTCGACATCTTCCGCCCCTGTTTGTCTCTTACGATCCCTGTAAAATACACATTCCGGAAAGGCATCTCTCCTTCATATTCATAACCGGCCATGATCATACGCGCTACCCAGAAAAAGATAATATCCGGCGCGGTCACTAAGTCACTGGTGGGATAATAGTAACGCATCTCTTCGTTATCGGGATGGTTGATCCCGTCGAACAGCGAGATAGGCCACAGCCACGACGAGAACCAGGTATCCAGACAGTCTTCGTCCTGACGGAGTTCGGCCAGTGTCAGATCCTCATTCCCGGTCTTCTCACGGGCCAGTTGTACAGCCTCTTCCGGCGTAGCCGCCACCACAAAACCTCCTTCGGGCAGGAAGTAGGCAGGGATCCGGTGCCCCCACCAGAGCTGACGGCTGATACACCAGTCTTTGATGTTCTCCATCCAGTGACGATAGATATTCTTATATTTAACGGGATAGAAATGCAATTCGTCTTTCATCACCGGTTCCAGAGCGATCTTTGCCAGATGTTCCATTTTCAGGAACCACTGCATAGAGAGTTTGGGTTCGATCACCACATGGGTACGCTCGGAATAGCCTACTTTATGGGTATAGTCTTCTATTTTCTCCAGCAATCCGGCGGCTTCCAGGTCTTTGACGATCTGTTCGCGCACCTCAAAACGATCCATACCTACATACAGGCCCGCGGCCTCACTGAGGGTACCGTCATCGTTAAAGATATCAATGCCGGGCAGGTTGTATTTCTCACCCAGCACATAATCGTTCGCGTCATGAGCTGGAGTCACTTTCAGACAACCGGTTCCGAACTCGATATCCACGTACTCGTCTTCGATCACCGGAACGACCCGGCCTACCAGAGGTACGATCACCTTCTTTCCGTGCAGATACCTGTTTTTCGGATCTTCGGGATTGATACACATGGCCGTATCTCCCATGATCGTCTCCGGGCGTGTGGTAGCCACCACCGCGTAACCCTCTTCGCCTTCGATCCGGTAACGCAGGTAATACAGCTTGCCGTGCTCCTCTTTATAGATCACCTCTTCGTCGGAAAGAGCGGTCAGCGCCCGGGGGTCCCAGTTCACCATACGCACGCCCCGGTAGATCATTCCTTTGTTATACAGATCTACAAAGACTTTCAGTACACTCTCACTACGCTTTTCGTCCATAGTGAAGGCCGTACGTTCCCAGTCGCAGGAGGCACCCAGCCGGCGCAACTGTTTCAGGATAATGCCTCCGTGCTCGTCGGTCCACTCCCAGGCATGGCGCAGGAACTCTTCCCTCGTCAGGTCGGTCTTACGGATGCCCTGTTCGGCTAAACGATTCACCACCTTGGCCTCCGTGGCAATGGAAGCATGATCGGTACCCGGTACCCAGCAGGCGTTTTTTCCCTCCATACGGGCACGGCGCACTAAAATATCCTGTATGGTATTGTTCAGCATATGTCCCATGTGCAACACACCTGTGACGTTGGGAGGCGGGATGACGACGGTATAGGGTTCGCGATCGTCAGGTTTCGAACTGAACAGCCTGTGCTGCATCCAATACTCGTACCACTTGCCTTCCACATCAGCGGGATTGTACTTGCTTGCTAATTCCATGTTTTCTCTGTTACTTTTATAAATTCTTCTGAAGCTGCAAAATTACAAATTAAAAATCAGATTTTTCCACTTTCCGACTCAATCCGTACACGGAAAGAGCGTTTATATCCGCCATATAAAGCTATCGCAGAAAAAAGAGCACGGATAGACTATAGATTTTTGAACAGGACTTCTGCCAGACCCCCATAATCTATTTGTACTGCCACTTCCGTAAAAGAGAGTTCCGCTTCCCGGGAAAATACCGGCCGGACACCCTTGCCGGAACCGCGTATCATACATCCGACTCATACTCCTATCCGGGCAGCTATGTATCCGAGCCGTTATCCCGTACCTATGGGAATCGTTGCTTAGACAGAAGTTCCCACCCGCGCAGCTATTAATCCGGCTATTAGTCCCAGGGGCAGAACTTCGTCTGTAGGTAGCTCTTCCGCCGCATACGTTTTTTCCTCTTCCTGAGGAAGCGGAGTTACGTTTGCCTGCCCTTCATCCCGCGCGGAATGTTTACACACACTGTCCGATTCAGGAGTGACCCCGTAGCCATTTGCAAACCATTCCTCTGCCATTTACAAAATCGCGGGAAACACACTGTCTGCAACGCTCCCTACCTTCCGGATTTACCGACACAAAAAATATGCCCTGAAACATACACAAACCCTAAGTTTTATCTATTTTTGTTCTGGAAAAAAATCGTTTTCATGGATACAAAGAGGGTCAGACACATCAGATATATTGCCTGGGGAGGCCTGTTGGCATTGGTGTGGGCCATACAACTTATACCCGGGTGGGGAGAAGGGTATGCCAGATACATCTATCCTCCGGTATGCAGGTTTCTCTCTTTCTTTTCTTCTTTATTGCCTTTCTCCGTGGGCGATCTTTTTATTTTCCTGAGCATCCTGTTCCTGTGTCTGTATCCTGGTTATGGTGCCTGGAAAAAGCAGGGATGGAAAAAGATACTCCGCAGGGAAGCAGAGTTCCTGACAATAATCTATATCTGGTTCTATCTGGCCTGGGGACTCAATTATTCGCAGGATTCTTTTTACAAACGTACCGGTATCACTTATACCCCTTATTCGGAAGAGCAATTCCTGGCTTTCTGTCACCTATACATAGAAGCGCTCAACAGCCATTGGATCGTGATCGAAAATATAGACAAAGAAGAGGTACGCCGGGAAATAAAAAAACAATACGATCTTCACGGAAAAGAACTGGGGATACGGGTCTCTGTCCCCTCCCTGCCCTCTGATAAAGAGATGCTTTTCAGCTCTCTCATCTCCAAAGTAGGAGTGCTGGGATATATGGGCCCTTTCTTCTGTGAATACAATTTGAATAAAGAACTTCTGCCGGTACAGTTCCCGGCTACATACGCGCACGAACTGGCACATTTCCTGGGTATCTCCGGAGAAGCGGAAGCCAATTTCTATGCCTATCAGGTATGCACCCGCTCGCAGGATCCGGACATTCGGTTCTGCGGATATTTCTCCATTCTGAATTACGTGCTGGGAAATGCTTACCGGTTGCTTGAGGAAGAATCATACAAAGAACTGTTCGACACGATCCGTCCCGAGATTATCGAGCTGGTCCGGTACAAACAAGCATACTGGGAACAACGGTATAGCCCGGCCATAGGGAATATACAGAAATGGATATACGACCTCTATCTGCGCGGCAATAAGATAGAAAGCGGAAGAAAGAATTATTCGGAAGTGATCGGCCTGCTGCTCTCTTATGAGGTATGGCAACAAACACAGACTGCCACGGAAGAGGACAGAAAGTCTGCTCCTGTCACAGAACCATAACTAATAAAAAATATCATGCATTCAAGAGAAGAAAAAAAGAAGCTTTCGGACGTTTCTTAGACATTCTGGACGAACTGCGGGAGAAATGCCCCTGGGACCGGAAACAAACCAACGAGAGTCTGCGCCCCAATACCGTGGAAGAGGTCTATGAACTTTGTGACGCTATCATCCGCAGCAATAAACAGGAGATATGTAAAGAACTGGGCGATGTATTGCTGCATGTAGCTTTTTACGCGAAGATCGGTGAGGAAAAAGGCGATTTTGATATCAAGGATGTCTGTGATAAACTATGTGATAAACTGATCTTCCGGCATCCTCATGTATTCGGAGAAGAAGAGGCCTCTACTGCCGGAGAGGTATCAGAAAACTGGGAGCAACTGAAGTTAAGAGAAAAAGGGGGCAATAAAACCGTATTGAGTGGGGTACCTGCCGCGCTTCCTGCCCTGATCAAAGCCTACCGCATACAGGACAAAGCCCGGAATGTAGGATTCGACTGGGAACAGAAAGAGGATGTGTGGGAAAAGGTAAAAGAGGAGTTTGAAGAACTGAAAGAAGAGATCGGACACTTAGATAAAGAAAAAGCGGAAGCGGAATTCGGCGATCTGTTTTTCAGTATGATCAACGCGGCACGCCTGTATGGCATCAATCCGGATAACGCGCTGGAAAGGACCAACCAGAAATTTATCCGTCGGTTCAATTACCTCGAACAGCAGACGTTAGCAGCAGGAAAGAGTCTGAAAGAGATGACCCTGGAAGAGATGGATCGCTATTGGAACGAAGCGAAAAAGCAGGGACTTTAAAACGATCGCGCAACGCAGCTGGTCATCCGATGGTGTCGGCAGGTCTGTATAGAGTGAACTTACGGATAGTATAGGTTCACCACTTACCTTCTGAGTGATTTATAAATACTTTTTGAGCTATTTATAAAAGAATCAGCTATACCGAAATTCTTTAACGTTTTTCCTGTACCCGAAAAAGAAGGAGTTAACTTAAGATCCCAAAGATGAATAAAGTAAACCATGTTTTAATCGTACTGGTAGTATGGACTGCGTATATTACTATAAGTATACTCTTTTTTCTGGGTTCTCTGAATGTTATTGAAGAAGTATCCCTTCTCTATAGAGATGCTCCATTGGCCGGGATACATGGATTTGCTGAATTTCTTACTGGTTTTGCTATAGGGGGTATGATTATGATTGTTTTAGGAGGGGGATCCTTTTTCTTCATGTCTTTTTTGAATCAGAAGCCTTCGTTCAAACGTTTGATTTATACTACCATGTGGCTGCAAAAGGAAGATGTGAACCCTACTGATTTATCGGGAATCTGTTTCCGGCAGGCTGATGACCATTTCCTTATTTATGCCCACCGTCCGGACAAATCCCTTGTGCGTATCATGCGTTGGCTTAGTTTGTTTCTTATAGCCGGTCTTGGCATGGCCTGGCTCAAAGATCAACTACTGGATCCAGTGGGTGGTATGTTTACTTTTTGGATATTGTGTGTAGTGGGAATCTGGATATATTATGAATTCCGGCCCGTAAAAGCAGTTATCTTTGACCGTATGAAAGGAACGGTAACTCTGCCGGGACCGGGTATTTTACCGGATAGAACCATCACTTTCAGCCATATCATTCCGGGTATTTCTTTTGGAAAACTCGTCTTTAAATACAGCCGTTTTCTTAATTCAGGTGTTTCAGTCTGGTATGAGTATAACCTGGATATATGGAGCTTTTATGTACACTATATGGATAAGAACCGGCCGTTGCCCCCGGGAACCGCATTCGACCCTTACCGGGAAAAAGATTTTATGCGGAGAAAGTCGGAGAACTTTCCTACACCGATGTATCCCAACAAATGCTGGCTTACAGATGCATCTACAGGATATATTTATGGCTCAGCACACCTTAAAAAGAGAATCTCACACTTTAAGATCAATTACCGGAGTGCCTATGATACCCTACTTCTTCATATAAAATACGCCAGTAAGAACATGGCTGTAACTAATTATAACGATATAGTATGGATAGGAATTTATAAGAATTCGTATGTTTTTAAACTTTTCGCCCCTGAGCACGATGAGATTTTGATTTTCAGGCATTTGTCTCATCTTTCGGATTGTTATCTGGTAGATGGGTTTGTGAAGAAAAAAATCACTTATATGCCAGCGTAATCCTATGAACAGATACTATCTGTCTATAAGACACATACAAGTTGCTCCACTGCTGTTACTGATTATTATTCTGCCTGAGTCATGTATCCGTGAACTACTGTATACCATATACAGGTAAACTATGTCTGTTTATTAAAAAAAAAGAAGAGTTAACAGTCCTTATGCAACTCTTCTTCTATATATAGTATATGCAAACGCCTTTACTTCTTTCCGCTTCTTTTTTGTTCCTGCCTGGGTTGTTGCTGGATACCTTTGAGGATCTCTCTGTGAAAACGCATCTCCGCTCTGCGCACCTGATAGATCTTCTGATAGGAGATGATCATTTTAAATTTATCCATATAGCTTTTTTCCAATTCCTCTGAAGCAATACGGGTATCAATTACTCCCTTCAGGATTTTTTCATACTCCGCTTCAGACAGATTTTCCTGTCTGCCTTTTTGCATCAGTTTAGAAACTTTGTCTGTCAACTCCTTCTTCTTATCCTGTAATTCAAAGTACAAAGGGAAAAACCGATCCGCCTCTTCATGGGTCAGCCCGGCTTTCTCAGTGATAAACTCTTTCTGTTTTTCACGGAACTCCTGCGGGGTCAGATGCTGATTCCAGCCGTCAAAAGCCCATATTCCCGGTACCATAGCGAAAACCAGGAAAACCCATATGATTGTTCTTTTTAATTCCATCTGTTAACCAGGTTGTTTTTAGTCCAAACTCGCATCCGAAAGATACATATACAATGAATAGTCATCCAGCATAGAACCATTGACCGCTTCATGGATATACTCATCCGAAATCATTTCCAGTTCTGCTTCTGAGACCATACGATCATCCACCGGACTATGATCTGTAGAAGCCACACGTATAATAAGAGCCGCTCCCACAAACATAGCAGCCATATAGGTCCAGGGTTTCACCTTGTCCCACAGACTGGCTCTTTTTTGCCTGAAAGCAGGCTTCTCCTTCTCCGGCAAGCGATCCATCACCTGCATCGTGAGGTTTTCAAAGTAACCCTCGGGCACTTGAAAGGCATTCCCTGTGCCCACTTTCCTTAAAACGTTGTCCTCTTCTTTCATTTGTTCTTCTCCTCTCTATCACATTAGACGCTTTTCAATAAAAAAGGTTTAAATCCCATTCGGTTTTTATCTATCTCCTGACTTTTTGTCTATGAGCGAGTATACTAAACCGTCCGACTTACTGAATTAAATAACAAGCCTGAGTTGCCAGTGCAGGCCGTTCTTTTACCAATAATACCCTACCCGATAGCCTCTTAATACATTCACGTTCTTCTTTTCCAATCCTCTTTCCAGTACAATTTTCCACCCAGATAAGGGTTGCATAAGAACATCCAGATCGTACATCGTAAATCTGTACATCGTAACTTTCTTCATTCTTCCTCTGTCAATACCTTCTCTATCTTCTTCACGGCATGGTGATAAGAAGCCTTTAGCGCCCCTACGGAAGTCCCCAGGATCTCAGAGATCTCTTCATACTTCATCTCCTGGTAATACTTCAGATTAAATACGATCCGCTGTTTCTCGGGAAGGGTAAGAAGAGCTTTCTGGAGCAACACCTGGGCACGATCACCGGAGAAATATGCATCACTTTCCAGCCGGTGGAGGAGATCCGCGTCCGGGTCGTCAATGGCTACTGTTTGTGTAGCTTTCTGTTTATTCAGGAAAGTAATGGATTCATTCATAGCGATCCGGTAGAGCCACGTAGACAACTTAGCCTCAGCCCGGAAGTAATCGATATTCAGCCACGCTTTAATGAAAGTGTTCTGGAGGATATCATTCGCATCCTCATGGCTGAGCACCAGACGACGGATCTGCCAGTAAAGTTGTTCGCTGTATTGAGCGACAATCTTCTCAAATCCTTTTCGTTGGGTACTCTCCTCCTGAAGAAGTGCCAGTACTTCACGTTCATTATAAGGGTCCATACAATGCCTCGTTCGTATTAATGGGGTTCAACTCGTCAAGTGCCTTCAACAAAGGCGGATCGTATACATACGGATCGTCCGCGTAAGCAAGTTCGCCGGCAGCAGAGAAATACACAGTATGATAATCCAGAAAAAGAGGGATATGTTCTTTCAGGTTATACTGTTTCAGTTCCTGATATTCCTCTTTGGCTATCAACTCCTTTCCTTTTTCACTGACCGGCGGTAGATCCATAGCGGCCCGTATGCGATCTTCCAACACCTCGTCCGGCTCTTCCAACAGGAACAGGGCAAAATCCAGCGGTTTCTCTAACCGCACACAGCCGTGGCTGACTGCCCGGTTGGTATTCATAAAAGCCCAACGTGAAGGTGTGTCATGCAAATATACGGCAAAATTATTAGGAAAACGAAAAATAATCCGTCCTAATGAGTTGCCTTCCCTATTATCCTGCTTCACCGTGAAAGGTACCCCTCCCCGGTAATCGGACCAGTTGATCTGATGCGGATCTACCTCTGTGCCACTGCTGTCATATATCCGCAACTGGTTTTTACGGAAATAAGCACTGTCCTGCCGGTAGGCAGGGATCATCTCCCGGCGAATGATACTTTGCGGAACATTCCAGTACGGATTCAGTTCCACGTAGTTGATACGGCTCGAAAGCAAGGGGGTCTTGTTGCGCCTGGTTCCGCAACAGATCCGCATCTCCAGCACCGAGTCTGTCTCTTCATTCACTGCCTGTAACATGAAGGCAGCCACATTGGCAATCACGTATTTGCTTCCTTTCTCTTCGGCATATTGCCAGCGCGCCCGTTCCAGATTGATACGGATCCGGTCTTTATAGTATTGCAGCGGACGATTGAGATAACGAAGAGTGAATGTACCCACGGAATTATCTTCGGGAAGCAGGTTTTTCACGCGAAAGCGATTCACCGCCTGGAGCAGTTCCGGTGTAAGAGTAACAAAAGAAGCAGCGTCTGCCTCCCGATCCAGTTCACCGGTAATCTGTAGCCTGTGGGCGATCCGTGGCACTATCCAGTGAGAATGCCCTTCCCGGATGAGTGTATCCCCGATCAAAGGGATCGGTTCCCAGGAAGCGTCGCCTAACGCATTCAGCCCGGCCCATTCCTGTTGCAGGCTGCGGTAATAAGCAGAGGAAGGCTCCAGCGCTGACCAGAAATCAGTCCCTTCCCGGGTAAGGCGTTGCAGGAGTTCTGTCGCGAAAGAGGCATCCGCTCTTTTCAAAGGAATATTGTGCAAAGCAAGCATTTTTCTTTTTCCCTCTGCCAAAGGTATTTTACGCCCTTGCAGGTCTGTCTCTTCTTCCAGGTAGTTCATTACCTCATGCGCGTCAACAAACCCAAATTGCATTCCGGTAGCATATACCATCAGGGCCTTGGTGAGTCCGGCTTCCAGACGAGTCAGCAGCTCATTGATAGGCTCTCCCTCTGCCAGAGACATCCGGCAGAGATGATCCCAGTCGTCGCGAAGTTCCCGCGCCGCGAAATAAGCCGGATCCAGACCATGCCTGTCGCAGTTTTCCAGACGTCTCAGCAAAGAATCGGCCTGCCTTGCTCCCTGCGGAGAGAGCCATAGGAAAGTTCCCCCCTCTGCTGTAGTAGTCTGCAATCACAGAATCATCCGCTATACAGGCATTTTCCGGAAAAACAGCCAGTATATGCCGACGGACGCTATCTGCGGAAACCCGTAATCCGGGCACAGATAAACGATGGTAAGAAGCGAGAGAGAAATCGTCAGGAAGCCCTACTTTATCCCTTTTACAGGATATACATGCACCAACCAAAAAACCAGATAAAGTAAAAAGTAATTTGTGTTCATTTCTCTATGTAACTACGGTTGACAGATCCATATGTTTGTGTCTGAGATATACCATACAAATATAGGTCTTACTTCATTACCTGCAAAAAATTGCACACCAAAACTCATCAAATATGTACACAAAGCATCTCTTTAGCCAGTATCGTCTCAGGAAACACGCGCTGCGCTTCTTTCAGTAAAAGTTGTTCATCCTCATACCGTGCCGAGAAATGCCCGATCATCAATCGCTTCACTCCGGCCAGCGCGGCAATCTGCCCGGCCTGCCGGGCAGTGGTATGGAACGTCTCCCTGGCACGCAGTTGATCGGCAGCGGAGAAGGTAGCTTCATGAAAAAGCAGATCTACGCCACGGATAGCAGGTACAATGTTTTCGTCGTATAGAGTATCCGAGCAGTAGGCATAGCTTCGTGGAGGCTCGGCGGGACGGGTCAGCCTGAAGTTGGGAACCGCTACTCCGTCGGAAGTGATGAAATCCTCTCCGTTCTTGATACGATTCATATCGTACACAGGCACTTTGTAAAAGTCTGTCATTTCCCGGATGATGTGACGGGGACGCGGTTTTTCAGCGATCAGGAATCCGCAGCAGGGAACACGGTGGCGCAAAGGGATCGTAGTGACCGTCAGGGACCGGTCTTCATAGATCACTGACGGCGCTTGCGTGTCAAAGACATGGAAGATTACCCGATAGGACATCATCCGGCAGAAATAGCTGAGCCAGGGAGCCAGCAACTCTTCTAATCCTTGCGGAGAGTGAATGTGCAGATCGGCTGTCCGCTTAAGCAGACCGAAAGTCGAAATGAGCCCGGGCAACCCAAAGCAATGATCTCCATGAAGATGGGAGATAAATATATGATTGAGCCGGGAAAATTTCAAATGGGTCTTACGCAATTGGATCTGTGCTCCCTCTCCACAATCGATCATAAACAACTTTTCCCGCAGATGTACTACCTGCGTGGTAGAAAAGTGGCGGGTAGTAGGCAGCGCCGATCCACAACCCAATATATGTAATTCAAATTTCTCCATGAATATGTATTTAGAGCCTGTTTACATTTTCCACAACTATTTTATCATAGTAATTTTTGCCTACGCCGACCGTTGGTCTGCTCTTCCTTCCGTCTCCTTTTTGCCCCGTTTCCCTTTTTTAAACCCACATACAAAAATACAAATACGGAGAGCCAACTATGCTCTACAGGTGTATAACAACCTGTATTTCAATCGTACATCGTAATTCGCTTTACTGACCGTTGGCTGACTTCGCCCACCGTTGGTTCAGTACATCGTAAATCTCTTTGTTATCTCAGAAACAGAAAAATGGGACTCCCCATAAGCCTGAATAAAGAAACGGACAAAACATAAACAGGCTCTAAACGAAAGCAAAGATAATCCTTTTCAAACACAAAAGAAATACAAGTTGTTTTTCGACAGAAGCGTTCCTACGGCAGACCGCCCCGCTCTTACCCGGTACAGGACATACCAGGGCATAGGCAAACAACTTGACGGCTATATCTGTTTCCGATTTCAAAAGAGTATGCTTATATTTGCAACAGAACAAACAAACGTATGGAATACAAAGCAATCAAATGGGGATTTATCGGTTGTGGAGATGTAACCGAACATAAGAGCGGACCGGCCTTCCGCAAAGTCGAAGGCTCGGACGTGGTAGCAGTCATGTGCCGGAATATAGAGAAAGCCAAAGCGTACGCCCAAAGAAAAGGCATAGAGCGGTGGTACGATGACGCTCAGGAATTAATAGATGATCCGGAAGTAAACGCGGTATATATCGCCACGCCTCCCTCATCACATGCTACGTACGCGATCATGGCCATGAAAGCCGGCAAACCTGTATATATCGAAAAGCCTCTGGCAGCCACCTACGAAGACTGCTTACGTATCAACCGGGTAGCCAGTGAGACTGGCGTACCCTGCTTTGTTGCCTATTACCGGCGGTATCTTCCCTATTTTCTCAAAATCAAGGAACTTGTCCGGGAAGAGAAAAAGATCGGTAAGATCATACAGGTACAGATCCGCCTGGCCCAACCGGCTTCGGAAACGGATAAAGACAAGGACAATCAGCCCTGGCGTTTGCAGGCAGATATTGCCGGCGGAGGATTGTTCTATGACCTGGCTCCTCACCAGTTCGACTTTCTACAGGACCTTCTGGGATACATATTAGAAGCATCGGGATATACCAGCAATCGCGGAGGTCTGTACGAGGTAGAAGACACGGTCAGTGCGTGTTTCCTGTTTGAAGACGGACTCACAGGAAGCGGTTCATGGAGTTTTGTAGCCCACGAATCTGCCCGGGAAGACCGCGTCGAACTAATCGGGACCCAAGGAAAAATAAGTTTCTCGACCTTCTCCTTCGAACCGATTGTGACAGAAACCTCCAAAGGCGTGGAAGAATATGTGATCGGCAATCCCGAACACATCCAGCAACCCATGATACAAGCGGTAACAGAGCACCTGCAAGGCAGAGGTGTATGTAGCAGTGACAGCGAAAGCGCCACCGCCACCAACTGGGTATTGGACAGGATATTGGGAAAAACCTGAAAGAGGTACGATATACGGATATACAACGGAAGGTCTCTTTATGGCTGGCCAATCCGATTCTCCGGTTCTGAGAATATTACCCGAGCGAAAGAAAAACTGTCTGTTCACCACAAACCAGCCGCCCTTCGTAAAGCAGCAGCTCGCACCTGTCCATAAGCAGGTTATCTGCTCTGTATCTGATTTCTGAAAGTGTATCCCTGGTATAACCTCAGGGAACCGGACATCTTACGACATCTACGGCAAAACGACTCTTCTATATGTATCACCTCTGTCTATGATTCCCTCATGTATTATCCTGCAAAACATCCTCCGAATGCGATTAACTCATTTTAACCATATCGCATGCCACGTTCTTACCAGCGGCTGCGTCTTATAGACAAACATGGAACTCAAACAGTTTAAAACAGATATTCTCCCTTTACGCGACAGGCTGCTGCGACAGGCTTACAAACTGACAGGAAACACTTCTGACGCGGAAGACATTGTTCAGGAGGTAATGCTGAAACTATGGAACATACGCCACCAACTGGCAGAGTACCGTAGTATCGAAGCACTGGCTGTGACCATGACCCGAAATCTGTCTGTCGATCTGCTGAGAAGATACAAAGGAGATCATCTTTCCTTAGAACAGATCGTCACAGCCAGTCCGGCAGTAGACCCGCAGCGGGAATTGGAGAAAAAGGATGAGTTCCGTATGATCACAGAGATCATTGCCTCTCTGCCTGCTTTGCAACAGACCATCATCCGTATGAAAGGTATGGAAGGATACGAAACGGAAGAGATCGCCGCCATCACCGGATGCCAGTCGGAAGCTATCCGCAGCAACCTGTCAAGGGCCCGGAAGAAAGTAAGAGAAGCATATCTGAAAATGAAACATACACATACAGGAAATACATCATGGAACCCAAAGATAAGTTAGATCAGTTGCTGGACCGGTACTTTGAAGGTCTCACCTCTTGTGAAGAGGAGAAAGAGATACGCCGCCTCTTCCATCAGGGAGAAGTACCCGCGCACCTGGAAGTATATCGTTCCCTCTTTGCCTGGCTGGAGGAAGAAAGCAGATCGGTACAGGAGCACAGATCCGGAACTCTTCAAAGCCAGATCACCCAGCGGAGACGCTTCCGACTCTCTCCGGCTGTCGGCATTGCCGCGGGATTGATCCTGCTGCTGGGCGTGGCGGGCGTATGGCAGATCCTGAGTCCGGCGGTCCCGGAGAACTATGTGTGGATCGACGGGAAGCGATATACAGATCAGACGCTGGTACATCAGCACGCCCGCGCGGCCTTCGAGGCGGTAAGTTTCAGCCAGGAAGATATATTGTTCTCCTTGTTTGAAGAATAACTCATGAAACCACAAACTACAATGAAGAAAAGAATGAATATGCCAACACGCACCCTGCTCACTCTGCTCCTTGTTATCACTTCCTCAGGTATGTATGCTCAGGAAGGGTTAGAGATCGCTTCTGTTTTCCGGAAATACGGAAAGCACAAGGGAGTAACCATGGTAGAGTTATCCAATGAATTGGTGGATATGTACGAAATGGAACTTTACAAGAGTATCTCTTTCAAGGATATTTCAGAGGCGCTACCCTACATACAACAATGCCTGGAGGCAGATAAGCAACAGGCCCGTAAGGTGAAAGAGGTGGTCGCGGGCGGAGAGGTCCAGTCAGGTTACTATCAGCTGCCCCAACAGAAAAAGGAGATAAACCGTTTCATCCTTTACCGTACCGGAAAGAAAAACTCCGCTACACTGATCTATATAGAAGGAAAACTGGAAGCAGACGACTTAGTCACCCTGCTGTTCCTGAGGAAAGACTGAAATACACATTTAATAATTAAACAAAACTTATGAAACACATGATTCTTTTAGTAGCGGTGATCATACCGCTGGGTGCCCTGGCTATGCAACCCCTCCCGCAAGATACCACAGTATTTATCAACGGACGTAAACTGGAGATCCGGGAAGATCACGGGAAGATCAACGTCCGTATGTATGAAAGTCAGTTTCAGGGAGATACCATAGAAAACCAGAAAGTATTCGAAGGGGTCTACCTGAACGGACAAAGCTCGGAACAACGTATCTCTGTATCGGTGCCGTTTGCCAGGAAGAAAAAAATTACTATCCCAAATTCGATCCTCACCAGGCAGGTTTCTACATGGGATTTACCAAACTGCCCGACGGGCTCAAACTGAACAATGCCGATGGAGTGGATCTGGTATCCTCCAAATCCTGGGAATAGGGTCTCAATCTCTTTGAAGGGGCTATCGCTCTCTCGCGTGACAACCGGTGGGGCCTTACCTCAAGTCTGGGATGGGGATATACTTCGTATCGCCTCGACGGCAATGTTTCTTTCCGCAAAGAAGATGGAAAGTCAGGGTTGTATCCGGCTCCGGACCACATCGAATACAGCAGAAGCAGACTGCGCTATTATCATTTCCGCATTCCTTTCGCTATCGAATGGCAGCAACGCATCCACCACAGAGGACCGTTGTTTGCCTCCTTCGGACCGGAAGTGGAGATCCGCCACGGCATCAAATCCAAAGTCAGATACGATGGAAAATCCCACACAGCAGGCAAGCACCTGAATGTACATCCGGTCGGGATCAACCCGCTGGCACAGGTGGGGTATAACAACTGGGGAGCCTACCTCCGGTACTCTACCTATGGACTTTTTGAGAACAACAAAGGACCGGAAGTAAATCCGATCTCGTTCGGGTTGCAGTGGTATTGGTGACGATGTTCGTTTCTTCGTGCCGACAAAGAAACGAAGCGAAGAAAACGGCGCCATGTTCTCTGCGCGACTCCGTCTGATGTCCAGGGTTCCGCGAAAAACTCGCTGCGCTCAGACAGTTTTTGCTCCCTGACAGCGGACATCCGCGCTCCGCTTCACGCTGCGAAGGCAACCATACACCTGTCTCAGGCGTGTCGCGGATGGAGTGAAAAAGAATATATTTATCGGATATTCTCCAACATCGCGTCTTATTAATTATATCATCGCAACGGATGGATGGAGGGAATAATCAGATCTCCTTTTCCGGTTAAAACAAAGAAGTAAGTCTATAAAATCTATGTATTTCTGATCGTAAATCGTAAATACGTACATCGTAAATCAATTTGTTTTTCTATTTTTGCTCCGAACCAAGATGAAAATAGGAAGATGACAAAAGAAGAATTGATGCGGAAAGCCATTGAACTTTCCAAAGAGAATGTACAGAATGGCGGAGGTCCGTTTGGCGCTGTCATAGCCAAAGATGGAGAGATCATGGCTACAGGCGTAAACCGGGTGACAGATTCATGCGATCCTACCGCGCACGCGGAAGTAAGTGCTATCCGGGCAGCGACCTCTAAACTAAAGGATTTTAACCTGAGCGGATATGAGATCTATACCTCTTGCGAACCCTGCCCTATGTGTCTAGGAGCCATCTATTGGGCGCGATTGGATAGGATGTATTACGGAAATAACAAGACGGATGCCAAAGAGATCGGATTTGATGATTCTTTCATTTATGATGAGATTGCGTTGAAGCCGGAAAAGCGCAAACTGCCTTCGGAAATCCTGCTGCACGACGAAGCCGTCCAGGCTTTTGAAGCCTGGAAAGAGAAAGCAGACAAGATAGAATATTAACTCTTCTTTCCGAACCATACAGGAGAGGGTATGCCGATGGAGCATACCCTCTATTAGTATCATTCTTCTTTATCTATCCTTATCCTTTTGTAACAGACAAACAGAGATACACGGACCAGACATACATTCCTTACAGGTTACACACACATTTTTTCTTCATCGTATGGTGTAACCCCCGTCTACTACCAGGGTATGACCTATCACAAAACCGGATGCCGAACTGGCCAGCCACAACACAGCCTCAGCAATCTCTTCGGGCTGTCCCAGACGCTCTACAGGAGCAGCTTTGATATAAGCCTCCAACAGTTCCTGGTTGTCCTCACCCAGGAAAGTCACCATCGGTGTTTCAATACAACCGGGACATACGGCATTGATACGGATCCCTCTGGTAGCATAGTCTAAGGCAGCTGCACGGGTCAATCCCACGACACCATGTTTGGAAGTAATGTACGCCACCTGATAGGGAGCCCCCACCAGTCCACCCAACGAAGAGGCATTGATAATGGAACCATTCCCTTGGGCCGTCATCTGTTCCAGCTCATATTTCATACATTTCCAGACAGCATCTAAGTTGACAGACATCACCCGGTGCCATTCTTCTTCCGGAAGCGTATGCGTATCGGCATACGAACAGATCACCCCGGCATTGTTGAAAGCAATATCCAACCGACCAAAAGCCGAAACAGTCTGGTCTACCATATGCTTGATGTCCACGTCTTTGGTTACATCGCATGTGACCGGCAGTACGTTATGACCTGTCTGAATCAATTCTTGTGCTTCTTTTTCCAGCAATTCTCCCCGGTTATCAGCCAGGGTCACAGCCGCGCCCGATGCCGCAAAAGCTTTTGCTGTGGCCAGGCCAATACCCGATGCCGCACCTGTGACCACTGCCACACAACCGCTAAAATCGTACTTTACTTGTGCATTCATACATTTATTTTATATATGGATAGAATAAATCATTTACAACAGAATATCAGGAATATATCTCAGATTACCCGACTCTTCAATGTCGTTAACAGCAGAATTACTAATTCCAGATAGTAAGTTTCATAGGTTACAAATATAAAAAAATATACAGACATACATAATTTATTCTTTCGGATAGTAAAAAATTAATTAAATAAAAACATATATTTAACACTTCTCCTACCAGCCTCTCTTTTTACATGCTCCCTTCGGGTGTATAGCGCGTATATAAAACCGGTTTGCCACCACCTGCTTTTTCTTATCAAGTCTTATACATAAAAAGTCTCCATAGCCCTACAGGCCACAGAGACTTTTCACACACAAAAAAGTAATATTGCTATGGAAACTTTTTCTTTTTAGAAACGCATACCCAGTGTCAGGAGTACCTGGCTCTTTGAGTTCTTTACATCTGTCTTGTTCAGATACAATTCATCAAAAGCATAGAAATCCTCTTTGTAACCGGTATATTGATAAGCAAGGTCAGCATAGATAGAGCTCCCTCTATATCCTATACCCACTGTAAAGTTATTGATCGACTTGGAGTTTGAGAAATCGGTATCCGTATTTACAGAGTTTATAGGTAACGCTTTATACGCGTCGCTTTTGAAAATAGCAGAACTGTAATTATACCCCGCACGGATAGCGAATTCCGGGATCACCTTGTACTCAGCACCTAAACGAAGGGTACTTACACCTTTCAACATACTTGTTGTGCTGTTTTCATATTCGAACCAGGAAGAACCATAATCCGGATCACGGAATTTGATCGTAGAATAGTCCTGGAATTCATATTCCGCACCTAATGCCAGATTATTTCCTACCACATACCCCAAGCTGAAATTGTACTTCCAGGGAGTATGCAGACGGAATTCGCGGGCATTGTCTCTATTATTCAGATAATCATAGCTATCTACAATTATATAATCTATCTTATCTTTGTCAGGAACATACACTTCCGAGTGCAGTTCTACACTATTATACTGAGTCAGATTATAAAATGTAGGGGTATGAACAGCGACTCCGATACGTAATGGAGAAGTTTCAAAAGGACGGAAAATCGCTCCTAATTTAAAATCGAAACCGGCTCCACTGATCTTATTGTAACTATGTAATCCATATCCTTCTCCTTCGTCAAAATCTTCATCGTAAAAAGTATATTTATTATAATCCACATCATAGGCTCCGATAGTAACTCCCAGATAGACCCGATCATTCAGATTCAAAGAAACATTGAAATCATACTGATCAATACCTCCTGTCTCACGGGAAGTAAAATTGGCATAAGGAATTTCACCTCTTGTATATCCCAGATATTCCCCGTCTGTATCGGTCTCATCTATCAACCATCCATTCCATCCTAAAGCAGTGAGCCACCCTACCTCGTTATCTCTGAACAGATTGTTGTTCGGATCACTGAGATAACTATTACTCAGACCATTTGCCTGTGCCGCCATCTGATTGGTCTGAGAAATGATAGCTCCATTCGGTCCTGTATTCAACAGTCCGGCCATACTCATATTCCGGTCAAAGTTCTTTGCCCGCTGGTAGTTAAAACCGAAGTTCACATACCGCAACGGAGTATGATTGCCAATTTTAGTAGAAAATACAAACCCGACGTTATCAAAAGTCCAGTAATCTTTATTCATACTGATCTTATTGGTCCCGTATTTGCTATCTGTACCCATTGTCGAATAGCCGAAAGAGACCATCACGTCATTGCTCCGGTATATCCCGATACCGGCCGGATTGGTTCCGATGGTAGAGATGTCTCCTCCCAGGGCCCCCATGGCACCCCCCATCCCAACAAAGCGGGCGGTACCATTCAGGTCCTTATTTGTAATCCGGGCAGCGTCGTATACCGTCTGTGCGCCAACACTTGCGGCCACACATACACAGAGGAAGACGGAAGTCACTATTTTTTTCATATTCAGAGTTTTTTTAGTTAATAATAAGTTATGAGTTATCTCCTGCCACCGCCACCGCTGCTACGGCTACTGCCACCGGACGAAGAGCCTCCGCCGGAACGGGAAGAACCTCCTGAGGAAGAGCTACCGCTGGAGTAGCTGCTGCCTGAGCGCGAGCTACTGCTGGGTGAATAACTACGTGTAGAAGAACTATTATTACTTGAACGATTTACACTACTACTATTGTTCACCGATGAAGATGAACTGCTGCCTCTGTTGTAAGTCGCGCTGCTACGGCCGGAAGACGAAGAAGAGCTGCTGCGGGTAGCGGAAGAGCTGCTGCGGCCGGATGTAGACGAACTTCCCGCGTTAACAGCGGTACCTGTTCTCCGGTCGCTGCTTGTACTGCTACTTACTCCGCCCGAGTTACCGGAAGATGTACGTGTGCTGCTCGGACGGGTATATGTACTGGTACGTGAAGAAGAAGCATCTGTACGGGTGCTCACTCCCTGACGTTCGCCTGTCTGCCGGGTACCTACCACTCTACCGGTAGTTCCTCCGGTCTGCCGGGTACCTGTACTCACATTGCTCTGACGTCCTGTAGTGGCGTTGCTCTGACGCGTACCGGTCGCATTGCTCTGTCGGGTATTTGTCTGACGGGTACCTGCCGCATAGCTGGACCGATTGTTCACCGTAGACGAATTGCGGCCGGCCAGCGACTGACGACTACCGAATGACTGACGGTGGGTATATACCGGACGATGCGCATACGGTCTGGTCGCATGTCCCCATCCTCCACCGTAGTAATGATGGTGATGATGTCCCCAGTAACCACCCCAATATCCGCCGTAGTATCCTCCCCAGTAATAGGGACGATATCCCCAGCCCCAGCCAATAGAACCGTAACGCCAATCCCACCACAACCGGTTGGTAAAGGTAGGGAAGGCATATACATACCATCCGTCGGAGTAAACATTCCATTCCCAGGAGTTCAATCCGTACATCACATCCCAATAATAGGGGCTGCTGATATGGATAGCATACCGTGGATTACGGAAACGTACGATGCGCTCGGCATATTCATAATCATCCTGCGATCCTTCGAAGCCTCCGATCCATTCTCCGTCCGGAGCGGCATAGTCTCTCTCACGGATGTACAACGTATCGTCTTCCATCACGAAGTCGTTGTCACGCGCATCGTAACGCCGGTTGTACTCATCCACATCGCGGACATTCCCTTTGCGGTCCTGAACCACTACTGTAGTCGCCGGAGTGGTGTATATAGTGGTTGTCACAGGCTCTTCTTCGATCACAGTTACTTTTTCCTGCTGCTTATCAGCCGTCTTAGCCTCCTGGGTCTCCTTCTTGCTTTTCGAAGCAGAAGGCGTATAATAAAGGTCGTCATTCACGCCCTGTGCCATACTCCCGGCAACAGGGAGACAGAGTGCGATAAGCGATGCTAAAACAATCTTCTTCATATCTTTGTGGTTTATGGGTTATTTTTGCTCTATATATAATCTCTCGTTACAAAGATAAACAAGGTATTCACCACAAAAAGGAGATTTTCCCCAAATAATGATAGGGATTTCCCTAAATACCCTATCTTTGCTCACACAGAGAGCTTCCCCGTCATCAAACGGAATACATCGTCTGATGTTCAGGAGTACCGGTTCTATGTACGATTTACCAATTTACGAACAAAGGGTCGACAAAGTCAGCCCACGGTCAGCAAAGCTAATTGCAATGGGAAAGACATCCGTTATTTTCTTTTTAGATAATTAAACCAATGCGCCGGTAGGATATAGATACGATCCTTATGATCTGACACGCTGATCACACATTTAGTGGCAATTCAGTAACCGTGTATAACCAAATGTTCATAGTTATAAATCAATAAACCCTTAGTCAGTGTATGCGATATATAGAAGTTACCTTTCGCCCCTCTCCCTGCACCGAAACCATCACCGATGTGTTGGCAGCCGTATTGGCCGATGCTGGATTTGAAAGTTTTGTTCCTTCAGACGAAGGTTTAGTTGCTTATATCCAGCAACAGTTTTTACAGGAAGAGAGTCTGAAGGAGGTTCTGGGATCTTTTCCGATCGAAGGGATCACCTTTGAGTATACCCAGGCAGAAGCGGAAGACAAAGACTGGAACGAAGAATGGGAGAAAAACTACTTTCAGCCCATTGTCATTGACAATCGTTGTGTGGTACACAGCACTTTTCACCGGGACATACCCCAGATGGAATACGACATTGTGATCAACCCGCAGATGGCTTTCGGTACCGGACATCACGAAACCACCAGCCTGATCGTAAGCGAACTGTTACAAGCGGATCTGGAAGGAAAATGTGTATTGGATATGGGATGTGGCACCTCCATCCTCGCTATCCTGGCACGTATGCGGGGAGCTTTCGCGGTCACGGCTATTGATATAGACACCTGGTGTGTCAACAACTCCTTAGAGAATATCCGTCTCAACGGTTTGTCACATATCGGGGTGGAACTTGGAGATGCTGCTGTTCTGCAAGGAAAAGGCCCGTTCGATATCGTGATCGCCAACATCAACCGGAACATCCTGCTCCGGGATATGATCAGCTATATAGGCTGTATGCGGAAAGGTTCGGAAATGTATATCAGCGGATTCTATGTCGAAGATATTCCCGTACTGCGCGAAAAAGCCGAAGAACTGGGTCTCACTTTCGTACACCACCGGGAGAAAAACAACTGGGCTACCGTGAAATTTACCTATTGATCTTTATCTTGCTACACCTTTTTATCCTGAAAATCATAGGATCAGAGAGACGGCATATTTCCAAACAGACAGACTCACAAAACCATTCATTACCGGCCACACTCCACCGTTCACCCGGAGATCACCTCCGTGCCGGTCGGAACAGCCCGTATATTCCTCATAGGAATACGCTGTTGAAACGTATCTGAAAGACAGATTAGGCTCCGATTTGAATACTCTGTTCTATTTTTATGAGCCATTTATGTTCCCAATCCTAATTATTTTATAATTTTGTGGCACATCTCTGAACGAACCTCCGGGTAAGGTAGCAGAGTGTATTTTTATAGAGAAGACGTTTACAGGCGTTTGTCTTTCGTGTTTCAAAACTTCGCAATTTTGACCCTTCCGAGAAGACGAATACCAACAAAGACGTCCTGCTGATCTGTTATATAAGCATCTGACGTATTCTTTTTATACGAAAGGAATACGTAGTGCATTATATCATAGCGTGGGATTTCTTCGTTGTTTGTTCTCGGAAAGGGATTGTGCGAAGGCCCGAAACATGGAACGAACAGTTGTAAGATTCCCACGCCGCAAACTTAGAGCTTTCTTATCTATTGTGAACATCATCTGATCACCCTTCGGGAGTCTGGGGCATTCATATACAGAATAGTGAATATGATACATGCCGGACAACTTATCAGGCACACACTTCACGAGCAGGGCCGCACTGTTACCTGGTTCGCCGCACAATTATGTTGTACCCGACCCAATGTATACAAGATATTCCGCAAAGAAAATATAGATATTCATCTGCTATGGCGTATCTCCTGTATTCTTGGACACAACTTTTTCAGGATCTGTCTAAAGCCTTCCATACGGAGAGTTTATCTTCGTAAGTCCCTGCATACTTCCGCGTTTTCCGGATAATTGATCCTACCACTTGCTTTTGCATCTCCCTCTCTGTATCCAAATAGGATACACATCCGTCATCTTTTTGGAACTATCCTCAAGCCACTCTACATAAAGCTTTTACCTACCTTTGTAAAAAATTCATTAAACGTATTCATTAACATTATAAAACAAATGAAAAAAATTCATCTGGACAATCCTGCTTATTTTTGCCTGCGGAGCAAAAGTATACGCGCAAAAAGCCCATGTAAGGATACAAGACACGCAAGCCCGCCTGTTGGATGTAACCTCCAATGCTTACGTAAAACCGTTGACTGTGGAGCTGGAAATAATCGATTCTCAGGGACGCATCCGTGATGTATGGCCACTGACCCGGGAACAGGTAGAGGTAGAATTTCAAGGGGATATAAGAAATATCCGCAGCTACGCGGTCTATATGTCCTCACAAAAACACAATGTAGATGTCATTGTAGCGGCAACGTTCAATTTCAGCACCAACGAGGAAGGCACAGGATACAATATTGTTGTGGTAGGATATCCGGCTATCTTCACCAATTGGCGAACAGCAAACGATACAGATTATGAATGGATCCGTATGGAGAAAGCCATCACCACATCTGATAGAGATAAGATCTCGGCAATAGTGAAATAATACATAATACTTATCAAAAAAAATTATGAAGAAAGTATGGACTTTACTGGCAGCTGTTTGGCTGTGTGCAGGAATACAAGCATAGATTGTGTCCTCGCGGAGTGTTAGCATTCAATCGACCCCCACTGTTCCTTCTGAGACGCAATGGTTTTTGCGTGGCGGATTGAATATCATGACATTTGCAGGCGAGGGAACCAAAGACATAAATAGCAAAGCAGGGTATCATTTTACATATGGTTTTCAAAAACCGATGGGAAGCATAGGCGCATACTGGGGTATGGACTTCGGACTCGGTTCCCGTGGCTACCAGGTAAAAGAAAAACAATATGATTATGAAGCCAGCCTGATCGCTCACAACATTCAGGTTTCTCCATTTACCTTTGGATGGAAATACGGAATTACAGATCAAATCAAAATAGACGCTCATATAGGGGCCTTCGCAAGTTTCGACTACACAGGTAAGTATGAAGATGATGACGATAGTATCAAAATGAGCGATTGGGACGATTGGAATCGCTTAGATGCCGGTCTGAATCTGGGTATCGGAGTATGGTACAACCGTCTGAATCTTGATCTTACTTATCAGCGTGGATTTGTAGATACATTTAAAGACAGTGAAGTTTATGCCAGCAATTTTATGATCCGGCTGGGGATAGCTTTCTGAATTTGAATGTGAATGAAAACAGGCGTTTACATCATATGGAATGTAAACGCCGTTTTGTATGTTTAAAACACAACTTATATGATGAAAAAAATAGGATTAGGCCTGTTCTGTATATGTATATATGCACTTTCCACTCCGGCACAGACATTTGTAGAAAACGGGCAACTCTATCCGCTGCATGCGGATGGCGACAAATATACGATCAGCGGATTTATACCGGTTGCCCATCTCGAAGATGACAAGATTTATGCCAACGCTTTGTTATGGATCGTAGAGCATATTTGTCCGAAACTCCAGGAAGGCATTACAGAAGTGAATGTAAACGCGAAAAGTTTCAGTTGTGAGTTGGTGCTTGCCCCGCAAGCGGGATCAGGATTGAACCAGACCTACTATTGTCAGGCTACTTTCCGCATTGCCGACAGCAAGCTTATATACTATATTTCGGACATACGTATCGAATCGGCTACCTTTATGGGGAAAAACTCACTCCTATGGAAAGTCTGACACCGGAGAAAAAACCGGTACACAAGCAGGCCCTGAATGACTTTGTATACGTACAATCTCATTTGCTGAATCGTATGTTTGATTATGTTACAACAAACAGACCTTCCGACATCACTCACTGGAAGGAGATCGCTATCCGCAAACCTGTGGCAGGAATGACAGAAGACGAATGCAGGCTGGCATTTGGCAAGCCACAAGCCATACTGGAAGCAAACGGAGAAACACAATGGATGTACAGCAGCTTTTTTATCTGTTCTTTAAGGACGGACATGTACAAACCATTGTCAGATAAAAAGGGACAGCATCAGTCCGATACAGATCTCCAAAAGATCCTTTACAGAACTCTGTCTAAGAAGAAAAGGCAGTATCCTAACTAACACCTTTTTCCGGACATCAGGGGATAGTTAACTGCCGGAGCTCATCCGGCGTTCCCCGGTATACATTCAGGTCTACATTTTTAGAAACCCCTTTCATCCGCGCTCCGTCAGAATGTTGCCAGAAATCCCAATGTCCCTGATAGCGCAGGGTATCTACATGGTAATGAGCGATCCAGAAGGGATACGTATTGAAAACAGAGTCATTCAGGTAACTCGTTTTAAATTTATAAGAGGTATAAATGATCGGTTTTACCCCATAATGGTCCTCTACTTGACGGAGCCAGGTGAGAGCCGCCTGTCGCAACTCTTTCGGAGTGCGGTTACCGATCACCTCTATATCCAGAACAGGGGGAAGGTCGCCGGATTGAAGATCGACCGTACGTATAAAAAAGTCGGCCTGCTTCACAGGATCGGTTCTGGGAGAAAAGAAATGATAGGCTCCCCGTACAAAACCATACTGACGGGCATTGTGGAAATTTTCTCTGAAAGTCACATCAGGAAAGTCGCCTCCTTCAGTAGCTTTCATAAAGACAAAATGGAGCGGAAATTTGCTCTGACGATGATGGATCAACTCTTCCCAGTCTATCTGTCCCTGATGCCGGGAGATATCTATACCATGCACCTGATAGCCACGCGGAATACAGACACTGTATCCGCGTCGTCCGGCACAAGGTTTCCAGCGATAGGCATAAGGAAAAATAAAAAAATAGTAGAATCCCGCGGAAAAAAGCAGCACCACTACCACAGCCAGGCTGTTGCGCAGCCAGTTGGGCATGGTACCACGTCCTGCCGGTTGTTTCTTCCGGCAAGTTGCAGCGCGCCGGGTAACCGGTCTGCGGGTAATATTTGTTTTTCGGGGTACTGCCATTTGTATACACAGGAATTTATAAACTATCCGATCAAAGGAAGTGCTGTAAGTACAACACAAATTTACAGGAAAGGATCACTGAGTTGTGTCGTGCTTACAGCACCCTATGAGAATTTACGATTTACTAATTTACGATTTACAATTTGGAATTCATTAAGGTTAGAACTGATCATTCATCAGAACAAACCTGAGATCCATACCATTGTCCAAACAAAACATGTATGTAAATAGATGTTACTCCAACGCTCAGTGTTGCTAATAATCAAATAATAGTTAGGACCGCATGGAATATCGTACATCGTAAATCCGTAAATCACCTGGCCTGTTCCAGCTGTAATGTCTTGGTCGGCTGATCGCATACTTCGGTAGGGCCAAAGTACTGGATCGGTCCCGGATATACATAATCCGTTGTGAGTGCCCATTGTTCCCGCTGAGCGGCAAAAGTCCGGAAAGGAGCACCATCCAGTTTCACCAGAGCCTTCTGGATCACCGGCTTCATCTCTCCGTGACGACGTTCCATATTCATCATCATGGTGATAGGTACACCGCCTGCGATCCACTCTTCCGCGGGAGCAGTTGTGTTGCGTACGGAAGACATATAACCTGTTTTTCCGGCAGCGATCAATAGCGAAGCTGTGAATCCCAGCGAGTAGCAATAGTCCGCATCGTAGTTGGAAGGAGCGGCGCAACGGCCTTCGTATCCGAAGAAATGATGCAACGGAGCGAACTTACCGGTGAATTTTCCCTCTTTTTTCCAGGCTTCCAGTTTATTGGCTACCATTTCGGACAGGAGTTTTTCGGTCTCGATCAGCGATACCTGAACGTTTCCGTGTGGGTCGCGATCCAGTGTCAGCTGACGGGCTACTCCTTCGGGCAGACTGGCGTAGATATCGGAATTCTCTTTGGAAAGTTTACTGATGATATACTCACGCTGGTGAGATTTCTTGATATGGCTGAATTCTTCCGCGTTCGCCGCCAGGAAGTCATTGAGTTCGGCGATCAGGCGTTTCATCGCAGGGATAAACTCCACCAGCCCCTCGGGGATCAGTACGGTACCGAAGTTATTTCCCTGAGCGGCACGGTCTGCTACTACCTGAGCTATGTAAGTTACCACATCATCCAGAGACATATCCTTAGCCTCTACTTCTTCCGATACGATACATACATTGGGCTGTACCTGCAACGCGCATTCCAGAGCGATGTGAGAAGCCGAACGTCCCATCAGTTTGATAAAGTGCCAGTATTTACGTGCCGAGTTGCAATCGCGCTGGATGTTACCGATCACCTCCGAGTATACTTTACAAGCTGTGTCGAATCCGAAAGAGGTTTCGATCATGTCGTTTTTCAGGTCACCGTCAATGGTCTTCGGACAGCCGATCACCTGCACACCGTAATTCTTGGCGGCATAGTATTCGGCCAATACACAGGCATTGGTATTGGAGTCGTCTCCACCAATGATCACCAGCGCCTTGATGCCCAATTCTTTCAGGATCTCATATCCTTTGTCGAACTGCGATTCTTTTTCCAGTTTGGTACGTCCGGAACCGATGATATCGAACCCTCCGGTATTGCGGTATTCGTCAATGATCTCAGCAGTCAGTTCTTTGTAGTTATGATCTACCAGACCGCCCGGGCCCAGGATAAATCCATAGAGTTTGCTGTCCGCATTCAGTTTTTTGATCCCGTCAAACAGACCGGAGATCACATTGTGTCCGCCCGGAGCCTGACCACCGGAAAGGATCACACCCACGTTGATAGCAGGGAATTGGGTAGCTTCGGCAGACTCCACAAACTGGAGCAGAGGCATACCGTACGTATGAGGAAACAATTTCTGAATAGCTTCCTGATCGGCTACAGACTGAGTAGCAGCCCCTTCATTTACTTTTACAGAACCTCTGAGAACTTTGGGGAGTTTAGGCTGATAGGCAGCCCTTGCGATTTGCAATGCACTTTTTGTCATCTTGTCAATCTATTTAAAGGTGTTAATAAGTTCCTCAAAAAAAGCCTTGCAAATTTCGTTTTTTTTTCTGAATTATAAAAATGCGAACCAGGATATTTACGATTTGACGATTGACGATTGAAATTACCTGGTTGGATAGGATTTAGTTCGCAATCCCCGATTATGTGCCCTCAGTGGATGAGGACAATACGAAAAACAAATCATTAAGGTTATCACCTACCTGTAGAGACGCACGGCGTGCATCTCCGCGGCGTACCTATTCATTCAGACATGTATTTTCTATGATGTTTATTCACTCTATATATGTGTTCACACGCGGTATGTATTCCTATGCTAAGATATGTTCCCATGCTGACACAAATTCCCATTCGGCACACGGAGACGCACGCCGTGCGTCTCTACAGGATACGGACTACCCATTCGGAAACAAAAAACCGGAAACGATTTTCACTAAAATCATCCCCGGTCTGCTACGTTTTTTCAACATGGACACAAGTTAGTAGTTCCATTGTTCCTCCATATATTATATCCTTGTACCACAACGATCCACTCGTCACAGATCACCTCCTTTTCAACGTACAGAACAACGTATTACCCGTACCAGGCACCTTCGATCGGAAACGGAACCACGCATCACAGATTATTTACACCAGGTAATTTCAATTGTACATCGTAAATCCGTACATCGTAAATCATCTCCATCCTCCCCCCAGCGTCTTATACACCTGTACCACCGCGATCAGTTCGTCGCGGATGGCATTGCTCAGGCCGATCTGCGCATCGAAATATCCACGTTGCGCGTCCAGCACATCCAGATAGTTGATCACTCCGTTGATGTATTGTAACTGTGCCAGATCTACATAACTTTTTGCCGCCCGCTCTAAGCTCAGGCGCAGCGCGTGTACTTCACGGATCTTATTGAAATCCACAATCGCGTTCTGCGTTTCCCGGAAAGCATTCAATACCGCCTTTTCGTAACGGTAGATCTCCTGTTCATACGCCGCTTTACGGGCTTTCAGGGTCGCCCGGTTCTTTCCCATATGGAACAGCGGAGTGATCAGGTTGGCCTGTATCAACCCATAGGGCGACTTCAGCAGGCTGCTTAGTTCATCCCCTTCCACACCGTATTTGCCTGTCAGAGCGATACGCGGGAACATATTTGTATAAGCAACCCCTACCCGGGCATGCGCGGCGACCAATTGCTGTTCCGACCGCCGGATATCCGGACGCCGCTGTAACAGTTCCGAAGGTAGCCCCACAGGCAAGGTCTCCGGAAAATGCAGTTCCTCCAGAGACCGGCTTCGGGTGATCTGCTGCGGAAGTTCACCGGTCAGGAAAGCTATATCGTTCTGCTTCAAGGAAATCTTACGTTCCAGATCCGGCACTAAGGTAGCCGTACGTGCCACCTCCACCTGTGCCTGCTGGTAAGAGGTCTCCGAGGTAAGCCCCCCCCTTCAAAACGGATACGGGCCAGGCGCACCCCTTCCTGTCTGGCCTGCAAGGTCTGTTTCACAATAGAGAGTTCATTGTCCAATGCCACTAATTCGTAATAGGCACTTGCCACCTCAGCAACGATAGTCAGCTGCATGGCCCGCTGAGCTTCCACCGTTTGCAGGTATTCAGCTACAGCCGCCTCCTTGCCCCAACGGAGATTTCCCCACAGGTCCAGTTCCCAGGTAAGGGCCAGTTTGGCATCCAGCTGATTGTCCTGTGTGGGTTTTTCGCCCCGGTAATTCTCAAATTCCCGTTCCGCAAACAGCTGACCGTTGAGCTGGGGCAACAGATCCGCCACACTGATCCGCTTCTGCGCGGCCATCTCTTTGATACGCGCGGCGGCAATCCGCATGTCCTTATTGTGTTCCAAAGCCTTCCGGATCAGCTGTTGCAGGTATTTATCCGTATAAATATCGAACCATTCCCAGTCGCCCAGACTGATGCTGTCGCCCCGGACAGGCAAACCGACAGGCAATTCTACGGCCGGACGCACATACGCCTTCCCTACCTTACAGGAAGAAAAGCCCGCGGTCAGCAGCAGGAGAAAAAAGACCCTGATCCCCATTCTCCGAAATATATCGTATCTTTTACTTTCCATGTGTTCGTTGTTTGATTTTTACCTTTGTCTTATAGACCAGAATAAAGAAGAAGGGCACCAGTACAATACCCAGCACGATGGCGAAGATCATTCCGAAAAATACACCCGTACCGATGGCGCGCCGACTGGCCGAACCCGGTCCGCTGGCCAGTACCATAGGCAGCATCCCCAATAAAAAAGCCAGAGAGGTCATCAGGATCGGGCGGAAACGCTGCCGGGAAGCATAGATGGCAGATGCGATGAGACCTGCTCCGTTGTCTACCTGCACCTTGGCAAATTCTACGATCAGGATCGCGTTCTTGGCCGCCATTCCCATCAGCATTACCAGCCCGATCTGGAAGTAGGTATCATTTTCCAGCCCACAGGCCCAGGCTCCCAGATAAGCCCCCAGAGCGGCCACAGGCAGGGAAAGAAGCACCGCCACAGGCAAGGTCCAACTTTCGTACTGGGCCGCTAAGAAAAGGAAGACAAACAGGAACACCAGAGCGATCACCAGTCCGGTCTGCCCTCCGGCCTGTTTCTCCTGATAAGAAAGGCCGCTCCAGTCGAACCCGATGGTCTCGGGAAGGTGTTCACGCGCGATCTGTTCCATGACCTCCATAGCCTGTCCCGAACTGTATCCCTGCGCGGCTCCCCCACGGATCACAGCGGAGGTAAACATATTGAAGCGTTTGATACTCCCCGGTCCGGTAGTATAAGAGGCGGTACCCAGGGTAGACAAGGGGATCATGGCTCCGTTGGCTCCCCGGACAAAGAACAGATTGATATTATCTTTGTGTTCCCTGTAGTTCGCTTCCGCCTGTATATATACCCGATAGATGCGGTTGAACATATTGAAATCATTCACATATACCGATCCGGTATAAGCCTTCATGGTAGAGAATACATCCGCCAGTGGCACGCCCACCATCTTCACCTTGTCCCGGTCCACATCGAAATAGAGCTGTGGAATATCGGACTGCAGGGAAGAAGAGAGTCCGGTGAGCTCTTTCCGTCGCGAAGCATAATACATCAATGTATCAGCCGCCTGCACCAGCATCTCGAAAGTGGCGTCACCTCTGGCCTCCAGTTGCAACTCAAATCCGCCGGAGGTACCCAATCCCGGGATCACCGGCGGGGTAGAAAGATAGACCTTGCATTCGGGATAGGTCCTTAATTCGGCCACCACCTCCGCCATGATCTTATCCATGGTTGTTTGCTTGCGTTCGTTCCACGGTTTGAGGATGACCGTCAGTTCGCCCCGTCCCTGGTTGCTACCCACCCGGGGACTGCTACCGGTGACGTTCTGTACATATTCGATATACGGATTCCGGTTGAGATACTTCACCGCGCGTTCCGTCACGGCCCGCGTACGTTCCAGGGTAGCCCCTTCCGGCAATTCCAGTTCGATCTTGAAATAGCCCTGGTCTTCTACCGGCAGGAAACTGGCCGGGATCAGCCGGTGGACCAGCAGGATCAGCACAAGTGCCACCCCAAAAGCGGCCAATACCCGCCGGGGATTGCCAATCGCCTTTTGCAACGCGTCTACATACCGGTGATTGCCGATGTAGAGCCAGAGGTTGATCTGGCGGAATATCCGGTTTTTTTCTTTCCACGCGCCGGTTTCAGCAGCAACGAACAGAGTACAGGACTCAATGTGAGCGCTACCACGGTGGAGATCAGTACAGACACTACGATGGTGATGGTAAACTGCCGGTAGAGCTGTCCGGTGATCCCTGCCAGGAAACTCACCGGGACAAACACGGCAGCCAGCACCAGCGAAGTGGCGATCAGCGCGCTGGCCAGATTTTCCATGGCCTTTTTGGTGGCTTCATAGGGCGAGAGTTTCTCCTCTTCGATGATACGCTCTACATTCTCCACCACCACAATAGCGTCATCTACCACAATACCGATCGCAAGTACCAGCCCCAGCAGCGTAAGAATATTGAGCGAAAAGCCAAAGATCAGCATAAAACCAAACGTCCCGATCAGGGAGATAGGCACTGCTACCAGCGGGATCAGCGTAGCGCGCCAGCTCTGCAACGACAGGAAGACAACCAGCACCACCAGTACTAAGGCTTCGAAAAGGGTTTTGTAGACCTTGTTTATCGATTCGCTGATATAGGTGGTCATATCGAAGGGGATCTCGTAGTTCATTCCCTCCGGGAAATTGAGGCTGATCTCTTTCATCACCTCCTTTACGTTGGCAGCCACCTCCATGGCATTGGAACCGGGCAGCATATAGACAGACAGTACGGCCGCGTTCTCTCCATTGATACTGCTTTCCGTATGGTAGGAAGAGGCTTCCAGAGAAACGCGTGCCACATCTTTCAGTCGGATGATGGAACCGTTGGGATTGGCGCGCACCACAATGTCTTCGAACTGACTCACCGTAGAGAGGCGGCCCTGCGTAGTTATGGGAATGGTGATATCCAGTCCCTGCACCGGTTGCTGACCCAGCACGCCCGCGGCCGACTCGCGGTTCTGATCCTTCAGGGCACTTTGTATGTCCTGCACCGTGAGCCCGAAATGGGCCAGTTTGTCGGGCTGTACCCAGATCTGCATCGCGTAGTAGCGGCTTCCGACGTTGGACACACGCCCCACACCCGGTATACGGCGCAACAGGTCGAGCACGTTGATCGTAGCGAAATTGCTCAGATAAATCTCGTCGAATTTAGGATCGGAAGAGGTCAGACACACAGTCATCAGCTGGCTGGGAGCCTGCTTTTCTACGGAGATCCCGTTCTGTACCACTTCCGCGGGCAGGCGTGACTCGGCCAGTTTGATGCGGTTCTGGATCTCTACGGCTGCCAGATCGGCATCGGCCGAGACATCGAAGGTGAGGGTCGCGGAGAAACTGCCCGAATTGGAACTGGTAGACTCCATATAGAGCATCCGCGGGGTTCCGTTGAATTCCTGCTCAATGGGCGTAGCTACTGCCTGAGACACCGTGAGCGCACTGGCTCCCGGATAGGAGGCACTCACACGTACCACCGGCGGAGTGATCTGGGGATACTGATCGATAGGGAGCATCGTAAGCCCGATGATCCCGACAATCACGATCAGGATAGAGATGACTGCCGAAAATACAGGACGGTCTATAAAAAACTTACTTTCATCGTTTACTCCGCTTCATCGTTAGGTACCGCAGCGGGCTCTGCCACCTTCACCTGTACGCCCGGTGCCAGCTTGTGTTGCCCCTCTGTAATGATATATTCTCCGGCGGCCAGTCCGCGCTCCACCACCATTTTGTTGCCAAACTCAGGACCGAGCTCAATGAAACGATTCTCTACCGTAGAGTCCCGCCGCATGACATAGACATAGGCTCCGCCTTTCTCGATGGTGACCGATTTCTGCGGTACTACCACGGCCCCTTCGCGTACATCCAACAGGAGTTTTACTTTGGTAAACTGTCCGGGCAACAGGATGTGGTTGGGATTGGGCATCTCGGCCCTCACGGAGAAGGTTCCGGTCTGGGGGTCTACCTTCGGATCGGCAAAGTCCACAAATCCTTTATAGGGATAGACCGAGTTGTCTGCCAGGGTAATGGTGATGTTGGGTTGCCAGGAGCGGGTGGCATCCTGCTGACCGATATTGATGTTGCGTTCTTTGCTGTTGAGATAGTCCAGCGCCGTCATACTGAAATCGACCAGTACCGTGTCGCTCTTGACGATAGTGGCCAGCAGCGATTTCCCGCCAGGTCCCACCAGCGTCCCGAGATCTACGTTGCGCTCACTGATATGTCCCGCCAGGGGCGACCGCACCACCTGTAGCCCAGTTCCAGATCGGCCTGCGCCAGATCGGCTTCACTCATCGACACCGTAGCCACCGCACTCTCATAGGCAGCGATGGCATTATCCAGATCCAGCTGACTGGCCGCGTTCTGTTCGTACAGCGGACGGATACGTTCCAGGTCTCTATCGGCTTTCAGGGCCTGCGCCTGGTCTTTCTTCAACTGCGCACGGGCTTTGTCTGCTTTGGCGCGGTACTGATCCTGATTGATTACAAAGAGTACCTGGTTCTTATTAACATAGGTACCTTCCGCGAAGAGCATCTCTTCGAGAT